>JABAOG010009067.1_pt1 | contig 15327 bp, 11 predicted proteins | sample 7062131 | NCBI WGS metagenome assembly JABAOG01 (sample SAMN14538629, study PRJNA623070) | marine sediment metagenome | biome: marine biome [ENVO:00000428]; feature: marine pelagic biome [ENVO:01000023]; material: deep marine sediment [ENVO:00002113] | place: India: Arabian Sea | collected...
ATGCTGAAACTTTGAACGTTAATCAATGAAAATCATTGCCTCATATCAAGTATGCATATATGATTAGTGTTAGAGTAAATGTCACCTAAATGTCACTTTGGTATCTTATAGGCTTTTGTTTTTTCCGTATCATTCAGCCCAAGTCCATAGAGCGCAAAATAAAACAAAAGTCTGAAGGCTTACGTCACTTTATAAAGAGTGATTATTACTATGGTAAAATAGAGAACTATGAGCTTTGAGAATCCGTTTTTTCATCGTGGGGCAATACGCCGGGCCGAAGAGTTTCACGGCCGTCAGGCTGAAATCAATCAAATTTTAGGGTTATTCCGCAACAGGCAGAGTGTGTCCATTATTGGGCCGCGCCGGATTGGGAAAAGCTCGCTGGTGATCCATTTGAGTCGGGACAAAGTTCGAGAACCATTTAACCTGGCTCCACCCGGGACGATTTTTGCGCCGGTGGACTGCCAGGAGTTAGGTGGCTCCCCCCCTGAAGAGGTCTATGAGGCTTTGTTGACCAGTATCTCTGACGCGGCTGAAGATGCCGGGATGGAGCTAAAGCCGATTGAACGGTCTGGCACATATCGAGCTCTGGATCGGGTCTTGAGCGCCATCCACCGGTCGGACACAGCGGTGGTCGTTCTCTTGGATGAATTTGAACTGCTGGCAGCAAATGAACGGTTGACCCCGTACTTTTTTGCCCGCCTGCGCGGCCTGACGACAAAGTATGGATTGGCTTATCTGACCGCCAGCCAACGGCCGTTATTCGCGATTACGGCCGATGAACAGATTCTTAGTTCGCCCTTTTTCAATATTTTTGTCAGCATGTCGCTGGGTTTGTTCATGGAAGAGGAGGCCCGTAGCCTCATCCAGGAACGGCTGGCTGGAACGGCCGTTACCTTTTCTGAAGCGCTGATTGACTATCTGCTTTATCTGGTTGGCCCCCATCCCTTTTTCTTGCATGTGGCCGGATATCATGCTTTTCAGGCGCTGGCACAGGGCGAACATTTGGAAGCGGAGAGTGATTTTAGTGTATTGGATGCCCCGGTTGAAATCGAAGCCCAATCCCACCTGGGCTATCTCTGGCAAAATTTAACGCCGGAAGAGCAGTACTGNNCGACGACCAACGGCCCTGTTGAAACCTTGCGCCAGCTAGAGCAGCAGTGCCTCATTCAACAGGTTGGTGATGACTATGACTATACCAGCGAAATCCTGCGCCGCTTTGTCCGCCGGCAGGAGGTCTCCGGTCTTATTCAGGCCGGGCCATTTGTCATTGATATTCAAAGGCATGAAGTTCGCGCCAATGGTCAGGAGTTAAGTTTGACCAGTTCCCAGTTTGACCTTTTTGTACGGTTAAGTGGGCAGGCCGGACAGGTTGTTCCGGGAGAGGAGTTGGAAACGGCCGTCTGGGGCGATGCCCTGTTGGATGACCCGGACCGGCTAAAGACGTTGATTAAGCGTCTGCGGCGGTCGATTGAACCCTATAGCAGTTGGATTGCCAGCGAGCGCGGGGTTGGCTATGTTCTCAAGCAACCTGACTCGTAAGACAATTTGCCAAATTGTCCCACAGTATGTAGAACGATTTGGTAAATCGTTTGCGCGATTTGCCACATCGCGCTACTTTTTCCTGCTTGGTGTATTCCTGTTTTCCATATTATTTTTTAGAGTCGGAACCGCCGCGCAGGCTCAGACCTTTTCTTCGGCCTATTGGCGGTATGACGCGCCAGGGCGGTTGAACCTTATTGAAACGGCCGACCTGAACCTGGACGGAATCGAAGAGTTTGTGGTGGTGGCCGGGGGAACCAGTTTTGTTGTCGTCGGTTCCGATGGCCGAGGCCAATGGTCAGCCTCTTTTCAAAACGAGCCTGAACCAATTATAAGACATGTAGAAGCCCTCAATATTATTGATCAACAAGATGAGCCGGCCAGACATCAGGAGATTGCCGTCGCGACAAATGGCTATTTGTATCTATATGGGTCGAACAGCGAACGGCTGTGGAGACGGCCGTTAGAAGGCCGGCCTGCAGATATCCTGGCAGTTGCCAGCACCCAAAATAGGTTACAGGATATCCTTGTGGTTCAGGAAAATGGCAGCCTGCTCATTTTTAATGGCGAAGGACAAATAATCTGGCGATATCGCAATGAAACGGATCCCCCGGCCGAGGCCGCGTCGCCCCATGTTCAAATTGCTGATCTAGACCGGAATGGCAGCCAGGAAATCATCTTCACTTATCTAACAACTGAAAACTTCAGTAAGATTGTGGTTGTTCAACCGGGGCCTGAGCGCGTTCGATGGGAAGGTTCGACAAGTGGCTTTGTTACGGCCCTGGCCATTGTTGAGTTTGACCCAAATGGCCCCCTTGAAATTGCAATTGCCACGAACGAGGATGAAGAAAAGGTCTATCTATATTCGGCGACTGGATTTCGACGTTGGCCGTACAGAACAGTTAATGTTCCGGTAACCAGTTTGGAGATGGCTTACCTGGCCGATGGTCCGGCTTTAATTGTCGGTACTGCGGTAGGTAACGTCATTGCTTATGACAAGGACGGCCGTCGCTACTGGAGCGGGCCATATGCCGCCAGTGCCGACCAGCCAATCCTCGACATTTCGACTTCCAAGATTGTCATGCCGGATGACCGGCCGGCCGCCATGGCTGTCATTCTGGGTCAGGAGACAGGCAGCACCGAAGCAGCTGACGTTCTGCTGGTGGATGATAGTGGCCGGCAGTTGGAACCGTCTTTTCCAGACGCCGATCCCAATGGCTTGACCAGACTGGTGGATATAAATGGCGATGGTAAAAACGAGCTGCTCCTGGCCGGTTTTGCCTCCATGGAACTGCTTGATCCCGGTATCGGCGCCCGCGAATTTTCTGAGGCCTGGGATTATGTTCTGGAAGCCGAGCCGCACTCTGTCGTTGTCGGCGATATCCATGGTGACGGGGTAGAGGAATTACTGGTTGGCACCGCGGATGGTAAATTGACTGTTTTACAACGGGATGGGCAGGCATTATGGACGGCCGATTTAGGGGGTGTGATCAGCCAGATTGCTCTTGCTGAGACAGGCCAAAACAGCGCCCCAAATATTATCGCTATCCATAATAACAGTAATCTTGGGGATGATGGCGTTGAATCGTTTGAGGGCTGGATTGAGGTATTACGGCCGGATAGTAGTTTGATCTGGAATCACTCATTGGCGGAAACAATATCCAGCTTGCTGGTGGCGGACATTAACCGGAGCGGCCAGCCGGAGCTGATGGTTGGTACGACAGACGGCCAGGTTATGGCTTATTCCGTAACTGGCGATTTTTTTTGGGATGTAAGCCTAAACGGTAGCATTAATCGCATGTTGTTGGTTGATGGTATCCGGGGGACTGAATTGATAGTAAGTTCCCAGCCGAATGCGATTGATCGTTTCAATAATAAAGGAACTGGTTTGGACCAGGTAGTTGAGTTTTTAGATGAGATCAATGAACTGTATCTGCTGGTAACGGAAAGTGAATTGATCCCTCAACTCATTGTTGCGGTTGAAGATGGTACATTACGGGGGGTTAATTCGCGGGGGCTTCAAATTTGGCAATTGCCCCTGGANNCGGAAGTGTCAGTTATGACTGAAGATTCAATCCTCGTTTCGACTGATGATGAGGGTCTGTTTCGGGTTGACTTTAGTGGGAATACTATTTGGAGCAGGGATGAATTCGGCCGTTTGAATGCCCTATTTTGGGCTGATTTGGATAATGATTTTCAACCTGATGTTGCTGCCGGGAATCGTGAAGGGGTTATTCATCTTCTCTCAGGTGATACGGCCGAACCGTGGGGTGAACTTAATCTGGCCAGTGAGGTTTACTTTATTGGCGCTTTCCCCGGAACGGCCGACCAACCGGCCGAACTTGTGGCCGTCACAGCGACTGGTAAAATTCAGCTTTTCCGTTCCCGAGCCAACCGCCCACCGCTGCTTATCAATCCTCAGACCGAAGTCAGTCAGGGAAGTTATACCATTAATGTTGGCGTTATTGATGTTGAAAGTGATACGGTTTATGTTTTACTTGAGACCTTTAATGCCAACCAGAACAGCTGGGTTAGCCAGGGGCAGAGACAGGAAGTAACCGGTAATGGCACCCTTTCCTGGTCAATTGATCCACCTGAAAATGATGCCCCCGTCACTTACCGTTTTCGATATGATGACACCAACCATGAAGGGATGGTGCAGCCCGCTCCAGGTCCTGTAGCGGTTCTTCCCTCACCGTTTTTCTCCCAGGGGTTAGTTTTTCTGGTTGTCGCCCTAATCGGGGCAGTTGGTGTTGTTCTAATCATCCGACAGTCAACATCACCTTCGGCCCGGGTCCGGCGCTTTTACCAGAAAGTGCGGCAACAGCCGGCCTTGACATTGCTTTCATTTGAAGAAGAATTTTTCCGAACCAGCGGCTCGCCTGACTTTTTGTTGAATCTGGCAAATATGGCTCGCCAGGACAATGATCATGTCCTGGCCAGCCTGGCTGATGGCTTATTTTTGTTGGAGGCCCGGGCTGACGCTGCGTTGCCCATTATCATTGGCGCTTTGAAAGAGGCCCAGCAAATGAGCATAACCTGGTTGTTTTTGGATATCTGGCAGGCGACTTATGAGCTGAGTCAGACGCTTTTAGCGGCTCCGACGATAACGGAATTGAGTTTGTTACGGCCGCAATTTATCCAGCTACTGAGCAAGCGCGAAGTATTGGGGCGCAAGCCTGATCCGATGCAAAGCTTACTGCCGGTTTTGACGAGCGCTCGCGACAGCGAACGGGTAGATATGGCGGAGGATCGGTTGATATATTTGAATGAGGCGGCCGGGCTTTTAGGGCAGTTAGAAATGAATGCTGAAAGCTGGGAACATCATACTGAAAATGCCCTGGTTCAGGCCCTTGTTGACCGTTGGTCGGGGTTGATTTACGCTGAAATTGAAGAGCTACGAGGGCGGGCACAACTGACTATTAATTTGATGACCAGGCAGTTGGTTCCGGCAGAAGAGAGTATTGTGGCGCTGGAGATATTTAATGTTGGCCGGGCGCATGCTGAACTGATTTCAGTGGCGCTGGATGCCAGCCCTGCTTACCGTATTCTCAGTCCACCCCAAGTAATTCCTTTTTTACCTCCTGCCGGAAAACGACAGGTGCACTTTTCAATTGAACCGTTGGTGCAGGAGAGATTCCGGGTGGCGTTCAATATCAAGTTTGATGACCGTAATAACCTGGGTAAGAAGCTGGCTTTTGCGGACATGGTTCATTTACTACACCGGTGGTAGACTTTTCACCCATTATCAATCCTTATTCACCGGGTACGCCGCTAAGACGGAATAGTGAGGTGTTTTTCGGCCGTGAAGGATTATTTAGCTTTGTTCGGGAAAACGCGGGGAGAGTCTCTCAGAAAAACGTGCTAATTTTGGTCGGCCAGCGCCGGACCGGCAAAACCTCGGCGTTGCTTCACCTGGATCGTCATATTCCCGACAATCTCTTTAGCGTCTTTGTGGACTGCCAATCGCTGGGGGTTGTGCCGGGTATGCCGGCTCTTTTTCATGATATTGCCTGGGTTATATCGGATGCCTTTGCCGCCAGGGATATTGGGTTAAGTGTCCCTGAGCTAAGCGAATGGCAAACAGATCCTGGCGGCCTGTTTCAACGTCATTTCCTGCCGGCGGTCAGGGAATTACTGCCAAAAGAGACAACAATTTTGCTGATTTTTGACGAGTTTGAAGCCTTTGAAAATCTGGTCAATGATGGTATTTTGCCGCCGACAATTTTCACTTATCTGCGCCACCTGATGCAACACGCTCATGGTATCAGCTTTATTTTTGCCGGCACGCATCGCCTGGAGGAGATGGGGACTGATTACTGGTCGGTGTTGTTTAATATCGCTTTATACCGCCCGGTTGGATTTCTGGACAATGCCGCCGCCACTCATTTGATCCGGGATCCAGTCTCGCCCAATATTATCTATGACGATTTGGCTGTTGATAAAATCTTACGCGTTACCGCCGGACATCCTTACTTTTTACAGTTGGTCTGTTATACGCTTGTTAATCGGGCGAATGCTAACAAAACGGGTTATATTACTATCTCTGATGTGAATGCTGCTTTGGAAGAAATGTTGCGGCTGGGAGAAGTTCACTTTGCTTACCTATGGCAGCGATCGAGTTATACGGAAAAAGCGCTGTTAGCGGTGGTGGCTCATTTTGTGGATGTGGATGCTTCTTTCCGACCAGAGGAGCTGGTTCAGCACCTTGACGAATACAGTATTTATCTGGATCCGGCCGAAGTGACCCTTGGCCTCAATAGTCTGGTCGAACGGGAAATCTTTCGAGAAGTGACGGAAGGCGCTACGACGCTTTATGAGATGCGGATCGGGCTGGTTGGCCTTTGGGTGGCGCAAAATAAAAGTCTCTCGCGCTTGCACGACCAGCGAGCCTTGCAAGCGGCGAAAAATGTGAAGGAGTCGGTTAATGGGGGAACGCTACGGCCGTCTGGTCTCCCGATTTCAAATAAATAATTATGACCGGATCGGGGGAGTAACCTTCACCGGTCATAATTAAACAGTAACTGTATTAGTCTATTTTGATAATCCGGAATTCAATGATGCCATTTGGCGCGTTGACTTTAACAGTGTCCTTTACTTTGGCGCCTAACAGGGCCTTACCAAGCGGGCTTTCATTTGAAATTCGGCCGTCAACCGGGTCAGCTTCCGCGGCGCCCACCAAATGATACCGCTCCTCCTCGTCAAATCCGACTTCCTTGACGGTTACGTAATCACCAACGCGGACCGAATCATGGGGGCCATTATCTTCGATGAGTTGGTAATTATTTAGAATGTCTTCAAGCTCCTGAATTCGCCCCTCCATAAAGGACAGTTCATTGCGGGCCGCTTCTAATTCAGCATTTTCAACAAAATCGTCATCTTGACCATCCTGGAATGCATTATAAAGCCGGTCAGCAACCGCTTCCCGTCCTTCGGTTGTCAATCGCTCTAATTCTTCTGTAAGCCGCTTAACGCCTTCTTCCGTTAATAAATGTGGCTTCTTTGTTGTCATCATTATTCCCTCTAAAATGGAAAAAACCGCTCTACAAGCGGCAATCCAAAGGTAAAATTTCGTATACCTATATAAGTATCCTAAACAGGGTCGGAATTATACCAACTGTGTTATGTTCAGACAACTATTTTTAAAATTGGTTTTAAGGTTAGCGTTCTTGCTTTATTCAAGGTGGCAACAAAGGGGAATTCAGTTAAAATTTCAGGCGCATTATTATTGGACAATATGAATACTTTTATTATTCTCTCGTCAACGAATACTTCGGGAGGAGATTATTTGGAAACGTTCAGACTTTTGTTTTTTTGAACGCTATAGACTTGGGTTGAAAGATTCCGAAAAAACAAAAGTCTATAGAGGGATTGAACGGATACATTATTTCAACTGAAAATTTATGATTACAAAACGTATGCTTGGCATCGCCTTTATAATTATTGGTTTTTTGGGTATTGCCGCCATGTTTGTTCGAGATTTGACGGGAACGGCCGAATTTCAAGGCATCGGGCCTGCTCAGCGACTGGCTCTCTTAGGGGCCGGCTTCATTATCCTCATTGGCTTTTCCCTGCTGCCGCTTGGTAATCGCCCGGCATAGGTAGATAGTCATCCCAAAAATCTAATGACCAATTCATCCCAGCCTGACGTCTCCCCAAACAAATATCTTTATCTTTTACCCTATATTCTCATTGCTTTAACGTTGCTGGCTTTTATCGGCTACTTCGTCGTATACAACATTTACGCCGCGGCGCTGTTCCAGTTTCCATTTGACTATGACCAGGGTGAAGGTTTTGAGTTGATGGATACGGTTCTCTTCAGCCAGGGGGAATGGCCTTATCGTGATAATGACCATTATCCTTTCTACTCATCGAATTATCCGCCCCTTTTCCATGTCATTATTGTGCCGCTGGTCTGGCTTTTTGGGCCGCAGTATTGGACCGGCCGTCTGGTTGGCTATCTTGGCACCATAATAACGGCCGCAGCTATTGGTTATGCCGTTCAGCGGACCGGCAAACGGTGGTGGTTGTCGCTAATTGCGGGTTTGGCTTACCTGGCTTCTAACTATGTTTATCATGTTGGCCCGCTTTTCCGGCAACATTTGTTTATGGTGATGTTTGAGACGGTAGCCGTTGTTTTGTTGACCGTTTTTATTGAACGGGAGGAGGCGACGGGCCACCGGAATGATAAAGGGCTGGTTTTTGTCTTGTTTTTACTCTTGTTGGCCGGTTATACCAAGCAGCTAGCCTACGCGACTGTTATTGCTGTTTTCCTGTTTCTATTTCTGCGGCAGCCAAAGCGAGCAGTTATCCTGGCTATTCCGTTTGCGGCCGTGACCGGGGCTGTATTCTTTGCCATCGACCTGGCAACAAATGGGCAGTGGTTATTGAATACTGTCACTGCCAATCTTAACCCCTTTATTCCAGAGCAAGCTATTGGTCTTTTCCGCCAATGGTTCTCCCTCCACACCGTTCTCACCATTCTGGCGGCGTTATATGCGGCCTATCAACTTTATTTCGAACGACTTTCCCTCTATTCAATCTGGTTTGTCGTTGCTGTCCTTAACTCCATCTCGGCCGGAAAATGGGGGGCGGGCGAATCTTACTTTGCGACGGCCATCGCGGCCTCTTGCATCCTCACCGGCCTCTTTATGGCCCGCACACTTGATTGGGCCAAGGCGCGAAATTGGAAATGGCATTATGCTTTGTTGGTTCTTTTTCCCCTGTTGCTCCTGATTCAGGCGAACAAGGTTTTTCACATGCCGACCCATACACCAGCCCTTAAAGTGGTTGCAGCTGCTTTGGGCAAGCCGACGGAAGTGATGATACCACCCCAAACTTCTTGCTCCGACGGCCGTCCCCCTGTCCCCATTCCCTATGTCGATTCGGCCGGCATTACGCTGCTGGGACGGCCACCGAATGAACAGGATACGGCCGCCGGTATAGAAATAGCGAATCTTATCCTGGAGGGAGAAACGGCCGCCTTTAGTGAAGAGGCAGGATTTAATTTTTACGTGGGTCGGGACATAATTACCAACCCCACACAGCTATTAAATCTGTATAATAATAATGAAGTAGATTTAACCGAAATGTTAGCCATGCTCGACAGCCAATATTTTGATACCATTATTTTTCGGGCGCAGTTTTATCCACCGCCGGTATTGGATGTTATCGGCCAGCGTTATGAGACAACGAATCTTGTGGAAATGAATGGATTTGTTTATTGTATAATGAGACCGCGGAGTCAATCATGACCAATGAACTTTTAACGGAAGTCGCCTGTCCAAACTGCCGTAACCCGATTGATGTGCGGGAACATGGCCGGCATGTTACCTGTGATGCTTGTGGCAGCAAGTTTATTTTACAGGGCCATCTTTGTCCCAACTGCTCAACCTATAATGAAAAGGAAGCCTCTGTTTGTGGCCAATGTGCTACGGCCCTGACTCGAATCTGCCGTAAATGCAGCACGGTTAATTGGGCTGGAGATGAATACTGCGCCAACTGTGGCAATGCCATGGATATCCTGGACTTTATTGCGGGCAATATTGCCTTGAATACGGCTGATCGACTCCTGGAACAGCGGCGCCGGGCAAAGGAAATTCAGGAAATTGAAGAAATAGATTCCAACAGACGCATGGCAGAGCTGATGGCAATAGAAAATGCCCGCCAGGCGGAAGTCCGCCGCCGCATTCAGGCTCAGAAAAAGCAAGAGCGGAAGCTGTTAATGATGTTGGTATTGGGCATTGGTCTTTTCGTTCTTATCTTACTTTTTTATGGTCTTATAAGTGTTTTATGACGACTGGTCGTTATCGCATTGAACTACCGGCTTTTGCCGGACCGCTGGATCTGCTGCTGCATTTGATTGAGCGTAATGAGTTGGATGTAACAGCTATTTCCCTGGCGGCCGTTACCGAACAATATCTCGATCAAGTTGAACAGTTAAAACAGGAAAAAGTTGAGCATCTTATCGACTTTATTGTTATCGGAGCCAGACTGGTTCTGATTAAAAGCCGGGCGCTTTTGCCCCAGGTGCCGTCGGCGATGCCGGATGATGAAGAGGAGGAGGACCCCGCAGAGGCCCTGGCCCGCCAACTGCGTGAATATAAACGCTTTAAGGAGGCGGCTGCCTGGTTGGGGGAGCGCGAAGCATTGGGATTGCGAACTTATCTGCGGATTGCGCCGCCACCGAAAATGGAAAGCCGCCTTGATTTAACGGGGGTAACGATTGAGGGGTTAATTTCGGCCGTTCAAGCAGCGCTTCAACGAAGTGACCAGATGGAGGAGAGCGTGGCTGTGGCTGTTAAGAAGCGAACCATGACGATTGAGGGTCAGATGAGTAAGCTGCGAGACTGGGTGAAAACGCGCCAGCAGCTTTACTTTCACGAACTGCTCACGACTCAAACCAGCCGAACTGAAATCTCAATTACTTTATTGGCGGTGCTGGAATTGATTAAGCGTTATGAAATAGAGGCTTTCCAGCCGGAGTTGTTTGGGGCAATTGAACTAAGAAGCATAGTCAGACAATAGTGAATGTGACTTATGCTAAGACGCCAGGGCGCAAAGAAAATCCTCTTTGCGCCCTGGCGTTTTTTATGGTTGATTCTGTTATTACTTTTTTATCAGGCGGGGACTAATGTTACTTCAGCGGCTGCTTCCTGCATTACGGAGGATAAGAGTATGTAAGCGGCCGCCCAGGCTTCTTCTACCGGACCGGTGAAGGCATCGCCTAAACCCTTTTCTAATGCCCACAACAATGCTTCGCCTACTGTGTCGTAGTGTTCTGGTTGAACGCCGTAGCCGGCATGTTTGCGGCCAAGGTGCTGCACGGCGGGGATGATCTTTTCTGGTCGTTTTAGTCCATTAACTGCCAATGCCAGGGTTGACATCAGTTTTTTGCCTTGTGCGTTCATATCACCATGAAACATCGGCCGTAATGACGGATCGAGTGTAAATAATCGGTCGTAAAAGAGTGCGGCGGCTTGCTCTGCAATGGGTGCGACTAGAGCAAATGTGCTTTGGACCAGATTGATTTGTGCGGGGGTCATGATTATATTCTCCTTTCTTATCGGTTAATTTTTAACAGCACCCAAAGGATATAATAGAAACGTTCCCAAAACGTCCCCATAATCGTCCCGGACTAAAAACCAGTTAAATCTCATGGTTTAGAGCGGAGGTTTAGGAGATGCTTGGCCCAGAAAGGGTTGACACCGTTACATCATGATAAATTTGTCATTTAGCAGGTTCAGCTAGCGCCGGTTGTATTAACATCTCGTCATGGTCGGGCAGATCACTTTCGACATTGCGGATGGGACTGAAGAGATAGCCGGTGATGCTGATGAGGGTGCCGAAGACGGCCGTTCCCGCAAACATCAAGGCCATACCCGCACCCGGTCCCCGGCCAACCAGCCAGCCGAACCAGGGGACAAGCGCCCCGCCCGCCGCCATGGCCGGTTCCATTACCCGGTCGGCGAGTGGCCCGGCGATGAGATAGCCGAGGGGCATGGAAGCGGTTTGGATCATAGATTGGACGGAGAAGACGCGCCCTTGTACGGCGGGCGGGACCTTTGACTGCCAGATGGCCCGGTTGGCGGCGATGATGAAAGGGACGAAAAATGCGGCCGAAAAGGCGCCAATAACCAGGACGGGCACAGAACGGCCGGTGGCAAAGAGCATGTCGCCGGCCCAAAAGGAAACGGCCGCTCCGGCCAGGACGGCATGAATCTGCCGCCGGGGACCGCCCCAGGCGCTCAAAACCAGACTGCCAACCACGCCGCCTATCCCAAGGGCTGCCTGGACGGTGGCCAGCGCCAGTTCATCCCCATTATTCCGGGTAAGAACCAGGGTGGGCAGAATGGCGAAGTAGGTAAGGGCGGCGAAGAAGTTGATGCCACTGTATATGGCCAGGAGGCCGCGCAGACCCGGCCGCTGCCAGATGTAACTCAGGCCGAACCGGATTTCTCGCCAGGTATTATTGTTCCCTTCTTCCTCCTCAAGAGCTGTTGGACGCGGAATTTTGACTACCAGCAGGGTGGCCATGGCAATGAGAAAGGTCAAAATATCCAGCCCCATGACCCCTTGTAGGCCGATGAAACCCAGCAGCGCGCCGCCCAGTATGGGACCGGTGATTTGGGATGCGGATGAAGCCAGGGAGCGCATACCGCCGGCCCGAGCGTACTGTTTTTTGGAGATGAGCATCGTTGTTGAGGTGATATAAGCCGGAATCTGGAAGGCTTCGAAGGCGCCGGTCAGAGCTTCGGCCAGAAAGAGGTGCCAGGTTTGGAGCTCGTTGATGCTGAATAGGAGCAGCAAGCCGATGGTCATCATCCCGGCGCCCAGATCGGCCAGAATCATGATTTTGCGGCGGTCAAGGCGGTCTATCCAGACCCCGGCGATGGGGCTGACCAGGACGTAGGGGACGAAGGCAAAAAAGCCAAGCAGGGCGACGTCGGTGGCGCGGTTGGTCTCCTCAAAGAGCCAGATGAGCAAGGCGAAGCGAGTCATGGAGGTGCCGACCAGGGAGACGAATTGGCCGAACCAGATGATGGTGAATGTTTTCATACCATTTTTGAACATAGTTTCCTTTATTTTTTAGCAACGAATTTCACGAATCAATTGGATATATAGGGCTTAGAGATACGGAGGCTCGCAGAGGGATAAAAAAAGGCCGCGAGCTTTGGTGTGCTCGCGGCCATAAAGTAACCGAGAAGGTAGGTTTTTAACTTAACATAATATTTACCCGCCAGACACACCTCGATAAGGAAAAGCGAATTCTTCCATCAAAATGGCGTCTGTTTGGGCGATAAAGTCTTGCGGTTGAGTCATTATGGGTATAGTTTATACTAAATTCAGGCAGTTGTATAGAGTGAATGATAAATTGACGGCCGTTTGAGGTAGCCAGGTCAATAAATCTTTCATTTCAATTGTTGACGATGAATGTTGTTTCAATATTACCATCTGGTTTAACGGCGATTACCGTCACTTTCCAGCCCCCGGTCTGATTTTCGATTATACCGAAACTAATATCGTGCAGGATGGTTATATCTTGCCTGGTTATGCCCAACTTTTGTAAAACAGATGGGTCGTCATTTAGTGAGGAATCAGTTATATCCGGGTCAAGCTCTGTTGCCCCGCCGCCGAAGACGATTTGGGGCGGCCGTCCATCCGGATATGTCAAAGTCTCAAAAAGATGAATATGTCCAGCCAGCATCATTTCAATCGGCGGATTAGGAAGCCCTTTGTCATTCGAGGCTTCCAAAGCTTGTTCTAGGGTCAGATCGGTGAAAGCGATGGCCGGTTGGTTTGATGAGTTTATAAAACTGGCACCTGCCCAAAGTGGGCGGTGGGAAACAAGCTAGGCCGGTTTTTGACCGCTGGCCAGAGTTTCCACCATATTGAATTCTTGGGCATAGCGGGCCACGGTTGTTGGGTCTGGCGTTGCGGCATAATCATCTGGAATCTCGGAGTTGTCCATGACGAGGATATTTTGGGAATCGAATGGCACGATATAGGGATCGGTGTAGTCTTGGCGGTTGGCCTGTTCCCAAGGGTCGGTGGGAAGGGGATGGGGGTCTAGAAAATAGTACCATCCTTTCCAGGCTCGGTCGCAATCTTCATGGTTGCCGCGAATAAATATCCAGGGCGCCTGCGCTAAGATATTTTTGGCCGGATCAAAAAAATCTATTTTCCAACTGGCCCAGTTATAGCCGGTGTTGCTCTGAATACAGCGGTCGTCACAGGTTCCGGTTTCACGATAATGGTAATCGCGAACGTGGATGTTAAGATCGGGGTTTTTATTCTCAATGGTGTTGGCCACTTCGGCAAAGTTCCAGGGTGGCCCTTCGCCTTTTCCGGTGCAGTTCTGGATGTCGTTCCCCTTGACGCGACAGCCGGTATCGCCGACAACGACAATTTTTTGGGGCGAGGAGGTGGGTAAGGAAAGTGGTTGACTATTTACGGCCGCAAAGGTCGTTCCGAAAGGAATAGCATATTCACAAACCTGGACGTTTTCGAAATTTTGAGGCGAGGATTGGGTGCGAGCTTGCATCTGGAAGCTGCTGCCGTCAAGGTCAATGTTGGGACAACCACCGGTTAACATGATTGCCCGCGCTATGACGTTTTCGTTTACGCCTAATTCGACCCAAAGGTAATCGGGAACGGCCGTGTTTGAGTCGGATACTTCTGTCGCATTTTAAGAAGAACAGCCTAGCAAGGCGAACATGGAGAATAAGGCCAACAGGATGAATTGCTTGACCATTTGTAATGGAATCCCTGGCGTGTTTGTTGGGTAATTCGGCCGTCTAAATCTAGTTGCCTGGGCCATGTATCTTTTTAAAGATATGGCTGGTGCCGGCATTGTTTCCTGGAACATAATTGTGACAGCCGAAACAGTTTGTCGCATCCGAGGTGGTAGGCCCGGTGTATGGTACCTGGAAGCCCTGCTGGGTGGTGGTTTCCATGGTGGTATTGGCTAACTGGATCGAACCGCGCTGGTTGGCTTTATCGCTGGAAGGCTGGGTGACATCATTCTCCCACAGGGCGCCGACAAGTTCATAGTTTTGCAAGATGGCCAGGGGATTGGAGGCGGGGAGGGCAGTGATGAAGCCGTTTGGCCCGGTCAATTGGGCATTGAGCTGGTCTATAGCGGCGACGTTGGTGTCATACTGGTTGTCGCCGGGCTTTGACCCGGCGTGATAAACACGGCAAACTTCGGACTCCGGGCCGCCGGTGACCGGCACAGGGGTGGGTGGGTTGGTCGGTCCATTAAAAGGGCAAGGAGTTGGGTTAACAGAGGCCGGCAGTTGAGCGGCGCAGGCGGCGCTGGTGAAGGACCAGCCTTCAGTTGTGGAAGGAGCCGTCTGACATTCAGGAGCGTTTTGCTTATGCTCAAAGGTGGCCCAGATAAATTCCGGATGTAAGGGGGTACTTTTTACGAGGTGGAAGCCGACCATGCCCAATATTTCGGCCGGTTCGATGGTGCCATTATTATCAATATCGGCGTTAATCCAGACGTAGCTGCTTTTTTCAGTCTCGGTGATGACCCGCCAGGAGACTTTTAATTCTGTGACATCGGGAGGAAACATTTGGACGGATGGATCCAGGGAACAAAATTCACGGCTGAAGCGGACTTCGTAGTAAATGATATTGCCTTTTCGATCATAAATTATGGAGCCATCGGCCTGATCTATTCTTTCCGGCAGGATAAAGTCATTTTCCTGGCCGTCATCATCTTTTTCCTCACGCACAAATAATTGACGGTCGACGCCGGTTGCAGTACAGGAGTCGTCA
>JABAOG010001095.1_pt1 | contig 15314 bp, 16 predicted proteins | sample 7062131 | NCBI WGS metagenome assembly JABAOG01 (sample SAMN14538629, study PRJNA623070) | marine sediment metagenome | biome: marine biome [ENVO:00000428]; feature: marine pelagic biome [ENVO:01000023]; material: deep marine sediment [ENVO:00002113] | place: India: Arabian Sea | collected...
TAGTTGAGCAGCGCCGCCGTCGACATGAAGCCGCCGCCGGAGTGCCCGTAGATGCCGACGCGGTCGCGGTCGATGAAGGCGTGCCGGTCGGCGAGCTGCTCGACGCCGGCCTTCTTGTCGGCCAGGCCGTAGTCCCGGAGGTTCCCGTACCCGTAGTTGTGGTACCACTTGGAGCGGTCGGGATGGCCGCCCCGGTTGCCCAACGTGACCACGATGAAGCCGAGCTGGGCCAGCCCCACCTCGTTGGAGTTGGTGGTGAAGAACTTCGAGACCGACTCGGTCTGGGGGCCCGGATACACGTACTGGATGAGCGGATAGACCTTCGTCGAGTCGAAGTCGAAGGGCTTGTACATGACGCCGTAGATGTCGGTGTAGCCGTCGGCCGCCTCGATCTTGAACGGCTCGGGCATCCGCCAGCCGGCGGCCTGGAGGGCCGACACGTCGGCGGTCTCCAACTCCATGAGTACCTCGCCACCCGGGCTCCGCACCACGGTTCGGGGCACGGTGTTGACCCGTGAGAAGGAGTGGACCACGTAGCCGGCGTTCTCGGGAATGCCGACGCGACTGTCGTACTCGCCCTCCGTGATCCGCTGGAGCCCGGAGCCGTCCGCTCCGACGCTGTAGAGGTGGCCGTAGTAGGGGTCGATGCCCTCCTCCCGACCCATGGCGACGAAGAAGATCCGGTCCGACCGGGGGTCGATCCGCTCCACGCCGTCGACGTGCCAGGGCCCCTGGGTGAGCCGGGCCAAAAGGTTACCGTCCTGGCCGTAGCGGTACAGGTGGGCCCATCCGTCCCGCTCGGACCACCACACGAAGCTGCCGTCGGAGAGCCGCTCCGGTGCCCGCCACTCCTGGTAGGTGTTCATCCGCTCCCGGACCACGGCGGTCACCTCGCCGGTGGACAGATCGGCCTTCNNCTCCCTGACGAACCAGAGCACATCGGGATCCTCGGTGAACCATCGTGATACGTCGGGGCTCGTGTCGTCGGGATACTCGAACCGCCGCTCCGTGACCAGGGACATGCTCTGGTCCTTCCATGGGTCGTCGTCGATGGTCGTCATCTCCATGTCGGCGAAATCGAAGACCTGGATGGTCTGCTGGGTGACGTTCTCCTCGCCGGGCATGTCGTACTTGTAGCTCTCGAGCTCCTGTCGGTCGTGGCCCGTGTTGTGGATCACGAAGAGCATGTCGACCTCGCGCTGGTCGGAGCGCACCAGGGCGAACCTGTTCGAGTCCCACGACCAGGAGATGGCGGCGCGGTTGCGCTTGGCCCACTCCTCCTCCTTGTCGACGTCGTTGACGCCGCGCCCCGAGGAGTTGGCCATGTACGAGTAGTAGGGCTCGCCGTCGGTGGTGAGGCGGACCTCGTCCACCTCCACCGAGTCCTCGGCTTCCTCGGCCTCGTCGCCCTCCTTGCCCCGGCGGGCGTCCAGGATCTCGGCGTACTCCTCACCGGTGATCATGTAGAGGTCGTGGTCGCGGGCGAAGACGACACGCCGCCCGTCGGGCGAGACGCTGGCCCACTCCGGATGGTCGTCGGGCTCCTCGTAGTCCATGAGCCGACGGAGCGTCTGGGTGTCGATGTCGTACTCGAAGTGGAAGATCGTCTCCTCTTCCTCCTCCTCCTGCACGTCCTCCTCCTCCATGTCCCGCTCCTCCTCCTGCTCCTCGTCTTCCTCCTCTTCGTCCTCCTCGCTCAGGTCCACGTCGAACTGGATNNGCTCCTCGGCTTCCTCGTCGAGGCGGTCGGCCCTCGACTCCACGTCGAACTGGATGGTGTTGCCGTCGATGAAGCGGATGCTCTCGATGGGCAGGTTCTGGCCGTCCCAGGGGTCCCGGGTGATGCGGGTCAGCTCCGCGGCCAGGACGTCGCGGTCGAAGATCTCCCTCCTGGTGCCCTCCCCCGGATCGGCGACGTAGTACCAGGTGCCGTCGGCGTTCTCCCATTCGTACCAGAAGGCGTCGGTCCCCTGGATCCAACGGGGCGAGACGGTGACCGAGTGGAGGAGCTCGCTGGTGTTGTAGGGAGCCCAACGCGCCGCGAGCTCCCAGTTGGCCGAGGCCTCCCCCCCTACGAAGCCGGCCTCGTCGGAGCGGGGGGACTCGGTGGTATGGGACGACTGGCCCGCGGCGAGCCCGGGCAGCGTCGTCGTGAGGGCGAGGGCGAGGATGGCCTGGCGGAGCAATGTGGGCATGGTCGTCGCTTCGGCGTAGGGTGCGGAGTGCTCGCGGCGATATGCGGGTCCCGGCGGGCTCGTGCAAGCCCGTGGGCGCCGCCGTTCTGTCGCGGGCGGGGTCGGCGCCTATCTTGGGGGATGGCGCGCTCCCGCCCCCCCCAACCCGAAGCCGGAGGCAACTGGGGACATGTCCGAGCCCATCGCATCCCGCACGGACCGACTCCGCGACAGCCTCACCGGGTCTCTCCTGGGCCCGGGAGACGAGGGTTTCGCCGCGGCCCGCCGCATGTGGAACGCCCGCTTCGACCACACGCCGGACCTCGTCGCGCGCTGCGCCTCGGCCGAGGACGTCGCCGCGGCCCTACGCTTCGGGCGATCGGAGGGCCTGGAGATCTCGGTGAAGGGCGGAGGGCACTCGTACGCCGGCAACAGCGTGGCCGACGGCGGCCTCCTCATCGACCTCGGGCCCCTGGATTCCGTCGAGGTCGACCCCGACGAGCGCCTGGTGAGAGTGGGCGCCGGGACCCGGTGGGGGGCCGTGGACGCCGCCACCCAGGAGCACGGGCTGGCCACGCCCGGGGGCACGGTGTCGACGGTGGGGGTTTCGGGCTTCACGTTGGGGGGCGGCGGCGGCTGGCTGACGCGGAAGCACGGGCTGGCCGTCGACAACCTGCGGGGAGCTCGGGTGGTCACGGCGGCGGGCGACATTGTCCGTGCCGATCCGGACGAGAACCCGGATCTCTTCTGGGCGCTGCGGGGAGGAAGCGGCAACTTCGGCGTCGCCACCGAGCTCGAGCTGCAGCTTCATTCCGTCGGCCCCGAGCTCCTGGCGGGACAGGTCTTCTATCCCGCCCACCGCGCGGCGGAGCTCCTCCGCTTCTACCGGGACTACTTCGAGACCGCGCCCGACGAGGTGATGTGCTACCCGTTCCTCATCCGGGTCCCGCCCATCGACCTCTTCCCCGAGCCCTCGCACGGATCGCTGGCGCTGGATTTCGTCGTCGCCTGGGTCGGCCCGCTGGAGGACGCCGAAGAGCACCTGGCCCCCTTCCGGGAGCTGGGGGATCCAATCCTGGATCTGGTCATGCCCCAGTCCTACCTGACGCTACAGCAGTCCTTCGACGCCGGGATGGTCGCGGGAAACCGGTGGTATTCCCGTGCGCTGCAGTTCGACGACCTGACCGACGACGCCATCGCTACGCTGGTCGACGGCCTCGACCCCTTCCCCGGCGAGCTCACCGCCGTGTACCTCGCGCCCTACGACGGCGCTCCGGGCCGCGCGACTCCCGACGCGACGGCCTTTCCCCATCGCTCGTCGGCCCACGAGCTCCACATCTTCCCCGGCTGGGTGGACGCCGGCCAGGACGACGCCAACATGGCCTGGGCGGACTCCCTCTACGAGGCCATGGCGCCCCACGGGAACCGGAGGGTCTACGTCAACCTCCTGGGCGACGGAGAGCCCGAGCGCGTCTCCGAGGCGTACGCGCAGAACCTGGCACGGCTTCGCCAGCTCAAGCGGAAGTGGGATCCCGGGAACCTCTTCCGCCACAACCACAACATCCCGCCGGGCGACTGACCGGGGCGAGATGTCGCCGCCGCTCCTCACCCGCATGGGGACCTTCCTCCACGAGTTGAAGCGCCGGAAGGTTATCAGACGAAACGGCGCTCTACGTCTTCCTCGCCCCGGGTGGCCTGGGAGTCATGGATCTCCTCGTCCCGTCGACGAGCCTCCCGGCATGGGCCAGCCCGTTGGCCCTGAGCCTGGCCANNGGCATCGGCCCTGACCGTCATCTCCCGTACGTCGGACCGGGGGTCCCGCAACACCGAGAAGAGCATGCGGGAGATCGCCCGTGAGCTCGGAGCGGGCACCATCGTGGAGGGCGGAGTCCAGCGCGTGGGCAGCCGCGTCCGCCTCAACGTCCAGCTCATCGACGCCCGCACCGACGTCCATCGCTGGGCCGAGCGGTACGACCGGGAGCTCACGGCCGACGACCTGGAGGCCTATCTCGCCTGGGCGGGGCTGGGCACGGCGCTCATCGCTCTCGTCGACTATGGCCACACCGACAGCCTGGAGCTCGTCGAACGTGGTCGCGCCGCCTGAATGCGACGCGGCTCGGACCCGGGCTCGCCCTGGGGTACCAGTGGGCGAGCTGGATCGAGCTCCTCCTGGGAGACCCCGAAAAGGCGTCGACCGCAGCCCTCCGCGCGACGGAGCTGGCTCCCCTCGACCCCGAGGCCCGCGGGAACCTCGCCATGGCACGGCTCGCCCTGGGCGACCTCGCGGGCGCCGAGGCGGAAGCGCGCCGATCGCTGGAGCCCCACCCCGACTTCGCGTACTCCCGGTGGGTGCTCGGCCTCGCCCTCCACGGGATGGGACGCCACGACGAAGGGACGGCGGAGCTGCGAGCGCTCACGCCCGAAGGAGGGAAGGCGTGGAGCACGCTGACCCCCTGGGAATCGTGAGCGAAGGTCTGAAGGATGTCGCCATCGGAAGTGCGGAAGCCCTGCATGCCCGGATCGAGGAGCTCGTCGCGGCCGATGCCCCCTGCGAGGCCGGCACCCTGCGGGCCGCCCAGGGCGACGCCGAGCAGGCCCTCGAAGACCTTCGGACGGCTCAGCCCCTGTTCTGGGACGATGCCCTGGTCATGCGTTATGCGTCGCTGGCCCCGCTGGATCGACTCCGACAGGATCCCCGCTTCGATGTGATCGTCCGCGAGCTCGACCGGAGTTGGGGTATGTGAGCCGCGGGAGGGTCCGGCTCCGGTTGCGTCGGCGGCGGCCGGAGCGCACGTTGGCGGTAGCCGGGTGGCTGGGAGGTGAGGGAACGCGGACCCGACCGAGCCAGGCGAATGAAGACGTACGATCGGGTGGTCCAGGGAGCCGAGGCAGGAGCCATCGCGGCGGGCGCCGTCGAGCTCTCCTTCTTCGTGCTCGACCTCGTCCGTCTCGAGCCGCTCGCGACGCCCGCCGTGCTCTCGGGCGCCTCCATGGGTCCGGGCGGCTCCGCGCTCGACCTGGGAAGCCTCTCGGGGGTCCTCGGGGGCCTCTGGGCGGCCTACCAGATCCTCACCCTCACGCTCGCCCACTTCGTGGTCTTCGCCGTAATGGGAGTGATCGCGTCCCTCCTCTTCGACTGGTCTCGCCCGGGCGGCGTCGTGCGCTTCGTTGTCGTGGCGCTCCTGTGCACCTCGGCGTTCTTCGTGACCGTCGCCGTATCGAGCTCCACGGTGGCGCTGGACTCGGTGGGNNCGGGCTCCGCTTCGTGTCGGCGGCGCCCGACGGGGAGGGCGAGCCGAACGGGTAGCGCACGTGCCCCCCGACGTCGGTTGGAGGCCGTCCGTGGGCGGTGGGCGCGACCGTGCTCTGCGGCTCAGCGTCCTCCCGCGCCCTCCGCCCGCTCCCGCACGACGTCCTCGGGATCCTTGTCCCCACGGAGCCCCAGGAACCGAGGATGGCGGAGCCGGCCGGCGTCCGTCCATTCGGTGAACCCGACCTCGGCCACCAGCTTCGGCGTGACCCAATGGATGTCGTCCGAGTCGGGCGGATCGCCGGACTCGAAGGGGCTGGTCCGACGCTCCAGTCCGTCCATTCGAGACCGGAGCGACTCGAGCGTCTCGTCGTCCCAACCGGTTCCCACCTTCCCGGCATAGCGCAACCCGTCGTCCTCGTGGTAGCCGAGGAGCAGCGCGCCGAAGCCGACGCGCTTCCCCTCGGGCTCGGTGAACCCGCCCACCACGAGCTCCTGCCGGTGGCCGCACTTGAACTTCAGCCACTTCTTCGACCGCGTGTGCAGGTACGGGCCGCGTGCGTCCTTGGCCATGACGCCCTCCCAGCCCTTCTCGCACGCCTCTGCCCAGAAGGCTTCGCCCTCTTCGTTGCGGTGTGCGGTGAACCTGAGGGGGTCCTCCCACTCGAAGCTCTCGCGGAGCACACGCTTGCGTCCGCGGAGGGGGACGTCGGTGATGTCGTGTCCGTCGACGTGGAGAAGGTCGAAGAGGTAGAGCTTCACCGCGACCTCCCGGGCGCGCTCCCGGGCTTCCTCCTCGTCCTGGATCTGGATGCGCTCCTGGAGGCGGGAGAAGCTGGTCACGTCACCGTCGAAGGCGACCACCTCACCGTCGGCCACCAGGTCGGGACCGTCGCCCTCGAGCGCGGCGACGAGCTCCGGATATGTTGAGCCCCGGTCTTTCCGATTGCGCGTGCGGAGACGGACATCGCCGTCCTTGCGGAAGACCAGCAGGCGGACGCCGTCGAGCTTGCGCTCGTAGATCCAGTCCGGGTCGGAGAAGCGCTCGTGGGTCAGCGTGGCGAGCATGGGCTCGGTCCATGCGGGTTGGTCGCGCGGCCGCGCTCCCTCGCGCTCCTCCTCGGAGAGGACGTCCAGGGGATGGCTCACTGGGCGAAGGGGTAGGTGTCCGGCACGCCCTTGATCTCATCCGCGGAGGCCGCGGTCAGGGGGGTGACGGCCTCGGTGCGATCGAAGAAGAGCCATTCGTCGAACTGTCGCGGCAGCGCCGCGTGGAAGTAGTGGCTCACCCGCTCGGTCCGCGGACGGTAGATGACGCCGATGGCCCGCTCCAGACGCTCACGTCCCAAGGACCGGCGAAGGTCCCGGGGCGCCCTCAGGGGCAGGGTGAATGCGGTGCTCTCCGTGTCGTGGGAGAGGCGCTCGTAGCTGCCCCCGACCGATGGCATCACGTCCATCACCACCCCGGGCTCGCCCCACTCCTCGGCCGCCATGACCGTCCCCGTGTGGGTCCCCATCCCCACCGCGTACGACCGCGCCCCGAACCGCTCGCGGCATAGCTGCCCCAGGTTGTGCTTGCCACCGGCGCTCATCTCGGTGGCCGACGCGTCGCCCAAGTGGGAGTTGTGGGCCCATACCACGGCGGCCGCTCCGTCCCCGTGGTACTGGAGGAGGTCGAGAAGCGTGTCGAACATGTGCTGGTCCCGGAGATTCCACGACGCCGTGGGACTCATGTACATCGCCCGGTAGTACGCCTCGGCGTTCGCCACCAGACGAGCGTTCTCGATGGCGTCCATGTATCGCCGGCCGTCCGCTGCCTCGTACTCGATCCGCTTGCTCAAGAGGTCCCGGAGCACTACCAGAACCTCGTTCTGGCAAGCCTCGAGGCGCCCCATGCTCGCGAGGCGCCCGTACGCCCGGGNNGCGTGAGGCAGCCGAAGCGATCCCTCGCCAAGCGCGCCGTGTCGGGGTCGACCTCGTCCAGGTACCGGACGACGGCGTCGATGGACGTGTACAACGAGTAGAGGTCGAGGCCGAAGAATCCCACGCGGTCGTCGGGATCGTCGATCCCTTCGTTGAAGTCCCGAAGCCAGCGGAGAAAGGCGAGTGTTTCCTGGTTGGCCCACATCCAACGGGGGAATCGCTGGAATGGCGCGAGCCCCGACTCCTCGTCGTCGATGCCCCGAACGTATTGGTCGAGGTGCGCGGCGTCCGGCCAGTCGGCCTCGACGGCGACGAACGAGATGTCACCCCGTTCGACGAGCGCGCGGGTGAGACGCTCCCGGACCCGGTAGAACTCCGACGTTCCGTGGCTCGCCTCCCCCAGCAGGACCGTGGTGGATCCGCTGATCCGGTCGGCCATCTCCCCGACATCGAGGTCGTCCGCGGAGTCGTAGCACCGCGCGTTTCGGCGGACGAGGTCCAGGGTCGAAGGAGTGGGAGCTCGTTCGGTGGCCTCGCCGGGGCTGCCGTCGCGGTCGTCCACGGCCATGGGCACCAGGGGGACGAAGCGCACCGCGCCCAGCCCCGTCTCGTGGATCGTGCCGTCCGCACTCTTGCGGAGCACCCTCAGATCCTGGACGCGGCCGTGAGGGCCCACAGGCATGACCATGCGGCCGTCGGGCGCGAGCTGCTCCACCAGCGCCGGCGGCACCTCCGCTCCCCCGGCCGACACGAGGATGGCGTCGAAGGGCGCCTCGTCGGGCCACCCCAGCATGCCGTCGGCGAAGAGCACGGACACGTTGTGGTAACCCAGGCGCTTCAGGGTCCGCTCCGCGGTGTCCGCCAGGGATCGGTGACGCTCGATGGCGAACACCTCCGCCGCCATCCGTGACAGGACGGCGGCCGCGTAGCCGGAGCCCGCGCCCACCTCCAGGACCCGGTCGTCGGGGCCGATCTCCAGGGCCTCGATCATGAGGCCGACGATGTAGGGTTGGGAGATGGTCTGCTCGGACTCGATGGGCAGGGCCGAGTCCTCGTAGGCGAACTCGACCATCTCCTCGTCGACGAACTCCTCTCGCGGAACGGAGCGCATCGCCTCCAGGAGCCGGTCGTCCCGGACCCCGCGGGAGGCGATCTGATGCTCCACCATCGCGTGTCTCTCGGTCTCGAATCTGTCCGTGGCTCGGCTCATGACCCATCCTCGGTGTCGTGGTTCGAGACGTGCGTGGGAAGGCCCAGGAACGCCTCGGCGGCCTCGGACAGGCCCTCCGAGAGCGTCGGATGGGGATGGATGGTCAGCGCCAGGTCGGCGGCCTCGGCATCCATCTCGATCGCCAGCGCCAGCTCGGCGATGAGATCGCCGGCGTTGGGCCCNNGACGTGACGGCCCGTGAAGCCGGCACCCAGCAGCCTCCCGCTCGCTGCGTCCGCGACGAGCTTGACGAGGCCCCGGTCGGCGTCGCCGCCCTGGGTCCGGGCCCGCCCCGAGGCGCGGAGTGGAAAGCGGGCGACGCGGATCCCGACGCCCTCTCCCGATCCGGCGTCGAGGTCGCCACACCAGGCGATCTGCGGGTCGGTGTAGATGACCGCCGGCACGGCGCGTACGTCCCACTCGGCGGGCTCTCCTGCGATCACGTCGGCGGCCACCTTGCCCTCGCGCATGGCCTCGTGGGCGAGCCCCATGCCGCCGGTCACGTCACCGATGGCGAAGATCCGGTCGTCCGCGGTGCGTCGGGCGGAATCGACGATCACGTAGCCGTCGTCGTCCAGCTCGACGTCCGTCTCTTCCAGGCCCAGATCGTCGCTATTGGGACGGCGGCCGACGGCGACCAGAGCCCGGTCGAAGCGCCCCGGCGAGCCCGCGAGCTCGACGTCCACGCCGTCATCGTCGGCGGCGATGGAATCGACGGTGGTCTCCAGCAAGACGTCGTGGAAGAGGTCTTCCAACCGATCGGCGAGCGGAGCGGTGAGCTCGGCGTCCACCAGGGGAAGGATCCTGTCGGCGGCCTCCACCACCGTCACGGCCGACCCGAGGCGGGCGTACACCGTGCCCATCTCCAACCCAACGTAGCCGGCGCCCACCACGAGGAGCGAGCCGGGGATCTCGTCCAGGCGCAGCGCGCGCTCAGAGTCCCAGATCGCGCCCCCGAACGGGGCATCGGGGAGCGGAACGGGTCGCGATCCGGTGGCGAGGACGGCCCGCTCGAACTCGACGCCCGCGGCGTCGCCGTCGGTCATGTGGAGTCGGGAGGACGACTCGAAGCGTCCACGGCCCTCCACGACCCGCACGCCCCGCTCCTCGGCCAGGGCGTCCAGCCCCGACACGAGCACGGAGACCACCCCCTCGCTCCAGGCCGCGAGCTCCTCCACGTCGATCTCCGGAGGGTCGAAGTGTATGCCGGCCTCGGACGCCCCGAGGGCGAGGCCGATCCGCCCGGTCATCTCCAGGACGGCCTTGGACGGTATGCACCCCCGCAGGAGACAGACGCCGCCCAGGCCCCGGGGCTCGTCCGTGACCAGGGTGGTCTCCAGGCCCCGCTGGGCGGCCCGGAACGCGGCGGCGTAACCGCCCGGTCCACCGCCCAGCACCAGAACCTCCGTCGAGATCGACATCTCGCCCATCACCATGGTGCGGCCACCGGCGTCGAGGGCGATCGGGTCATCGTGCGTCCCGGTCAGAGGTTGCGAACGAGGGCGGAGGGATCCTCCAGGATCTCCACCACACGGCTCGTGAACCGGGCCGCGTCGGCGCCGTCGTTCACCCGATGATCGAAAGCCACGCACAGGGGCAGGATCAGCCGCGCCTCGATCCTCTCGTCGTCGTCCGACGCGACGACCCATGGCCTTCGAGAGGCCTGTCCGGCGCCGAGGATCGCGACCTGGGGCGGGTTGATGATCGGTGTGAAGAGATCACCGCCCAGGGGGCCGGGGTTGGTGAGCGTGAAGGTCCCGCCGCGCATCTGGTCCCTCGAGATGCTGCCGGATCGGGTCGCTCCCACCAGTTCGTCGAGCTCGACGGCGAGCTCGCTCAGGCTCTTGGCGTCGACGTCGCGGATCACGGGCACGATCAGCCCCCGCTCGGTGTCCACGGCCACGCCCAGATGGTAGTAGTCCAGGAGCACCAGCTCCCCGGACTCCTCGTCGAGCCGNNAACTCCTTCAGGGCGGCCACCAGGGCTTCCAACAGGAAGACCGTCAGCGTCAGCTCGCCGCCCTCCAGGGCCTGGTCGTGCTCGGCCCGGAAGCTCTCGAGCTCCGTGATGTCCGCGTGGTCCACGTGCGTCACGTGGGGGATCCGGCGCCAGGCGTCGGCCATCCGGCGGGCCGTCGTCCGGCGAACGCTGCGCAGCGGCTCGCGTTCCACGGGGCCCCATTCCTCGGGATCCCCGTAGTCGCCGGCGGCGGCCTCCAGCTCCTCCGTCCCCTCTTCCGCTGCGCCGCGCCGGGCCTCGTCCGCGCGCTCTCTCTCGGCCACGCCCTCCATCTCGTCCTCCGCACCCTCCCGTCCGGCCGCTTCCTCCCTGTCGGCCGCGGCACGGACGTCCTCTGCGGTCACCCGCCCTTCGGGTCCGGTCGCCTCCACACGCCCCAGGTCCACGCCAAGCTCCCGCGCGAGCCGTCGGGTGGCGGGGGCGGCGGGCACGGGCCGTTCGGCTCGACGGGTCTTCCCTTCGTCGCGGGCGGCGTCTGCCGTCTCGCGCTTCGGCTCTTCGGCGGGCTTGGCCTTTCGTTCGACTTCGGCCTCGGGCTCGTCTCCGGTGTCTGTCTTCTTCGAGCGCTCGGCCGTCTCGCGCGTCGCCGCCTCCTCCTCGCCGTCCTCCCCACGGGCTTCGGTGGACCCTTCCTCGCCTTCGTCGCCAGCGCCCGGCTCGTCCCCCTCCTGCTCGTACTCCAGGAGCGCGTCCCCCACGCGGACGTCGTCGCCGACCTCCACCAGGATCTCCCGCACCAGCCCCGTAAAGGGGGACGGGATCTCGACCAGCGCCTTGTCGGTCTCCACCTCGAGGAGGACGTCCGACTCGCTCACCCGGTCGCCGGTCGACACGTGGAGCTCGACCACCTCGGCCTCGTGGATCCCCTCTCCGGGGTCGGGGAGCTCGAAGGTTCGCGCCATCGCTCAGGCCTCCACGGCGGTACGGAGCGCCGCCCGGATGCGCTCCCTCGTGGGCAGATAGGCGTTCTCCCGGGCGAAGAAGGGCACGGTGACGTCCGGTGCGGTGACCCGCTGGATGGGCGCCTCGAGATGATAGAACGACTCCTCCATGATGCGGGCCGCGATCTCCGCGCCGGGACCGAAGCTCCGATGGGCCTCGTGGACGATCACCGCCCGACCCGTCCTGCGCACGGAGTCGGCAACGGGCTCGTGATCGAGGGGGGAGAGGGTCAGGAGATCGATGACCTCGGCCTCGACCCCCTCCTCCTCGGCCATCTCCCGCGCGACCTCGAGGGTCCGAGGCATCATGGCGCCCCACGCCACCACGGTGGCGTCGTCGCCTTCCCGGACCACCCGGGCTTTGCCGATGGGCACCGTCTCCTCCTCCTCCGGCACCTCTTCGCGGAACATCCGATACAGGAGCTTGGGCTCGAAGAAGATCACCGGATCGGGATCGCGGATCGCCGAGAGGAGCAGCCCCCTGGCCACCCGCGGGCCGGAGGGAACGACCAGCTTCAGGCCCGGGATGTGCGTGAAGAGCGCCTCCTTGCTCTCGGAGTGGTGCTCGAGCGCCCGGACCCCGGCCCCATAGGGCATCCGGATGACCACGGGTGCGTGGAATCGGCCCCGGCTCCTCCACCGGAGGCGCGAGACGTGGCTCTCGATCTGGTGCATGGCGTAGTAGCTGAACCCCGAGAACTGGATCTCGCAGACGGGCCGGAGCCCGTGTGCCGCCATGCCCACCGAGGCGCCGACGATGACGGACTCGGCCAGGGGGGTGTCGACCACGCGCTCCTCCCCGAACTCGTCGATCAGGCCATCGGTCACACGGAAGACGCCGCCGTCCTCCCCCACGTCCTCGCCGAGGACCAGCACGTCGTCGTCCCGCTCCATCTCCTCGTGAAGGGCCCGGTTGAGGGCCTCGACCATCGTCATCTCAGCCATGGTCGGCCTCCTCCTCGTTCCGGTCGCGCCCATCCGCGTCGGGCTCGTCCTCGTCGGGCTCGTCCTCGTCGGGCTCGTCCAGGTCGGGCTCGTCCTCGTCGGCAGCCGCGCGGTCCGGTCCGGCGTCGACGAAGGCTCCCGCCTGCGCCCGCAGGGTCGGCGGCATTTCGGCATACAGGTGGTCGAACATGGCCTCCGCGCCGTCGAGCTCCCCGATCCTCTTCTCCGCCGCCGTCCAGACGCCCGCGAGCTCCTCGTCGATCTCCTCGGCCAGGCCCTCGGCCGCGTCCTCGTCCAGGATCCCGGAGCGGACGAGGTGGTCCCGGAAGCGCGGGATGGGGTCGCGCTCCATCCACCTCTCAACCTCCTCCTCGTCTCGATAGCGTGTGGGATCGTCTGCCGTGGTGTGGAGGGAGAGACGGTAGGTGACGCACTCCAGCATGGTGGGTCCGTCGCCCGATCGCGCGCGCTCCACCGCCTCGTCGGCTGCCGCCCGGACGGCCAGAACGTCGTTGCCGTCCACCTGGATTCCGGGCANNGCACACCGTAGGCGAGCGCCTTCTGAGCGAGGGTCTCCGACGCGGTCTGGCGCTCGCGAGGGACCGATATGGCCCATTGGTTGTTCTGGCACACGAGCACGAGGGGAAGGCCGAAGGTGCCGGCTAAGTTCACCGACTCGTGGAAGTCTCCCTCGGAGGTCGCGCCGTCGCCGAAGAAGGTCATGACGACGTCGTCCGTCCCTCCGAGTCGACAGGCATACGCCAGGCCCGCCGCATGCGGGATCTGGGAGGCCACGGGAACCGCGATGGGGAAATCCCTGGCCTCGTCTGGAATCCGCACCCCCTCGTTCCACCCCGCGTTGAAGACCGCCATGTCCACGGGGTCCTGACCCCGCCAGAGGGCGGCTGCGCTCTCCCGGAAGGACGGAACGAACCAGTCGCTGTTCCGCACGGCGCTGATGGCCCCGACCTGGCTCGCTTCCTGTCCCGACACGGGCGCGAAGGTCCCGATCCGTCCACTCCGCTGCCACTCCAGAAGCCGCTCGTCGAGCTTTCGTGCCCGGAGCATGGTGCGATACATCCTGCGGAGCTCGTCGGCCTCCAGATCGGGCTCCAGCTCCTCGTCCAGCGAGCCGTCCTCGTCGAGGATGGACAGGTGCTCGAAGGGGGGCTCGATCTGCAGCGTCTCTCGGGGCACGGGGGTGAGGCTCCTCGTCGTTCGGCGTCCGGCGTGCGTTGGGCTCACCCCATGAGAGGAACAACATCCATGCCACGGAGGGATCCGCCGAGCCCGGCCCACCCGTCCGGCTCCGGGCGAGCGGTCGACGAGCTTTCTCGCCGGTCGGCCGGAGGTGTGAACCCTTTCAGATCGCCCTTGCCTGAAACAGGCTCTCCCCGACATCCGAATCGCGCCGGGCCCCCGGCATGGCACGGTTGTACCTTCCCTGCCCATGAACCCCGACCGCTTCGCCCGCCTGCGGCAGACCCTGGCCCGGCGCCAGCCCGATCTGACGGTTCTCATGGACCGCGTGCACAAGTCGCACAACTTCTCGGCGATCCTGCGCAACTGCGACGCGNNGCACGTCCGCGGGGACCAGGAAGTGGGTCCACGTCAGGAGCCACGCAGACGTGGTGAAAGCGGGGGCCCACCTACGCGAGCGCGGCTTCCGGATCGTCGCGGCTCATCCATCGCCGGACGCCGCGGACTTCCGGGACATGGACTACACGACCCCCACGGCCTTCATGATGGGGGCCGAGCTGCTCGGGGTGTCCGACGAGGGCCTCGAGCTCGCCGACGCGCACGTCCGCATCCCCATGCTGGGGATGGTGCATTCGCTGAACGTCTCCGTGGCCACCGCTCTCCTGTTGTTCGAGGCCGCGCGCCAGCGCGAAGCCGCCGGCATGTACGAAGCGAGCCGGCTCGAGCCCGACGAGTTCCGTCGGCGGCTTTTCGAGTGGGCGTATCCGTCCGTGGCCGCCGCGCGCCGCAGGGAACATCGGCCCTACCCGGAGCTCACCGACGACGGCGAGATCGTCCCCGACTGGTAGCCGCCGGCCGCGCCGGGGAGCCGGGCCTGCGGGCCGTCATCCTTCATCGCTGGTGTTGTTGACACGCCTCTCCTATANNTTTTTCTATCGACTGAATGGCTCAGAGGCAAGCACAGTCGCTCGAACATGTCACTATGATCGAATGACGATGAAGATTCAGCTCACCAGCACGGAGACGGCCGCCCTCCTCGACGTGCACCCCTCCACGGTCAAGCGGTGGTGCAACGACGGAGAGCTGGACTCCGAGCAGACGCCGGGCGGCCATCGCCGCATCGGCATCGACGCCGCGGTCCGCTTCGCCCGCAACCGGGGGATCCGTACCATTCTGACGCCTTTTCATCCCTTCGAGCCCCATGTGTGGACGGCGCTNNGCCCTCCAGTGGGTGGGGCGCGGCGAGCTCGAACGTCTGGAGCAGCTCTATCTGGCCCTGGGTCGCGCGGACTTCCTCCCCTTCCACGACTACTGTGACCACGCGGTGCGCGACCTCATGCGGACGGTCGGAGACGAGTGGGAGAACGGAAGGCTGAGGGTGGGCGACGAGCACATGGTGAGCCAGGCCATGACGGGGGCCCTGTATGCCCTTCGCCGCGAGTGGATCGACCGTCGGGACGGCGGAAACGGCGACGGCCGACCGTCCCGGCCCGTGGCCGTCGTCGGCACCCTCGAGGGCAATGCCCACCAGCTCGGCGCCTTGTGCGTGCGGACCCTGCTCGAGCGGAGAGGCTGGCAGGTCTTCTACCCGGCCGGCGACGTGCCCATCCAGGACTTCGGCACCCTCCAGATGAGCCGGGAGGCGTCGCTGGT
>JABAOG010006610.1_pt2 | contig 15291 bp, 17 predicted proteins | sample 7062131 | NCBI WGS metagenome assembly JABAOG01 (sample SAMN14538629, study PRJNA623070) | marine sediment metagenome | biome: marine biome [ENVO:00000428]; feature: marine pelagic biome [ENVO:01000023]; material: deep marine sediment [ENVO:00002113] | place: India: Arabian Sea | collected...
CACTTCGTGGCCGCGAAGGAGCAGGAGTGGGCGGACTACATCGCCCAGGTCCACGAGTGGGAGATCGACCGGTACCTGGCGGCCTACTGACTGCTGCGGCCCGGGTCGACCGGGCAGGAGATGCGGACGCGGGTTCCCTGGGCGGTCGGGTCGAAGCTGACCTGGCCGCCCAGCTCCGTTTCCACGAGGGCGCGCAGCACGGACTGCTCGCCGGCGCTGGCGGCCCGGTCGGGCTCTTCGCGCTCCTCCAGCGGGACTCCGTCGTCCGCGACGACGACCTCGATGCGATCGGTCTCCACCTGGATGCTCGCGGCGATCTGGCCGCCCCGGTCACCGGGGAAGCCGAAGCGGAAGGCGCTGGAGGCGACCTCGTTGAGGGCGAGGGCGAGGCTGAAGCCGTAGCGCTCGGGCACGAGGGTGTCATCGCCGGCGACCGAAGTGGCGATCTGGGCGCCGGGTCGGAGGGTGTTGCGCAACCGCTGGAGGATGCGGTCGGCGATCTCCTTCATGGGCACGCCGCTGTAGTTGCTGCGCCGGAACGCCTCGTAGGCCATGAGGAAGGCGCGCAGCCGGTTCTCGAGGCTCAGAAGCGCTTCGCCCGCCGGTCGGGCCGCTCCCCGGGTCCGCTCCAGCGCCACGAGTCCCATGATCACGGACAGGTTGTTGCGGACGCGGTGATCGAGCTCCCGGAGCAGCGTGGCACGCTCCTCGGCGTCCTGGCGGGCCTGGGCGTACATCCGGTAGTTCTGCTCGGCCAGCTCGGACGCCTGCCGGTTCGCCTCCTGCAGCGCCTGCTCGGTCCGATGGGCCCGCAGCCGGGAATCGATCCGGGCCCGGAGCTCCGCCACCTGGAACGGTTTCGGGATGTAGTCGTCGGCGCCGGCGTCGAAGGTCCGGACGACGTCCTCGGGGGCGGTGCGAGCCGTGACCATGATGATGGGCAGGAGCGGGTCGATCCGCTTCTTGATCTCCCGGCAGATGGTCCAGCCGTCGGTGTTCGGCAGCATGGCGTCCAGCAGGATCAGGTCGGCCTGGTGCAGCCGTTCGAACGCCTCCTCGGCACCGGAGGCGGTGATGACGGCGTAGCCGTGGGCCTGGAGCAGGTCGGTGAGCGTCTCCCGGGCCATCGGCTCGTCGTCGACCACCAGGATGGTCGCGACGTCCGTGCTCGCCTCTACGGTCTCGGCCTCCGCCGGCCCTTTCAGCATGGGGTCCCGCACCGCGGACGCATCCATGGACTACCCGTCACTCCTGTTTCAGCAGCGGCGCCGCGAGGAGGATCTTCTTGGCCAGGTCCACCATGGGGGTGTTGCGGTCCTGGCTGGTCTTCTGGAGGAACCGATACGCTTCCTGCTCGCTGAACCCCCGGGTCTCCATGAGGATCCCTTTGGCTCGTTCGACCACCTTCCGCTCCTCGAGCTTGAGCTCCAGCGCGTCCCGCTCCTGCCGGGCCCGCATCCATTCGTCGAACCGGGCCTTGGCCACGGCGATGGCCGGGGCCAGGTCGTCCGGGTCCACGGGCTTCACCAGGTAATGGAAGATGGGGGAGCGGGTGGCCGTCTCCACCGTGCGCGTGTCGCTGTAGGCCGACAGGATGATGATCGGGATCGGCCGTTCCTGGTGGATCTCGTGGGCGGCCTCCGGCCCTGTCTGCACGGGCATCCGGATGTCCAGGATCGCCATGTCCGGCTTCTTGTCCCGGGCCAGCTCCACCGCTTCCCGACCGTTCGCCGCCGTCGCCACCACCTCGTGGCCCAGCGCTTCCAGCTGGCTGGTCAGGGCGAGGTTGTGCAGCGCCTCGTCGTCCGCGATCAGAAACCGAATGGGGTCGGCCATGGACTTCCGCTCCGGGAAAAGGGGACTCCTGCCGGGACCGAGGTCCCCACATGGAAAAAGCGCGCCATCCCCGTCCCCGAGAAGGCGCGCGCCGCCCAACCTGATGGATTTTCTGTCGTCGTCCCCCGGAAGGTGCGACGCCGGGGGCCTCGCGCGCAAGCCTTTGGGGTCCTCACGTTTCCAGGATCACGACGGCGCCCGCGACGGTGGCGGAGTGCGTCAGGGTCAGGTGGACCCGCACGCCGTCCGACAGGCGTCCGGCGGCCCGACCCCGGACCCGGAGCTCCGGCGCGCCGGCCGCGTCCCGTCGGACCTCGACATCACGCAGCGCGCCGGCGCGTCCCCACCCGGTCCCCAGCGCCTTGTAGAACGCTTCCTTCGCAGCGAACCGGGCCGCCAGCGACGGCGCCGGGTCCGCCCGATCGAGGCAGTACTCCAGCTCGCCGTCCGTGAACACCCGACCGAGTCGTGGCGCTCCCCAGCGCTGGTGCAGCCTGCGGATCCGGTCGATCTCCACCACGTCCATCCCCATTCCGACGATCATGGCTGCAATATACCCCTCGGTCCGGGCGGCTGCGACCGCGGGGCGGCCGAGGCACCGCCCCATCGGAGGCGGCGGAAAGGGCCGAAGGAGGTCGAGCAGCGGGTTCCCTGAATGGATCCAAACTTGCACCTTACGGGTTTGATAACGCCACCGGCCCGGACGCCCGAACACGGAGACAGATGAAAGCTCTTTTCGCCCCCCTGCTCGCTCTGGCCGCCGTCCACACCGCCCTGTCCGCCGGCGCCCGTGACCCGCAGCAGGACCTGGTGGCGGAACTGGAGGGGGCCATCGAAGCTCCCGGTTGGGAGGACGATCGCTGGGGCGTGATGGTCGTCTCGCTGGACGCCGGCGACACCCTGTTCGCGAGGGGGGCGGAGGAGGCGCTGGTGCCGGCGTCGAACCTCAAGCTCTTCACGACGGCCGCCGCGCTGTACTTCCTCCGCCCCGACTACCGGTACTCGACCTACCTGACCGCGACGGGGCCGCTCCGGAACGGCGTCGTGGAGGGTGACCTGTACGTGTACGGGACCGGCGACCCGACGCTGTCCGATCGGTTCTTCGAAGGCAAGACCGCCGTGTGGGAGGCCCTGGCGGACTCTCTCGCCGCTCTGGGCGTCCGCCGGATCGAGGGGGACATCGTGGGCGACGCCTCCTATTTCGAGGGTCCGGCGGTCGGACACGGCTGGGAGCTGACCTACGTCACCCACACGTACGCCGCGCCCGCCAGCGGCCTGGCCTTCAACGACAACATCGTGACCCTCCGGGTCACTCCCGGCCCGGACGCCGGCGCCCCGGCCGAGATCCAGCTGATCCCCGGAGGCGGTGTGGACCTGCGGAACGAGGCCACGACCGTGGCGTCGGGCCGATCGCACATCGAGGTCGAGCGCCTCGCGTACGACGCGCCCATCGTGGTCCGGGGCCAGGTCCGGTCGGGGTCGTCGGCGCTCTGGCGCGCGGTGCCCGTCGTGGACCCGGCCCGCTTCGCCGTCTCGGTATTCGAGCCGATCCTGGAGGAGCGCGGCATCGAGGTCGTCGGGACCGTCCGCTCCGTCCACGACGGCGCCCGTTCCCCCATCACCGGGAGCCGCGTCTTCGCCCCCACGCTGGACGAGGACGGCGTGGTCCAGGTCCTGGCCGTGCACCGGTCCCCTCCCCTGCTGGAGATCCTGAAGGTGATCAACCAGCGGAGCCACAACCTGTACGCCGAGTCGGTGCTGCGGACCGTCGGCCGGGTGGCCACCGGCCGGGGCTCCGTGCGCGGCGGCCGGGCCGCGGTGGCGGCGATCCTGGAGGAAGCCGGCGCCGACGCCTCGACCGTCTTCATGGATGACGGGTCCGGGCTGTCGACCGAGGACCGGGCCAGCGCCCGGTCCATCGTCGAGCTCCTGGCGTTCATGGCCCGCTCCCCGTACGGCGACGAGTACATGGAGACGCTCCCGGAGGCCGCCACGTCCCGGGGCCTTCGGCGGATGCAGCAGACGGACGCGGCGGGCAACCTGAGGGCGAAGACGGGGACGATCGACCGGGTTTCGGCGCTGTCCGGCTATGTCACCGCCCGCAGCGGCGAGCGCCTGGCGTTCTCCATCATCAGCAACGACGTGCCCTCCACCTGGAAGGCCAAGCGGGTCGAGGATCGGATCGGGGCCCGGCTCGCCGCCTTCGACCGCCCGCTGCCCCGGAGGGTCGCCGACGCCGCGGGCCGGGGCACGGATCCCGACTCCGCCTCCGGCGCCCGGACCGCCCGGGCCGACTCGGCCCTCCGGATGGCCGATGCCACGCCGGCGGACTCGCCGCTCCCCGACGCCGCGCCCCGACCCGACTACTACACGATCAAGCGGGGGGACACGCTGGAGGGGATCGCCCGCGAAGCGGGGGTCTCGGTGGGCGCGCTCCGGGCCGCCAACCCGGGCGTGAACGCGCGCCGGCTCATCCCGGGCAAGCGACTGAAACTGCCGAACACCTGACGGCCGGGCCGCGACCCCGGCTCAGTCCGGCAGCAGGCGGCGGGCCCCGACGAAGCCGCGCCGCAGCATCGGCTCCACCTCCGCGTCGCCCGTGAGGTCGTTCACCTCGACGCCCCCGTTCGTGGCCGACGCGTGGATGACCTGGCTGCCGCCCAGCGACAGCGCCACGTGGTTCACCTGCCCGTCCTCCGCGAAGAACAGGAGGTCGCCCGCGCGGAGCCCTTCCCAGACGCGGGCATCCACGTCGATCTCGAGCCCCACGCGGCTCTGCATGTCCGAGTCCCGGGGCAGCGCCACGCCGTGGACCCAGTAGATGGACTGGACCAGCCCGGAGCAGTCGACCCCGCCCCCGGTCACGCCCCCCCACAGGTAGGGCACGCCGAGCCAGCGCCGGGCCGTCCGAACCACGCTCTCCCCCCGGGGCGGGAAGCGGTCCCGCAGCCGGTCGGCGGCGATCAGCTCGCCCGACGCGACCCGGCCGCTCCGCCCATCCGGAAGCACGACGCGACCCGGCGTCTCCTGGAGGACCCGGGCGCCCCACGGCAGCCGGGCGAACACGCCGTCCTCGTCCTCGAGCTCGGCGCCCAACGACACCAGCGGATCTCGGCCCTCCGCCCGCTCCCATCCCAGCGCCCATTCCAGCTCGCCCCGGAGCAGGTACCCGAAATGGACCCACCCGATGTGACCGTCCTCACCCCGCACGCGCCAGAAACGCCCCCGCTCACCCAGCAGGGTCAGCCGATGCCCCAGGGGATACTGGCTGAGCAGGGTCGAGTGCACGGTGGGACGCCGGTAGACCGGCGCGACCGCTGCACGGACCAGCGCCTCCCCCCGCGGCTGCAGCAGGGGATCCGGGAGGAGTCGCAGGTGGAGATCGGCATCCAGGCCCTCGTCCTCGAGAAGCCGGGCGAACGCCAGCCCGGCCTCCGGGAGCGTGGTCTCCACCGTGACATCGGGGCGCTCGTCCCCGAGGATGCGGGCCTCGAACACCGCGATCCGCGGATCCGGGACGAACGTCGCCCGGATGGTTCGGACCGCGGCGCGGATCGCCTCCGCGGCATCCGGCTGCCCGGCCACGTCAGCCCGCCCCGGTTCCACCCTTCGTTCCGGGCCCGCCGCCCTTCCAGCCGCCGAACGGGTTCCGATCCGCGCCCGGCGGGTCGTGCCGTCGACTCGCGATCCGGAGCCGGCGGCGGAGCTCGAAGTCGGACATGGTCCGGAGCGTCCGCTCGGCGGTATGCGCGCTCTTCCACCGGATCTCCGGCAGCATCAGCTCGGGTCCGTCCCCCGCGGCGGGGTGCAGGACCATGTACCAGCGGCCGTGGTGCCGCGGCGTTTCCTCCTCCCGGGCCGTGGCCACCCACTCCCGCCCGTCCTCGCCAGTGAAGCGCTTCATCATAGCCTCTTCGGCTCCGATCGTTCGAACAATTCGTTCATCTCGGTGTCCGTCATCCGTTCCACGCCCTTGCGGGCCTCCACCTGCGAGTCCGCCTCCAGCAGCGTCTGCCGCGTCTCCGCCCGGGTCTCCGCGGCGGGAACGAACAGCGCGTACAGCGCGCCGAAGGACTCGCGGCCCACGACCACGTCCCATTCCCGTCCCCGCGGGTCCGTGTACCGTCGCACCAGTCGCTCCCTGATCAATGGCCCAGGATGTTGTAGCCGGAGTCCACGTGCAGGACCTCGCCCGTGACCCCGGAGCCCATGTCCGAGCAGAGGAACAGGGCCGCCTGCCCCACCTCCTCCTGCGTCACGTTGCGCCGCAGCGGCGCCCGCTCCTCGGCCACGTGCAGGAGCTTCCGGAAGTCCTTGACCCCGGAGGCGGCCAGCGTCTTGATCGGCCCCGCACTGATGGCGTTCACGCGGATGGCCTCCGGCCCCAGGTCCGATGCCAGGTAGCGGACCGACGCCTCCAGCGTCGCCTTGGCGACGCCCATGATGTTGTAGTTCGGCACCGCCTTCTCCGCGCCGTAGTACGTCATGGTCACGATGCTGCCCCCGTCCCGCATCAGGGGGCGCGCGGCCCGGGCCAGGTGCACCAGCGAGTAGGCGCTGATCTCGATCGCCCGCAGGTAGCCGGCCCGGCTCGTGTCGCTGAACCGACCGCCCAGGTCGTCCTTGTCGGCGTAGGCCACGGAATGGACGAGCACGTCGAGCCCGCCCCATTCCTGCTCGATCGTCCCGAACGTCTCGGCGACCTCCTCGTCGTCGGTCACGTCGCACGGCACGACCAGGTCCGAGCCCACGCTCTCCGCCAGCGGCCGGACCCGTCGCTCCAGCGCCTCGCCGAGGTAGTTGAAGCCCAGGCGTGCCCCCTGCTCGTGCATGGCCTGACTGATCCCCCACGCGATGCTCCGCTCGTTCGCCACCCCGAACACCATCACCCGCTTCCCGTCCATCAATCCCGCCATCCGGCCTCCTCAGTCGAACATCTCGTACGCCGCGTCCATGTCGCGGTCGGAGTAGACCCGGAAGGCGACGAGCGTCTCGGTCCGCTCGAGCCCGGCGACCCGAGCGATCCGCTCCGTCACCACCTCGGCGATCTGCTCCCATTCGGGCACCCGCACGATCGCGATCAGGTCCCACTCCCCCGATACGGAGTAGACCTCCGCGACACCCTCGATCTCCGCCACCTCCCGCGCGGCCCCGGGGATCGCATCTCGCTCGGCACGGATCAGGACGACTGCGGCCACCATGCGATGTCTCCCGCTGAGATATGCGACGTTCCCGCGCGAAGTTAGCCCGCCCTTCTACAGCACCGCAAGCGGCCGCCCGGGCTTGCGACTCCCGCCCCCGTGCCGGATCTTATTCGCCCTCATGCGCGTCCCTAGCCCCCTGATCCGGCTGCCGGCCGGACCGACCCGAACGGCAGAGACCGGTCTCCTCCTCATGGTGGTGATCTGGGCCGTCAACTTCTCCGTCATCAAGGTAGGCCTCGACGCCTTCGCACCCGTCGCCTTCAATGCCCTCCGGTTCCCGCTGGCCGCGGCCATCCTCACCGCCGCGCTCCTCCTCGCCCGCCGGCCCCGCCTGCCGGAGCGCCGGGACCTCGCCCGCATCGCCGGACTCGGCGTGCTGGGGCACGTGGCCTATCAGCTCCTCTTCATCCACGGGATGGACCGGACGCGAGCCGGGAACGCCAGCCTGCTGCTCACCGGCGCACCGGTGTACACGGCGTTCCTGAGCGGGGTGCTGGGCCACGACCGGGTACCGCCGCGGGCGTGGCTCGGGATCCTGGGCACGGTCGTCGGCATCGGCCTGGTCATCGGCGGCGGTCCCGCCGGGCTCTCCTTCGGCGCCACCACGCTGACGGGAGACCTGCTGATCATGGCCGCGTCCGTCCTCTGGGCGCTGTACACCGTGGGAGCCCGGGACATGGTCCGGAAGTACGGCTCCCTCGCCGTCACGACCTGGGCCCTCTGGGTCGGCGCCGTCCTCCTCTTCCTCATCGGGATCCCGGAGCTCCTCCGGGCGGAGGCCGGTCCCCCCCTCGCCTGGGCGGCCGTGGCGTACGCGGGCCTGCTCGGAATCGGCCTGGCGCACCTGCTCTGGTACCGGGGCGTGCGGGTCATCGGCAACACCCGGACCGCCGTCTTCCAGAACCTGGTGCCCCTGCTGGCGCTGGCGGTCGCCTGGGCCTGGCTGGGCGAGGTCCCGACCGTCTGGCAGCTGGCCGGCGCGGGCGTGATCATCGGCGGCGTGACCGTCGTTCGCCACGGGGTGGAGGGCGTGTCGTGAGGGCGGGAGGGCGGGTCGACCGGCTGCGGACGGCGCTCCGGGAGTACGGGCTCACCGCCGGCACCCTGGGCTCCACCGCGGGCCAGACCGTGATGGTGGCGCTCCTGCCCATCCTCCTGGCCCGGTACACGAGCTCCGCGACCGTCATCGGGTTCGTCATCGGCGGCGAGGGGATCGTGGCCATCATGGTCCCGTACTGGATCGGCGCGTGGAGCGATCATCTGCCCCAGTCCTACGCCGAGCGCTTCGGCCGCCGGACCTTCTTCCTGCTCCTGACCGCGCCGTTCATGGCCGCGGCCGTCGCGATCGCGCCGTTCCTCCCCGGATTCTGGTATATCGCCGGCGCCGCGCTGGTGTTCTTCTTCACCCTCCACGGCTACCTCGCGCCCCTCTGGGCCCTCATGGTCGACGAGGTCCCGCCGGACCGGCGGGGACGGGTCCAGGGCGTGCGCGGGGCGCTCCATTCGGCCGGCCTCGCCTTCGGCCTCGTCGCCGGCGGGCTCCTCTTCTCCATCTGGGAGCCGCTGCCGTTCATCACGGCCGCCGGGATCATCCTCGTCACCACCGGGATCACGTTCCGGGCCGCCCCACGCACCTCGACACCCGGCCACGAAGGCGACACCTCCGACGTGCTCAGGGTGTGGCGGAGGCTGAAGGGACGGCCTGCGGTGAGCTGGATGCTCCTGGGGAATGCCCTGTGGAGCAGCGGGGTGGACGGGATCCGACCGTACGTGTTCCTGTTCGCCACCGTGGTGCTGGGCATCAACGTCGCCCAGACCTCGCTCCTCCTCACCGTGATCGTGGCGGGCCTCGGGATCGGCGCCGTCATCCTCGGCCATCTGGGGGACCGGTTCGGCCACGCCCGCCTCCTGAGCATCGGCTGCGGCATCACCGGCGTCGCCATGCTCCTGGGGTTCTACGTCCGGACCGTACCGGGCGCCGTCGCCCTGCTCCTGTTCGCCGGCCTCGGCGCCGCCTCCCTCATCTCCCTCGCCTATCCCCTCTTCGCCTCCATGATCGGGGAGCGCGGGGTCGGACGGGACACGGGCCTCTACATCGTGACCATGGGCTTCGGGCGGATCGTGGCCCCCGTGATCATCGGCGTGGCCATCGACGTGGGGCGGTCCTCCATGCCGGCGTACCGGGGCTACCCGTACATGTGGCCCATTGCCGGCGGCCTCATGCTGCTGGGGCTGCTCGCCCTTGCCCGCTCCATGGCTCACGCCCGCCGCAGGGGGGTAGGGCCGTATCGGGAGCGGGACCTGCCCGACCGCCAGGAGGCATCGTGAATCGTGACCACCGCACGCACGCCGGGACGGCCCCACCGCCGCCGCTCCGGGACCCCGAGCGCCTCGACCCCTCCATCTTCCACCTCCCCGTCGAGCGCATGCGCAGCGGCTACTACTCGGACAAGTACTTCGTCCGGGCCCGGGAGGTGCTGAAGGCCGACGGCCACGACCCCGTGGTCACCATGCAGGTCTTCCAGAAGAAGCACGCCTGGCTCGGCGGCATGGACGAGGCCATCGCCATCCTCAAGCTGTGTCTGACGGAGGGCTACGCCTGGGAGGAGCTGGAGGTCCTGGCCCTCCACGACGGCGACCGCATCGAGCCCTGGGAGACGGTCCTCCACATCACCGGGCCGTACGCCGCCTTCTCGCATCTCGAGACGCTCTACGTCGGCGTACTGGCCCGCCGCACGTCGGTGGCCACCAACACGCGCCGGGTCGTGGAGGCGGCGTGGCCGCGCTCCGTCATGTTCTTCCCCGCCCGCCACGACCACTGGCTGGTCCAGACCGGCGATGGCTACGCCGCCCATATCGCCGGCGCCATCGGCGTCTCCACGGATGCCCAGGCCTCGTGGTGGGGCTCCGAGGGCCTCGGAACCGTGCCCCACGCCCTCATCGCCGCGTATGGCGGCGACACCGTACGGGCCACGGCGGCGTTCGCGCGCCACATGCCGGAGGACGTCCGGGTCATCGCGCTGGTGGACTTCGAGAACGACTCGGTCCGGACATCGCTGGAGGTCGCCGGAGCGCTGGGGGATCGGCTGCACGGCGTCCGGCTGGACACCTCGGAGAGCATGGTGGACGAGTCGGTCCGCTCCCAGATGGGGGACTTCGATCCCCGCGGCGTGAATCCCCGCCTCGTCGAGAACGTGCGGAACGCACTGGACGCCGAGGGGTTCCAGGACGTCCAGATCGTTGCGTCGGGGGGGTTTACGGCGGAAAAGATCCGCCGGTTCGAGGCCCTGGGTGTGCCCGTGGACTCGTACGGCGTGGGATCGTCGCTGGTCCGAGAGCGCTACGATTTCACCGCGGACGTGGTCCTTCTGGACGGCGAGCCCATGGCCAAGGAGGGGCGACGCTACCGCCCCAACCCCCGCCTCGAGCCCGTTCCCTGACCGGACCAAGGAGCAGACGGATGAAGCGAGTGCGCGGGCGATCGCTGTGCCTGCTCGGCCTCCTGGGCATTGCAGCCGCGCCCGCTGCCGCCTCCGGCCCTCCGGCCGACACCGCCCGTACCCCGCACGTCGTGATCGTGTCCGTGGACGGCCTCCGGCCGGACGCCATCGAGGCCTTCGGCCTGCAGACGCTGCGACGGCTGATGCGCGAGGGCAGCCACGCCCTCGACGCGACCACCGTCGTGCCCAGCAAGACGCTGCCCTCGCACGCGTCGATGCTCACCGGCGTGGGTCCCGAGCACCACGGGATCACCTGGAACCGGAGGCTCGGGGGTGACGCGGTGGTGGCGGTGCCGACGATCTTCGAGCTCGCCCGTCGGGCGGGTCTCCGGACCGCCGCCTTCTACAGCAAGGCCAAGCTCCGGCACCTGGATCGTCCGGGCTCGTACGACCACCGGGGCGCGCCGGCGTCCAACGCCGACAACTGGATGGCGACCCGGACGATCCCCGAGGCGATCCAGTACCTGCGGCACGAGCGGCCGAACCTCCTGTTCGTCCACATCGGGGAACCCGACTACGCGGGCCATATCGCCGGCTGGATGAGCTTCTTCTACAGGGTGGCGGCCCGGCGCGCCGATGCGGGCGTCGCCCGGATCCTGGAGGCCGCCGAGGAGACCTACGGCGCGGGCAACTTCACGCTCCTCGTCACCTCCGACCACGGCGGCCACGAGCGGGGTCACGGGGGCGAGGATCCAAGGGACACGGTGATTCCCTGGATCGTCTACGGAAGGGCCGTCCAACCGGGCGTCCGGCCGCGCGGTGTCCGGACCACGGACACCGCCGCAACCGCGCTCTGGCTCCTCGGGGTGGCCGTGCCCGCCGGATTCCAGGGGGCTCCGGTCTACGACGCGTTCCGGGGCGGCCCGGCCCTGGCCGACGACGCCCGCTGACCACGCGGCGCCGCTTCGCCGCCGACCGGCTCTGGCTAGAGGCGGGCCGTGATCTCGAGCAGCTCCAGTACCGGGGCGCCGGTCAGCGCGGAGAGGGCGGTCCGGATGCGCCCCAGCACGCGGACCCGCTGCAGAGGGGACAGGCGCTCCACCTCCGCCACCCGCTCCGGCGGAACCGCCACGTAGACGAAGTCGCCGTTCTCGTTCGGGCCCCGCGCCAGGATGAACGGCTCCCCCTCCACGAAGTCCGTGCGGAACCGCTCCGCCCGCTGGAGGGAGATGAACTGGATGGTCCACTCGACCAGGCGACCTCGATACCGCTCCGGATCTTCCCGTACCGCGGCCCAGCCACTGTCGCCCAGCACCCCGGCACCGGTGCTGTCTCCGCTGGCCAGGGAGGACGTGAACGTCCAACCCTCGATCCGGACCCGGGTCCAGTCCCCGTCCCTGGCCAACACTTCGACGTTCGATCCCGGGTGGATTCGGGCCAGCGTGTCCCCTCCGGGATTGTCCCGCACGACCGCCGCGTCGGTGGCGGTGGCGAACTGCCGGGTGATCCGCTCCTCCGGCGTCGGTCCGGCCGTGGCGCGGGGGGCCGGCTCGGGATCGGCGGGCGTGGCCACCCGGACCGATGGCTCCCAGATCCAGCCCGTCCGCCGCACCCGGACCCACCGGTCCCGGGTCTCGACGCGGTCCAGGAGCATCCCCTCCCGGGCCCGACCGAGCCGTCGCCCGTTCGGTGTCGCCCGGAGGTTCTCTCCCTCCGGCGCCGTGACGATGAGATCGTGGCCGGCCCGGGATTCCGCTCGTACCGAGGCTGTCCAGATCCACGCCTCCAGTGTCGCCTCGCGCCACCGCCCGTCGGACTCTCCCAGCGTGAGCGGAGTGCCCTCCTGGAGCTCGGCCACCACCCGTCCCCGGGGGATGGCGCGGAAGTTCTCCTGCTCCACGGCGACGATGGCCGACTGCGCGGCGGCCGGGGCCGCCCACCCGGCGATCACGAGGACGAGCGTCGCAATGACTCGCTGGAGACGCTCCTGCACGCTCTCTCCCAACTGTGTGGTGGCTCGGGACTTACGGTATCGAGAGTGAAGCTAGCGCGGACCCGATCGACCCGTCAACGACCCCCCTCCGGCCGCTTGCGTGCTCGCGGCGCCGCGTCTAGCTTCCGGGCCACCATACACGCCCGGGGGCCGCAGCGCCGCCGGCACGAGACAGACCCGGAACCATCGTGATCAAGCGCAGCCTACTGGCGGCCGCAGGGCTCCTTTGCGTCGTGGCCCCCGCCGCGGGCCAGGACATCGACTCGCCCTACGACTTCGTCGAGACGTCCCAGGCGCTCCGCATCTTCGCGGGGGCGGTCCTGACCGACCGGGGCGTCATCGACACCGGGCCCGCCTCGGGCTACGCGGCCGGGATCGGTTACAACATCCGGATCTCCGGCCCCTTCAATCTGGACGCCCGCGCCGCCTTCCTGCCCACGGAGCGGCGGGTGTACGACCTCACGGCCGCCGACAGCGCCGACATCGCGGAGAATCCCAGGGTGGGACTCGAGCAGCTGGGGACCGCGGACCTGTCGCTTCTGCTGGTGGACGCGTCCATCCGGTTCGATATCACGGGCCCCCGGACCTGGCACCGGATCCAGCCGTACGCCCTGCTCGGGATCGGGGGCGCCTTCACCGTGGCGGAGGACAACGCCGTGGAGGAGGGCCTCCCCACGAACGTCGATCTGCGCGTACGCTTCCGGAACGGCGTCACCGGCCACGTCGGCCTCGGCGCGGAGCTCTACCTGTCCGACCAGCTCACGCTCCGGGCCGACGCCAGGGACCTGCTGTGGAAGGTCCACACGCCGGACGGGTTCCGCGTACCCGGCCGCGTCATCGACGAGTCGGAATGGGTCCAGACGGCGCACCTCAGCCTGGGCCTCGCCTACCGGTTCTGAGACCCGGGAGGTGAGACGCCCGGCACCGCCGTTGCATGACTCGTCCCCGCATCCAACCGACGGGGGCAGCATGACCGCAGATTTCGAGAACGCCATCAATCCCGACCAGATGACGGACGAGGACATCCGCCGCCTCATCCGCCAGCGGCTCGACGACGACCCGGACTTCGACGTCGCCTCGATCGAGGTATCGGTCGAGGACGGCAACATCACCGTGGCCGGCCGGGTCGGGACCGAGGGGGAGCGCCAGCACGTGGGCCAGGTGGTCGCCTCGCTGGGCATCACGGAGCTCGAGAACCAGATCGTCGTGGACGAGGTCCGGCGGGCCCAGCGGGACCCGGCGGCGGACGTGGCCCGCATCGAGGACGCCCGGGCGGACGCGGCCATCGGCGAGTCCGGCAAATCGACGTCGGACACGGCGGAGCACCTCCAGCCCGGGGAGCGCGGGGACCTGCGCGGCACCCGGGACGTGAAGGAGGCCATCCAGGAGGGCCGCCCCTACACGCCTCCCCGGGGCCCGGTGCAGGAGGGCGTCGAGGGCGACGAGCGCCACTAGCCCTCCCGGAAGTCGGCCGGCGCCCTTCCGCACACCGGCGATGGCGCGCTGCCTCGCCGGCAGCCCTGCGCCCCGGAGCGTCCCTTCCCGGGCCCCGGGGCCCGGGTGCGCCCTTGCGACCCGCTGGGCCGCCCCTCAAACTCCCCCCCATGAGAAGGGTCCTGCTGGGGACCGCGCTGGCGGCCGCCGTCGCGTGCGGCGGCTCCGGTCGCGAGCGTGTCCTGCTCGTCACCACGACCACGGTGGAGTCGTCCGGCCTCCTGGAAACGCTCGTCGAGGCCTACCAGGCGTCCCAGGATCGCTACCGCCTCTCGGTCACCGCGGTGGGCTCGGGGGCCGCCCTCGAGATCGGACGGCGGGGCGACGCGGACCTGCTGCTCACCCACGACCCGACGGGGGAGGCCCGCTTCATGGCGGAGGGGTACGGCACGGAGCAGGGCCCCGTGATGCGGAACCAGTTCGTGGTCGCGGGCCCGGGGGAGGACCCGGCGGGGGTCCGAGCCGTCGCCGACCTGGCGGCGGCCCTGGCCAGGATCGCGGCCACGGAGTCACCCTTCATCTCGCGGGGGGACGAGTCCGGCACCCACCGGAAGGAGGCCGAGCTGTGGCGGCGGGCCGGGCTGGAGCCGATGCGCGCCCGCCCGGCCTGGTACGTGGAATCGGGCTCGGGCATGGGGGAGACGCTCCGCATCGCGGACCAGCGGGGGGCGTACATTCTCACGGACCGGGGCACGTTTCGGCATCTCGCCGGGGGGCTGCGCCTGGAGCTCCTGGCCCGCGGCGACCCGCCCGAAGCCAATCCCTACCGGTATACGGTCCCTCGCGATCCCCCGAACCCGGCGGGCGCGCGGGATCTCAAGGAATGGCTGCTCGGTCCCGGCCAGGACGTGATCGCCGGCTACGGCGCGGACCGGTTCGGAGAGCCGCTCTTCGCCCCCACCGCGCGCTGACGTGGAGCTGATCGGCGACGCCCTGGGTCACGCCATCCGGCTCCTGGTCTCCTTCGACGCCTACGTCTTCCAGATCCTCTGGCGCTCGATCCAGGTCTCCGGCGGCGCCATGGTGGTGGCGATCCTGGTGGGGCTCCCCATCGGGATCCTCCTCGGTGTGGCCCGCTTCCGGGGCCGCCAGGCGCTGGTGGCCCTGGTCTACACGGGCTTCGCCCTCCCGCCCGTGGTGATCGGGCTGCTGGTCTACCTGCTCCTCTCCCGGCAGGGGCCCATCGGCGGGCTCGAGATCCTGTTCAGCCCCACCGCCATGGTCGTGGCCCAGGCGCTCCTGGCCGCGCCGTACGTGGCCGGCGTGAGCCTGGCCGCCGTCCAGGCCGTGCCGCCCGGCGTCCGGCTCCAGGCCCGGGCCCTGG
>JABAOG010003615.1_pt1 | contig 15272 bp, 14 predicted proteins | sample 7062131 | NCBI WGS metagenome assembly JABAOG01 (sample SAMN14538629, study PRJNA623070) | marine sediment metagenome | biome: marine biome [ENVO:00000428]; feature: marine pelagic biome [ENVO:01000023]; material: deep marine sediment [ENVO:00002113] | place: India: Arabian Sea | collected...
GAAACCGATCCCAGACCACGATGGTCAACAGGGTCGCCACGCCAATCGACGCGGCGATGTAGTGGTAGCGCTCGCCGCCGGTGGAGAACGCTTTTCCGATGCCCGCGGGGATTTGGTAGAGGTTGTAGAGGACGCTTCCCTCGACGTCGTCGTCCAGCATCACGTGAAACTGCTTGATCACGATGATGAGCCCGATCCCAGCGAGCATGCCTCGAATCACCGCTGGAGAAACCGCACGGAAGTAGGTTCCCAACTTGAGAAAGCCGGCCGTGGCCTGCACCGAACCCGCGATCAGGACGATCACGGCAATGCTCGCAATGCTGAACGGATCCTCGTCGGTGCGATACTTCTCGACCATCTCCAGCACGAGCACGCTCAAGCCGGCCGACGGCCCTGCGATCACGAGCGGCGCCCCGCCCAAGTACCCGGCGACGATGCCGCCGACGATCGCGGTGATGAGCCCCAGCATCGCCGGCATCCCCGACGCACGCGCAATCCCCATCGAAAGGGGAAGCGCGATCAAAAACACCACCACGGAGGGCGGTACATCCTTGATGACGCCCCTGAGCTTGTCGTTCAGCGAAGCGATTCCCGACTCCTTTGCGCCTCAGCCCTCCAGTTGTGCGACACAGCTTATCCGCGGCCCGCCCAAAAATCGATGGCCAAATCGCCGCGTCGGCTGCGGTCATCGACTTCGAAGTCACCAGCCTCCAAGATAACCAAGAAAATACGCGGATTTTCCCGGCTTGCGTGCTGGAGCGAGCGCGCTCTTTGAGTTCGTATCTTGGGAGCGCCGCTCTTTAGGAATCGACCACGCGAAAGAAAGAACAGGCCGCGCGGCCACCAGAAAACCAGCTTGCAAAAGCTAGCGTTTGCTTTAATATGTGAACACCATGCCTAAGGACCAAGCTCAGCTTGCGGCGCGAATCGACGCACGGGTCAAAGAGGCGGTCGAGGAGTATTGCCGCGCTAGGGGCCTCAAGATGAATCGTTTCATCGAGACCGCGCTGTTAGATCGTCTCGAGGAAATCGAGGATATCGAGGACGTGAAGCGACTCCGGACCGAACCGACGCGCCCACTCAAAAACGTCCTGCGCGACCTGAAGCGCGATGGCCTCCTATAACGTCGAGCTCACCCGGACCGCGGAGAAACAGCTCAGACGCATCGCGAAACGGGACCGGAAACGCATGGTTGAACCGATTCAGGGGTGGTGTTGATCGTCTTCAAGGTTGGCCACCGAAAAGACATCTACAGATAGCCAGCCACGAAACGAGGCGGGAAGTCAGTCAGGTGCCCTGCGGGCGCCCGGCACCTAGGCCGAGCGCACGCTGAACGTCTTGCAGCACGGACGCCTCGATCGACTGCAAGCGCCCATCCGCGGCTGCGGCGATCTCTGCGGCGTTTTTCACGAGCTCTGCGTGCTGGGGCACGCCTTTCACGCGCGCAACGCATTGGAGGGCGAGACGCTTTCCGTCTTCGGGATCAGCGAACATCGCTTCGGTTAGGTCTCCGAAGGTCTTTGCGAGCTCTGCATAATCAATCGAGGCAAAAACATCGGATTTCGAGCGCAATACCCGGAAGAAGCGATCGGCTTCCGCCGGGCTGAGCTCTCCGTCGGCGGCGGCGACGAGAACGAACGCGCCCGACAAGGCGCGCAATAGACCGTCAGAAACGCTGTCGTCGAAACGCTTCCATGCGGCGAGTGCATAGGCAACCGACTCTTCCGGAATCAACGCTCTCTCCTCAAGGGCTGCAAGCCTAGCCCGATAACGGACGACGGCCAACGGGGGTCGTCGTTTTCTTGGGTCGTCCGGAGGATTTGATGCGTGGGAAGGTCTCGCAGCCGACGACGGCTCAGGGATTCATTTCGTATTCGTCTTTGAGGTCGTGCACTTGCTGCCATACCCGGTGGTAGCGTGCGTCGTCGGAAATCGGCTTCCGGATCATCTCGAGACAGCAGGCCATCTGCTTGTCGTTGCTCGAAGGCTTCGAGTACAGGTTGAGGGCGTGGCGTGAGAAATCTCGAACCATGAAATCGAAGATCTGGTCCACCAGGTCGTCTGAGACGTCATAGATGTTGGCGTTTTCCAAGATCAGCTGCCCGTATACAACCAATGCGAAGATCTCGCCTCCTGCAAGAAGGAAATCGATATCCCTGCGCTGCGTTTCGTCCGGTGGCGAAGCAAAGAGCATCTTCTTGAAGGCCTCGATCTGCTCGCGAAACACCCGCAGGTTTGCGGTGTCCCGACTCGAGTACGCGATGTTGTAATCGTGAAAGCGAATCTTGCTGAGCCCCTTCGTCGGGCCTTGGTCGAAGAGGAAGTCGTCGTTGGCGGCCTGGTCCTGACGCGCCACCTCGGCATAGTCACCGGGCGCGAAAAAGTAGTTTGCCATGAACTTCACGATGAGCGCGATGTTGACGTGTACCGTTCCTTCGAGCTTCGGCAACGCGCGAATGTCCACGGCGGCTTGCTCGAAGTACATGTCCTTTTCGAAGCCCTTGGCCGCAATGACATCCCACAACAGGTTCATGACGTCTTCGCCTTGCGTGGTGACCTTCATCTTCACCATGGGGTTGTAGAGCAGGTAGCGGCGGTCTTCGGGTGAAGCGACCCGCATGTAGTCGGCCGCCCGAAGCGCGAAGAGCTTCATCGCCACCAGGCGCGCGTACGCATCGGTGAACATCTGCTTCACGTGCGGGAAGTCGGTGACGTACATGTTGTACAGGCGTCGATTGGCCGCGTGGTGGATCGCCTCGTAGAGGGCGTGCGTGCACATGCCGATCGAGGCCCAGCCGAGGTTGTACTTGCCGATGTTGACGGTGTTGNNACACGTTTTTCACCAAGTGATACCTCTCGTGTTGCGAGTCCACGCCGAAGAACACGTACTCTCCGGAGTCCTCGAACTTGCCGAACGTAGAGACGATGGCAGCCTTGTTGCCGTTGCCGATGTAGTACTTGCCTCCGCGCGCCGTGTACTGCCCATCGCCGTGCGGCGTGAGCGTCATGTCAGTGGAATACACATCCGCGCCGTGCTCTTTTTCTGACAACCCGAAGGCGAAGATCCCACCCTGCTCGAGCGCCTCAGCCGCTCGCTCTTTGATGGCTTGGTTGTCGCTCATCCAGATCGGCCNNCCAGGTGTACCAGTACTGGAGCCCGTAGAAACCCAGGATCTCGGCGAACTCGCAGACCCGCCAGGTGTCCCACCGTGAATCGGCGGCTCCGTAGCCCTCGGGTGTGCACATCGTCGCGAAGATCTGTTCCTCTTTGACGAAATCGAGAAAGTCGGCGTACCAAACCCGGGCGTGATAGTCGTCTTTGATTCGGCCCTTGCCCTTGCGCTCGAAGAAATCGATCGTCTTGAGCATGACCTCGCGGGACCGTTCGTCGGGATAGGATCGGCGATGCTCTTTTGGATTGAGGAGGATCATAGCTCTGCAGTGATACCACGGACGTAGAGCAAACCATACCGGCTTCCGCCTGAGCTTCGTGGTATGAGGGGCGGCATGGGCTTGTGGCAAGCTGTAATGGTTTTCCTCCTGAGCGCCGCGGTCCTGGTATGGGCCGGCTCCTCGTTGGCGGGTTATGCCGATCAAATCGCCGAGCGAATGAGGATGAGCCGGCTCTTCGTCGGCACCCTGATGCTGGCATTCGCGACCTCGCTGCCCGAGCTCGTCACAGACATCACGGCCGCCAGGGCCGGAGCCCCTGATCTCGCGGCCGGCGACCTGTTTGGNNGCTCGGCCACGCACGGGTCGCCGCAGTGGCGATCGGGCTGACCTCGATTGCCGCGCTGAATATCCTCACGCGATCCGAGGTCGGCATCGGCTGGGTCGGTTTCGCCCCCATCCTCATCGCGGTGCTCTACGTCGTATCGATCGCTTGGTTCCGCCGCATGCCGCTCTTGGCACGCCCGGGCGTGGAAACCGCCCGAATCCCGATCCAGAAGCCCACGGGATGGAGCGAAGAGGCCTCCCGGCATTCGCTAGGTGGCCTATGGCTGCGCTTTGGGCTGGCTGCGTTCTTGATCTTCGTCAGCGCACCCGTGGTCACCTTGAGTGTGAAGGCGATCGCCGATTCGACGGGCATCGCGCAGACATTCCTGGGGGCGGCGCTACTGGCCATCACAACCTCGATACCCGAGCTCGTCGCCTCCATCGCTTCGCTTCGAATCGGCGCCTACGACATGGCGGTCGGCAATCTCTTCGGTAGCAACGTCGCCAACATGAGCGTCCTCTTGTTCGCCGATATCGCCTACACGGAAGGTCCTATCCTCGCAGCGGTCTCACCCACGCAAGCGGTGTCGGCAGTCGGCGCGATCTTGCTCATGGCGATCGCCGTAGCCGCCATCGTCGGCGAGTCGGAAAAGACGCGCTTCAGGCAGCTGGAACCGGACGCCTTCGTGCTGCTCATCGCCTACGCGGCGACCCTTGGGGCGATCGCGTTCTACGGTTAGACGCGTGCGCGCAGTGCGGATTGCGCCGCGGAGAGCCGAGCGATGGGAACCCGATACGGCGAGCAGCTCACGTAGTCGAGCCCGAGGCGGTCGCCTCCGTGCTCACCACAGACGCCTGTCTCGATGTCCGCACGGGTCTTCCGTGCCTCGGTGACCGCCATGCGCATGATCTTGCCGACACCGTCCTCGTCCAGGGTGGCAAAGGGGTTCGCCGGCAGGATTCCGTCTCCGAGGTAACGCACCAGGAACCCGGATTCGGCATCGTCCCGGCTCATTGCAAACGTCGTCTGCGTGAGGTCGTTGGTACCGAACGACAGGAACTCGGCGTACTCGGCGATTTGGTCGGCGGTGAGTGCCGCGCGGGGGACCTCGATCATCGTGCCAAACTGGTACCCGATCTCCACGCCCTGCTCTTCCATCACCTCTTGGGCTTCGGCTTCGAGCACTGCGCGCTGCCGCCGAAGCTCGTTCACGTGGCTGGTCAGCGGGATCATGATCTCGGGGATCGCCTTGCGGCCCTCGCGGGTCACCTCGCAGGCCGCCTCGAAGACCGCCCTCACCTGCATCCGCGTGAGCTCCGGAATGAGGATGCCGAGGCGCACGCCGCGCAGGCCCAGCATCGGGTTCGCCTCGCGAAGCGAAGCAACTCGATCGAGCATCGCCTGTGTTTCCAATAGCTTGACCGTGATTCCTTCGACCTCTTCGAGAGTGCGCGCGTTGGTGATTCGGATTTGGAGGTCCGCGAGCTGTCGGGTCAGGTCCTCGAAGCTCGGCAAGAACTCGTGAAGCGGCGGGTCGATGAGCCGGATGATGACGGGAAGACCGTCCATTGCTCGGAAGAGGCCGGCGAAGTCCGCCCGCTGGAAAGGAAGGAGGGCATCGACCGCTTCACGCCGCTCCGCGGGCGACCGGGTGGTGATCATCCGCTGGACGATGGGCAGCCGCTCGGCTTCAAAGAACATGTGCTCGGTGCGGCACAAACCGATGCCCTGCGCGCCGTACTTTCGGGCTCGCTCTGCATCCTCGGGATAATCCGCGTTGGCGCGAACGCCGAGACGCCGAAACTCGTCGGCCCAGACCATGAGACGCGAGAGCCACTCGTCCTCCATGTCGGGCACGACCGTCTCGAGCTGGCCGCTGAACACCTCTCCGGTCGTCCCGTCGACGGAGATCCATTCCCCTTCACTGATCTCGAGCGAACCCACCGTCATGACCCTGGCACCCAGGTCGATGCTGAGTTCAGACGCGCCGACCACCGCGGGCTTGCCGAATTGCCGGGCGACGAGCGCCGCGTGACTCGTCCGCCCGCCGCTCGAGGTCAGAATGCCTTTTGCGGCAAGCATTCCGTGCACGTCATCCGGCTTGGTCTCGGGCCTCACCAACAGGACGTCGCGGTTGCCCTCCTTGGCCCAGCGCTCCGCCAGGTCAGGATTGAACGCCACCNNGAGAACTGCGGATGCAAGAAGAACTCGATCTGCTCGGGCGCGACCCGCAGCACGGCTTCCTCGCGACTGATCAAGTCCTCGTCCGCGAGCTCGACGGCGATCCGGACCGCAGCCTGAGCGGTTCGCTTCCCTGTGCGCGTCTGCAGAATCCACAGCTCTCCCCGCTCGACGGTGAACTCCATGTCCTGCCCTGCATGTCGCGGTAGTGGCGCTCGAGCCGACGCGCGATGCCTTCGAACTGGGTGTAGACCTTGGGCATTTCGCCCTTGAGCTGCTCGAGCGGCTTGGTCGGCCGCGTTCCTGCAACGACGTCTTCACCTTGAGCGTTGGTGAGGTAGTCCCCCTCGAGCGCGTTCTCCCCGGTGGTCGCGTTGCGCGACATGGCAACGCCGGTCGCAGACCCTTCGCCGAGATTGCCGTACACCATCGTGACGACGTTGACTCCGGTGCCGAGGTCGTGCGGTATGTTGGCGGCCTGTCGGTAGTCGCGTGCGCGTTTGCCGTTCCAGCTGTCGAACACCGCCTCGATCGCCATCCGAAGCTGGTCCTCGGCGCCGGAAGGAAAATCCATGCGTGCGTGCCGGCGCACGATGTCCTTGAAGTCGCCGACCACCGAACGGAAGTCGTCTCCGGTCAGGTCCGCATCGCTGCTCACCGCGCGTCGCTCGCGTTGGTTCGCGAGCACGTCTTCGAAGGGCTCGTCCCGCACCCCGAGGACCACGGTGCCAAACATCTGAATCAGCCGCCGGTAGGAATCGAATGCGAAGCGCTCGTTGCCCGTGAGCTTGATCATGCCCTCGGTGACCTCGTCGTTGAGGCCGATGTCGAGGACGGTGTCCATCATGCCCGGCATCGANNGAGGTAGGTGTTGCACGCCTCGGTCGTGATCGTGAATCCCGCGGGAACGGGAACCCCGAGCCGGTTCATCTCGGCGAGGTTTGCTCCCTTGCCACCCAGAAGGCCCCGTACGCGATCCCAGTCGCCCCCAACGGCGGCTTCGGCTTGGTCTAGCTCATCGAGCGTGTACACCCACTTGGTCGTCATCGGAGCCCCTTCTGATACGGACGTCGAGTCGTCGAAGGGCCTTTACCCAAGAGCGAGTCACCGCGCAACGACGCGTGGCACTATGTCTATCGGTCAGGGGGCGGCGCCGGCCGTCGCCTTCCCGCCGGCGGCCGCCAGCCCCAGCCCGAGGCCGAGGCCGACTTCAAGGCGTCTATGGCAGGCACGCGCCTTGCTCGGCCAAGCCTGGTGCTTCCCTGGATCGCAGCGGCATGGCTGAGCGGCTTGTTCATCGGTGCGCAATGGCAGCACGAGGTCGCTCCGGTGCTAGTCGGTGTCGGGTTGGTGGGGGCGCTTTGTATCGCAGCACACGGCCGGGAGCTCGGCGCCCGGCTCTGGAGTGCACCGCTTTCATTTTTCGCGTTCTGCTGCGGTCTCGGAGTCTCGCAAGCCGCACCGGCACCGTGTTTGGTTCGGGGGGAAGCGCAGCTCACCGCACGCGTCGAATCGGTGCGCCATGGATTCGGCGACGCGAGTCTTCGCTTGCGCGTCCTTGACGGGCGCCTCTTGGATTCGAGGCAAGCCGTTCCCGNNAGCATCGTGGCCGTCGAGGCGGAGCTCCGTCCGCGCACCAGGCTCCGTAACCCCTCCCCTCATCCGAGGCTTTCACCTCCGAGGGGTGACGGATGTTGGGCGCGGTGGCGGGAATCGCCGCCGCTCGAGATCATCGGGGTGCCCCGGTGGGTCGTCGTCGATGGGGCTCGTGCCCGGGTACGCGCGCACATGAACGAGGCCCTGCCCCAAGACGTGGCCGGCGTGGCCCGGGCGCTGGTGCTCGGCGACGGCGCGGCACTCGGATACACGCAGCGGCAAACGATTGCGGCGGTGGGCCTGGCGCACTTGTTCGCCGTGTCTGGGCTCCACGTCGCGCTGGTCAGTGGGACCATGGTCCATTCGCTCCACTGGCTGATCCGCGGCTCGGCGATCGGCCTCGACCCTCGACGCGTTGCCGCGGCCCTGGGAATCCCGCTCACCCTGTTGCATGCCTTCTTCGCGGGGGGGTCGCCCAGCGCATGGCGCGCCGCGATCACGGCCGCCCTCACCTGGTCGCTCGTCGTCATGGGCCGGCGCCCCTCTGCCGCCTCCGTCACCGCCGGAGCGGCCTTGATCCTCTCCGCCCCCGATCCCTCCATGGCGTTGCGACCGGCGTTCCTGCTCTCGATCGTCGCCACCTCAGCGATTGTCAGCGGGCCCCGTCTCGCGCCGGCCACGCGCTGGCCGCGTCTCGTCGCCTCCGCGACCCTCAGCGCTCGGACGCTCGTCGCAACTACGCCCATGGTGTGGTGGTGGTTTGGTGGGGTTCCGTTGATCGGATGGCTCACCAACATCCTCGTCCTGCCGTTTGGCAGTTGGGTGGTCATCCCGCTGGCCCATGTCTTCGCCCTGGCAACCGCGTTCCCCGCAGTTGCTGGGCCGGCAGGAGCGGCGCTGACGGTCGCCGTCCACGTCCTTCTCTCCGTCTGCGACACCTTGGCGCCCCTCTCGGTGACCCGGCGTCTCCCACCCCTCGACATCGCGCAAGGAGTCGTCGTGCTTGCAGGGTGCCTCCTCTTGCTGATCGTCCGGGGTTGGCGTGGGCGCATCGCTGTCCTGGCGGCGGCAACGCTGCTATGGCTCGGCGCGAATGGCGTGCTCGTCGCGCGCGAGCAGCCCCGTGACCTCCTTCGCGTATCGTTCGTCGACGTCGGCCAGGGCGACGCCACGCTGATCGACTTCCCGAACGGGCAGCTCGGCTTGGTCGACACGGGTCAAGGAGGCCGTCATCCCGCCGTCCGGGAGCTGCACAGCCTGCTTGCCGCGCGCCGCCGCTCGCGGATCGACTTGCTGATCATCACGCACGGCCATCCCGATCACTACGGAGGTCTGCAACCTCTGATCGACGAGGTCGAAATCACAGAGCTCTGGCTCAATGGGCAGCTGCTCACTGAAGAGCGCGACGGAGCGATGGCCCGCCTCGTATCCTCTGTGCTGGCACGTGGGACTCGGGTTCGGTTCGCGCCCGAGCTCTGCGACGACAGCCACCACTTCGGAGGCGCGCGCCTCGAGGTCCTGTGGCCCTGCCCCCGATACGACCCGGCTCTCGGGCTAAACGACAACTCGATCACCCTGAGGCTCGTTTTCGGCGGACGCTCCTTTCTACTCACGGGCGATCTCGAACGCGAGTCGGAGCGACTGCTCGTAGAATCCGGCAGGCTGCAACCAGTCGATGTGCTGAAGGTCGCCCACCATGGCTCGCGGACCTCGACGACGCCCTTTTTCCTCGCGGCGGTGCACCCCTCACTGGCCGTAGTCAGCAGCGGTGCGGGCAACCGCTACGGGCATCCGAGCCCCTCGGTCATCGCCCGATTGCGCAAGGCAGGCGCGCGCGTTCTTAGAACGGACGTCCGGGGCGGCGTCATCATCCGCACGGACGGCGAGCAGCTCGAAATCCGTCGCTAGGCCCCGATGGGCTTCTCGAACAGACGATAGCGCTTGTAGATCTTCGCGCCCATGCTCTGAATGGCCGTGTTGATCAGCCGGTTGTCCTCTAGCGTCCAGCCGAGCTCGGCCCATTCGTAGCCCTGCTTCAACCCACGGCGCACCAACTCCCCGATGACGGCCAAAGCCAGCGGAGCATAGCGCTTCTTTCCACGGAACTCCGTCCGAATCCCGAGCAGCATCAGGCGAGCCGACTTCGGCCGGCGGATCTTCAACCGCCAGAGCAGCTTTGCGATGTTGACGGGGCTGAGCTTCCCATTGAGGTCGAAGATCGCTTCGTTGAGGTTGGGTAGGCACACGCAGATCGCGACCGGCTGCCCGTCGATTTCGGCAAAGAAGGAGAGCTCCTTGTCGAGGATGAGCTGCAAGTCGGCCGCCATCTTCTTGGCCTCGGCATCGGTTGCGGGCACGAAACCCCAGTTGTGTTGCCAAGCGTCGTTGAAGACGTCGAGGATGTCGTGGACTTCCTTTTTGAGCATGCGCGGGCGCACGGAGCGGAACCGAACCTCCGGAAGGCTGTTGATCGTGTCCCAAGCCTTTTGGACACGAGGTGGCGCCGGAACAACGTCGTAGCTCCACCCATAGCAGTCCTTCACCTTCTGCAGGCCCGCCCCTTCGGCAAGCGCCCCCTGATACCAGCGGTGATGTGGGGACATGATCGTCGGAGGCGATTCGAAGCCCTCGACGAGCATCCCGGTCTCCTCGTTGATCGACAGCGACAATGGACCTCGCATGACGGTCATTCCGCGAGCCGCCAGCCACTTCTCGGCGGCTGCGACCAACGCCGACGCAACCTCTTGGTCATCGATCGTGTCGAAGAAGCCGAAGAACCCAACGTTGTCCTCGTGGATTCGAAGGTGCTCGTGGTCGATCTGTGCCGAGATCCGGCCGACGGGATTCCCATCTTTCCAAGCTGTAAACAGCGCAACCTCCGCGTGCTCGAAGAACGGGTTCTTCTCCGGAGTCAGCCGGTCGGTGATCTCCATGTTCAAGGGCGGCACCCAGGCGGGGTCATCCCGATACACCTCGAAGGCGACCCGAATAAAATCCTTCAGATCTTTGCCGGGTTGATGCTGCTTGATCTCGACGCTCATACCTTGAGAGGGCCCACCATTTCTTCGGGTTGCACGGCTTCGTCAAACTGCTCGCCGGTCAGCAAGCCGAGCTCGATCGCGGCCTCCCGGAGGGTCGAGTTGCTCTTGTAGGCGTGCTTCGCGACCTTGGCTGCGTTGTCGTAGCCGATGATTGGGTTCAGCGCCGTCACCAGCATGAGCGAGCGCCGGAGCTTGTCGTCGATCGTCTCGAGGTTCGGCTCGATCCCCACAGCGCAGTTGTCGTTGAAGCTCTGGCACGAATCGCCGAGCAATCGAATCGACTGCAATAGGTTGTACGCCATCACCGGCTTGTACACGTTGAGCTCGAAGTTGCCCTGCGAGCCCGCGATCCCGATGGTCGCGTCGTTGCCCATCACCTGCGCGCAAACCATCGTCATCGCTTCGCACTGCGTCGGGTTCACCTTGCCCGGCATGATCGAGCTGCCGGGCTCGTTTTCTGGAATGCGGATCTCCCCAATGCCCGAGCGGGGTCCCGAAGAGAGCCACCGGACATCGTTGGCGATCTTCATCAGCGCGACCGCAAGCTGCTTGAGCGCACCGCTCGTACCGACGAATGCATCATGCCCAGCAAGGGCCGCGAACTTGTTCGGCGCCGACACGAAGTCCTTGCCGCTGAGCTCCGCGATCTTCGCGGCGACCCGGTCCGCGTACTTTGGGTGCGTGTTGAGACCGGTTCCGACAGCCGTTCCCCCGAGCGCAAGCTCGCGGAGCTGAGGCATGGTCGCCTCCACAGCAACCAATGCGTGTTCGATCTGCGACACCCAGCCGCTGATCTCCTGCCCGAGCGTCAGAGGGGTCGCATCCTGAAGATGGGTCCGGCCGATTTTCACGATACCGGCGAAGGCCTTGGCCTTGCCGTCGAGGGTGTCCCGGAGCAAGCGAACCTTTGGCAGCATCTCCTCGACCGCAATGACCGCCGCGATGTGCATGGCGGTCGGAAACGTATCGTTGGAGGACTGCGACCGGTTGACGTGGTCGTTGGGGTGGACCGGCTTCTTGCTGCCCATCTCGCCGCCCGCAAGCTCGATCGCGCGGTTCGAGATGACCTCGTTGACGTTCATGTTCGACTGCGTGCCCGAGCCGGTCTGCCAGACCACCAGCGGGAAGTGGTCGTCGAGCTTGCCCTCGATGACCTCGTCGGCCGCGCGCACGATCAAATCGCACACGTCCTTGTCGAGGTTGTCGAGCTCGTGGTTGGTGATCGCAGCAGCCTTCTTGAGGATGCCAAACGCACGAACGATCTCGATCGGCATCGTCTCCTTGCCGATTCGGAAGTTCATGCGCGACCTCATGGTCTGTGCGCCGTAGTACTTGTCCGCAGGCACCTCGATCGGGCCCATCGAATCGGTTTCCACACGCGTCGTCATCTGACCTCCGGGCGCTCCCTTACCGCGTCCTTGACCCGATGTCGATTCCTCGTAGGAGCCTTGTCAGATGCGCCCCGCACGCCCACAGGTTCCGCCTAAGCCGTGCCCCGCCTGCGGGCGGGATGTCGACCCGTTGCGCGCTCCGCAGGTGGTGTGGCTCGAGGACGGGGCTCGGTTCCTTTGCGGCGGGGAATGCAAGGGCCGGTTCCTCCGTGGCGAGCGCGACTTCGACGCCCCTCCGCCCCGGCCCGAGGAGCGTCCCCGTGTCGAGCGTCCGTCGATTCCGGACCTGGTGCGCGAAGCCACAGTGATGCGGGAGGCCGACGACGCAGCGGACGGCGAAGGCGCGCACGGACGCCAGTACGACCCGATCATCTCGACCGGCCTGGCCTTTGTCGCGCTCGGCCTGCTCTTTTTGGGGCCGAGCCTGGAGCTAGGATGGCTTGCGGCGTTTCTCATCGTTCTGTGCGCGGCCGTCAACGCGCGCATTCCACTCACCATCATTCGAGCAAACCAGTCCCTTCGAATCGTCGCACCGCTCGGCTTGGCGCTTGCCGCCGCAGCGGGGGTGCTGAACGATGACCCCGACGCGCAACGCTGGTCGCTCTTCGGAGCAGCTGGTGCGGCCGTCGCGGTATCGATCCGCAACTGGGTTCACTCGTCCCTATTCTCGCCCCTTCGCGCCGCGGCGCTGGAGCTTCGCGAGACCCTACCGTCAAACGCGCGTGTTCCAGCCCGCGACCCCTTGGCCTACGAAGAGGTCCCGGCTGACAGTTTGCGCCCAGGCGACCTCGTCGTCGTGCTGGAAGAGGAGCTGGCTCCCGCCGACGGTGTGGTCGAAGAGGGCTCGGGCTTGGCATTGCGCTACCCCAAAGCCGCGCACTCGAGGCCGTACACCGAGGGTGACTTCATCCTTGCCGGCACACGCATGTTGGAGGGCGCCGTCACCATTCGTGTCCGACGGACCGGTCGGGAGCGCGGCATCCTTCGCGCGATCGAGCTGGGTCGCCGCAAGCGGCAAGACCGCGCCGTGACATCCCGGCTGCGGTTTGCGGTCACGCAGTGGAGCTGGCTAGCGTTGGCGCCAGCAGCCATTGCGGCGCTCGCTTGGGCTGGACCCGCCGGGGCCGCGACCTTGCTCCTTGGAATCCCGGTGCTCGCGCTCCTTGCTTCCCTCGATGTCCCGCTCGATGCAGGCGCCCTTGCCTCCGCGCGGCGAGGCATGTTCTTTGGAAGCTCGCGGGCGCTCCGTCGCGCGGGACGAACGGGAACGACCGCCATTTTGTTGCGAGGCGCCCTGACCGCCGGCGAGCCGATCGTCCAGCAGGTGCATCCGCTCGGGAGCGCCGACCTCGGCCGCGTCCTTGCGCTTGCAGCCGCTGCCGAAAAGGCAGCAGAGGACCATCCCATCGCGCGTGCGATCCGCCGTTACGCGAAGGAGGAGGGCCATCTGGAAGCTGCGGTGCGCAAAGAGCGCCTACACGCTGGACTGGGCGTCACGGCGGTGACCTCCCACGGCATCCCCGTCGTCGTCGGTCGGCGGCAGCTCCTGCTCGACGAGGGCATCAGCGTCGCTACGGCGGACAGCGACGCCGCCCACATCGAGAACGAAGGGCTGACGCCCATCTTCATCGCTATCGATGGCCAGCTCGAGGCGCTGGTCGCCATCCTCGACCCGACTCACGTGGGCGCGCGGGACGCCGTCCAACGTATCGCCGACCTGCCCTGCGAGGTTGTCATCCTCTCCGGCGACGACCGCCGCACCGTGGAGCGCATCGCTACCCAGCTTGGCGCGCCGAGCGTCAAGGCACCTCTCCTTCCGCACGAACGCGTGACCGAGGTGCGGGCGCTTCGCGAGACTGGTGGTGTGACCGCCACGATCGGCCGTGGTGGCGAAGACGACACGGTACTGGCCGCAGCGGATGTCCCGATCTCACTTCGGTTGGTCGGCTCCGCTTTGGAGGACCGGGGCGTCGTGATCGCGAGCCACGACGTACGCGATGCCGCCGGTGCGCTATGGGTCGCCCGGGCGGTCCGGCGAGCGACATGGCGAAGCATTGGTGCGTGTGCCTTGGCGGCCGCCTTGGTCGTGCTCGGAGCGGCATTCGGTTGGATGACGCCTCTCATCGGAGCCCTGTGCAGCCTTACGACCGATGCATGGACGCTTCGGGCTGGCTCCCGCCTGCTTCGCCGTGTAGACCTGCGGGTGCCGATGCAGCAATAGCGGAGAACGAACGATGAGTGACAAGGCATGGGGCGGACGGTTCGAAAAGGAGCTGGACGCCATCGCAGCGAGATTCAGCGCAAGCGTGGATGTGGACGGCCGCCTGTGGCCACAGGACATCGACGGCTCGATTGCACACGTGCGCATGCTCGCCGACCGGAAGATCTTGTCTAGCGACGACGCCAACGAGATCGTCGCCGGCCTGCAGACGATCCGCGCATCGATCGAACGGGGCGACTTCGACTGGGACGAAAGCAAAGAAGACGTCCACATGAACATCGAGGCTGCTTTGATCAGCGCGATCGGCGAAGCCGGCGGACGCCTCCACACCGGACGCAGCCGTAACGACCAGGTCGCGACCGACATGCGGCTTTGGACGCGGCAGGCGTGCGAATCGGTCGTAGCCGACATCGACGCGTTGCTCGAAGTCCTGGTCGATAAAGCCGATGGGCACGTCGACTTCCTGATGCCCGGCTACACCCATCTGCAACGCGCGCAGCCGGTGCGGTTGGCGCACCACTTGCTCGCGTGGGCTGAGATGCTCGAGCGCGATCGAGGCCGCCTCGTCGATGCAGCCAAGCGCATGAACGAATCCCCACTCGGTAGCGCGGCCCTCGCCGGCACGACCTTTCCGTTGGATCGCGAAGCCACCGCCAAGGCGCTCGGATTCAACCGCCCGATGCGCAACTCGCTCGACGCGGTTGGTAGCCGGGACTTTTTGCTCGAGTCGGTCAGCGCACTTGCGATTTGCTCCGTACACCTGTCGCGGATTGCCGAGGAGCTCGTCCTTTGGTCGAGTCAGGAGTTCGCCTTCATGCAGATGAGCGACGCCTTCACGACGGGCTCGTCGATCATGCCGCAGAAGAAGAACCCGGACATGCCCGAGCTCGTTCGCGGCAAGACCGGCCGGGTCGTCGGCTCGCTCGTCAACCTCTTGGTCATGCTCAAAGGCCTCCCGCTCGCGTACAACCGTGACCTTCAAGAGGATAAGGCGCCGGCGTTCGAGGCGTTCGACACGGTCCACGATTGCTTGGCCGTACTGAGCGGGGCGATCGCCTCGGCGAGGTTCGACAAAGAACGGATGGCGGCCGCCCTTCAGGCCGGCTTTCTGGATGCCACCGAGG
>JABAOG010002755.1_pt1 | contig 15260 bp, 10 predicted proteins | sample 7062131 | NCBI WGS metagenome assembly JABAOG01 (sample SAMN14538629, study PRJNA623070) | marine sediment metagenome | biome: marine biome [ENVO:00000428]; feature: marine pelagic biome [ENVO:01000023]; material: deep marine sediment [ENVO:00002113] | place: India: Arabian Sea | collected...
CTCGGCGGCACGCAGAGCCTGCACACCAACAGCATGGACGAGGCCCTCGCGCTGCCGACCGAGGAGGCCGTCGAGGTCGCGCTGCGCACCCAGCAGATCATCGCCCACGAGTCCGGCGTCACCAACACCATCGACCCGCTGGGCGGCTCGTACTTCGTAGAAGCGCAGACGCGCCGGATGGAAGCCGAAGCGTACGAGTACTTCCGCCGCATCGAGGACTTCGGCGGGGTGCTGCCTGCCATCGAAGCCGGGTTCTTCCAGCGCGAGATCTCGGATGCCGCCTACCGCTATCAGCGCGAGATCGATCAGGACGACCGGATCATCGTCGGCGTCAACGAGTATGCGGAGGACGTCCCGCTGCGCATCCCGCTCCTTGAGATGGACCCGCAGGGCTACGAGCGCCAGCTTGGGCGGCTGGACGAGCTGCGCCGCACCCGCGACGCGGAGGCGGTGGAGGCGGCGCTGCGCGCCGTCCGCGAGACCGCGCAGAAGCCCAACGCCAACCTGATGCCCGCCTTCATCGACGCGGTGAGCGCCTACGCCACGCTCGGCGAGATCGTGGACGTGCTGCGTGAGGAGTTCGGCATGTATCAGGAGCCGACCTGGATTTAGGCGTCCGTGGGGTAAACGGGGAAGGGGGCTGCCGGTGGCAGCCCCCGTTTTGTTGTGTGGGTTATTCCTCGCGGGCGGTTGAATTGTTCGCCTGAGGCGAGAACCGCTTCGCCAGCTCGGCGACCTCCAGCGGCAGGATGTACTTCGTGCTGGCTGACGCGCCCAGCTCCCGCAGCGTGGTGAAGTACTGCAGCATCATCGTGTTCTCGTCCACGCCTTCCGCCGTCCCATGGATGGCTTCCAGCGCCTGGGCATACCCTGCAGCCCGAAGCTGCTGGGCCTCCTGCTCGCCTTCCGCCTCGCGGATCGCGGCCTCTTTGCGGCCTTCCGCGCCGAGGATCGTCGCCTGCTTCTCGCCCTCGGCCCGCAGGATCGCGGCCTGCCGCGCACCCTCCGCCTCGGTGACGGTGGCGCGCCGGTTGCGCTCGGCGGACATCTGGCGGTTCATTGCGTCCTGCACCTCGCGCGGCGGCTCGATCTCGCGGATCTCGACGCCGGTGATCTTCACGCCCCAGCGCTCGGTCACCTCGTCGAGCTTGACGCGCAGCACGTTGTTGATCTGCTCACGCTTGGCCAGCACGTCGTCCAGCGAGATGTCGCCGATCACCGCGCGCAGCGTGGTCGTCGCGATGCCCAGCGAGGCGCGGGCGAAGTTATCGACCTGCACCACCGAGAGCGACGGGTCGACCACGCGCCAGTAGATCAGGAAGTCGATGTTGATCGGCGCGTTGTCTTTGGTGATCGAGGTCTGCCGGGGGATCTCCAGCACCGTCTCACGCAGGTCAACCTTGGTCGCCTGCTCGATCACCGGCAGCACGAACACTAAACCCGGGCCGCGCGTGCCGGAGAGCCGCCCCAGCCGGAACACCACCAGCCGCTCGTACTCCTTGATGATCCGCACCGTCCGGATCAGCAGGACGAACGCGATGGCGAACAACGCGAGTATGAGGATAACGCCGATTGTTGGACCCATCGTCCCCTCCACGGATTGTTGGCTGGCAGGCGAGCGGAGTCTGGTGCATAATCCCGCCGTCTACTCTTATTTCACCTGCCACGCACTGAAAGCGTTATGTCTGAACCATTCCCGCTAGGAAAGCTCCCGCCCGACCTGCTGGCCGACCTGCTCTCGCGCCACCCGATCAGCGATCCGCGTGTGGTGTTGGGGCCGCGCCCCGGCGAAGACGCCGCGGTGATCGACCTCGGCAGCGGCCCGTATCTCGTCGCCAAGACCGATCCCATCACCTTCGCCACCGACGAGATCGGCTGGTACGCCGTCAACGTCAACGCCAACGACATCGCCGCAACCGGGGCCACCCCCGCCTGGTTCATGTACGTGCTGCTGCTGCCCCAGCCGTTGGCCACCGCCGGGCTGACCGAAGCGATCTTCGAGCAGGTGCAGCAGGCGGCTGCCGCCCTGAACATCGCCGTGGTCGGCGGGCACACCGAGATCACCTACGGCATCGACCGCCCGATCATGTCCGGTACGATGCTCGGCCTGGTCGAGCGTGAGCGGCTGGTCATCACCGGCGGCGCGCAGCCGGGCGACGTGGTGATGGTTACGAAGGGGATTCCGATCGAGGCCACCGCGATCATCGCCCGTGAAAAGGCTAGCACACTTGGGGAGCAATTTGAACCCCAATTTCTGATGCGCTGTGCGAACTATTTACACGAGCCCGGTATCAGCGTGGTGAAGGATGCTGCCACTGCGGCGCGGGCGGGGCGCGTGCGCGCCATGCACGACCCCACCGAGGGCGGGCTGGCGACCGGGCTGTGGGAGATGGCCGAAACGTCGGGTGTGCGGCTGGTGGTGGATGCCGCGCCCGCCCTGCTGCCCGATGCCGTGCGGGTCTGCGAGGCGGTCGGCGTGGACCCGATGGGGGCCATCGCCANNGTGCAGGCCGCGCTCGAAACCGATGGGATCGACGCGTTTCAGATCGGGCGCGTCGAGGAAGGGGCGGCGGAAGTCGTCACGCCGGACGGTGCGCTGCTGCCGCGCCCCGCGCGGGACGAGATCGCGAAGCTGTTCGAGTAGGCCGCTACTCGTAGGGGTCGACGCCCAGCCGCCGCAGGATCGCCACCGCACGGTTCACTGCCAGCTCCGACCACAGCGGCTGCTCGCCGAGAAACGCCGCGCGCCCATAACGTTCGTCGAGATCCAGCACGCGCTGGTACTGTTCCGCCGCTGCCTCCCGCTGGAAGTCGGTGTCGAGCGCCAGCGCCAGCCCGGCCTGCGCGTCCGGGTCATCAGGCAGGCGCGCCGCCGCGGTGGTGAACACGCCCAGCGCCTCGTCGTAGTGCCCCAGCGCGAAGTGCAGGAACCCCGCCCGCTTGAGCGTCTCGCCATCCTCGACGCCGCGCGCCACCGCCTCGCGGTAGTCGCTTACCGCCCCCAGCCGGTACCCGCGCACGTGGCGCGCCCACGCCCGCGCGGCATAGATCTCAGCGCGTGCATCCCCCAGCGCGATGGCTTCGCTCAGCGCATCCTCCGCCCCGGCGTAGTCCTCCCCGGCGAGCAGCGCCAGCCCGCGAACGCTGTATCCGTCGGCCCGATCCGGGGCCAGCGTGATCGCCCGATCTGCGTCTTCACGCGCGCCGTCGAGGTCGCCTGCCGCCAGCCACAGCCTGCCGCGCGCGAGGTGCGCCTCCGTGTGATCGTCGTTGTAGCGGATCGCGATGCCGTACGCGTCGAGTGCAGCGTCGGTCTCGCCCAACGCCTCGAAGTTTTGCCCCTGATAGTACAGGAAGTCCGCCCGCGGGTAGCGCGTCACCAGCCGGTCGAATGCGTCAGCCGCGTCCTCGTATGCCCCCAGCTCGTGCAGCGAACGGGCGAGGTTGTACAGCGGCACCGGGTCGTAAGACGCGAGTTCGGCGGCCTGCGCGAAGAAGCCGCGCGCAGCCGCGTAATCCCCTTCCTGGTAGGCCAGCCAGCCGAGCAGGTTGGCGCTCAAAGCCGACTCGCCCGCCAGCTCGCCGACGCGCCCGGCTTCGACTGCCGCGGCGGCGCTGTCGCCCGCCCGCTGGTAGGCCAGCGCCCGATTGTAGGCGGCGGCGAGGTCGCTGCGGGTGCCTGCCTGCGCGGCATCGTACGCGGCCAGCGCGGCGGCTGCGTCGCCCAGTGCGTAGTACACGTTGCCGCGGGCGATGGTCGCCGCCCCAAACGCGTCGCCGCCCCGGCGCAGTGCTTCGCTGTAAGCGCGCAGCGCGGCCAGCGGGCGGCCCTCGGCTTCGGCGATGCGCCCCTCCACGAACGCCAGATGTGCCGCGTGGTTGGCTGCGAGCGCGCGCGGCTGCCCGTACAGGGTGGGGCGAAGCCGGTTCACGATCTGCCGTGCGTCATCCGGTGCGCCGTAGGCCGCGTCGAGCAGCGCCACCGCTGCCCCGGCGGCAAACGTGGCGTCATCCCCGATCCAGATCGGGTACCCGCCGGGTGCTGTCACCTGCCACGGCCCCGGCTGCGCATCCACGCGTGGCGGCGGTGGCGGCTGGAACGGCGAGTCGAGCAGCACGCCCTCTTCGCCATCCTCACCTACCTGCCACGTAATCGTGAGATCGGCGGCTGCGTCTGAAGCGCCCTCCGCCGCCACCGACAGATCGACCGGCTCCGGCAGCGGCGCAGCCGCCAGCCCCGCTGACAGCGCCCCCACAAACGAGTCCTGCGCTGCCGGGTCGGCGGCTGCATCCTGCGCCACCACCACCTGCACCCCATCCGGCGTCGGCGTCGGGGTGGGGGAGGGGGTCGGCGTCGCGGTCGGCAGAGATGTTGCGGTCAGGGTTGGGGGCAGCGGCGTGGCGGTTGCACGCGGGGTAGCGCTTGGCACGGAGGCAGCCTCGCGCGCAGAGACCAGCGCACCGCGCACCATCAGCCCGGCGGCGATCACGCTCGCCAGCAGGAACAATGCGGCCGTTACCAACCGGAATCGGGAAGAAGAGGACATCCGGCACCAGTTACGCTATCAGGGTGTAGTTGAAGTCGAGCCGGGCTTGGTGCTGTCCAGCGTCGTGCCTCTGATCGTGAACAGGTGAACGTCCACCGGGCGGTCGAGGCGTTCTTCGAGTGCGCGATCCAGCGCCTCGATGTCGATCTGACTCTCCGGCTCGGAGGTGTACAGCGTACCGTTGATCCGCACACGACGCCACCCGGCTTCGACGGTGAAATCCGCCAGCCGCCCCTCGCCGAGCTCCGCCACGACCTCGTCCACGACCGAGCGCGCCTGATTTTCGATGCGCCCCTGCTGCACCGCGCGGAACAGCACGATCCCCAGCGGCACGCTGATCACCAGCAGCGACGCAATCGAGATCGTCAGGCCCTGGCGCAGCCTGCGCTGGCGCTCCGGGTGGTGCGGAGGCCGCATCCCCAGCAGCAGCAGTACCACTGCCGCGCCGAACACGATGGACACCAGGTTGGTGGTAAACAGCAGCATCGCCCCCAGCGCCACCGCCAGATCGCCCAGTGCGATGCCGATCCCCACGCTGCACAATGGCGGCATTAACGCTGCGGCGATCGCCACGCCGGGCAGCGCCTCGCCCACCTCTTTGCGGGCGATGGCATATGCGCCAGCCATCCCGGATACNNGCCAGCGGCGAGATCAGCGTCGCGATGATCGCGATGAAGATCGAGGCCAGCACCCCCTGGAAGATCGCGCGGAGGCCGTTGCGGATGATGTTAATGTCGCCGGTCACGATCCCGACGGCTTCCGCGACAAACGGGGAAAGCAGCGGGGCGACCAGCATGGCACCGATAATGACTGCCGGGCTGTTGAGCAGCAGCCCCAGCGTCGCGATCATGGCTGACGCCGCGATCAGCACGAAGTAGTTCACGTTGGGCAGAGCCGCGCGCTGCATCCGCCGGTAGACTTCCATCTGCTCCTGCATGCTGAGCGTCGGCAGTACATTCGACAGAGACGACCACGCCTTCCGCGCCATCAACCCGGCGACGCCGGTGTGGTGCCGCACCAGCATCAGCGGCTTTTCTGTCGTCTGGGCAAGCTGGATCGGGAACTGGCCGAACAGCTGACGGTCGAGCAGCCCCTGCTCGCTGGCCCCCAGCATGATCACGTCGTGCGACTCCAACGCGGCGGTGATGCCTGCTAGCGGTGAGGCGGCCCGTACCACCTGCACCTCGATCCGTTCGGGGTCAGGCAGCTCTGCGACAAGCTCTTGCAGCAGCGCCTCCCCTTCGGCGAAGCGTTCGTCGTTTTCTGACGTGCGCACCACGTGTAGCAGCGTGACGCGCCCTCCGCTGGCACGCGTCAGCCCCAGCGCAAGCCTGGCAGCGCGCGGCGCGTGCGGGCCGCCCGCCACCGGAACCAGCACCCGCGCGGGGCTCTCAGGCCATACGCCGCGCACCACGACCACGTCGCTGGGGGCATTGCCGATCACCTCGTCGAGGATGTGGCCCAGGCCAGTACCCGGTGTGCGATCATCGCGCGCGTTCCAGCCCATCACCAGCATCCGCGCCGATTCTTCTGCAACCGTGTCGAGGATGCCCTGCGGAACGCTGCGTGACAGCCGCGTGATGCCTTCGATCGGAACATCGTACGTGCCGGTGTCCACCAGCACGCTCTCCAGCAGGTCAAGTTCCTGCCGGGCCTCGAACCGGCGCGAATCCAGCGCAATCTGCTCCGGCACCGCCACGATCTCGACCACGCTCACGTGCCCATTGTGCAGGCGGGCGATCTCCGCCCCGATAGACACCAGTTCGGGGGCGGTGTCCGGGTTGGCGACCGGCACGACCACCGGGTAGGGGGAGGTCGCATCGGGGCGGCGGCGCGTGTCCTGAAAGACCGTCACCCCAAGCTGCGAGGTGCGCATCCGTTCCAGCCCGATCTGCCAGTACACCAGCGCGCCGAGCGCAAACCACAACGCCGTGACCAGCATCGCCTTCCAGGGCGTCGCGAACATCAGCAGTACGTTGATCACCATGCCGCTGGCAGGCACCGCCGGGTACAGCAGCAGCCGGAACGGGCGATCTTCGGCCCGCTGGCCGCGCGCCAGCACGATCGCCGAGAGGTTCACGCCGAACAGCAGCACCAGCAGCGTGACCGCCGCCACGAACGCCATCACCAGCGGCGCGCTGAGCGCCCTGCCGGGCATGTCTGCCACCAGCGACGCGATCCCCAGCCCGATCGGCGTGAGCGCCGCCTGCGCGAGGATCAGCAGCACCGGGGTCTTGAGCGGCTTGAAAGAGCGCAGCAGCACGGTCGGCATCCAGCCGTCCAGCCCGATGAGCTGCAGGCGGCGCAGCATCAGCAGGCTCAGCAGCTGCCACGCGATGCCCGCCGCGACCGCTCCCGCCACCAGCGTCAGCGCCTCGCCTGCCGCCGGAACCACTGCCGCCGCCACATCCTCGACGGCGAGCGCGCCCGGCAGCAGCCAGCGCGCCAGCAGCGTGACCACCCCGGCCAGCAGCGGCCCGAGGAACAGCGTCAGCAGGCCGCTCGTCACGTTTCGCTGCCGCCTGCTGCCGGTCTCCCCGGTCATCTCCGCGACCCACAGTGCGGCGATTAACGCCGTCGCGGCGGCGAAGAACGACTGCCCGGCGGTCCGGGCAGCCGGGACGTTCGCGCCCTCGTTGATCAGGCGGAACGTCAGCAGCACGATCAGGGTCACCACGCCCAGCGCCGCTGCGGCGCTGAGCCACATCAGCAGCCGCCACGGCACCCGCTGGGCGGTCAGGTTGGCGACGATGAAGAAGAACAGCAGCACCGCCACCCACACCCAGGTCGGCGCGACCAGCCCGGTGAACTGCGTCAGCAGGTTCCCGGCATACAGCGAGAAGGTGTGCGCGAGCAGCGCGCTGAGCATCGTCCAGCCCAGCACGTACGCCCAGCCTGCGAAGAACGTGAACGTGTTGCGCTCCATCGCGCGGATCAGGCGGTAGCTCCCCCCGGTATGCCCGATCCAGTTCCGCATCTCGATGGTGCTGAGTACGCTGGGGGCCATCAGCAGCGCGGTCGCAAGGTACACCCAGCCGCTGTTGCTGCCCGCCAGCAGGCGCACGTGCCGCATCAACCCCAGCAGGCCGATCACCAGCCACATGCCGGTGCCGAGGATCATGAATTCCCACGGCCGGAGCTGGAAACTACGCCGCAGGGAAATCAGCGGTGCTGAGGGTTTCTGGCCATTCCCACTACCGGGCATCCGCTTCTCCGCTGTACCTATATTTCGTCTATAAAAGGGGAAGTTCTTCGAGAACCTCTGTTACAATACTTTATGAGGATACCAGTGTCAACGGACGAAGGATAGAGAAGGCATGGCAGGTTCAGAACACAGCAGCAGCGGCGGCTTTAAGCCGTTTCGCACCGTCGGCTTTCTGATCGGGCTGGTACAGTCGCTGATTCGCACTGTGCTCCTGCTGGGCGGGGGCTGGGTGTTGTACAGCAAGCTGTTCATCTCCCACAACCTGTCACTCCCGGCGGCGCTCGGCGGCGAGCGCAAGACCTTTAACTCGGGCGGCATCCCGCTCAGCTACTACACGAGCGGGTCTGGCGACAGGCCGGTGGTGCTGCTGCACAGCATCAACGCCGCGGCGTCTGCCTACGAGATGAAGCCGCTGTACGAGGCGCTGGCAGGCTCGCGCCGGGTCTACGCGCTCGAGCTGCCCGGCTTCGGCTTCTCAGGCCGCCTGAACATCGAGTACTCGCCCGCGCTGTACATTGACGCGATCAAAGACTTCCTGCGCACGCAGGTGGATGGCCCGGCAGACGTGGTCGCGCTCTCGCTCAGCAGCGAGTTCGCGGCGCGCGCGGCCTCCGAAGCGCCGGAGCTGTTCAGCAGCCTGACGCTGATCTCCCCGACCGGCTTCTCGGAGCGCGCCAGTACGATGGGCGCGTCCGGCGGCCGCATGGACGCGTTCTTCCGGCTGCTGCGCTGGCCGGTGGTCAAGCAGGCATTCTACGATCTGCTGACGACCTACCCGGTGATGCGCTACTTCCTGCAAAAATCGTTCGACGGGCCAATTGACGAGAATCTGCTGGCCTACGGCTATCTCTCCGCCCACCAGCCGGGTGCGTATTACGCGCCGTTCGCCTTCGTGCGCGGCGACCTGTTCAGCCGGGACATGCTCGAGGTGTACGACGCGTTGAACCTGCCGGTCCTTGTGCTGTACGACAAAGACCCGTACTCCAGCTTCGATTATCTGGAGGAGTACGGCGAGCGGCCCAACTGGACGCTGAGGCGGGTGAAGGACACGCGCGGCCTGCCCCAGTTCGAGAAGCCGGACGTGACCGCGGGGATCGTCGAGGACTACCTCGCCGACTACGCCCTCCCCGCATCTGTGTAGGCGGCACACACGCAAAAGACCGCGCCGAATTTGGCGCGGTCTTTTGATTCGGGCTGTGCGGGCGGGTCACGCCTTGACGAGCTGCTCGATGCGTGCTCGCAGGTACTGCTCCGGCATCGCGCCGACCAGCCGGTCGACCACTTTGCCGTTCTGCACCAGCAGCAGGGTGGGGATGCTCTGCACACCGTACACCCCGGCGTGGTGCGGGTTCTCGTCGACGTTCAGCTTCGCGATCTTGACCCGCCCGGCGAAATCCCGCGCGAGCTTCTCAAGGGTCGGGGCGATCATGTGGCACGGGCCGCACCACGGTGCCCAGAAGTCCACCAGCACGGGGATCGGCGCGCGCAGCACTTCTGCGTCGAACGTGGCATCCGTCACCACGACGGGCCGACTCTGGCTGCCCACCGAGCCGTTGGTGCTGCTCGGCGCAGGCTGCGTCTGCGGCTTCTCGCCGCGGCCCAGCAGGTATGCCACATGCTCCGTGAGGTCCTCTGGTGCGGGCCGGGCAGCGCGAGTCAGTTCCTCGCCGCCTTTCACGCCGACCACCGTCGGGATCTGCACGATGTTGAACTGCTGTGCCGCCGCCGGATTCTCGCGGGTGTGGACTTTGGCGATCAACAGATCGCCAGCATGCTCAGCCGCCATCGCGAGCATAGCGTCGTTCAGTGCCTGCGGCAGGCTGTCACCATCCCAGAAGAGCATCAGGACAGGCAGCTGTGAAGCCAGCAGACGGTCGATACTTTGATCGTTTACGATGAGGGGGGCGTCAAAAACGCGGGCCATAAATCAACTGCCTTCTCTTCTGTAACTTGCATACCTTTAAATATCTGCCGGGCTGGCAGATCTGCTAATCAGATCATAAAGTATCTTACGAACGTAAGATCAACGATAGAGCACTATCAGCGGCGAATTAAAAATCCCCGGGGCAGTGCCACCGGGGATTGAGAAGCGGAGTGTGACGCTCAGCGGCCGATGTGCATCGGCATCACCACATGGGTGAAGCTCTCCTCGCCGACCGGCTGGAGCACGCCGGGCTTGTCGGCCTTGATCGTCTTGATCACCACCTGATCGTCAGGCAGCACGCTCAGCACTTCGATCAGGTAGCGCACGTTGAAGGCCATGTCCAGCCCCTCGCCCTCGATGCTGGCGTCGAGTACGACCTCGTTCTCGCCGGTTTCCGACGATTGCGCGGTGACGCGCAGAATACCTGCCGCGCCGTCCTGCGGCTCGACGCTGAAACGCACCGTGTGGTTGGCCTCCCGCGCGAAGATGTCCGCGCGGCGGCAGGCGCGCAGCACGTCGGCGGTGTATACCACCGTGCGCGTCACCACCTCGTTCGGGATGATCTTGCGGTAGTCCGGGAAGGTGCCGTCGATCAGCTGCGACGTGATCTCGACGTCGCCCACGTGGAAAATGACGTGGGAGCGATCCGGCGGCAGGATCAGCAGCACCTCTTCGTCGCCCTCGGTGATCACGCGGGCCAGCTCGTTGAGCGTGCGCGCCGGGACGACCAGGCTGAACGAGTCATAGAACTCGGCGTCGAGCGGGATCTCGCGCACCGACAGGCGGAAGCCATCGGCGGCGGCCAGCGTCAGCAGGCCATCCGCGAAGCTCAACGAGACGCCGGTCAGGATCGGGCGCGAGTCATCACGCGCCGCGGCGAAGGCGACCAGCCCGATGGCCTCTTTGAAGATGTCCGCCGGGATGTGCAGCACGTCATCCTCGCCCGTGGGGCTGGGGATCATCGGGAATTCCTGCGCGTCAATTCCCTTAATGCTGGCCGTCGTCGCGCCGCAGGCCAGGTGCAGCGCGTTGGTGCGCACCGCGACTTCGAGGTCGACTCGCTCCGGCGAGAGCGTGTTCACGAGGTCGCTCAACGTGCGGGCCGGGACGGTGATCGCGCCGTCTTCCTCGACCGACGCGCCGATCCAGACCGTCACGCCCATGTCGAGATTGGTCGCCGCCAGCCGCAGGCGCCCATTATCCGTAGAGAGCAGCACATTGGAGAGCACTGGGAGGGTGGTGCGGGTGCCCACGGCGCGGCTGACGATGTTCAGCCCGCGGGAGAGGTTGTCCTGAAGGCAGGATACTTGCATCCCCATAGTCGTCTCATTTCCTGATAGTCTGCTTGAAAAACTATTGCTGTAAGTATACAACACTTGTTGTATCTGTCAATCCATTACAGACCCCATCCAACCGTCGGGAGCCGCTATGGCAGGCATGAATCTGGCCCAGATCGTGAACATCCTGAACCCCCGCATGATCGCGCGCGCAGCCGAGTACCCGCTGCGTACCGCCGCCCGCGCGGTGCGCAGCACACGCCCCGAACTGCGCGGCCCGGCCTACTGGCGGGCGGTGCTCGCCGAGCTGCACCGCCCACATGCCGACCAGCCACCCGCCATCGAGTCGGTCAGGTGGCTGGGGGCCATCGAGCGGGTGGACGTACAGGACGACCACACCACGTTGTACGGTGAAGGGGGCGCGCTGCGCGTGCGTGCGCTGGCTCCCCATCTGTTCGAAATCCGCTTCTCGCCGGATAGCACGTTCCCCGATCCGTTCTCCTACAGCCTGAGGCTGCAAAGTTCCGATCTGCCAAGCCAGTCAATGGAGGTGCTTGACAGCCCCGAGCACGTCGTCCTGAGCGACGGCGGGTTGGAGGTGCACGTCGAGAAGGGCACCGGGCAGGTTACACTGGCATGGGCGGAGGGCGATGTGCTGTTCGACCATGGGCAGTGGGGCGCGCAGGCGCAGGGCGAGGGCGTGGCGTGGCGCGCGTCGTTCGCACCCGATACGGCATTCCACGGGCTGGGCGAGAAAGCGTCGGGCCTGAACCACGCCGGTCGGCACTTCGAGCTGTGGAACACGGACCCATCCGGCTACGGGCGCGGCGACGATCCGCTCTACCTCAGCGTGCCGTTCCTGCTGGCCCACACCGGCGGGCAGGCGGTCGGCATGTTCTTCGACAACTCCCACCACACGTGGGTGGATGTGGGCGCGTCCGAGCCGGGGCGGGTGACGGTCGAAGCCGCAGGCGGTGAGCTTCGGCTGTACCTGATGGCCGGGACGCCCGCGCGTGTGGTGTCAACCTACAGTGGGCTCACCGGCAGCCTGCGCCTGCCGCCGCTGTGGGCGCTGGGCTTCCACCAGTCGCGCTGGAGCTACACCTCGCAGCAGCGCGTGCTGGAGATCGCCCGCGAGTTCCGCTCGCGCCAGCTCCCGTGCGATGTGATCCACCTCGACATCCACTACATGGACGGCTACCGCTGCTTCACGTGGGATCGCAGCCGCTTTCCTGACCCGCCCGCCATGCTCAGCGCGCTGCACGAGCAGGGCTTCAAGGCGCTTTCCATGATCGACCCCGGCATCAAGGTAGACCCCGGCTACCCGATCTACGATCAGGGCATGGCGCGCGGCGCGTTCATCACCTGGCCAGACGGCGTGCCCTATACCGCCCCGGTTTGGCCCGGAAGCTGTCACTTCCCCGACTTCAGCGACCCCGCCGTCCGCGAGTGGTGGGGCGGGCTGTATCAGCCGCTGCTCGACAACGGCGTGGACTCGTTCTGGAACGACATGAACGAGTTCGCGGTGATCACCGCCGACACCCGCCACGCGTGGATCCCCAACAGCCTGCGCTACTCGAAAGACGGGCAGGGGGCCGACCACGCCGAGATGCGCAACCTGTACGGCCTGCTGATGGTGCGGGCCAGCCGCGAAGGGCTGGAACGCCTCCGCCCCGATCAGCGCCCGCTGCTGCTCTCGCGCTCGGGGTGGGCGGGCTTGCAGCACTATGCCCTGCACTGGACGGGCGACAACCACAGCACGTGGGATCACCTGCGCCTCACCATCCCGATGGTGCTGAACCTCGGCATGAGCGGCATCCCGTTCACCGGGCCGGATACCGGCGGCTTTACCGGCGGGCCGACTCCGGAGCTGTTCGCCCGCTGGATGCAGCTCAGTGCGCTGCTGCCGTTCTTCCGCGTGCACTCGATGGTTGGCTCGCCGGATCAGGAGCCGTGGGCCTTCGGCCCGGAGGTCGAGTCGATCAGCCGCGCCGCGCTCGAGCTCCGCTACCGGCTGCTGCCCTACCTGTACACCACGGCCTGGCAGGCGGCGCAGGCGGGCCAGCCTATCGCCCGGTCGCTGGGGTATACCTTCCCCGCCGACCCGCACGCCGTACCTGTCGAAGACCAGTTCATGTGCGGCGACGCGCTGCTGGCCGCCCCGGTGGTGGAGGAAGGGGCCGCTTCGCGTGATGTGTACCTGCCTGCCGGGGTCTGGTTCGACTGGTGGACGGGTCAGCGATACGATGGCGGGCAGACGATCACGGTCGAGGCCCCGCTGGATACCCTGCCCCTGTTCGCACGGGGTGGGGCGGTCGTGCCGCTCTGGCCGGTGCAGCAGTATGTCGGCGAGAAGGTGATCGACACTCTGGAGCTGCGCGCGTTCTGGGCGGCGGGGGAGATGCTGAGCTTCCTGTACGAGGACGACGGCGTCACCCCCGGTACGCTTCATTCCACCCCGCACCAGTTGTCCTACATCAAGATGCAGGTCGCAGGCGACGCACGCAGCGGCGTCATCACGCGGGAAGTGCCTTACGGCACGTACCGGCCCGCCACGATCCGCACGCGGGTGCGCGTTACCGGCCTGCCCGCCGAACCGCAGCAGGTCACTGCCGATGTGCCGATCCATGAGCAAACGTGGGACGCCGCGCGCGGTGAATGGTCAGCTACGCTCGACACTGGGGCCGATTTTATGCTCGAAATCACCCTCTAGCACCCCAATTTCGACCATATGTTCCCCTGTTGTGACGATAGGTGTCACAACAGGGGTGTATTATTTAGATATAGATTGGATGAATTCTGCCGGTATGAAGTGAAAGGGCGTTAGCCCGATGAACGATCATCAGAAGAATCCGAGTTTTACCGTTGTGCGCCGGGCGGAACGGGCCGAGCAGCCCACGCTGCCGCCGGTGCTGGATAACCTGCTGCGCGATACCAGTACCCCGGTGCTGGTGCATCTGGCCGAGCGGTACGGGCTGAAGCGCGTACCGGGGCTGGCGCGTCAGGCGCTGATCGAGCGCCTGCTGCGGCACCTCTCTGCCGTGCAGCTTGAGGATCTGACCGACGACCTGATCGCGGCGCGCTACGGTGGGCTGTCGGTCGAAGACCTGCTCGCCATCGCGCTCGAAGCCGATACCCGCGGCGGCCGGCGCGCCCGCCCGCGCCTCGACGACATGCCCGCTGCAGACGCGATGCTGATCGAAGCCGCGCCGGGCCGCTGGGTCTACACGATGCACGGTTACGACGTGCGCATCGATCTACAGAAGCGTCGTCTGGCTTGCGGGTGCGCGTATTTCCGCTTCGCCGCGCGGCGTGGGGCGCTGTGCAAGCACCTGGCACGGGCCTTCACGCTGATCCCCGGCACCTACGCCCGCGAGGGGCTGATCAACCTGCTGGTCTCGCGTGGGTACGGCGGGCCGGATACCCCGCGCTGGCGGTTCGAGAGCCTAGACGAGGCAGCCTAGCAGAGCTGGTTGAACGACAACGCGAACCAAGTCTAAAGGCATAAGCGTATGGCTGGAAAGACGTCGAAAGCAGACGGCGAGAGTGCCGTCCTCGCAAAAATCGAGGCGATGGAGGAGCCGTATCGCGCAATGGGCGAACGCCTCCATCACATCGTCACGGCCAACGCGCCGAGCCTCGAACCCCGCGTCTGGTACGGCATGCCCGGCTATGGCAACCCATGCGTGTGCTTCTTCCGTAACGACAGCGAGTATATGACGTTCGGCCTGACCGAGAAGGCGCACTTTGCCCTCGAAGAGGACGCACCGCACAAGCTCATGGAATCTGCGTGGTTCTTCACGGAACTGGACGGTGCGACCGAGGCGAAGCTCGCCGAGATCGTGCGCAGGGCCGCGGGCTGAGGCACAGGCGGATCAGGTATTAAAAAGCGGCGCCCGGATCGCGGGCGCCGCTTTTGTGTGTTGCGTGAGCCTACTCGCCGAGCGAGGACCACACTTCGAGCTTGCCCTGCACCCGGCGGATCACCTCGTCGGTGTACTCGCTGGTGCTGGCCTGCCCGCCGAGATCCGGGGTGCGCACCCCGGCGTAGACCGCTTCGAACGCCGCTTCGTAGATGGCGCGGCTCGCTTCCGCCGCCTTCTCGCTACCCACGTAGCGCAGCAGCGCCGCCCCCGCGAGGATCATCGCCATCGGGTTTGCGATGTTCTTGCCTTCGAGGCTGGGCGCGGTGCCGTGCGGCGCTTCCGTCATCGCGGCGCACACGTGCAGGTTCTCGTCGAGGCTCAGCACCGCCGACTCGGCCCCGGCGATCGTGCCGAACATCTTCAACACCATGTCGCTGAGCG
>JABAOG010008521.1_pt1 | contig 15252 bp, 18 predicted proteins | sample 7062131 | NCBI WGS metagenome assembly JABAOG01 (sample SAMN14538629, study PRJNA623070) | marine sediment metagenome | biome: marine biome [ENVO:00000428]; feature: marine pelagic biome [ENVO:01000023]; material: deep marine sediment [ENVO:00002113] | place: India: Arabian Sea | collected...
TCGTCGGCCGACGCACAAGACATGTTGATTCTAATCGATCCGGTGTCGTTGTTGGGGGACAGGTGAGAGGGGGCAGGGCCTACGGCGCAACGCTTGCGAAAGACCTCGTTCGAGTCGAGGTCGATTCGGTGACGTATGCGTTCGAAGTCGCCCGCATTCGAGAGATCGTCAATCCGCTACCGATCATCGAGTTGCCGCGCGAGCGCNNCTGGTGGTCGTCGATCTGCGACGGCTCTTCGGTCTGGAGTCTCAAGCGGAGAGCCGACGAACCAAGTGGATTATCCTCGAAGCCAGGGGGAGGTTAGTCGGGCTTGTGGTCGATGCGGTGCTCGATGTTTTCTCATCCGCGGAGAACAAGCAGCGCGAGGTGCCGCTGTTGGATGAGCGTCACCAAGAGCGGGGCATCACAACGGCATATCGGCACCACGGCCAGCTCGTGTTCCTCCTCGATGCGGATCGGCTCGCCGAGCCCGCAATGCAGATCCCTTCCGGCGAGATGCCGCGCTTGCCTTCGGAGGCGCCGTGACCAGCGATCGGCTCGAAGAGGCGCTCCATTCCGCGGATCCCGACGTCCGGCGTCAGGCGGTCCACCGAATGAGCCTTCGCCCCCAGGGGACGCCGCTGGCCCAGATTGTCGATGCGCTGTCGGATAGGGATTGGCGCGTTCGAAGGGAAGCGATCTCGCTTGCCGCGCAGACACGCGAGAAGGACGCGTTGATCGACGCGCTCTTGGCGCGACTGGTCGAGACCGACAACATCGGTCTGCGTAACGCCGCGATCGAAGTTCTCGGGATGGTCGCACAGGGTCAAGCGGAGAAGTTTGTCAAGGCTTGCCAAGGGGCCGGTGAAGGCGCTCGCAAATTCCTCGTCGAAGCGATGGGCAAGACGCGGGATCCTCAAATGATCGACTATCTCGAGTCGCTCGTTCGAGGCTCGGACGCCAATGTGGCGGCAGCTGCCGTTGAGGCCTTGGTTCGTATCGGGGGCGCCCGCGCCGAGGGTCTACTCAGGGAGCAGCTGTCCACGCAGCATCTATTTCTCCGCATCTCGATCGTGGAGGGGCTGACGCGACTGGGCACGCGAGTGCCTTGGGAAGAGCTCGAGCCGGCGGTGGAAGATGCAATCGTTCGGCGAATCTCCGCCGAGCTTCTCGGACGGACCGGGGAGCCACATGCGCTCGAGTTTCTTCTCGAGCTTGCGACCGACGCCTCTCCTCAGACGTCTTCGGCTGCCCTTCGGGCCATCGCGGAGCTCGCCAACGAGGCCGAGGCCGATCGTTCCGAGCTCATCGACCGGTTGAGTGCTTCTAGCGAGTCGTTTCGGCACGCCCTCCACGAGGCGCTCCTTCACGGAGATACCGCGACTCGGCAGGGCGCGGCGTACCTTGCGGTGCTGTGCAGGGATGAGAATTCGCTCGAAGCCGTCATCCAAGCCGTTGCTGACGACGTGGCCGAGCCGGAAACGGTCGAGGCCCTCCGAAGTTGGGGCCCGCGCCTCATCGAGCCGCTTCTGATGCAGCGCCGTGGTGAACCCCGGGTTTGGGCGATTGCGCTCGAGCTTGCAGCCGAGCTGAGCTACCAGCATCGGGACGAGGTGCCAGACGGTACGCGCGATCGCATTCGCAGCTTGATCGAACGGGATCTGACCGATGCAACGGACGCCGTGCGGGCTGCCGCTGCCGAAAGCCTGCGTTGGTGGGGCGATCCTCGCGATTGTCGCGCGCTCGTCGAGTGCCTCGACAGCCCGTCACATCAGATTCGCGCCGCGGCGACCAGCGCGCTGGAAGCGCTCGCAAAGCGGGTGCCCGCCGCGGTCGAGGAAGCCCTTGGACGAGCGAACCTCGATGGGCCAGGGGGCGCCGACATCGCACACGTCCTGTCGCGTCTGGACTCCGCAGGCGCAGTGGAAGTGCTCAAACGTGGTTTGCACAGTGGTGACCCCCGCACGCGCCGAGCGGCGGTGCAAGCTCTCGCGATGGCCGATGCAACCGACGTGGCCCAACTGATCGGCTACGCCGTCGCAGACGAAGACGTCGACGTCCAGATCGCGGCGGTTCGCACGCTTGGACAGATGAACACCAGCGAGGCCAACGGGCCGCTTCAAACGGCGCTCGATTCCCCGTTTCCTCCGATTCGAGCCGAAGCAGCCCTTGCCCTCGGTCGGTGTGGCGCCGGCACGGCCATTCCGCGCATCCGAGAGCTGCTCGAAGACGAAGAGCCGGTGGTGATCTCCGCAGCGCTGGACGCCCTTGCGTGGTTGCGGGATTCCGAAGTGGCCGTGGCTGTCGAGCGTGCGCTCTCTCATTCCGACGACGAGGTATTTCAAGCCGGGCTCCGCGCAGCCGGTACCTTGCCTCTGCGCAACGCCGTACAGTTCGTGAGTCGGGGCCTCGATCATAACGCCTGGAATGTTCGCATGCTGGCGATCAAGTTGCTGCTCGACCTCGATACGGAGCAAACCCGAAAGCTGTTGACTGAGGCGCTCGCCAACGAGAGCGATTCCATGGTGAGGCACGCGATCGAGAGCGGCCTTCAGCTCGGAGGGTAACGTGACCTTGCTGCGAGACGCGGGGCCGACCCTGAACCTGAAGGAATTTCGCCTCCTTCGCGATTTCGTCAATCAGTTCTGCGGCATCTACTTCGCGGACGACTCGGCGTACGTGGTCGAGCGGCGCCTTCGGGAGCGTCTCCGCGAGCTCGGCATCGAAGACTTCGCCGAATACTACCGTTACTTGCAGTATCACCCCAAAGCGCAGGCGGAGCTCGAAGCGGCCGCCGAGGTTCTCACGACCAACGAAACGTATTTCTTCCGAGAAGCCTACCAACTTCGCGCCTTCACCGACGAGATTCTTCCCGTCGCGCGCGGGCGCGCGCTGGCGCGTGGCTCGAAGCGGCTCGATGTCTGGAGCGCGGGATGCTCGAGCGGGGAAGAGGTCTACACGATCGCGATGCTCATCGACGCGACGGGCCTGTTCGAGGGCTGGGACATTCGAGTGTTCGGCAACGACATCTCGCGACGCGTGTTGCGCAAGGCGCGCGGAGCCACCTACACCTCTGCAAGCTTCAGGGCGATGATCCCCGAATACCATCGCTACTTCATCGATACCGACGAAGGCAGACAGGTTCATCCACGCATTCGGTCGATGTGCCATTTCGGTCATCTCAACCTCATGAATCAGCGGCGCTCCGCCATCGTCGGACGGGTTGACGTGACGTTCTGCCGAAACGTTCTGATCTATTTCGATGACGCTTCCCGCCGAAAGGTTCTGGAAACGATCTACCAGCGGCTACATCGCGGTGGGTATTTGCTCCTGGGCCATAGCGAATCGCTGCTCCAGTCGAGCACGGCCTTCGAAATCGCGCAGCTTTCCACCGACATCGTCTACCGGCGACCGGTCCCCTACACCCAGCTGCCGCCGAGGAGAGACTAGGTGAGAGAGCTCCGCGCGCTCGTCGTCGACGACTCTTCGCTGAACCGGCGCACACTTGCCGCGATCCTCGGGGAGATCCCCGGTGTCTCGCACGTGGACCTCGCGAGTGATGGGGCCGACGCCCTGCGTGTCGTCGAAGCGAATCCCCCTGACTTCATCACGCTGGACTTGGAGATGCCGCGGCTGGACGGGTTCGAGTTCTTGCAGCTTCTGATGGACCGCCATCCTCTTCCGGTCGTGGTGGTCTCCGGGTTCTCCGCCAAAGAGAACATCTTTCGGGCGCTCGAGCTCGGCGNNCTTTCGCCGCTCGCGATTCGGAAGACGACCCTTGGTGGTTTCGCCCTCGACGCGGATGTTCGAGGGAGGCAGAGTCACGTCCGAGAACCCTCGGTGCTCAAGAGAGTACCAAGCAAAGTGATCGTGATCGGCGCTTCCACGGGAGGGCCAAAAGCACTGGTGACCTTGTTCCGTCATCTCCACGACGAGGTCGACGCGGCCCTGGTTATTGCCCAACACATGCCGCCACGATTCACCCGCACGTTTGCGGGTCGCCTGGACAACACCGGCGTGGTTCGCGTTTCCGAGGCCAAGCAATACGAGCGACTCGCTCGTGGACATGCCTATGTCTGTCCAGGAGGGCGCTGTATCGAGGTCGTTCCCTCCGATCGTGGACCGGCGATACGCGTCGTGGCTCCCGACCGAGGCTCTCACTACATTCCCTCGGCCGATCAGCTCTTCCGCTCTGCGGCGCGCGTGCTCGGTGATAAGGCGATCGCCGTCGTGCTCACAGGAATGGGGGATGACGGGGCAGAAGGAGTGCGTGACATCTCCAAGCGGGGTGGAATCGTGCTGATCGAAGCGCCGGAGACGGCCGTCGTATCGGGAATGCCGCTGGCCGCGAGGCGGTCCGGCGTGCGACATCAATCACTCGGGATTTGGGCTCTCGGCGACATGCTTGCCCAGCTCACCCGGCCAACTCGAGGATGAGGCCCGAACTTTGAGGAGGCCGCTTCCTATCGTACGATTGTGTTAGCTATGCGTCAGTATCGCTGCCTCGTGGTCGAAGACTCCAAGACGATGCGCAACATGTTGGCGGAGTCTCTGACACGGATCCCCGGAATGGAGGTCGTCGAGGCCGAGAACGGCCTAGCGGGCATTCGTGCGCTGGCGGCGCAGAGATTCGACCTCGTCGTGACGGACGTCAACATGCCTGTCATGGACGGCCTCAAGCTCGTCCGGCACGTGCGAGGCGACCCGCGACATGAAAAAACGCCTATCGTGATCATCACGACGGAAGGCACGCCAAATGACCGGGATCGCGCGATGGCGTTGGGCGCAAACGCCTACATCGAAAAGCCCATTCAAGCGCCGCGCGTCATTCGCGCCGTCAGAAAGCTGCTCGACGTGTGACCAAGATGGACGACGACGAATCACAGCCAGCAGGACGAGGCATCTTGCATCCGGAGGGAATGCAGGCGGTCAGGGATCTTGCGCCCGGCGTCGTTCACGAAGTCAACAACATCCTAGGGGTGATCATCGGCAACGCCCATCTCGCGAAAAAGAATGCATCGAACCCCGACGCGCTCGCGAAGTACATGGGCGAAGTCCGAGATGCAGCCGACGAAGGTCGGGAGCTAATGCGCCAGCTTTCGACCCTTGCCGCCGACGAACCTGGTCGGGCGCGGGTTCTTTCCCTCAACGATCTGGTGACAAATGCGGTTTCCGGGCTCGACTCGCCTGTGGAGCTCGATCTGAGCAGTGAACAGCCGACGGTGGAGCTCGATGTGTGGTTGGCTCAGGAGGCGCTTTCGGCAGTGGCGAAGTTCATGGCAGCGACGAAATCCGTAGCATCGATTCGGATCGTCACGCGTGTCGTAGGTTCCGCAGCTGCCCTGACCGTCGAAGACGACGGTGCGAGCCCGACCGACAAGGAGCTTCGCATGTTCTTCACGCCGTTCGCTAAGATCGATCGCCGGCCGAAGATTGGGCTCAGTCTGACCAAGCTCGCGGATTTGGCGTCGCGTTCGGGTGGCTACGTCGCCGCGGGCGTGCGTGAGCCGCGCGGCCTTCGCATCGTGTTGACCTTGCCGGTGACCGCAGCCGAAGCGTCAGGAGACGGTCCAGGTGTGCCCCTGTCGAAGAAGGGCATGTAGGTCCGGTTCGCCGAAGCGCTCTTCGGCAAGCTCGCGCTGTGTGTCGACGCTTTCGTTGTAGACCGGCCCTGGCTGGCGGTAGAGAACGCCGAGCGCGACGACCTCCGGCAGATCGGTCAGCATCCAGGCCAGCGAAGGGTTGGTCTCATCGTGTACGACGATGTCCTGCTCACTGACGCCATCTTCGCCAATTGTCGCGACCTCTAGGCTCAGCGCCTTTGGATTCAGCCAGAGGCCTTTTTCTCCATTCGCGCCGAACCTCATCGGCTTCCCGTGCTCGAGCCAAAGCTGATAGGCAGGCCCGGTCTTCCGATCGGTGATTCGATCGAAAACTCCGTCGTTGAAGACGGGACAGTTCTGGAGGATCTCGATGAACGACGCGCCCTTGTGTTCCCGCGCCGCGCTCAGAGTAGCAGGAAGATTCTTCGAGATGTCGAAGGCCCGCGCTACGAAAGTCGCACGCGCGCCCAATGCGAAGCGGGCCGGCACCACCGGCTGGTCGATCGAGCCGAGCGGGCTCGAAGGAGTGACTTTGCCGACCTGTGACGTCGGCGAGTACTGCCCCTTCGTCAGGCCGTAGATCTCGTTGTTGAACAGCATGATCTGCAGGTCGACGTTGCGGCGCAGCACGTGGAGCAAGTGGTTTCCGCCAATGCTGAGACCGTCGCCGTCACCAGTGACGACCCAAACATCGAGCTCGGGATTGGCCAGCTTGATGCCGGTCGCGATGGCCGGCGCGCGGCCGTGGATGGTGTGGAACCCGTAGGTGTTCATGTAGTAGGGGAAGCGGCTCGAGCAGCCGATGCCCGAGACGAACACGGTGTTCTCGGGGGTCGATCCGAGGCTCGGGAGAGTGCGCTGCACGGCCGCGAGGATGGCGTAGTCGCCACAGCCGGGACACCACCGCACCTCCTGATCGGAGGAGAAGTCCTTACGGGTGTATTCTTTCTTAGGCGGGTTGGGACTCATGTTGCGCTCCCTTGCAAACGCTCTTCCACCGCTTGGATCAGGCCGCCGATTCGGAAGGGCTGCCCCGTGACTCGGGTCAAGCTTACGGCATCGATCAGATACTCAGCTCGGAGCAGCTTCACCAGTTGTCCGTTGTTGAGCTCGGGTACCAACACACTGTTGAACGACCGAAGGAGGCGGTCGAGCCCCTCCGGAAGCGGCCAAATATTGCGAAGGTGCAGGTGTGACACTTCGTGGCCCCTCTCGCGAAGCACGCGCACCGCTTGGCTGATCGAGCCGTACGTCGAACCCCAGCCAACCACGAGCAGGTCACCGTGGTCTTCGCCCTGGTCGACCTTCGCTGGTGCGATATCCCTCGCGATGCCCAAGATCTTCTTCGTTCTCACCTGGGTCATCAGGTGATGGTTGTGGGGGTCGTAGGAAATGTGGCCGGTGTCCCGGTGCTTTTCGAGCCCGCCGATGCGGTGCTCGAGACCGGGCGTGCCCGGAATGGCCCAGGCGCGCGCCAGCGTCTCTTCATCCCGCAGGAAGGGATGGAAGCCCTCTGGGTCCTGGTGGAACTCGACCGGGAACGGCTGCATCGCGTCGACGTCGGGGAGCAGCCAAGGCTCCGTGCTGTTCGCCACGTATCCGTCGGTGAGCAACATGACCGGCGTCATGTACTTCACCGCCATCCGAATCGCTTCGATGGCCATGTAGTAACAGTCGCCTGGCGTAGCAGCTGCCAACACCACCAGCGGCGCGTCCCCGTTGCGTCCCCAAACCGCCTGGAAGAGATCGGACTGCTCGGTCTTGGTTGGAAGGCCGGTCGAAGGTCCCCCACGTTGCACGTCGACCACGACCAATGGAAGCTCCGCCGCAATTGCCAAGCCGATCGCTTCGGACTTCAGCGCGATGCCGGGGCCCGAGGTGCCGGTGATTCCGATCGAGCCGCCGAAGCTTGCGCCGACTGCGGCCGCAACCGCCGCGATTTCGTCTTCCGCTTGAAACGTGGTCACACCGTAGTGCTTGAGGCGTGCCAAATGGTGAAGCAGATTGGACGCCGGCGTGATGGGATAAGAGCCATACATCATGTTGATGCCCGCCAGCTGCGCACCCGTGACCAGACCCCACGCGGTGGCTTCGTTGCCGCTGATGTTGCGGTATTCGCCCGGCGTCAGATGGGCGGACGGCACCTGGTATGCGCTGATTCCGTGCGNNGAGGCCCGCAAGCTTCGCGCCCGTAACGAGACCCCATGCTGTCGCTTCATTGCCGTTGACATTGCGGTACTCGCCTGGTGTCAGATGGGCGGCCGGCACATGGTAAGCGTGAATTCCGTTCGGCAATTCCGCGTTTTCGCCGTAGATGTGGCCGGCGTTGAGCGCCGCGATGTTCGCCTCGGCAAGCTTGGGACGCTTCGCGAACTTTGTCTTGAGCCAGGCGATCGTCTGGTCGCGCTCGCGGCCGAAGAGCCAATACATGAGGCCCAATGTCCACATGTTCTTGCAGCGGTTAGCGTCTTTGGAACCGAGGCCCACATCCTTCACCGCTTCGAGCGTCATCTTGGTGACGTCGAGCGCCAACACGCGATAGCGATCGAGGGATCCGTCCTCGAGAGGATTGGTTTCGTATCCGGCTTTCTTGAGGTTGTTGGCTGTGAATGCGCCGGTATTGACGACTAGCAAGCCGCCCACTTTGAGTACCTCGTCGTTGACCTTGAGCGCGGCCGGATTCATCGCGACCAGAACATCGGGTGAATCACCGGGTGTCTGGACGTCGTGCGCCGCAAAGTGGATCTGGAAGCCCGACACCCCGTAGGTCGTCCCGGCGGGCGCGCGAATCTCGGCAGGGAAATCGGGAAACGTCGAGAGGTCGTTTCCGGCGTCGGCCGTGGCGGTGGTGAACTGACTCCCCGTGAGCTGCATCCCGTCGCCGGAGTCGCCGGCAAAACGGATCACAACGGAGTCTAAGGTTTCACGCGGACTGGGCTGAACGCGCGCGGCGGCAGATGTTTCCATGCTCGATCGTCGATTCTAGTCCCGCCGGCGCTTCTGCGCCCGTTCTTCGGGGCCAAACTGGAACGTGTTCTAGGGCGGGGTTCTCCGATCTGCAAGTCGTCAGCCAGGGGTTGGACGATGAGATACTCCCGGCGCATCCTCGAGGCATGGTTGAGGTCAAAATCTGCGGATTGACCACGGTGGACGACGCAGTGCGTTGCATCGAGGCGGGTGCAGATGCGCTCGGCCTCAACTTCTGGCCGGGGTCGCCCCGGCACGTCGATGTCTCGACGGCGCGCTCGATCGTCGAGGCGGTGGGGGACCATGCCCAAACGGTCGGGGTATTCGTCGATTTCACCCTCGACCAGGTGCGCGAGATCCTGCGGGAAACCGGCATCGAGTGGGCTCAGCTCCACGGTGATGAGCCACCAGACCTCGTCGCCGAGCTCCTGCCGACCGCGTACAAGGCGATCGGTGTCACAGACGGCTCTGCAGTTGAGCTCGCCCGCGCCTATCCCGGCGAGCACCTTCTCTTGGATGCAGCCGTTCCCGGCATGCCGGGTGGCACCGGCCGAACTTTCGAGTGGGCGATCGCCGCTGAGGTCGCGAAGGAGCGCAAGCTGACGTTGGCCGGGGGGTTAACTCCGGGCAACGTCGCCGAAGCGATACGGGTGGTGGAACCGTTCCGGGTGGACGTCGCATCAGGAGTGGAATCGACGCCGGGGCGCAAGGACCCCGAGCTGGTGCGCCGGTTCATCGAGGCGGCAAAGGCCGCGTGACGTGCTAGCCTGCCGCCCTCAACTCGAGGAGGATCCATGCGTTCTGTAGTTCTCGCTTCCGCTTTGACCGCTGGCTTGATGTGGCTCGCCTTCGGCGGCGCCCCCGCCCAATCGCAGGCCGATGAAAAGGCCGTGTCTTGCCAAACATGTGCACAGAGCGGCTCCTGCCCACACTGCGCTGCCGGCAAGGAGTGCCCCCATTGCACCCACGGCAAGACGTGCCCGTACTGCAAGCAGGGCAAAGGATGCGCCCACTGCGGCAAGGGTCACGGACACCACGGCAAGTGGGGCTCGCACAAGTGGGAGTACAAGTGCGTTCGCCCAGGCAAGAAGCCCGACGCGATGACCAAGCAGTTCTCGGGGCTGGGCGACGAAGGCTGGCGGCTGGTCGAAGCCGACGGCGGCATTTGGTGCTTCAGCCGGATCCGGCGCACGGAGTAGCGGGCGGTCAGCGGTTCGCGGTTTGGCGGTTTGGCGGTTAGCGGTTCGCGGTTCGCCGTTTAGCGGGCGAGAATCCGATCCGAAATGTAGCTTGCCATGGTGTACACCGTGACCTGCGGGTTCACCAAGAGCGACGAAGGGAACAGGCTCGCATCCGGTACATACACGTTGTCGAGATCGTGGCAGCGACCGTCGGGTCCAACGACGCTCTTCGTTGGGTCGGAGCCCATCCGCATGGTCCCTTGGGGATGGTACGCGGTGAGGCGGTACATGTGCTTGCCATTCGTCAGGCTGTTAATCACGGGGTCGATCTCACCTGCGCTTTCGATCGTGGCTCGGCGGGTCGTGGGCAAGTACACCCGGCGCGCTCCAGCTGCGAAGTAGATGCGCGCCGTTGCGCGTAGCGCCTCGCGCATCGATTCGAAGTCACGATCGTCGAGGTCGTACTCGATGCGTTTGCGGTCGCCATCGAGGTAGACGCGCCCGACATTGTGGTCGTGGATCAACGTAATAGCGGCTTGCATCTTCTTGGAGTTCTCCATGAACTCGACGAAGTCGCGACCTACGCCTCCGTCGATCCAGCTACCGCTGGTAGCAACTGGGCCGACCATGCCTGCCTCCAGCAGGTAGCCGCCCTCGAGGGGGTTCTCGATGTCTCCTGCATGTGCGCTCATCGTGGCGCCGACCCAGGCGTAGATGTCTTCCTCGTGCTCACCAAGGACCGCGAGCGATGGATGGCAGGCAAAGTTGAGGCCCACCTGACCGCTGCTGTTTCCGATTTTGTTTTTCTGAAACAGGAGCGGGGTCTGCACCGGGCCGGCGGCCACGACGACCAGGCCCGCCCGGACCCGTACCGGCTTCGTTTTGCCGCTCGCATCAGTGGCGATCGCGTTGACAGCTGTCACGCGCCGACTGCTGACTTCAAATGTCTCTGCCGTTGTGCCGCTCAGGATCGTCGCGCCGAGCTCGCTTGCCCAGGGCAAGTAGGTCACCAGCATCGATTGCTTGCGATCGGTTTTGCACCCGGCGAGGCAGTGTCCGCTGAGCGCGCAATCTTTGATGTTGCGGGAGGTGGGGGCAGCGGGAATGCCGACCTTCTTGGCGCCTTCGAGCAGTAGGCGCCCGTTGTAGTTCACTTCGCGGGGCGCGTTCTGGTGAATCGAGAGGTTTCGCTCGACCCGTTCGAAGTAGGGCGCGAGGGCCTCGGGGGAGAGATTGTCGAGGCCATGCACTTTGGCCCAGTTCTCGAGAACCTGGTCCGGCACGCGAAAACAGACCGCCGCATTGATGACCGTCGAACCTCCGATGCACTTGCCTTGAAGGATGGCCAGGTCGCCCGTCGTGTTTACCTGGTAGCCGTTCTCTTCGTACAAGGTCTCGCCCGACGTCGGGAGATGTTCCCGAAACTCGCTCGACGGGATGTACGGACCCGCCTCCAATACGACGACCTTCGCGCCCGAGCGCGAGAGCTCGTAAGCGGCCACCGCGCCCGACGCGCCAGAGCCGATGATCACGACGTCCGCCTGTAGATCGAGACCGGCATCCGGAATGTCGCTCGGCTGCGTCACCTTTAGCACCGGACGCCCTGGGATTGCAGCTTTGACTTCGCCTGCCACTGTGCTCACTAACTGGGGTCCTTGGGCATCGGCGCATTGCCGAGACTTGGAATGCCGGCGGCCTCCGAAACCGGCCCCTGGTAACCGATCGCGCGCGCGGCTTCGATGTCCTTCCAGTACGCGTAACACACCAGCTTCTTGAGAACGGTGGAGATCCCGCGCTGCATCTCGATGCCCTCTTCCCATCGCCGAATATAGGCGAGCCGCTGGTCCGCCGAGAGATTGACGAAACGCGTGAAGTGGAGGCCGATCAGGATCGAGCCGAGGTTGAAGAGCTTGAGTCCGATGCGCACCTGCTTGCGGGTTGGAGCGTCCATGAGGGAAAGCGCGTGCTCGCTGTTGTCGACGACGGGGACCTCGGCTCGGGGCTTGAGCGAGGTGCCTTCGGTCGGCAAGTAGACCTCAGCAAAGCGCTCCACGAGCTCTCGCTCGTCGGCTGTCAGTGTGACTGAGTCGGCGGGTCCGGCTGAATCGTCGTTGCACGCAGGGAGAACTAGAACACTCGCGCCGGTCAGCACGCTGAGTTTCGTGAACGTTCGTCGGTAGAGTCTGTACGGCACGCTTCCCCCCGGGTGGCGAACTATACCACGAGTCGATCTTGGGAGGTGGTGGTAGCAGTACCAGTGCCAGCGCCGGTGTCGGTGCCAGCGCCGGTGTCAGCGCTTGCGATCTTCCGTTCCTCCAGGCCGCGGTCGATCAATTGCTGCGTGGCTTCGGTGACCTGGCGGTGAAGCTCCGCGACGATTTCGGGATTGTCGGCGGCTTCCGGGCCGTGGGGCAGGTAGATCGGTTCTCCCACGATGTAGTGGAGCTCTACCGGAAACGGGAGCAGTCCGAGGCCCATGTAGATGGGTGTCACATATTTGTCCCCGAGGATCTTCGAGATGAAACGGCCGACGCCGCTCTGGCGAACCCGTTCCTGCGAGACGACCTGGACGTAGAGCTCTTCGTTGCCGAGGCCCGCGATCGGAATGATCGGCTTCTGCGCGCGGAGGGCCGTCCGAATGAACCCGTGGCTGTTTTCCCACTGCAAGCGGTACGCGTCCTCGGGATCTCCGAGCGCCTCCCTCGCACCGCCCGGATACACCAAGACGAGTTGGTCGTCCTGCAGGAGCCGGACGGTTGCTGTGGGCTCACCTTCGACCGCCCCCATCATGTGCGCCCAGTCACGAAAGAAGGGAGTCGCAAAGACGACCCGGTCGCCAAGCGACCGAACCCATCGGCCAGTCCCCTCGAGGATGAGTGAGAGAAGAACCGGAAGGTCGATGCCGAAGTGGCCGTGGTTGGTGACCAGTAGCGCGCCCTCGTCGGCGGGAATGTGCTCGATGCCCTCGATCGTTGGCTGCAACCATTCGCGTAGGAACGAAATGCGCCGGAGCAGGCGCTCGTAGCCCTGCCGGTCGAACGGCGGTGGGGCGGTTTGGGTTTGCTCACTCATACGCATGCGCAGGTCTCTCCTATGCGCTACGTTCCGCGCCTCATGCAACCCCCCGAACCGGCTTCCGGGCGCTACGGTCCCTACGGCGGCCGCTACGTCGCCGAGACCCTGATGCCGGCGCTCGACGAGCTGACGCACGCCTACCAGGAATCCCAGGGCGATCCGGCCTTTCAGGCGGAGCTCGATTCGCTGCTCCACCACTATGCAGGGCGCGAAACACCCACGTATTTCGCGTCTCGCCTCAGCGAGGAGCTCGGGTCCCGGATCTGGCTCAAGCGCGAGGACCTCTGCCACANNNNGCCGAGACGGGTGCGGGCCAGCACGGCGTCGCGACCGCGACGGCGTGCGCGCTGATGGGGCTGCCTTGCGAGGTCTACATGGGGGCGGAGGACGTGCGCCGTCAGGCACCCAACGTTCGGCGCATGGAGTTGCTCGGTGCGGAGGTCCACTCGGTCACATCGGGGTCGGCGACGTTGAAGGACGCGATGAACGAGGCTCTGCGGGATTGGGTCACCAACGTGCGCACCACGCATTACTGCGTTGGTTCAGTGGCAGGTCCGCACCCGTATCCACTGATCGTGCGGGATTTCCAAGCNNGAGGCCCGTGCGCAGATGCTCGAGCAAGCCGGCAGGCTTCCCGATGCTGTCGTGGCCTGCGTCGGCGGTGGCTCGAACGCGATGGGTATCTTTGCAGGCTTCATCGACGACGAGTCGGTTCGCCTGATCGGGGTCGAGGCCGCNNGCCCCGCTGTGCGAAGGCGACGTTGGTGTGTTGCACGGGGCGAAGAGCTATGTGCTGCAGACCCCGGATGGTCAGATTAAGGAAGCGCACTCGATCAGCGCCGGTCTCGACTATCCGGGTGTCGGTCCCGAGCACGCGTGGCTCAAAGACATCGGGCGCGCGACATACGTATCGGTAACCGATGACGCCGCGCTGGACGCGTTTCAGCAGCTCTGCCGCACCGAGGGGATCATCCCCGCGCTCGAGACCAGCCACGCGTTCGCGTACCTGCCGGCGGTTGCCAAGGAGCTGGGTTCCGATGCCGACATCCTCGTGTGCTTGTCGGGTCGCGGCGACAAAGACCTCGAGACCGTGCTCCAGAAGCTCAAGGAAAGGGGCTGACGCGCGTGGGCCGTATTGCTGACGCGTTCGAGAACGCGCGAAACGAGAACCGCGCGGCGCTCGTGATCTACCTGTGCGCGGGGGATCCCGACCTGAGCACCACGGCCGACCTCGTGGTGGCCGCCGCCGAATCGGGCGCCGACGTGATTGAGCTTGGCGTGCCCTTCAGCGATCCCACCGCCGACGGCCCCGCGATTCAGAGGGCTGCCGAACGATCGCTGGCAGGCGGGACGACGCTTGCCAAGGTGCTCGACACGGTTGGCGCGATTCGAGGCCGCACCGACGTCCCGATTTTGCTCTTCGGTTACTACAACCCAATTCTTTCGTACGGCGAGCAGAAGCTGGTGGACGATGCGGCGCAGAGCGGCGCCGATGGTTTTCTGGTCGTCAATCTTCCGCCGGAGGAAAGCGCCGGGCTGCGAGGGCCGGCAGTCGACAAGGGCCTCGACTTCGTTCCGCTCGTCGCGCCGACGAGCAACCCCGAGCGTATCGCCCAGGCGGCGAGCGCGGCGACTTCGTTCATCTACTACGTCTCCATGACCGGCGTGACGGGTTCCAAAGCGGCAGACCTGGCCAGCGCATCGGAGCGCGCAGGCGCTTTGCAACGCGAGCTCGGCCGCCCAGTCGCGATTGGGTTCGGCATCAAAACCAAAGAGGACGTGAGCACGGTCGCGCCCCACGTCGACGGTGTCGTGGTCGGGAGCGCCGTGGTCCGCACGATCGAAGACGCGGCGAGCCCCGACGAAGCGGTGGCCTCGGTCCGGGCGCTGGTCTCCGAGCTGGCCCAGGGCCTCGGCCGGCGCTAATGGCCTTGTTCCGGCCGGTCGCCGACGATACTGTCCGCCCATGGCTGCCATCGATGTCATTTCCGCCAATCTCCCAATCCTGCGCGAGCTCCACAGTCGAGTCGGCCAGCTCGAGCTGGCCCAGCGAGTAGGCGTTTCCAGACGCACCATCGCCCGCCTCGAAAACGCCGAGGTATCCGATCCCGGTGTCGACCTCATGAAGCGGATCGCAAAGGAGCTGGGGGTTACGCTCTCACTTCTTACCGAGAACAAGCTTCGCGCGGTGACCGTCGCCCTGCCGGAGGATGTTTGCAGGCGGTTGGAGTCAGGGGAGGGGCCGGAAATCCTGGAGGCCATGGTGCGAGCCGCCAGGCACCGTCAGTGACGGCGTCAGTCCCAGCGGCAGTGTCTTTGTGGTGTGACTGAGTCATCGTGATCTCCTTTTTGCGAGTGAGTGGGGCCGGGCTTTCGCCCTTTCGGGTGAACCCCACTCACTCGCAAAAAGGAGATCACTCATGGGACTCATCATTCAGCAACGGGC
>JABAOG010022130.1_pt1 | contig 15245 bp, 19 predicted proteins | sample 7062131 | NCBI WGS metagenome assembly JABAOG01 (sample SAMN14538629, study PRJNA623070) | marine sediment metagenome | biome: marine biome [ENVO:00000428]; feature: marine pelagic biome [ENVO:01000023]; material: deep marine sediment [ENVO:00002113] | place: India: Arabian Sea | collected...
GGCCGGCGACGACAAGGCCCAGGACTGGGAGCTACGCTCTAAAAATTTTGCCGACCGGTACTTGACCCATATGGCAGCCGATCCCTCAAACCCCGAGGTCCTGCATGTGGTTTCCGACACGGGCACCATCGTGACCAGCCGGGATGGGGGCCGCACCTGGGTCAGTTATGCTGGGCACGATTGGGAGAGCCCGGAGCGAATCGCTGAGGCGGGCCAGCTCTACGGAAGGCTTTGCCAATCCTGTCACGGCGCCAAGGGCGTGGGCGAAAGACCCGAGGACCCTAATGCCAGGGACGAGTATGGCTTTGTTGCGCCGGCGCTCGACGACAGCTCGCACGGATGGCATCACGGCGATGATAACTTGATGCGAACGATTCTGAACGGATCTCCCCGCAATCCCAGGATGATGCCCTTCAAGGACCTGATCACCGAGGATGATGCCAGGGATCTCGTCGCTTACATCAAAAGCCTTTGGAGCTTTCGCAGCCTCGCCTGTCAGGGCGCTCGCCATATGCGCTGCATGATGCACTAGCGACGGCCGTCGTCGTTACGGCGGCACGGCACGATCGTTTCCTCGCTATGCTGACTTAAGCGGTCGCTTTGAGCCGACAATCAGACCAACCAAAATCACCGTCAGATTTGATCTAAACCCCCACACTTAAGTCGCGGCTTCCGCAGATTGCCTTTTCAGAAGCATCCATTCGCGCAAGGTGGCAGCCGCTGCCAGGAGGACGCCAGCACCGGCAACGTAAATGCGAACAGGCTCGAAATAGGTCAGCAGCAACTCGCCACCGAACAGAAGCAAAAGAATCTTGTTGCAGACGGGACAGGCAAATCCGACAAATCCTATGATCCCGCTCGCCGTCGCCGTTTTCACAGAGCAGAACGGCCTGCGAATGGCCACGTAAACCCCAAGCAGGACGGAGAGAAGGGTGAGGAGCACTATCTCTAATTCGCCGGCTGGGGTCATGCGGATGAATAGCGGATTTTCCCATAATGCCGTCACCGTACCGAAACCAATAAAGGACGCGAGGGCAACCGCCAGGCCTTTAAGGGTTCGGGTGAAGATCCGATGTCGATTCGTGCGGAAGGTCATGACGCTCTTATAGCACGCAATCGATCGAAACTCATTAGCAGCGGTCCCATATTCGGGGCCGAGGCATGGTCACAGTTCCCAGCCACGCTAGGCCCACTAATCCTGACAGCAGGGATCCAATCAGGATGGCAAATTTCGCTAAGTTGATGATTGCGGGCTCCGCGAATGCTAGTGTCGCAATGAAAAGGCTCATAGTGAAACCAACCCCCGCTAAAAGCGCGGCACCATATATCTGTGCCCAGTTGATCCCTTTCGGAAGTTCCGCAATCTGAAGCCTGACCGCCACCCATGTTGCACCCATGATCCCAATTTGCTTGCCCAATGAAAGCCCGAGGACGAGGCCGAGGGAAACCGGAGTCAAAAGTTCCGAGAGTGCGGTGTCATTGATCGTGATCCCCGAATTGAAGAACGCAAACAGGGGAACCACGACCAGAGTGCCCCACGGATGCAGCCTACGCTCCGTCTCGCGAAGCGGCGATAAACAGCCACAGTCTCGCACATGCAATGGAACGGCAAACGCGATTACGACGCCGGCCAGGGCGGCCTCAGCTCCCGATTTGATCAGCGCTACCCACAGAACCACCCCCACAATTACGTAGGGCAAAGGTCTGGCAACACGAAGCCTGTTAAGCACTGCCAAGCCAATTACGGCGACACCTGCCAACGCGAGCGGTGCTGGCGAAAGGCCCTGTCCGTAAAATAGCCCAACGATCAACACGGCTCCGATGTCGTCGAAGATGGCGAGCGCCGTTAGGAAGACTTTGAGTCCTGTGGGCACGCGGCTACCCAGAAGAGATAGTATCCCCAGGGCGAGAACGATGTCGGTCGCGGTCGGGACCGCCCAACCACGAATCAGGAGCGGACTGCTCCAATTAAAGGCTGTGTAAATAGCGGCTGGAACAGCCATCCCGCCTAGCGCGGCAAAGACCGGAAGTGCGGCCTGCCTTGTCGATGACAAATGGCCCTCGAGAAACTGCCGTTTTATTTCTAGACCAACCAGTAAGAAGAAGAAAACCATAAGGCCCTCGTTGATCCACTGTACGAGCGGCTCATCGATCACGAGTGGACCAAAGCGGACATGCACGGGCATGTGATGGACGAAGTGATAAAACGAAGCGAGTGGTGAGTTGGTTGCCGCCAAAGCGAGAATCATGGCTCCGATCATTAGCAACCCAGAAGCCTGCTCAAAACGGAACAGTTTTTTGAGACGAGACACTATCTACTACCCGCAAGGACTGATACAACCGGACGGCCAATCGCATATTCATCAATTTTCAAATTTGAGGTTTTGTGCGCTCGCTCGACAAGGCGTCTTGAAGTTCCGGCACTGACTCGTGGGGTCAGTTACTCAGTATCATGTCTATCAAGCCACCAATGGCTGCCTAACCTATCCTTATTAGTAGGTCATCCAGGAAAACATAGGGCGGAATGGCGAGATTCTCCGGCGCTGGTCCCTTCCGAATGCGTCCGGAGGTGTCGTAATGGGACCCGTGGCAGGGACAGAACCAGCCGCCGAACTCTCCCACAGGATCACCAGTCCTTTGTCCCTTGGGGATGCAACCCAAGTGGGTGCAGATACCGACAACNNAGCCATTTCTCGCGCTGAACGCGCAGGCTGTCCATCTCCGGGTCTTTCAGATCTGCTTCGTCGTCGGCCTGGGCCTGAGCAATCTGCACCGGCGTGCGATGATCGATGAACACCGGACTGCCCCGCCACATGACGGTAATCCTTTGGCCGACCTCAACAGGCTCGATGTCGATTTCCATCGTCGCCAACGCGAGAACGTCCGCCGAGGGGTTCATGCTGTCGATCAGGGGCCAAACGGCAATGCCAGTCCCCACGACACCTGCAGCGACGGTGATCAGGTGGAGGAAGTCTCGCCGACTCTCGCTCCCCTCGACGTTCTGCCATCGATCAATGACAGATGTCTCGGACATTGAGGGACCTCCTTAGGCCAGCGACAGCCGAGAATGGCTTGGCTCCGGGCATTTTCGCACACCTTCAGTTATGATCGTCCTTCTTGCCTTCGCCGTGGCGGTGACCCAACTCCTCCTTGTGCATCTCCGCGCCGCCCCCCGGCTCTCCGTGGCTATGATCCATCATCTTTCGCACTTCCGGTGTGATGTCCGCCTCCGAGAAACGGTGCTGCTCCTCGTCGTGATGGATGAAGGCGATGATGTCGGCAAGTTCGTCGCCGGTGAACAGGATCTGCTCGCCCAGCGCCTCTTCCTGGGCGTAGATCATGGCCGGCGCCATGCGCCACATCTTGGCGGCGAAGTCGAAGGGGTTCATGACTCGATCCATGGTGTGGGCGTCGAGCGGCGTCGCGTCGTGGCCGCCCACCCCATTAATCGCGTGGCAGGCCACGCAGCCCTTGCTGGCAAACAGTTTGCGGCCGCGGACCGGATCCATCTGGGGCATCATGAGTCTCTGCATGCCCGGCATCATGGGCATTTCTTGCCCCATCATGTCGTGATCCATCATACCTTGATCCATCATGCCCTGAGTCTTCGTCCCTTGACCCATCATGCCCTGCCCCATCATTTTAGGGGTCTGGTTTGGTTCGGGCTTAGCCTTTTGCTCCTGATGCGCGTGCAGTAGCGACGGCACGGTGACCATCAGAGCGACGACCGCCATCACTAGCACTGGAACCCAATGCCTAGATCTCATGTTTGCCTCCTTGGCATGGGCCATTTGGATTGATCAACAGCGGTTCTGCTCGATCCACCCTTCAGACCTGACCCAAGGTTCACTGCCAATCTCACACCTAATACGCCAATCGCCCTGGTCTCGGAACGAAGCCGGGAACATGCGCGGCATAACGGGCATAGGCATCGCCGAACTCAACCCTGACCTCGCGCTCCTCCTGTCGCGCCAAGCGTACATACATCCAGACAAGAATGGGGAACATCCCGAGCGTCAGCAGCGTCGGCCACTGCAACAGGAAACCCAGCATGATTAGGACAAAGCCGGCGTATTGAGGATGGCGGACGTGGGCGTAGGGACCTGTCACTGCCAACTTGCGCTGGCGTTGAGCATCGTAAAGCACTTTCCAGGCGGCTGAAATTAGGATGAAACCGGCACCGATGAAGACAAGACTTAACATGTGAAACGGCCCAAAATGAGGATTGCCCTGCCAACCGAAGAGCATCTCGGGCAGGTGGCCAGCGTCATGGGCAAACCAGTCCACGCCCGGATAGCGGCTCTGAAGCCAACCGGANNCCCGTATGATGGCGCTTGCTCGATCACAGCTTCTCACTTCCTTTTGGCGGATCGCCATCACGCGGATTCTTATGGTTTCCATGACCATCGTGGCCATGATGCATGAACAGATGCATCAGTGGGCAGGCAAGCAACAGCAAGAAGGGCAGGTACGGAATTAGAGCCTTCAGATGGGCCTCGTGCTCGGCCCAGAGGAAGTAACCAGCGACCCCTAAGAACCCCAGGAGAACTAGGCCCGAGCGCGAAAATAAGAAACTTCGCAAGCTGTTTTGTTCCGAATCTGCCATGCTGAGTATCCTGTTAGCTCGGCCGTGCCAAGGTCATCGGCCCGTAATCTGGACCATCTGGTGACCCTTGCCGCCTATTGCGATTTCTCCCAGCACTGACAGGGTCTCCTGATCCACGATCCACAACTTGGGTTCCTCGGCGCTCGATACGTAAAGTTTTCCAGTGCCGCGCACGTTGGTCAGGTGATAGGGAGCCGGGCCCAGTGCCATGCCCTTGCTAACGCCGGTAGTCAAATTGACGACCATCAGCTTGTCGTCGCCTAACGCGGTGACGAAGAGCCTTCGTTCATCGTCCGAGAGGTCGAGTCCATGCGGCGTGTCGCCGACATTGAGTGTGCTACCCACCGTACCGGAAGGGAGATCAAGGACGGAGACGGTGCCGTCACCCACGTTATTGACATACAGGGTCGTACCGTCGCGAGTTAGGACGAGATGTTCGGGACTAGCTCCGACCACTAGGCTTTGCCGCACCTGCCATCGATCGGTATCGACCGTCGTTACGGTATCGTTGCCGGCATTGCTAACGTATAGCCATCGGCCGTCTGGGCTAAAGACGGCATAGTTGGGAAGCGGTCCGGTTGTGCTCGTGGCTACCACCTGACTTTTCTTCAAGTCAACAACACTGATGGCATCTTGGTTCGGATGCGTCACGACGGCAGTCCCACCATCGGGGCTCACCGCGACGTGATGGACTGCGCCCGGCACGTCAATTCGGCGCGTCACGGAGCGGTCGGCCGTTGAGACGATGGAGAGAGCGCTGACCATGGAGTCCGCCATCGGCGTTTTCTCCGTCGAGCGGCCATGATGGGCTGCATGTTCATCCTCAGACATGCCGGTCGGTTTCTCCGGTACAACGGCACCCAGTTCCCGCTCCTCGAAACTGCCGGCCACAAGAAATCGTCCGTCGGGGCTCCCGGCCAACCCGTGGACGGCCGGGAGACCCTCGATGTGATCGACAATACGGTCCTGCTGCACATCTATGACGACAATCCGGCCGGTACTTCCTAGTGGAATGTATGCGCCCTCCTCTGCCGCCGCAGCCACTCCGCTGGCAATAAGCATGGTCAACCCCGTTGCCCTAAGAACTGCATGTCGAGCTTTGTACTTCACGGCATTGATCCTTCCAACTTGCAAGACTTCAGATGATCGGCGCTTGCCTCCGGTCGAAGGCGAGGTCTCAGCCGGACCCTCACTTCGCATTGTTGGGCGCATAAACAAATGGATTGCGACTGACGCCAGAATCAGGACCAGAAGCGNNCAATGAGAAGCACCGCAGCGGTTACCAGCAATGCGGGGACCAAGTCATGAATGCACCGCCGACGCCTCGAGGAGACATTCAATCGAGTCTTTTCACCTTCATAGCCGTCCATATTCGCTCTGTTTATCGAGTACGCCTGGACGCTGCACGCTACCGACATTCAATCCGAGAGCAGGCGCTTGCGTTCCTCGAAGTCCTCCTTGTCGATTTCTCCACGGGCGAAACGTTCCTCGAGAATCTCGAGTGAAGTCCTGCGAGGTGAGGATTTTGCCGAGCTTGAGCCGAACCATCGCACCGCAAGCACGATNNCATGATCATCATGACCGAGCCGAATAGCATGTGGCCCCAACCCCACTCCCAACCGCCGTGCCAATATCCTGGGCGGTCAGGTGTCTGGCCATAGGCTGGAAGCCACGCGACGACCACCGCCAACATGCTCAGTAGTGACAGGATTGGTCTTTGCATCTCGATCGCTCTTGCACGTTGGTCCCGTCGGGGTTTGTGTTTCTATGAGGATGTTCAGTTGCAAAACGGTCCGGAGACTCTACGAAAAGACTCCAACATTGCTCGCAACAAAAGAAATATGCCCAGCCTTTGTGATCCTCGGAACCTATCGTGTCCGTAAGATCTATGAGCTTGCCGCAAACTGGATCGCGCACCTGCATGAAGTGAACTCCATCCTCCTCAGAACTTCCAAACTGCATACCTCCGCTGCCTGGCAATGCTCGCTCTCAGACCTACTCAATGATTTACTCATTCGTCAGTCTTCTTAGGCAACGGATTGAGCACTTTACCTCTGCCGAAATTGCTGCCGCTGATACTCATCCAAAGCCAAGACCAATAAGGACATGCGCTCTCTTGTGGTGTTGGAACAGCCGGCGGTCACCTGTCCGTCTTTCCACCAAACCGAAACTGCAACGGCTTCAATTCGGTCCAGGTTTTCGAGACCGGAGGAAAAGATCTCAGCCACGGTCGTGCCATGCAAACTCTGGACTTCGGTCATGATCATGGCGCTCCAAAACGGTGCAACGGCATCTGTTAGCACTTATCGCGCTAACGTGGTCCTGTCTCCTATGCTTCAGCCGAACCTGGCGGCAAAGAAGTTGTAAAGGGGGCCGAAGACGAGGGCCACGTACCAGCCATAGGCGAAGGTCTCAACCAGCCCCAGCAAGAAGGCTGGCCAGCTCAGCCAGGTGAAGCCTGGCAAAAGCGGGGACCACACCGGGTTCATCGCCTGAGCCGGAAACCAAAGATCAAAAAGAACACATAGGACATAGCTGACGACGAGAAATGCACTCAAGCTGAGACCAAGCGCCACGACCGGTATGCGCGGTACAGTACGCGTGAATAGTGGCGTGCCCGACCGAAAGGGGTCGCTGACCGCCGACGCAGACCTAGGCATGGGAGTGCTCCAGTCTTTTGGTGTCGGAACCATTTCCGGAGATGTAAAGCTCCGGCGCTGTTTCGAAAGCTTCGCGGCACTCCCGGGAACAGAAGTAGTATACGTAACCGTCAAAGACGCTCGGTTTAGCTTTTTCCGTGGCGATCGTCTTGCTGCACACTGGATCAATGTCCTGCTCCGGTGGCACCCAACGTAGATCTGTTCTGCGGTCGACATCGTTGTCGGCGCTGCCATGCCCATGACCATGCCCCAGCACATGCGCACCGCAGCCGAGCCGCATCATCAGGAAGACCAAACCAGCCCAGAATAGATAGTAAAGGAGCGCCTCCATCGATTCCTCCTGGGGGCTGCAAACCCCTCTAGTTCGAAACTACGCGAAGACATGACCCGGTCGCTCAACGTTCAAATAGACAATCTGAACAGGAAGGCTCCCAATCGCTGACACAGGGCTCTTGATCAATTCTTAGCTAGGCATAACCTTAATCATCATCGATCGGTCCTGGTGTTGAATTTGGTAACGTCGGGTAACGAGGGGGCAGCCGGTTACAATCTGTTACGCAAATCTCATAATCGGCGTCGATTGAGCGCCTAAGATCCCGTCTGGAGCCCTTTGATATGGATACTTCGCCCCACCTCTTGATCGTCGACGACGACCGGGAAATCCGCGATCTCCTGTCGCGCTTCCTGCGTCGCCAGGGCTTTNNCGGGCGAAGACGGCCTCACCTTGTGCCGAGAGCTTCGCGCCAAGTCGCGCGTACCCATCATTTTGCTAACCGTCCTCGGCACCGAGACGGACCGAATTGTCGGACTGGAGATGGGTGCAGATGACTACCTGGTGAAACCCTTCCATCCACACGAACTTCTTGCCAGGATCAAGGCAGTGCTTCGGCGAGTGGGCGATATTCCTTTAGGCGCGTCTNNGCGTCTCCTAACAAGGATGCAACTCTGTGCTTTGGAGGCTGGAAACTCGATCGAGTAGCTCGACGCCTTGAATCTTCGGAGGGCGTCAAAGTGGCGCTGAGCGATGGTGAGTTTGATCTATTGGTCGCATTTGCTGAGCATCCGCAACGGGTGCTGTCACGCGAGCAACTGTTGGATCTGTCGCGCGGACGTGAACGGATGCCTTTTGACAGAAGCGTTGACATGCAAGTGGGGCGGCTGCGACGAAAGATCGAGGCCCATCCCGACAAACCTGAACTGATCCAGACGGTGCGCGGCCGTGGCTATATCTTCACGCCCACCGTGGAAAAGCCATGAAAAATCTCATGTTCAACAGTGTGGCCGGGCGCAGCATCCTCGTGCTGCTCGTCGGCCTGAGTATTTCCCATGTTGCCAGCCTATTGGTCTATACGGCCGAGAGAGGTGAGGCGCTTAACCTGCTGTACGACCGGCTGGTAGCGGAACGCATAGCCCTAATCACGCGCCTTGTGGAAGGGACGCCTCAGACGGAACGGCAAGAGCTTCTGGCGGTTTTGGACAGCCCCGGTCTGCGCATTGCGGAAAGATTGCAGGAGCCCGTTACGGATGAGGTTCGGGAAACGCAACGCCCTCATATCCTGGAGCATATCTTGCGACTCTACCTCGGGAACCCGGACGACGGCAGTGTGCGTGTAAGCTTCGCTGCTGCTCCGGGAAACGCCCGGCAGGACGACTTTTTCGGACCGGAGAATGCAGCCCTTGAAGAGCATGCCCAGGAAGTCCGACGCTATATCGAGGATCATTTGGCCGAAACCGCAGTCGCCGGGACGTTTCAGGCATCCGTTCAGCTCTCGGACTCGTCTTGGCTTTATTTCGCTTCGCCGCTCAGCATACCAAAGCCGCTCTCCTACCGGATGGTTCTGTCAATGGCAATTATGTTGCTAGCCGTCGTCGTCTTCGCGATCTGGGCGGTACGGCGCTGGACTGCGCCTTTAGCCACGTTCGCCCATGCGGCAGAAAGACTGGGCACGGACGTGACTGGACCTCCGCTGCCAGAGTCTGGTCTCCTGGAAGTCCGCAAGGCCGCTCACTCGATGAACCAGATGCAAGAACGTATCCGTCGGTTCGTTGAAGACAGGACGGAGATGATTGCGGCCATCGCACACGATCTCGGCACGCCCATTACGCGCCTCCGCCTCCGGGCCGAGTACGTGGAAGACGAAGAGCAACATCAGAAGATGCTCGCGGACCTCAACGAGATGGAGGACATGATTGCAGCAACCTTGGCCTTTGCCAGAGAGGAGGGGGCCACAGAGCCGCGCGAGGTCTTCGATCTCAATTCCCTACTCCAAAGCATCTGCGACGATTTCTCGGATGCGGGACACACCATCGAGTTTCAACCTGAAGGACGCCTCCCGTACGCATTTCGTCTGGTCGCCCTTCGTCGCGCTTTCAGCAATTTGCTGGGAAATGCTCTTTCCTATGGTAAGAAAGCGCGGGTAACTATATTGGAACGATCCAATGCGATCGTCGTGCAGATAGACGACGAGGGGCCTGGAATTCCGGAAGAACTGCTAGAAGAGGTGTTCAAGCCATTTAGGCGGCTGGAGGTCTCGCGCAGCCGCGAAACCGGCGGAACCGGCCTGGGCCTGACCGTGGCACGTACCATCATCAGAGGTCATGGCGGAGATATTGCAATGAAAAACCGACCTGAAGGCGGTCTGCGAGTCGAAGTTAGACTCCCGCGCTAAGCGAGGTGCCGGGCCTATCTCAGCAGGCTCCCACTTGAGAGTCCGAATACCTCCGAGTGGCATTGCCGAACCGCACAAATCGTCTCAGCTGCTCTTTCGCGCCTGTTTGACGAGCGCTCTGAGATCGGACAGGCTGGCGGCTCCAGGGACAAGCTGATCTCCGATGACGAAGGCAGGAGTTCCTGTAATCCCAAGGGCCGCGGCAAGGGCCCGGGTACGGTCCAGCGAGTCCTTGATCTCTGGCGCTTCCATGTCCCGTCGCAAACGACCTTCATCGAGGCCCACGCGATTTCCCAACTGGAACACTGTGTCTTCGGTAAGTTGCCCGGGATAAGTCATGAGCGCTTTGTGAAATTCTTCGTATAAGTCCTGTTCGCGTGCCGCGAGCGCAGCTTTCGCCGCAACTTCTGAAACCGGTCCGAGGATCGGCCACTCCTTGTAAACGAAGCGAATCTCCCGATCCTCTTCGAGCAACTGAGCCAATGTGGGTGCTACGGTCCGACAATAGGGGCAGCGATAGTCGAAGAACTCGACGATGGTGACATCACCCTCTGGGTTTCCGCCGACCGGTGAGTCCGGATCGTTCAGCAGATCATCCCTACGAACCGCTAACTGTTCACGCGACCTCTGGGCAGTAGCAAGCCGCTCCCTTTCCCTCAAGCTGTTCAGCACCTCGAGAATCACGTCCGGGTTTTTCAGCAGATAGTCTCGGATTATGCTTTCGAATGCTTGTCGTTCTTCAGGCGTGAAGATGTCATGCGTTGAGGCTAATGCACGTTCGAAAATCACATTCTGTAAAAACACTAGCGATCCGAGAAGAGCGGCTGTGAGAAGTTTCTGCATTGCAGTGTCACCCCATGAGTGTTTGCTCACAGTACAGTTGGGGCCGGCCGGTCCATGGAAGCCCGACCCCGACCAAAAGATGCGATTGACGGTGCTGCAAACGGTCATCTTGGCAAACGCAGCCGCTTAAGCTCGCTGGTAGTACATCTCACTACCTATTGAGCGGTCTTGCTCCACTGGCGGAAGAGTGAGATTGCGCACAGTGGACTCAATCTTCTGTGAACCAGAGGAGNNGAGAATTGTAACGTCGGGTAACAGGTAGGGGATCAGTTACACGCGGTTACCAAAATGCGCTGGTAGCCAGCAGGTCAAGCAGTAAGTTGACATTGAGCTTCCAGCGGGTGGAACCCCCATAACTATCACCAGATTCCTTTGCGCTGGAGACCAGAAATGCAAATCAACGAAGCGTCCTTACGCTCTCGGCTGCCAGCCAAGACGATTCGATATTACGAAGAATCTTGCCTGCTCGAACCGGCGACGCGACAGAAGAATGGCTATCGTGATTACACCGAGAAGGATGTGCACCTTCTCCGCTTCGTTCAGCGCGCCAGAAGTCTAGGTTTTACGATGAAGGATTGTCGCGAGCTGCTTTCACTTTATACCGACCAGAAGAGATCGAGCAGGAGCGTCAGAGCGATTGCGGTACGGCGCCTTGGCGAAATCGAGAATAAACTAATGGAACTCGGAAGCCTGCGCGAAGTTCTGACAGACCTAGTTAATCGATGTCACGACGATGATCGACCCGACTGTCCAATCCTGGCGGACCTTGCCGGATCCGCTGATGGGAACTCCAAGCGGTAAGCACATACGATGGCAGCACAGCGAAAACCTATGCAGCCTCTGATCATCTGGTCTGGGTCGATCGTCGTCACGCTGCTCCTTACCGCCGTGATCGTACATCGCCTGTGGCCGGAAACCGGGAGCAGCGGTGCCGACACAAATTCGCAACAGGTATTGGCACTTGGACAGGAAGTCTATGCGGAAGCCTGCGCTTCTTGTCACGGTGTGAACCTGGAGGGCCAACCGAACTGGCGCACTCGTCTGGAGAATGGGCGGCTTCCGGCACCGCCCCATGATGCCACTGGCCACACTTGGCACCACCCCGACGAAATGCTGTTCAGCATGACCAAGTTTGGCCCTCAGGACTTCGCCGGTTTGGATGACTACGAATCTGACATGCCGGCCTTCGAGGACGTGCTCTCAGATCAAGAGATCTGGGCTGTGCTCGCCTATATCAAGAGCACCTGGCCGGCGGAGATCCGCGCGCGCCAGGAAGACATAAATCGTCGGAACCAACAGAACTGACGAAGAGCAGAGGGTGAAGCGGTGGACCATAGAACTAACCCGGCAGGCGAGTCCATTACCACAGATCCGGTCTGCGGCATGAGGGTTGATCCGAAATCGGCAGAGCACCGTGCCGAGCACGGGGGCGAGTCCTACGTGTTCTGCAGCGCACATTGCCGTGAAAAATTCGAGGTCAACCCGGCGAGATATCTCGGTAGCGGATCCACCTGCAGCCGTCACCATACCGATCACGATCATGCGGGACCGCATGCTGCATCCGAAACGGGAACTGACCCCTACGTTTGTCCCATGTGCCCGGGCGTTACCTCGTCGGAGCCGGCGGCCTGCCCTAAATGCGGCATGGCGCTCGAGCCGACGACGCCGACGGTCCGCACGCGAGTCCAGTATACCTGCCCTATGCATCCCGATATCGTGCGGGATGAGCCCGGCGCCTGCCCCATATGCGGCATGGCGTTGGAGCCCATGACCGTATCACTCGAGGAAGAGACCAGTCCCGAGCTTGTCGACATGACGCGGCGCTTCTGGGTCGGGACAGTCTTTACCGTACCCCTTGTCATCGTGGCCATGGGAGGATTGATTCCAGGCGTCGAGGGACTGCTTCCGGGTGGTTGGTCGACATGGATCGAGCTGATACTGGCGACGCCTGTCGTCCTTTGGGCTGGCTTTCCGTTTTTCGAGCGTGGCTGGAGTTCCCTGGTCACCCGCAACCTCAATATGTTTACGTTGATTGCGCTGGGCGTTGGCGCCGCTTATGCCTACAGCGTTGTCGCCACCATTGCGCCCGGCCTGTTCCCGGCCACGTTCCGCGATGCTGCCGGCGACGTCGCTGTCTACTTCGAGGCTGGAGCGGTGATCACGGTGCTGGTCCTTCTGGGTCAGGTCCTCGAACTGCGAGCCCGTGAGCGCACCAGCGGGGCGCTCAGGTCACTGTTGGATCTGGCGCCAAAAATGGCGCGTAGGCTAAGGGAGGATGAGTCCGACGAAGAGATTCCGCTGGATCTGGTGCTCAAAAGTGATCGCCTGCGCGTGCGACCGGGCGAGAAGGTGCCGGTGGACGGGGAGGTCCTCGAGGGGAGCAGCGCGGTCGACGAGTCCATGGTGACGGGCGAGCCGATCCCTGTCGAGAAAAGCCAGGGCGACAAGGTTATCGGCGGAACGCTCAATGGCACGGGCAGTTTCATCATGCGGGCCGATCGGGTCGGCGCCGAGACCATGCTTTCCCAGATCGTCCAAATGGTAGCCGAGGCGCAGCGCTCCCGCGCGCCCATCCAACGGATCGCCGATGTAGTCGCTGGCTANNCAACGGATCGCCGATGTAGTCGCTGGCTACTTCGTGCCGGCCGTTGTCGTCATTGCCGTTGTCGCCTTTATCGTCTGGTCTCTCGTAGGCCCGGCGCCGGCCATGGCCCACGCGTTGGTGGCAGCCGTCTCGGTTCTGATCATCGCCTGTCCCTGCGCCCTCGGTCTGGCCACGCCTATGTCGATCATGGTGGGAACGGGACGAGGCGCCCAGTCTGGCGTCCTGATCAAGAATGCCGAAGCGCTCGAGCGATTTGAAAAGGTCGACACGTTGGTCATCGACAAGACCGGAACACTCACCGAAGGTAAGCCCAAGGTCGTGACGCTCGAGACCTCGGCAGATATTGCAGAGGCCGAGCTGCTCACGCTTGCGGCAAGCTTGGAACGCGGCAGCGAACATCCGCTGGCGGCATCAATCGTGGAGGCGGCACAGGAGAGAGACCTAACGCTCAACCCGCCCGAGCACTTTGCGGCACCCACGGGCAAGGGTGTTACAGGCAAGGTTGGTGGCCGAGATGTGGCCCTTGGCAATCACAGGCTTTTGCAGGACTTGAACATTGAGGCAGGCGAGTGGATAGAGAGGGCGGACAGGTTGCGTGTCGACGGGCAAACGGTCATGTTTGTCGCAATAGACGGATCGGCCGCCGGACTCATTGGGGTCGCCGATCCCATCAAGGAGACGACCCCTGCTGCTCTGAACGCCTTGCGCCGCGACGGCGTGCGAATCGTCATGTTGACCGGAGACAACCTCAGAACGGCCCAAGCTGTAGCAGGCAGGTTGAACATCGACAGCGTCGAAGCTGAGGTCCTGCCGCAACAGAAGGGCGATATCGTCAAGCAATACCGGGGCAAGGGACATGTAGTCGCCATGGCCGGTGACGGCGTCAACGACGCTCCCGCCTTGGCCGAGGCAGATATCGGAATAGCCATGGGAACGGGTACCGATGTGGCCATGGAGAGCGCCGGCGTGACTCTGATCAAAGGGGATCTTTCCGGTATCGTGCGCGCCCGGCACCTAAGCCGTGCGACGATGCGCAACATACGGCAGAACCTGTTCTTTGCCTTCATCTACAACGCGCTGGGGGTGCCGGTCGCCGCCGGCGTGCTCTATCCCTTCTTCGGCCTGCTGCTGAGCCCGATCATCGCGGCCGCGGCCATGAGCCTGAGCTCCGTCTCGGTAGTCGGCAATGCGCTGCGCCTCCGGGCAGTGCGCCTTTGAGGCAAGTGCGCCGGAGTCGTGAGCCCAGTGCTAAGAATGAGGAAATCGTGGTGTCACTCTCAGGCAGCCAACTGGTGCAAATGATCTTTGCTTCTGCGCCCCCACGCGCACTTCCAATTTTCTCCTGCGCATTGAGTACTGGCTTCATGGTCCTGGCGACCAATGCTAATGCGACGACGAATGAGTTGGAAATTGACTACTTCTCTTTTGTTGTGAATGAAATCATCGAACAGGGGTTTCCCTGCTCAGCAGGGGACATAGGACACATCCTTTATGAAGATGACCTAGTCGCTGTGCTGGAGGTTTCGTGCGAGTCTGGCGAAAGCTACGAAATAATTGATCTCTACAACATGGAGGATGTCATAGTTGAACCAATAGAAAACATATCCGAAAAAGACCTGGACTATTATTTTGATCGCATCTCTTACTCCGTCTCTTAGGCGTCAAGTTATTTTGTTGGAGTCCTACCTTTAACAATGCGTTGTTTATTGCGGGCAATACGAGCTGGCATCGCGGGTTGACTCGTTACAATCGCCTGGAACGGAGGGCACGGGACGGTTCCGTAAGTGCAGAAGACACAGCAGTCGCCTTTCTCCGGTCTCAGCACAGCGCCGCACCCTTGGCAGTCATAAAAAAACTGGCAA
>JABAOG010000784.1_pt1 | contig 15244 bp, 16 predicted proteins | sample 7062131 | NCBI WGS metagenome assembly JABAOG01 (sample SAMN14538629, study PRJNA623070) | marine sediment metagenome | biome: marine biome [ENVO:00000428]; feature: marine pelagic biome [ENVO:01000023]; material: deep marine sediment [ENVO:00002113] | place: India: Arabian Sea | collected...
TCCGGAGAGCGCCTCGTGGTGCTCGGCTCGATCGACGAGACGTCCCAGCTCGCTTTCGAAGAGACCCGGGCGCTGCTGCGGCTCGCGAGCGACGCGATCGCCCTGGACGCCGGCGCGGCGGCGAAGGACGGCGCGACGGCTGGGAGCCGTCGGGCGCTGGAGCTCGCCGCCGAGAAGGTCATCGTACGCGCGGCCTTCGTCAGATGCCTTCTCGGCGTCTACCTGAGGGCGTGCGACGCCGACCTGGTCAACCGCGTCATCGCGCGGGATCCCGGCGCGCACAAGGCGGCCCACGCCTCCATGAGGCAGGGCGTGCAAGATTTCCTGGCGGCGCTCGAGGCGAGGCTGCGCCGCATCAGCCACCGCGTGGAGATCGTGGACTACGCGCGATCGCTGCGCTTCCCCATGCTGCCCGTCGCCGTCGGCCGGCCCGTGGCGCGCGAGGCGACGCGCGGCGCGGCTCCCGAGGCCATCGCGCTCGACCTCGACCGGCGCCCGGCCCAGGCTGGCCGCAGGCTTCACTGACGCCCCGCACCCGGTGGCGGCGTCCTCGAAATCGCCACCTTGCTGGCGTGCTCTCACCGAACCGCGCACAGCGGCTCCGGGGAGATCTCATGACCGCAGCGCTCGCCCGCGTGATCGGCGCCGGACTGGCCGCCGTGGCGCTCTTCGTCCTCCCTTCGGCTCATGCGCAGAGTCCAGCGCCCGCGGCGACGCTGGACGCCGACGCCCGGGCCGCCGTCGTCGAGGCGGCCGCCGAGGCGCTGCGGGAGCGCTATGTGTTCCCCGATGTCGGCGATCAGGCGGCGGCGCCTTAGGGGATCCTAGCGCCTGCGTCAGGCCGAGCCGTTCGAGCTCGACGAACAGCGTCACTGGTCGCGCGCGGGAATAGACCGTGATGGCGTCGTCGTGGGACAGCCCGATCAGCGGCGCGCCGGCTCGCCGCCGGCTGCCCTCGATCAGTCCGTCGCGGCCGACGCCGAGGCGGCGGAAGCAGGACTTGGCCTCCGCGCGATCGACGANNGTAGTTGCCCTCGTGGCAGGCGTACTCGTAGATCACGCCGTCGAGCGGCGAGAACTCGTACTCCCCGCCCCATGGCTCCGCCCAGATCGTGGGATCTTCCACCGTAAACTGATAATGCAGCCGATCCTCGCCGACGCGCGTGAAGCGCTCGGTGACGGTGAGATTCTCCCATGAGCCCGCCAAGGCCTGCGTCTCCGGGATGTGGGTGGTCTCCACGACGAGCGTGTCGCCCTCCCACCAGCCGATCGAGTCGCCGAACCAGGGGCGCACGTCGTCGGTGCGGTGCTCGTCGTCGAGCCGGATGACGCGCGCATCGTGATTCATCTCCACGAGAATCATCACGTGATCCGGCGACTGAATGATCTGATAGTTGTTGTTGTAGAAGCCGTTCGCCAGCATCGGCGGGCCGCCGTTGCGGCCGAAGCCGATGATGCAGCGCTCCCCGAGCGAGCGNNTGCGCGGCGGAACCTGGCCGTTCGCCGTGGTCAGGATCGAGGTGCGCGGCTCGCCATTGACGCGCATCACCCGCGAGCCGGGGTCGAGCCAGAAGCGGTTGTAGCCGCCCACCGCGCCGCCGGCGGCCTGGAACTCGGGCCGGGTCACGGTGGTCTCGTGGCGGAACTCCGCGGGCGCGGAGGGATCGGTGGGGCGAGCCGCCTCGGCCTCTTCGATCTCGACGCGCCCCTCGAGCTCGGCGACCTCCTCCTCGGTGTAGACCAGCCGCTCGCCGAGGTCGCGCGGGCGGGTGAACGGCGTCAGCGAGACGTTGCTCCAGTACCCCGAGATGTCGGGCTGGGCGAGCGCGTTGCGCGGCGGCTCGTAATCCGCCGCGGCGGTCCGGACCTCGGCCTGGGCCCCGGGCTCGGCCTGAGGCTCGGCCTGAGGCTCGGTCTGAGCTTGATCGTCGGCCGGCGCGTCCGGCTGGCCGCACGCCGCCAAAGGCGCTGCGAGCAGCGCGGTCCCGAGAGCGAGAGCGAATGACCGTCGCACGATTGACCTCCCCTGCGGCGTCGCAGCATCCGGCGAGTTGACCCGAGCAACATTAGCGCAAGCGCGCCGCGAGCCAAATCTCTTATCGTCGGGCCTGCCGCTCCCGTCGCCGGTCATGGGGCTCCGGACCGGCGACGAGCGCGCGAGGCCCCGCGCTTCAGCTCGCGAACTCCATCGCACAGCCGTAGGCGATGGTCTCGGGCGTCTCGATCGCCGCGCCCGCGGCGATCGCCTCAAGCGCGGCGCGCACGTAGTTGTGCGCGCCCGCCACGTCCCGGCTGCGCGAGGCGGTCGCCAAATCGTCGATCGCGCCCTGGTAGACGAGCACGCCCTCGTGGATCACGTACATGTGCGGGGTGGCCTTGGCGGCGTAGAGGTGGCCGATGGCCCCCGAGGGGTCGAGGATCGCATGGGTCGGGGCGGCCTCCGTCTCGGCGAGATAGGCCTGCATGCCTGCGACGTCGCGATAGCCCGGCTTGCCTTCGCCCGAGGCGTTGATCGTGAGCCAGACCACGCCCTCTGAAGTCGCCTCGGCCTGCAGCCTGGGCATGTTCCCGGTGCGATAGTGGCGCATGGTGTAGGGGCACGCGGGGTTGTTGAACTCGATCACAACCGTCCTGTCGGCGAGCGCCGACAAGACGACGGTCTCGCCGGCGATGTCCGTCGTGGTGAAGTCGGGCGCCGGGTCGCCGACCGTAAGAGGGATGTCCGCGGCGCCCGCCGTCGCGGCGATCAGGGCGCCCGCCGTGAGCGCGGCCGTGGCGATCATGCCTGCGGCGAGCCCGAGGCTGCGTCTGGTCAGCGCGATCATGCGTCCGTCTCCCTTCGCTGCGCCGCTCGCCGATGGTAGCACGCGGGCCGCGTCAGCCGGTCCCCGCTGCGCGCGCGAGCGCGTCGACGACGTGCCGCTCGGTGAGGATCTCATTCAGCACGATCGCCTCGCCCTCGGGCGGAAAGAGCAGGTAGAGCGGCACGCCGGAGCGGCCGTAGCGCGCCAGCTCGGCGGCGATCTCGGCGTCCCGGTTGGTCCAGTCCGCGACGAGCTGGGCGGTGTGGGTCTCCGCGAACGCGCGCTGGACGCGCTCGGTCCTGAGCGTGGTGAGCTTGTTGGCCTGACACGTGATGCACCAGGCCGCCGTGAAGTCCACGAAGACGGGCCGGCCCTCCGCGCGCAGCTCCGCGACGCGCTCCGAGGACCACGCCTCGCCGGAGGACGCCGCAGCGAGCGGCGCGCCCGAGGGCGCCCCCGCGACCGTGGCCGTCCCGCGCAGCGCGCCCGAGCCGTAGGCCGCGCCGACGAGGGCGAGGACGGCCGCGAGGCTCGCCGCCCCCACGACCCGGAACACGCCCTGCACCATCGGGCGCGCGTCGCGCGTCGTGCGGAACGCCCAGACCACGAAGCCGACCGCGGCCATGAGCGCCAAGGCGGCGAGCACGCCGTTCGGGCCGGCCTGCGCGGCGAGCACCCACAGCAGCCAGATCGCGGCGGCGAACATCGGGAAGGCGAAGAGCTGCTTGAGGCGCTCCATCCAGACCCCGGGCTTGGGCAGGATCCGCGCCCACCCGGGGAAGAAGCTCAGCAGCGTGAACGGCGCGGCGAAGCCGAGCCCGAGCGCGAGGAAGATCGCCAGCGCCTGGGGCGGCGGCGAGGCGAGCGCGACCGGCAGCGCGGCGCTCATGAACGGAGCCGTGCAGGGGCTGGCCGCGAGGACGGCGAGCGCGCCGGTGGCGAACGAGCCCGCCGGCCCCGAGAGCGCCGCCGCGCCGCCGCCCACGTCCTGCAGGCTCGCGCCCACGTCGAAGAAGCCCAGCAGGCTCAGCCCGATGGCGAAGAACAGCACGGCGATCGCGGTGACGAACGCCGGCGACTGGAGCTGGAAGCCCCACCCGAGCTGCGCGCCCGCCGCCTGCAGCGCGATGAGCGCGAGCGCGAGCACGGTGAACGTCGCCACCACGCCGCCGAGGAACGCAAGGCCGTGCCGGCGCGCGATCTCGCGATGGCCGTGGGCGTGGCCGATCACCCCGATCGCCTTGATGGACAGCACCGGGAACACGCACGGCATCAGGTTCAAGATCAGCCCGCCGATGAAGGCGAACAGCGCCGCCGTCGCGAGCCCGAGGCCCCCGCCGGCGCCGCCGCCCAGGGCGCGCGGCCCCGCGATGATGGCGCCGATGTCGGCGCTCCCGACGGTCGCGGCGATCTCCACCCCGCGGCGCGCCCAGCCGTCCCCGCGGTGCTCGTCGAAGGCGAGCACGCCGGCGATCGGCCTGAGCTCGTCCTCGAGGCCGAAGTTGGGGGTGAGCAGAATCTCGATGCCCCGCTCGCCGAACGCGACGACCTGCTCGGCCGCCGGCACGATCACGTCGCCATCGAACGGGAACAGCTCGACGTTGCGCAGCGCGCGCGCGGCGATCGCCTCGCGCAGGATCGAGTGCGCGACGGTCAGGCGCACGCGCTCGCCCGCCCGCTCGATCCCCGCCTCGAAGCCCAGCCGCACCGGCGCGGCGGCGACCGCGTCGTGCAGCTCCGCCCCCCACCGCGGGTCCGGCTCGGCGGTCGCCGCGATCGGCAGGTCGAGCGCGAGGTCGACCTCCTCGGGGATGCAGATCTCCTCGCAGACGAGCCAGTAGGCGGCCGCCTCGAGCGCGAGCGTGTCGCCGGGGCGCGCGTCCGAGGGGACGGTCAGCTCGAGCGGCAGCAGCAGCTCCCCCTCGTAGCCGTAGTTGGTGAGCACCCCGCCCACGTCGATCGACTTGGGCAGCGGCCAGACGAACCCGCTCGCCGCCACGTCCTCGGGCGCGGTGAAGGTGAGCGCCGTGGGCTCGCCCGCGTCGCCGGGGTTGCGCCAGTAGGTGTGCCAGCCCGGCCGGATGATCTTGTGCAGCCCGACGAGGACCGTCGAGCCGGGCGCGGCGGCGTCCACCTCGGCCACGAGCCGCGCCTCGACGTTGTCGGTGGCGGCGACGGGCCCTTCGGCCGCCGACGCCGCCCCGGCGAGCAGCACGGAGCCGATGGCCGCCAGCGCGGCCAGCCTGCTGGACACGAACCTCACCTCGCGACCGAGACACTCTTGGGGCGCAATATGCCCGCAGACTCAGCGGAGTGAAGCCCCCTCTCGGCTTTGTGACGGGCGCGCCGGCTCCCGCCGGCCGCCGCCTGCGTCAGTTGATCGCGGCGGGCGCGGGACGCTCGCCGGCGCGCCGCAGCAGCCACTGCCACGCGCGCAGCGAGTGCATGTGCACATAGATCGCCGCGAGGTGGCCGCTGTCGCGCAGCTCCGCGAGCTTGTCCGCCGGCAGCGCCCTGAGCTTGTCGGCCGACACCGCGACGTACTCCGCCACGGTGACCGGAGCGCCTTGGGAGCCGTCCGCCTGGGCGGGCGTCACGGAGACGTTGGCGTTGTCGAACAGGTCGAGCTCGTTGAGCCGCGCGACGAACGCCAGGGTCTCGCGCCGCTGCTGCTCGAAGCTCGACAGGAAGTCGACCGCGTCGCGGGTGAACTTCGAGGGCTGCTGGCCCTCGAAGAACGGCGTCTCGGCGTTCTCCGCGACCATCGGCGCCTCCACGTCGATGCAGGCGACGAAGCGGTTGTTGGCCTTGTCCTCGGCGAACACGAACGGGTAGCGGCGGATGAACGCCGGGACGTAGCGGTTGGGCTCGTAGACGCCGTCGTCGCCGATGAACAGGTTCTGCCCCGCGCGCATGCCCAGCACGGCGAGCGGCACCCGGTCGGGCCCGGTGAAGATGATGGGATAGTCGAGCCCGGCGCTGGCGAACTCCCCGACCGTGATCGGCACCACGTGGGTGCTCTGAGCGAACAGGAAGGGCTTGTCGATCCGCTTGACGCCGAGATTGCCGTGCCGGTCCGGCGCGAGCGGCTCCGGCCGCTTGTAGAACGCCACCTGGCCGGTGACGGCCGGCCCCTCCGAGCCTGACGTGTCTGCCATGGTTCCCTCACCCATAGAGCTCGTTGCGAGCGCAGGCGCGTCTTAGACCAGATGATGTCCCCCGCCAACGCGCCGGCGCCGTGTATCTCACGGGCGGGTTGAGCGATGGGAAGCCAGGTCTGCGGATGTCCTCTTGGCGTTCTTGGCGTCTTGGCGGTGAGCCTTCTTAACCGCCAAGCCGCCGAGAGCGCCGAGGAGAGCGCCCGCCCCCGCCGGAGCGCGGATTTCACTCGCGCCTTGAATTGCACTAGATAAGCGGTCGTGGTCGTGCCGAATCGGAGCCCTCGCGCCCAAGAGGCGGTGTCGCACGCGATGGCGTTGTGCGCGCGCAAGGGCGTGCGGCTGACGGCCTTGCGCGAGCGCGCGGTGGAGGCGCTCGCCGACGCGGGCCGTCCCGTGAAGGCCTACGACCTGCTCCCCGCGCTGGGCGAGGGCGCTGTGCCCGCCAAGCCCGCCACCGCGTACCGCGCGCTCGAGTTCCTCGAGGATCTGGGCCTCGTGCACAAGGTCGCGGGGATCAACGCCTTCGTGCTGTGCGCCCACGGCGGGGGCGCCCACGTCACCACGCTCTACGTCTGTGAGAAGTGCGGCGCGGCCGACGAGCGCGCCGAGAAGGCCGCCCCGCAGAGCGCGGCGCCGGCGGGGTTCAAGGTGGAGCGGTCGGTGGTGGAGCACTACGGCGTGTGCGCGGCGTGCGGGGCTTGAGGGCGAGCGCCGCGCGTCGACGCGCTCTGGAGCCGACGACGGACTTAGCCGCGGAGGCGTCACGGCTCTTCGAGGAGCGCTGCGAGCCTCTCCTCGAGGAGATCGGGGTCGCGCGTCTCGCACTCCCAAATCACTTCCACGCGCCAGCCGTCGTGCTCCAAGCCGGCCCGGGTCTCTCGGTCACGCTCGACGTTTCGCGCCAGCTTCGCCGTCCAGTATGCGCCGGAAGGCGGGCGTCTGCGCCGCAGCGCGCACGCCTCAGGGTCGTGCGCGTGCCAGAAGCATCCGTGTACGAAGATCAGCAGGCGCCGCCGCGGCAGCACGAGATCCGGCCGCCCGGGCAAGCCCCGGCCGTGCAGGCGGTAGCGCGCGCCGAGCCGATGCGCGATGCGCCGGACGACCAGCTCGGGGCGGGTGTTCGTCTTCTTGTTGCCGCGCATCGCGGCGCTTGCAGCTTGGCTGCTCGGCGGGGGCGCGCGCGGAACCTTGATCGCCATCGCCGCTCAGGCGGCCTGAAGCGCCCGCGCCGCCGCCCGCCGCCCCTTGCCCGTGCCGGGATGAGCCTCATGCTGGCCCGCGAGGACCAGATACTTTCTCGGCACGCGCGCGACGGGCTCAGGCGCCGGCGTCTCCGGCCGTCGCGGCGGCACAAGGCGGGGCGCAGCACCCCGGCGCCGACCGCCCAGCAGCTGGCGCCTGATCTCGAGAGCCAGCGCCTCGGCGAGCGCCGAAGGCACGGCGTTGCCGATCAGGCGCTGCGCCTCGTTGCGGGTGCAGTCGAAGACGAGACCGTCCGGAAAGGTCTGCAACCGGCCCAGCTCGGTCGTTGAGAGCTTCCGGCTGCGCCAATGGAAGGGGCCAGTGGCGGGACCGGGCTGGGCCTGGATTGTCCACGACGGACGATCCTTCGCCAGCTTTAGGAGAAAGCTCCAGTACCGCCGCCGCCAGCCGAACAGCGGCTCGCCGCCGCCGCGCTCCGTGTGCCAGAGATAGTTTTGCCCCTCGGGAATCGTATGCAGGAGGTCGGCCCACTTGCCGGTCATGCGCAGATCGGGGGCGTTGGGCTCGGGCGGCAAGTCGCCGATCGCGTCCCACGCCGTCCGGTAGGGCTCCAGCGCGCCCGACGTGAGCAGAGAGACTTCGGCGGCATGGGTCGGCGCGGGAAACTTGAACAGCACGCCGTCGCGCGCGCCGACGACAAACACCCGCTCGCGCACCTGTGGAACGCCGAAGTCCGCTGCGTTCACGACGCGGTGGGCGAAGCTATAGCAAGCGNNAGCAAGCGCCCGTCGCGCGATTGATGCTCTCGATGCCGCGGCGCAACGCCTCGATTCCTTCGCTCTTTCCGCGATAGGCGAGCCCGGGCACGTTCTCCAGCAGAAACGCGCGTGGCTGGGAGTCGCGCAAGACGCGGAGGAAGTGCGCAAGCGTATCCGCTCGCGGATCGTCTAGGCGCGACGCGTCGCCGTTGGCCCAGTAGCCGGACTTCGAGAACGGCTGGCATGGCGGCCCGCCGATCAACACGTCGGCTTCACCAGGCCGAAGCTGCGCCGCCCCGAGCAGCTCTTCGCTCGAAACGGCCCCGAGATCGCTTTCGATGATCGGCCACGGCCGATTGAGCCTCATCGTCCGGCAAGCCACAGGGTCGAGATCGAGGGCGACCGCCGTCTCGAAGCCCGCCGCCTCGAATCCGAGATCAAGCCCGCCGACACCCGAGAACAGGGAGATCGCCTTCAGCCTCACCGTTCACCTGCTGCAATCTAAGGGCGGGAACATTTATCGAACACCGATCCGGGGTGCTCTGTAAAGGTCGGCGCCGCGATCGCCAGCATATTCCTGATTCGGCCTGGGCAGCCCTGGTGGGGAGGCAGCTCGCGCGTCAGGGCGTAGTGGAAGTCCCAGCGGTCGGTCACCGCATGGGTGCAGGCCGCCAGCACGTGGAAATCGGAAGGTCGGTAGTAGCGAGAGCACTGATCCCCTTTCGCCGCGCGGGTGCGTTGGAAGTCCACCTTGGGACGGCCATCGGCGTACGTCGTCCTGAGAGAGTTCTTGCACTCGACCAAAATCGGGGCGCCGCCCTTCCACCTCAGCGAGATGTCCGGCTTGCCCTCCGCCTCGATGCGCCTGCAGTCGCTGACGCCTGGGAGCGCTCGCAAGACCTCGTGAAGATGGGTCTCGGCGACCCATCCGCGAACCGCCATCTTGAGGCGGCTCGCGCCCTGGATCAGGTCGAACGAACAGGCCTTCCGATGATACGCCCAGCTCGTCGAGAAGCGCGTGGCTCGGCGCGGACGCCGCCTGCCCGGCGCGCAGCTTATCGGCGACGAGATGGCGCTCGCCAGGGTCCAAGCCGCGCGCGATCTGCTCGAGCGCGATAAGGTCGAAGAATCGCTCTTGCTTGCCGCCGACGAGCACTTCCGTGCGTAAGTCCTGGTCGTGGAACGACGGCCGGTCCTTGGCGCGCGGGGGTCGACGGTCTCGCTCCCACGCCGCCCATCCGTCCCGTAGTATCGCGTCGACGTGCTCAGCCTTGAACTCGACCGTGCGCGACATGGGCGCGGGCCTGTTTATCAACGGGTCTATGGCGATGAACAGCTCCCGCTCGATGTCGATTCCAACGAAGATCGTGGTGATCAGCTTGTGCGGGTCGACCGCCACCTGGAGGCTCGTCTTAAGGTCACTACCGTACTTGATCTGGAAGCGATGCTCGTCCTCGGGCCGGTTCCGGGTCACCTTCTGGTTGGCGAAGAAGGCGTAGACGAGGATGCCGCAGCGCGTGCCGCTGGGCGTCTCGAAGACCACGTAGAACGGGGCATGGTTCGGCTCACTGGCGAAGAGGACGCGGCAGTCCCGCATCTCCAGCGCGCGCATCACGAAGTCGAGCAGCGGCGCCTTCGCCTTCCGGCTGATCGGGTAGCTCTTCCACGTGAGCGCTGTGTCCATGCGATTCCCAGCGATGCAGCGGGCGGTGATCGGCGCAGCTTGGGCGAGTCCGCCCGCCTTGTCCCCCCAAGTCACCACGCCTCCGCCCGCCCCCTCCTCTTTTCTTCCCCCGCCCCCTTGCCCCTCCGCCCCGTCCCGCCTACGTCCCCGGGCTGCCACGCCCGCGTCGCCCGAGCCCGCTCCCATGCCGCCCGCCATCGCCATCGCCAACCTGTCGAAGACCTATGCGTCGGGCTTCGAGGCGCTGAAGGACGTGAGCCTCGAGGTGCGCAAGGGCGAGATCTTCGCGCTGCTCGGCCCCAACGGCGCGGGCAAGACGACGCTCATCTCCATCACCTGCGGGCTCGTGAGACCCACGAGCGGCGTCGTCCGCGCCGACGGGCACGACGTGGTGCGCGACTACCGCGCCGCGCGCGCCAGGATCGGGCTCGTGCCCCAGGAGATGTCCACCGACATCTTCGAGACCGTCTGGGCCACGGTGAGCTTCAGCCGCGGGCTGTTCGGCAAGCCCCCCGACCCCGCCCACATCGAGACCGTGCTCAAGCAGCTCTCGCTGTGGGACAAGAAGGACGCCAAGATCATCACGCTCTCGGGCGGCATGAAGCGCCGGGTGATGATCGCCAAGGCGCTCGCCCACGAGCCCGAGATCCTGTTCCTCGACGAGCCCACCGCGGGCGTCGACGTGGAGCTCCGGCAGGACATGTGGAACCTCGTGCGCGGCCTGCGCGACTCCGGCGTGACCATCATCCTGACCACGCACTACATCGAGGAGGCCGAGGAGATGGCCGACCGCGTCGGCGTGATCAACAAGGGCGAGCTGATCCTGGTGGAGGACAAGAGCGAGCTCATGCGCAAGCTCGGCAAGAAGCAGCTCACCCTGCAGCTTCAGGAGCCGCTCGCCGCCGTGCCCGCCGCGCTCTCCGCCCATCGCCTCGAGCTCGTGAACGGCGGGGACGAGCTCGTGTTCACCTACGACACCCAGGCCGAGCGGACCGGCATCACGAGCCTCCTCGCGGACCTCAACGCGGCCGGCATCCGGGTCCGCGACCTGCAGACCTCGTCGAGCTCGCTCGAGGAGATCTTCGTCAGCTTGGTGAGGAGCCAGCGATGAGCAGCACCGACGCGCCCGCGGTCGCCTCGCCCCGCGGCCTCGCGCTCAACCTCCACGGCATGCGCGCGATCTACCGCTTCGAGATGGCGCGCTGGGGCCGCACGATCCTGCAGAGCATCGTCACGCCGGTGGTCTCGACCTCGCTCTACTTCGTGGTGTTCGGCTCGGCGATCGGCAGCCAGATCAACGAGATGGAGGGGGTGAGCTTCGCCGCCTTCATCGTGCCCGGCCTCATGATGCTGATGATCCTGACCGAGAGCGTGTCGAACGCCTCGTTCGGCATCTACTTCCCGCGCTTCACCGGCACGATCTACGAGGTGCTCTCCGCGCCGATCTCGCCCTTCGAGATCGTGGCGAGCTATGTCGGCGCCGCGGCGACCAAGTCGGTGATCCTGGGGCTGATCGTGCTCATCACGGCGCGGCTGTTCGTGCCCTACGAGATCCTCCATCCGCTGGCGATGGTCGCCTTCCTGGTGCTCACGGCGATCACGTTCTCGCTCATGGGCTTCATCATCGGCATCTGGTCGGACAGCTTCGAGAAGCTGATGATCGTGCCGATGCTGATCGTCATGCCGCTGACGTTCCTGGGCGGCAGCTTCTACTCGATCACCATGCTGCCGCCGGTCTGGCAGACCGTCACCCTGTTCAACCCGGTGGTCTATCTCGTCAGCGGCTTCCGCTGGAGCTTCTACGGGATCGCCGACGTGAACGTGGGGCTGAGCCTCGGCATGATCGCGGTGTTCTTGGGCGTCTGCCTGACGGCGGTGTGGTGGATCTTCAAGACGGGGTATCGGCTCAAGCCGTGAGGCGGCGTCGGCGCTTCCCTCCTGGCGCTCTTGGCGTCTTGGCGGTGAGGAAAATCGACCGCCAAGACGCCGAGAGCGCCAAGGGAGGCCCTACTCGTCCACGAGCTCGTAGAACCCCGCCACCTGCAGGCGCACCACCACGGGCTCCTCGGTGTCGTTGCGGAAATACCAGCCGTGCACGCCGTCGAACGGCGCCGTCAGCGCGCCGCTCCCCGCGCGGCCAACCGCGCGGCGGTAGAACATGACCGTGCCCGGGGCGTCGCCGACGCGCTCGGTGTGGCCGTGGAACTCCGAGAGGAACAGCTCGGGGGTCGCGAGATCGCCCGCGTCCCAGGCGTAGGTGATGACGTCGCCCTCGCGCATCGCGAGCTTGTACTCGAGCCCTGCGCCGAAGGCGGGGACCTCGATCTCGATCATGTCCGTGCGGTAGGCGGCGGCGGGCCCGGCGAAGACGTTCTCCGCGAGCGGGACCTCGATCCACTCCTGCGTCGGCGCGGCGTCGGTCTCGGCGAGCACGTCGTCGATCCAGTCGGCCTCCGACCCGGCCCTCTCGCCACCCCCGCCGCCGCACGCCGCCGCGCCGAGCGCCGCCATCATCACGAGCTTCCGCACGCGAGCCTCCGATTCCCCGCAGGGCGCGCTGAGCCGAAGGCGAGCTGCACCATGAGCGGAGCGAGTTGGTCGGAGGTCGCGGCCGTTCGCCGCTTCGCGGCGATGGTGCAGNNCGCCAGAACGCGCGCGATCGCCTCGCGCACCACCTCCGGGCGCTCCTGGGGCAGATAGTGCGTCGTCCCGTCCACGCGCGCCACGTCCGCATCCGGCCGCAGCTGCGCCAGGCGCGCCTCCGCGGCCGGCGGGAAGGTCGAGCCCTCCACCCCCGCGCGGATCGTCAGCGGCGTCCGCGACGCGGCGAGGCCCGCCCAGATGTCGTCCCCGCGCGCCACGTAGATCGCGGCCTCCCATTCGGGGGCGCAGCGCAGCACGACGCCCTCGCCGCCGCCTTCCGCCTCGGACGCGTCGGCGAAACCCTCCGCGACGTAGGCCTCGAGCGCCGCCTCGGGCCAGGTGCGGAAGCCGCCCCGCCCGCGATAGGCCGCGAGGGCCGCCTGCCGGCTGGCGAACCGGCGGCGGCGCGACAGCGTGCTCTTCGCGATCGCGCGCGTGCGCTCGGAGATCTCGGGCGGCGGCCCGCCGGGCCGGCCGTGATACTCCGGCGGGGCGATCACGGGCTCGAACAGGGCGAGCTTGCGCACTCGCTCGGGCGCCTCGGCGGCGGCGAGCAGCGCCGTGGAGCCGCCGAGCGAGTGTCCCGCCAGCACCAACGGCGGCGCGTCGAGCGCGTCGAGCAGGCCGCGGACGTCGTCGATGAACGGCCGCCACGTCGTCAGCCCCGCTGGATCGGCGGGCAGCCGGGTGCGGCCGTGCCCGCGCAGGTCGGGCGCGATCACGCGCGCGCGCGCGCGCCAGCGGGGCGAGCAGCTCGACATAAAGCGCCGCGTGGAAGCCGTTCGCGTGCAGGAAGACGAGCTCGACGGGGGCGTCCTCCGGGCCGAGCGCCAGCGCCGACATGCCCGCGATCTCGATCCGGCGCACGGGAGGGGGCTGCTGGTCTCGGCTCACGCGTCGCTCCGGCGGGAGACCCGCTGCAGGAGGGGCCGGCGCAGGACTTGGCACGGATCGCCGCGCGCGTCGATTATGGGCGCATGACCACGCCCCGCCATCACGCGGCCGAGCTCGTCTTCGACACCCGCCCCAAGGCCTTTCTCGACATCACCGCCGACGTCCAGGCCTTCGTCGCCGACGCCGGCGCCGAGACCGGGCTGCTCACGCTGTTCATCCGGCACACCTCCGCCTCGCTCGTCATCCAGGAGAACGCCGACCCCGACGTGCTCGCCGACCTCGCCGACGCCCTCGACCGGCTCGCGCCGCAGGGCGCGGGCTGGCGGCACGACGCGGAGGGGCCGGACGACATGCCCTCGCACGTCAAGGCGGCGGTGACCGGCACGAGCCTGACGATTCCGGTGGTGGGCGGCCGTGCGGCGCTCGGGACCTGGCAGGCGATCTACATCGCCGAGCATCGCGCGAGCCCGCATCGCCGCCGCGTGGTCGCTCACCTCCTGGTCTGAGCGCCGCTCTCGGCGCGCGCCTGCGCCTCCCGCCATGTCTCGTAAAGGCGCGACGCCGGATTGTCCGGATCGGCCCGCGCGTCGGCGGCCTCCAGCATCGCCGCGAGATGGCGCGCCTGGCGGAAGGGCGCGAGCGCCATGAGCCAGTCGCGCATCTCCGGGGGCGGCGGGATCCCGGCGGCGGCGAGCAGGGCCTCGAGGCGCGGGGCGTCGAACAGCGGGTCGGCGAGGTGGACGGCGTGCGTCTCGGCGAGGCGCGCGATCCGGGCCGCCGCGCGCGGCAGGCCCGAGCGCGCCGCGCCGGCCTCGGCCGCACAGGCCCACGACAGACGCTTCGCCGGAGACTGCGCCGCAGCGCCCGTGGGCTCGACGACGACGAACAGGGGCGGCTTGGCGTGTGACCGGGGCATCACTGCCACCATAACTTTCGCCGCCGCCGGACCCTATGCAGCCCCTCGGCATTGCCAAACCCCGACCCCGCTTTGTTAATCCACAAGCAAACGAGCCGGGCGCCACGGACGCCGCGGCCGAGCCAGGGGAGACCAAGCGGGATGGACATGGAGCGCGAGGCGAAGGGCGACGCCGACGAGGGACGCCTCGAAGGGCGCGGGCGGCCGGGACAGCCGGAAGGAGAGGATCGGCCCGCGCCCGCCGAGCCGCTCCCGCCAGCGGAACCGGAACCGCCCGGGCCCGAAGGCCAAAGTGACGACGCATCGCCGCTCGAGACGCAGGACTGGACCGACGAGACGGGCCGGCGCTGGCTCAAGCATCTCGATCAGTTCGAGGGCATGCTCGCCCCCATCGGCGCGGCGCTCCTCGACTTGGCGGGCCTGGCGCCGGGACAGAGGGTGATCGACGTGGGCTGCGGGGCCGGCCCGAGCACGATCGTCATCGCGCGGCGGGTGAGCCCCGGCGGCTTCGCGCTCGGGCTCGATCTCTCCCCGGCGCTGATCGAGGCGGCGACCCAGCGCGCCTCCCGGCCGGGCGCCGTGCCGAGCGACGCCAACGTGAGCTTCACGCTCGGGGACGCCGCCACGGCCGAGCTCGAGGAGAAGCCGTTCGACGTGCTGTTCTCGCGCTTCGGGCTGACGTTCTTCGAGGACCCCTACCGCGCGTTCGAGCACATGCGCGGCTGGCTCGCGCCGCAGGGCCGGGCGGTCTTCTCCTGCTGGGCGCCGCCGGAGCAGAACCCCTGGATCCTCGAGCTTCAGGCCATCGTCGGGCGCTATGTCGCCGCGCCCGAGATCACCCCCAACGCGCCGGGACCNNCGCCCGAGATCACGCCCAACGCGCCCGGACCGTTCGCCCTCGCCGACGTGGCGCGGCTCAACGACATCCTCGCGTCCGCCGGCTTCGTGGACATCGAGTTCAACACATGGCGCGGCGAGCTGCCCACGGCCGGTCCCGGCTCGAACCCCATGCGGGCCGCGGAGTTCGTCATGAGCGGCATGCACGTCGGCCAAATGCTGGGGGACGCGGCCGACAAGGTGAAGGCGAGCGTGCGGCGCGACATCGAAGCGATGTTCGCCCACCGCCAGGGCCCCAGCGGCGTGACGATGCCGGCGACCACGTGGCTGGTGAGCGCGCGGAA
>JABAOG010000746.1_pt1 | contig 15229 bp, 15 predicted proteins | sample 7062131 | NCBI WGS metagenome assembly JABAOG01 (sample SAMN14538629, study PRJNA623070) | marine sediment metagenome | biome: marine biome [ENVO:00000428]; feature: marine pelagic biome [ENVO:01000023]; material: deep marine sediment [ENVO:00002113] | place: India: Arabian Sea | collected...
GGGTGGAGACGGCTCGGGACCAGGTAGTCCCGCGCTCCCTCGGGCGTCCGCCGCGTCAGCATCGGCGTGTCCAGCTCCCAGAACCCCTCGTCCGAGAGGTGCCGGCGCACCACCTGGAGCGCCCGGTGGCGGACGCCCAGCGCCCGCCGCAGCAGGTCCCGCCGCAGGTCCAGGTAGCGGTACCGGAGCCGGAGCTCCTCCGACGGCGCCTCCTCCCCCGGCACCTGGTACACGGGGATCGGCAGCGGCTCGGCCGCCGCCAGCACCTCCAGCGACCGGACGTGGACCTCGACCTCGCCCGTGGCCAGCTCGTCGTTCTCCTGGCCCTCCGGACGCCGCGCCACCCCGCCTTCCACCGCGATCACTGTCTCCGCACCGAGGCGGGATGCCGCCTCGAGACTGTCCGCGCCCGTCCAGTCGGGGCCCAGCGATAGCTGGACCAGCCCCGACCGGTCCCGCAGATCGATGAAGATCACGCCGCCGAGATCCCGGCGGCGGTGGACCCAGCCGGCCAGCCGGACGGTCGCGCCCACGTCCGCCGCCCGGAGCGCGCCCGCGGCGGTGCTGCGATAGGCAGTGGGGTGTTCCTGACTCATGTGCTCTCTATTGCCTCTCCGGCCATCAGCCGCCGGGCCACGAGGTAGACCACCCCGGCCCCGACGCCGTCCGCCGTCCAGTCCCAGAAATCCGATTGACGGGTGGCCAGCATGCCCTGGTGCAGCTCGTCGGCCGCACCGGTCGAGAGCACCAGGAGCAGGCCGAGGAGGCCGGCCCGGGGCCCGCGCACGCGGCCCGCCCAGGCGGCCAGGAGGCCGCCGACCCCGTACATCACAAAATGCGCCGCCTTGTCCCACCCGGACGGTAGCGACGCGAGTCCATCCCAATCCAGCTCGAGTCCCCCGAGGACGAGCACCGCCGCGGCCCAAAGCCCCAGCGGCGCGAAGGCGAGAAGGCCCCGGCTCACCCGGCCTCGGCCTCCCGCAGCGTCTCGATGAACGTCTCCCGATCCTTCGACTCCATCAGGCGCAGGCGCACCTCCGGCTGCCGCACCAGCTTCGAGATCCGGCTCAGCGCTTTCACGTGCGCCCCCGCGGCCGACTCCGGCCCCACAAGCAGGAAGATCAACTGGACCGGCGCGCCGTCCAGCGCGTCGAAATCCACCGGCTCACGGGTCACGCCCGCGGCGATCAGCAGCCGATCGCACGCGTCCGTCTTGCCGTGGGGCAGCGCGACGCCGTGGCCGACCCCCGTCGACAGCACCCGCTCCCGCTCCCGCACCACGTCCAGCACCGGCTCGCGGTCGCTCACGCACCGGTCCGCGACGAGCACGTCCACCAGCTCGCCCAGGAGCGCGTCCTTCGTCGTCGCCTCGAGGGGCACCTTCACCCGCACCGAGGATAGCAGATCGGATAGCAGGACCACCGCTTGCGGCTCTCAGGGGTTCAACTGTCTCGACAATCGGCCTAACTTAACCGCGCCCCATGACTGCGACAACCGAACGCACCGACCTCATCGGCCTCGCCCCCGACCGGGCCAGGACCGCACTGCAGCGGCATTTCGATGCCCGCGGCGTGGGATCCTACAGGGTCGGACAGACCCTCTCGTGGATCTACGAGAAGGTCGCACTCGACACCGACGAGATCACCGAGCTGCCCCGCGAGGAGCGCGCCGCCCTCCGCCGGACCTTCACCTTCACCAGCCCCCGGGCCGCCAACGTCCAGGTCTCCGCCGACGGCACCGCCAAGCACCTCTGGCGCCTCGCCGACGGCGAGCTCGTGGAGAGCGTGCTCATCCCGGCCGAGGACCGCCTCACGCTCTGCATCTCCAGCCAGGCCGGCTGCGCCATGGCCTGCACCTTCTGCGCCACCGGCTGGTCCGGCTACCGGCGCAACCTCACCGCCGGCGAGATCGTGGCCCAGTACCGGGGCGCGCGCCGGTGGGCCGAAACGCACGACTACGGCCCCATCTCCAACATCGTGTACATGGGGATGGGCGAGCCGCTGATGAACCGCGAGCCCGTCATGGACTCCCTGACGATCCTGAACCAGGGCTACGAGGTCGGCGCCCGCCGGATCACCGTATCCACCGTGGGGATCGTGCCCGGGATCGACCGGCTGGCGGAGCGGCCGGAGCAGTTCCGGCTGGCGCTGAGCCTGCACGCTCCGACCCACGAGCTCCGGCGCAGGATCGTGCCGGTGGAGCGGAAGTACCCCATCGGCGCGCTGCTGGACAGCCTGCGACGCTTCGACGCGGCCGGCGGCCGCCGGATCACGTTCGAGTACGTCATGATCGACGGGGTCAACGACGCGCTCCGCCTGGCGCACGCCCTGGCCGGGCTGGCCGAGGAGCTCCGGGCGCACGTCAACCTGATCCCGTACAACCCGATCCCTGGCAACGACTGGAAGCCGTCGCCCGGGGCGCGGATCGAGGCGTTCGCGCAGCGGCTCGAGGAGCGCGGGATCGAGGCGACGGTCCGTACGCCGCGGGGCCGGGACATCGCGGCCGCCTGCGGCCAGCTCCGGGCCGAGCACGAGACGCACCCGCCGAAGCCGTTCATCCAGCTGACGGGAGGGGGATCGACAATCGATAATCGATAATCGACAATCGACAATCGACAATCGAGGACCGACGTGACGGACTTTCCGACCGACGAGATCGAGCTCACCCACATCCTCGTGGTCGCCGACCTGGCCCGCGCCCGCTCCTTCTACCGGGACGTGCTGGGCGCGGAGGTGCACCGGGAGTACGGCGGCACCTCCTGCGTCCTCCGCTTCGCCGGGGCCTGGCTGCTGCTGGTTACGGGTGGCGGCCCGACCGAGGACAAGCCGACGGTCTCCTTCGCTCCACCCGACGACCCCGACCGCGTCGCCCACGCCATGACGCTTCGGGTCCCGGACTGCCAGGCGGCCTACGATACGCTCCGGGAACGCGGCGCCCGGTTCCTCACGCCTCCGCACGACTGGGGCGGCGAGATCCGCTGCTTCTTCCGCGACCCGGANNATCGACAATCGATTGTCGATTATCGATCCTCGATCCCGGGCCAGTCCTCGCCCAGGATGACGGTCGCCTCGAGCATGAGGGAGGAGTCCACGGCCGTGGTCACGGAGTCGATCCCGAGGGCGGCGGCCGCGGCCCGGGCCTCCTCCGGGCGGCCCACGCGATCGAGGACGACGGAGCGGGCGTGGTCGAAGCGATCGGCGTTGCCGAAGAACACGACATCGAAGCCCGCCTCCCGGAGGCGGTGGGTCGCGTCCCGGGCCAGCCCACCCCTCCCTGCGCCGTTCAACACCTCCACGCGGACGCGTTCGCCGTCGGCGCCCTGGCCGATGGCCCGGAGGCCCGTCTCCGCCGGCTCCCCGTCCCAGAGCCCGGCGATGGCCGAGGCCGTGAAGGCGGCGACCAGGCCGAGGGTGAGGTAGAGGACGCCCTTGAGGGCGCGGGAAGGAGCATCAGCCATCGACGATCGCGTTCCAGAATCCGATGGTGGGGTCGAGGAGGGGTCGGCCGCGCTCGAGGGACCGCTGGATCCGGGCGGTGGCGACCTCCCGCAGCACCCCGTCCATGTCGTCGGGGACCCGCGTCCGCAGGCCGGCCAGGTGGTCGGACTCGTAGTCCCGGCCGGGCTCCGTGTAGTCGGCCAGGTACAGCGCCCGGCCCAGGCGGTCGAAGTCCGGGTGGCCCAGCGTGTGCCATGCGACGGCGAGGAGGAGCGGCTCGTCGTCCACGCCGTCGGCCCGCAGCCGGGCGGCAGCGGCCGGCCCGTGCAGCATCTTCCCGGGCGCGTCCCTGAGCTCCTGACCTACCAGCGGCCGGAGCGTCTCGAAGTCGGCGTCCCGGAGCGAGTCGTGGAGCATTCCGGCGGCCCGCCACCGGGCCACGTCTCCGGAGTGCATGCCGAGCTCCCCGGCCCAGGTCCCCATGAGGTCGGCGACGCGGCTCACGTGCTCACGCCGCTCGGCCGAGGTCTCGGCCCAGTCCGGGAGGCCGCCGTCGGCCGCGGCCACGAGCAGGGGGTGCATGAAGGGGCGGTCGCTCCGGCTCAGGCCGGCTCGATGCGCAGCTGTCCTCCAGGCGTCTCCCGCCGGGGCCGCTCCCGGACGCGATTGGCGTCGTCGACGAATATCAGGTAGGGGGCGAAGTCCTCCAGCTCGGCGTCCTCATACTCGGCGTAGGACATGATGATGACCTTGTCCCCGGGCTGGACCAGCCGCGCGGCGGCCCCGTTCAGCACCACGTCACCGGATCCCTCCACGCCGGTGATCACGTACGTGACGAACCGTGCCCCGTTGGCGATGTCACACGTGCACCTGCTCGTACTCCAGGATGTCCGCCGCCTCCATGAGCACGGGGTCCAGCGTTATGCTGCCCTCGTAGGCCAGGTTCGCGTCGGTCACCGTGGCCCGGTGGATCTTCGATTTGCACATGCTCCGCCGCATGCCGCCCTCTCTATGCCTTCTGTCCCAGTATCACGTTGTCGATGAGCCGGGTCTCGCCCACCCGGGCCGCNNTCCACCAGCTCGATGTACTCCGGCTCCACGTCCGCGTCGCGCATGGTGCCGCGGACCCGGGCCTTCAGCCGGTCCACGTCCGTGACGCCCTCCCCGGAGAACGCCTCCAGCGCCGCTAACAGCCCGCGCGACAGGCTCCGCGCCCGCTCCCGCTCCGACGGGGACAGGTAGGCGTTGCGCGACGACAGGGCGAGCCCGTCGGCCTCCCGCACGATGGGCGCGACCTCGATCCGCACCGGCATGTCCAGGTCCCGGACCATCCGGCGAATCAACGTCGCCTGCTGGTAGTCCTTCTGCCCGAACACGGCCACATCGGGCTGCACCATGCCGAACAGCTTGGCCACGACCGTCAGCACCCCCTCGAAGTGGCCCGGGCGGCTCAAGCCGCACAGGCGGTCCGCCAGCGGGCCCGGCACGACCTTCACGCCGAGCTCGCCGTCGGGATACACCTCGCTCGTCGGGGGCGCGTAGAGTAGGTCTACCCCGCGGGCGGCCGCGTGCTCCGCATCCCGCTCCAGGTCGCGGGGGTAGGCGTCGAAATCCTCGCCGGGGCCGAACTGGGTCGGATTCACGAAGACCGACACCACGACGAAGCCGGTCAGCTCCCGGGCCCGGTCCACCAGCGCCAGGTGGCCCTCGTGCAGCGCGCCCATGGTCGGGACGAACCCGATGGCCTCCGGGGCGAGCCCGACCGCCTCCGCCCCGCCGGCACCCTGCCCCCCCTGCCGTGACGGATCCCCGCTCTCCCGCGCCGACGCGCCCGCGCGCCTCCGCGCCGACGCGACCGCTCGACGCAGCTCCGCCACCGTACGGACCGTTCTCACTCGTGGCTGTGCTCGGGGCCCGGGTAGTCGCGGGAGCGGACCGCCCCCACGTAATCGGCCAGCCCGCGGCGCGTCTCCCCGGCGAGGTCGGCGAACCGACGGAGGAACCGGGGCTGGAAGGCGTCGTTGAGGCCCAGCATGTCGTAGAGGACCAGGACCTGACCGTCGCAGCCGACGCCGGCGCCGATGCCGATGGTGGGGACCGGGGACGCGGCCGTGATCTCCTCGGCCAGCCCCGCCGGCAGGAGCTCGAGCACGATGGCGAAGCAGCCGGCATCCGCCAGCCTCCGGGTCTCCTGGCGGATGCGCTCGGCCGCCTCCTCGTCCCGCCCCTGCACCCGGTAGCCCCCCAGGGCGTGCACCGACTGGGGCGTGAGCCCGACGTGGCCCATGACCGGGATCCCGGCGCTCACGAGCCGGTCGACGTGCTCGCAGGTCCGCTCGCTGCCGCCTTCCAGCTTCACCGCCTCGGCGCCCGTCTCCGCGATGAGCCGGCCCGCGTTGCGGACCGTCTCGTCGGGGGCCACGTGGAAGCTCAGGAACGGCATGTCCACGACCAGGAGCGCGTGCTCCACGCCCCGCCGGACGGCCCGGGCATGATGGACCATGTCGTCGAGGGTGACGGCCAGCGTGGAGTCGTGACCCAGGACCACCTGGCCGAGGGAGTCGCCCACCAGCACCACGTCGACCCCGGCCTCGTCCACCAGCCGCGCGAACAGGTAGTCGTACGCCGTGAGCGCGACGATGGGCTCGCCGCGCCGCTTCATCTCCTGGAGGGTGCGGGTCGTGGTCCGCCTGCGTTCGGAGCCCGTGCTCATATGGCGAGGTCCCGCCTGGTCACTGGGTTTTTCGCGTGCGCTCGAAGCTAGACGCGGTGCCGGGGCGTGTCAAACCACCCGACCGCGAGGGAAATACCGCGGGGGCCCACGCCAGGAACCCCCCCGCTGGCGCCCGCGAGGCGAGACCGCTGATCCCTCGGGTCCGCGCGCCGCCGGTCCCTCGGGTCCGTTCGCTCCGGCCGTTGACGTCCGGGACGCTCTCCCGACACCTTCCGGGCGTGCCGAGCCCCATCACGTACGACTCGCTGATCGTCCACTACCTGGCCCGGGAGCTCGAGGACCGGCTCCGGGGGCGACGTCTGCGGCGTGTGCGGTTCGACTCGGAGCAGCGACGGCTCACGCTGGAGCTCGACCGGGAGCGATTGGTCTGGGAGCTCCACCCGAGCCGCGGGTGGATCCGTGTCGTCCGGGACCCGCCCGGCCCGGACGGCGATGCCGGGCTGCCCACGGAGGCCGCGGAGGGGTGGGGCGGGCGCCGGATCCCGACCCAGCGCCGGCCCAGGGTCCGCCGCGTCGTCGCCCCGCCCGACGAGCGGCTGCTGGAGGTGGAGATCGACGCGGGCGGGCCCGACCGCGCCTCCCGCCTCGTCGTGGAGCTCATGACGAACCAGTGGAACGTGCTCGCCCTCGCCCCCGACGGCCGCATCGTGTCCGCCCTCTGGACCCGCGAAGCCGGCGGGCGGACGCTGCGGTCGGGGGTGGCGTACACGCCGCCCGGGGGCCTCGAGCCCCGCCGGGGCATCGCCGAGCCCCTGGACCTCCCGGCGTGGCGCGAGCTCCTGGGCGCCATCCCGCCGGAAGACCGCAGGAGGGTGCTGGTCCGGTCCGTGGCGTGGACGAGCCCCCTGAACGCCCCGGCGATCCTCGGAACCGCGGGTGAGCCGGAGCGAGCCGGGACCGGGACGGACGGCGCGGTTGGCCACGCCGGGCCGCTCGAAGCGGCCTGGGAGCGCTACCGGGCACTGGCTTCGAGGCCGGCGCCGCAGCCCCAGGTCCTGGCCCGACGGGGCGGAACCCCCTACCCGCTCCCGCTGTCCGGTGTCGAGAGCACGCCCGTGCTGTCGCTGCTGGCGGCGTTCGAGACCGTATCGGAGCGAGGACCCGGGACGCTGGCGCCGGAGGTCCGGGCCGCGCTGGAGGAGCGACTGGAGCGGGTCTCCCGGCGCGCCGAGCGGCTCCACGACGAGGCGGAGGCCGCGCCGGCGGCCGCGGAGCGGCTGCGTCATCGCGCCAACGTGCTGATGGCGCGGTTGGGCGAGGTCGAACGCGGCGCCAGGTCCGTGGAGCTCGCCGATTTCGAGGGCGGGACCCTCACGCTGGAGCTGGACCCGTCGCTGTCCCCCGCGGAGAACGCAGAGCGCCTGTACGACCGCGCGAAGAAGCGGGAGCGCGCCGCCCGCCGGCTGCCCGCCCGGGTCCGGGAGGCCATCGCCGAGCGGAACCGGCTGGAGCGGCTCCTGGAGTCGCTGGACGCGGGCGAGGCCGACCCGGAGACCGTGGCCCGCTGGCTGAGCGAGGTCCGCCCGGACGACGGCGGCGGGTCGGAGGCCGAGGTGCGGCTCCCCTACCGCCGGTTCCGGAGTAGCGGCGGGCACGAGATCCGCGTGGGCCGGAGCGGCCGCGCCAACGACGACCTGACCTTCCACCACTCGTCCCCGGACGACATCTGGCTCCACGCCCGGGACGCGGCCGGCGCCCACGTCATCCTCCGCTGGACGGGCGACCAGAACCCGCCGCAGCGCGACCTGCTGGAGGCCGCGGTGCTGGCGGCGGTGAGCTCGAAGGCCCGGACGTCCGGGACCGTTCCCGTCGACTGGACGCGGCGGAAGTACGTGCGGAAGCCGAGGAAGGCGCCGCCGGGGGCGGTGATACCGGAGCGGGTGTCGACGGTGTTCGTGGAGCCGGACGCGGCGGTGGAGGAGCGGCTGCGGGACTCGCCCTGACGGGCTCGCAAATGGCTCGGCTGCGCCTCGCAAATGGCACCGCTGCGCGGTGCAAATGGTCCGGCGGGTGCCGGACAACTGGCTCGCTGGCGCTCGCATCGGCTCGGCCTGCGGCCTCGCAGGAGGGCTCGCGTGGCTCGCAGGCGGCGGGGCCTATCGGCCCGCAGACGGCTCGGCTGCGCCTCGCAAGCGGCTCGACCTGCGGTCGTCGCAGGCGGCTCGCTGCGCTCGCAGGAGCGGCTGGTAAGGACGCGACCACCGCCACGCCGCCGACCACCGCCGGGATCAGCGGGTAGATCGACGCGCTCACCGGCATCCACCGGAGCGCCCGCTCCCGCTCGAGCTGCGCCTCGAGCCGCGAAGTCGACGGCGACCCCATCGGGCCGGAGGATCCGGGTGACCTCACGGTCCGCGTTGTAGCCGTAGAATGTCCGGTCATCGGCCCGGCACGGCACGTCCGGCGGGTCGTAGATCGAGTCCAGACCGAGGGCATTGTGGATGAACGTGTGGGCCGGACGACCCGGGGACGCCAGCGACGGAGGCTGCCAGCGGACCGATGCCGTATGCGAGGTCCCGAAGGACCGAGCCGCTTGCGAGACCGACGGTCGAGCCGCCTGCGAGCGCAGCGAGCCTCTCTGCGCGGCCGGAGGCCGCCGCCATTGCGAGCGCGAGCCATTTGCGGCCCCGTCAGCTCGGGGCCGCGTCCAACCCCCGCCGCAGCTCCCCCACGAACGCCTCCGCCGCCGCCATGCCGCCCTCCCGGATCACCTCGATCAGCGCGCTCCCCACCACCACCCCGTCCGCCATCGCACCGACGGCCGCCGCCTGCTCGGCTGAGCTGATGCCGAACCCGACGACCACCGGCACCGACGCCGCCTCCATGAGCTCCCGGACCTCGGCCTCGAGCTCCGGCGGGATGTCCGAGCGGGCGCCGGTCACGCCGGTGCGGGAGATGAAATAGAGGAAGCCCTGGGCGCGGGCTGCGATGCGCCGGGCCCGGTCGCGGGGGGTGGTGGGCGCCACCAGGCGGACCAGGGCCAGCGGGGACGCCTCCAGCTTCTCCTCCAGCTCCGGGTCCTCGCCCAGCGGCAGGTCGGTCAGCAGCAGCCCGTCGGCGCCGGCGTCGAGGGCCTCCTCGAGGAAGGCGTCCACGCCGTGTCGGAAGACGGGGTTCAGGTACGTGAACACGACCACGGGGGTCGTCCGGTCGGTTTCCCGGAAGGCGCGCAGCGCGGCGAGGGTCGTCCGCAGCGATCCGCCCCCTTCCAGCGACGTCTGGGAGCTGCCCTGGATGGTGGGGCCGTCGGCCAGGGGATCGCTGAACGGGACGCCGAGCTCGATCACGTCGGCGCCCGCCCGCGCCAGCCCGTGCATGAGGGCGGGCGTGTCGTCGCGGGTCGGGAACCCGGCCGTGAGGTACGGGACCAGGAGCCGTCGCCCCTCGGCGCGACGGTCCGCCAGGCGCGCCCCCAGCCTCGTGTCAGACGAAGTAGGCGCCGACATCGATCCCGTACTTCTCCGGCCGCGTGGTCTTGATCACGTTCCGCTTCGGCCGGCCCGTCGCCGGGTCGACCTCGGCCAGGTTGACGGTCACGGGCTCGGCCATGGGCACGCCGTTCTCGTCGTAGATGATCTTCACGATGGGCTGGTTGAGGCGCGTGGGCTCCGGGTTCGGCGCGGTCACCACCGCCATCTCGTAGGTGTCCAGGATCACGAGCGTGCCGACGGGGAAGATGCCGGTCACGTTGATGAGCGCCTTGACCAGCAGCGGGTCGTAGCCCCGGCGCGGGTTGTCCCGCATCTCCTTGAGCGCCTCCTCGGGCCGCCACGGCACCGCCTGGTAGGAGCGCTGCGACGTGGCGGCGTCGAACCCGTCGGCCACGGCGACGATCCGGCTGAAGAGCGTCGGGTCCCGGGGCCGCCGGCTCTCCGGATACCCCGACAGGTCGATCTTCATGTGGTGCTCGTAGGCCATCAGCATCGCCCGGAACGGCACCTCGCTGAAGCCGTGCATGTCGAACAGCGCCAGCAGCCCCTCGGTCGTGTGCTGCTGCATCTGGCGGAACTCCTCGTCCGTCAGCGCGCCCGGCTTGTTCGTGATGGCCGGGTCCACCCGCATCTTGCCCAGGTCGTGGAACAGCGCGCCCAGGCCGAGCTGGTACAGCTGCAGCTTCCCGAGCCCCAGCTTCTGGCCCAGCACGACGCTGAAGATGCACACGTTCACGCAGTGGGTGAACGTGTAGTCGTCGTACTCGCGCAGCGCCGTCATCCCCATGATCGAGGTCTCGTTGTTCAGCACCTGGTCCACGATGGACTGGACGGCCCGCTTCACCCGCCGGGCGTTGACCGACTTCCCCAGGCGCACGTCCCCGAGCACGCTCTTCGCCACCTCCACGGTCTGGAAGTACGCCCGCTTCGCCGCCTCCTTGGAGATGTCGTCGTCGTCCAGCGGCGCCCGCTCCCGCTCGGGCCCCACCTCGATCGATCGGACCGGCGTCGCGCGCAGCCGCTGCACGAACGCTTCGTACGCGTTCTCCTCCGGCGGCATCCGGAGCAGGAGCGACAGGAACGGCGGCAGCTCCTCGCGCTCCACGCCCGGGTGGATCAGGACCGTGCCCAGGCCGTGCCGGGCGAGAGAGCTCGAGATGAGCGAGAACGCGGCGTAGGTCGACAGGTCGAGCCGGATCCGGACGTCGTTGATGAAGATAAAGTCGCCGGCCAGCCCCAGCTCCACGTCGCCCTCCCGCCGGGCCACCGGCATGATGGCGTTGTGCAGGTCCTCGAGCGCGTTCTGCACCGTCTCGTTCTCCAGCGGATAGAGACGGAGCGACTGGAGGGCGGAGTAGAGCCCGCCGAGGAGTCGCTGTCCCTCGACCTGGAGCACCGCGGTGCTGTCGACCGTGTAGGTGGTGGGGCTCATCGGCTCACCGGCTCCTTCTGCAGCGCGCGGATCACGGCGTTCCGGACGATGGGGTCGTCGTCGGAGCGGGCCTTCTCCAGCGCCCGCCTCGACTCCGGCGTGCCCGCCTGGCCCAGGCCGAGCGCCGCGCACGCCCGCAGATCGGTGGGGTGGCGCCGTCGGAACAGCCGCCGGGCGTTCAGCAGGGTGTCCAGCCGCTCCACCGCCTTCGTCCCGCCCACGGCGCCGTAGGCCTCGAAGTACGCCATCTTCTCGGTGAGGTCCGCGTCCTTCACCCGCTTCCCGTCGATCACCGCCTCCAGCGCGTCCCGGGCGGACGCGAACCGGAGCCGCCCCAGGGCCTCGGCCGCCGCGATCCGCACATCACGGTCCTGGTCCTCGAGGGCGAGGGTCAGCGCCTGGAGCGCCGGGGACCGGCGGATCGACACCAGCGAGTCCACCACCGCCAGGCGGACCTTCCGGTCCCGGTGTTTCAGCGCCTTCTCCAGCCCCGGGACCGCCTCGGCCAGCCGGACCCGGCCGGCCGCCTTCACGGCCCCGGCGACCAGCACGGTCTCGTCGGATGCCAGCAGCTCGTTCACCGTTTCCGGGTAGCGGGCCGCCAGGCCGTCGATGGCCGACGCCAGCCGACCCCGCACGCCGCTCGTCTCCGACATCTCCGAGAACCGGATGAGGATCGGCATGGCCGGGGGGCGCAGCCGGCTGAAGAAGAGCGTGACCTCGTCGGAGTCCGGGGCCACGGCCCCGTCCTCCAGCGCCTGGGCGAACTGCTCGAGCACGTCCGGCTCGCTCAGCCGCTCGAACAGCCGCTCCACGCGTTCCCTCGCCTCCTCGTGGATCAACGAGTGCTCCGACATGAGGTCGTCGAGCTCCTCCAGGATCCGGGCCGCGTGGGCCATCTGGCCCCCGCTCAGGAACAGCGGCAGCAGCTGGTCGAGGATGTCCAGGATCTCCCGCTGGCGGTCCAGCGGGGCCTCCTCCTCCAGCCGGTCGAACAGGGCGTTCAGGACGTCGGTCCGGAGGTCCCGGCGCAACTCGACCTCGATCTCCATCTGGAGCGCCGCCATCTCCGACTGGTCGAGGAAGTAGAGGGTCTCGTCGAAGTCCTCGAGGCCGAGCCCCACCTTCATCGGTGCCGCCGCCGCGTCCTCCCCCGCCTCTTCCTCCACCTCGTCCGCGATCCCACCGACGAGCTCCAGGGCCTGGGGCTCTTCCCGGGGCTCGTCCGGGATCGTGAGCCCCTCCATGAGCAGGTCGACGTAGCCGTACTGGAGATAGGTGAAGTCCTTCTCCCAGAGCACGGTGATCAGGTCGTCCGCGTCGGCCACGCGCCGCATGGCCCGGTGCACCGCGTCCAGGAACTCCTCCACCTCGTCCTCGAAGCCGGGCAGGAACGTCAGGTGACGGACCCCGTCCTTGTAGAACGCGAAGGCCAGGCTGTCGCGGCCCTCGCCCACGGGGAATATGGCGTCGCCGTACTTGAAGCCGTGCTCCGTGACCCGCAGCTCCAGCGCCGCCGAGCTCTCCCAGACCTTCTCGAACGCCTGCCGCAGCGCCACCTGGAACCGCCGGAAGACCGGGTTGTTCTCCAGGTACATGTGGAACGCACGGAGCGCCTTGCCCATGGTGTTGAGCAGCGCTTCCACATCCTCCACCGGCGCCGCGAGCGCGAAATCCTCGCTCGGGGTGACCTGCGTGGAATCCGTCACGTTCCGTCTCCTCTTCCGCTAACCCTGACGCTCGGCGTCCCGATCCGCGACCTCGCCGACGTCCTTGTCGCCCCGCCCGCTCAGCGACACCAGCACCGGCCCGGCATCCCGCCACTCGGCTCCCGCCGCCAGTACGTGGGCCACCGCGTGGGCGCTCTCCAGCGCCGGGATGATCCCCTCCAGCCGGGCGAGACGATGGAAGGCGTCCAGCGCCGCCGCATCGTCCACCGACGTGTACGCCGCCCGACCCGTGTCCCGCAGCCAGGCGTGCTCGGGACCCACGCCCGGATAGTCCAGGCCGGCGGAGACCGAGTGCGCCGGCGCGACCTGGCCGCCCTCGTCCTGGAGCAGGTAGCTGAGCGAGCCGTGGAGCACGCCCGGTGTGCCCGCCACCAGCGACGCGGAATGACGCCCCGAGTCCAGGCCCTCGCCCGCGGCCTCGACCCCGATCAACTGGACGTCCTCGTCCTCGAGGAACTCATGGAAGATCCCGATCGCGTTCGAGCCGCCACCCACGCACGCGACGACGGCCCCCGGAAGTCGGCCGGTCCGATCCAGGAGCTGCCGCCTGGCCTCGCGTCCGATCACGGACTGGAAGTCCCGAACCATCCGGGGGTAGGGGTCGGGACCGACGACCGAGCCGATGATGTAGTGCGTGTCGGCCACGTTCGTCACCCAGTCCCGGATCGCCTCGTTGGTGGCGTCCTTCAGGGTGCGCGTGCCCGACTCCACGGCCCGCACCTCCGCGCCCAGCAGCTCCATGCGGAACACGTTGAGCGCCTGCCGCCGCATGTCCTCGGCGCCCATGTAGACGACGCACTCCAGCCCGAAGAGGGCGCACACCGTGGCCGTGGCCACCCCGTGCTGCCCCGCCCCCGTCTCGGCGATGATCCGCGTCTTGCCCATCCGCCGCGCCAGCAGCGCCTGTCCCATCGTGTTGTTGATCTTGTGGGCCCCCGTGTGGTTCAGGTCCTCCCGCTTCAGCCACACGTCGCACCCCGCCGCCTCGCCCAGCCGCCGGGCCCGGTAGATCGGAGTCGGCCGCCCCACGTAGTCCCGCCAGAGCGCCTCCAGCTCCGCCGTGAACTCCGCCTCCCCCACCACCGCCTCGTACGCCGCCGTCAGCTCGTCCAGCGCCGCGATCAGCGTCTCCGGCACGTACCGCCCCCCGTACCGCCCGAATCGCCCATCCCCCATCAGCACCTCTCCTCCCCTTCGATAATCGATTGTCGATTATCGATTATCGATTACCGATCTGATGAACGCCCGCACCCGCTCCGGGTCCTTCCGGCACGGCTCCACCTCGACCCCCGAGCTCACGTCCACCAGCGCCGGGCGGAACCGGCGGATCGCCCGGGCCACGTTCTCCGGCGTCAGGCCGCCGCCCACCCCCAACCGCACCCCGGCCGGGACCCGGTCCATGGCGGCGGCGATCTCCGCCCAGGGGAAGCGCGCCCCCACGCCGCCGTGATCGAGGCTGCTGCGGCCCTCGATCAGCAGGAGGTCCGCCCCCTGGTAGCGCCGGACCGCCGCCAGCAGCTGCTCGGCCCGCTCCGGCTTCACCACCTTCCAGACCTCGAGCCCCCTCGCCTGCAGCGCCTCCACCCGCTCGGGCCCCTCGTGGCCGTGCAGCTGCACCACGTCGAGCCCGAACCGCTCCGCTTCGCGCAGGATGGCGCCCACCGTCGCGTCCACGTAGACCCCCACCTTCCGGGCGCCCTGCGCCGCCGCGCATACCTCCCCCGCCACCGCGTCCGACCGCGTCCGCATGCTGCCCGGCACCCGGATCACCCCGATGTGCGTCGCCCCCGCCGCCACCGCGTCCGCCGCGTCCGCGGGGTCGCACACGCCGCAGATCTTGATCGCGGGCCGGCGCGACCCGCTCACGGGGACCCGGCGGGACGCACGTCGTCCGCCCGCGGGACCCCCACCAGCCGGGAGACCGCCTCCACCGGGTCGTCCGCCCGGACCACCGACTCGCCCACCAGCACCGCGTCCACGCCGACCGCCCCGAGCCGGGCCACGTCCTCCCGGCTCTCGATCCCGCTCTCCCCCACCAGCACCACCCCCGACGGGACCCCCGGCGCCAGCCGCTCCCCCACCGCCAGGTCCGTCTCGAACCGCGACAGGTCCCGGTTGTTGATCCCCACCACCGTCGCGCCGGCCGACCGCGCCACCGCCAGCTCCCCCGCGTCGTGGGCCTCCACCAGCGCCGCCATCCCCAGCTCGGCCGCCAGCGCAACCAGCTCCCCCAGCCGGTCCGGCTCCAGGATCCGCGCGATCAGAAGCACCGCGTCCGCCCCCATCGCCCGCGACTCGTACACCTGCACCGGGTCCAGCACGAAGTCCTTCCGCAGCACCGGCACCTCCAACGCCGAGCGCGCCGCCTCCAGGTCCTCCCGGCTGCCACCGAAATGCGCGCCGTCCGTCAGCACGCTGACCGCCGCCGCTCCCCCGTGCGCGTACGCCGACGCCAGCCCCGCGGC
>JABAOG010015279.1_pt1 | contig 15209 bp, 13 predicted proteins | sample 7062131 | NCBI WGS metagenome assembly JABAOG01 (sample SAMN14538629, study PRJNA623070) | marine sediment metagenome | biome: marine biome [ENVO:00000428]; feature: marine pelagic biome [ENVO:01000023]; material: deep marine sediment [ENVO:00002113] | place: India: Arabian Sea | collected...
CCTCCGCCTCGGAGCCGGGGTCCTGCCCCCACGCCTCCGACGGCGTGGCCAGCAGCCCGACCGCGACCGCCATGGCGGCCGCGAGCCGGACCCACTCCGCCCACTTCGTACCGATGCGCTTCATTCCTGCACCTCTCGTGAAAGGACGGGTCGGCGGCACGGACGTGCGCGGGGACCCGTCGGGTTGATCAGCGGATGCCCGCGAGGACCCGCTGCATGCGCTCGATCTCCATCGTCTGATCGGCGTCGACGTCCTCGGCGAACTTGAAGACGGTCGACTCCTGGGCGGCGCCGGGGGTGGCGAAGAGCTCGGCGACCATCTCGATGGCGCCCTGGTGGTGCTGGATCATGTACTCCAGGAAGAGCCGGTCGAACTCGATGCCCCGAGCGTCGCGGAGCTCGTCCATCTGCTCGGGCGTGAGCATGCCGGGCATGAGGTGCACGCCGTCCATCCCGTTCATTCCGGCCATCCGCACGGGCTCCCCATGGTTCCGGAGCCAGGTCTCCATGAGGGCGATCTCGTCGCGCTGCGAGATCTCCATGCGCAGCGCCATCTGGCGCACGGCGTCCGTGGTCGCGTAGCGGCGCACCAGCCCGGTCATCACCAGCGCCTGCTCGTGGTGGGGGATCATGCCCTGCATGAAGCGCACGTCGGCGTCGGTGTACGAGACGCCCTCGACCTCGGAGATCTCCTCCACCGAGAAGGTGCGCGCGTCCTCGCCGGGGGCGCCGGGCTGGACGATGCGTGGCGCGTGCGGTCCGCCCGCCGTCGGCGAGGGGGAGCCGGGCTCCGACGGCGCGCCGGCGCACGCCGCGAGGCTGGCGGCGGTCAGGGCCAGGACGAGGATTCTGGGCTGTCGGGTCATGGTTGGGCGTGCACGGGAGAGCGTCGCCCCTCCGTGGGGACGCTCGGGTCCCGGTCGAGGGGTCTGTCGACGGAACCTGTACAAGTCTCATCCGGACGCGGTTCCCGCAAGGTGCGGCCGGCGCAAACGTCATGGCCGACGCGAGCGCGGCCCATCCCCCGACGCCGACGGTGCCTGGGAGCCCGTCGGGGTACTGGCGCGCGGCACCCTCACGAGGGCGACCCGCGACCGGCGCAACGCCTCAGTCTGTGCTTCCCCACGGCCGACACCGGACTTTTGCCGACAGACGACGAGGCGCCCGTCGGCGAGCTTGGAACGTACGCGACGCCCGTCGCGTCGCGAGGGGGTGTGATGAGGATCAACGCGATGGTCCGCGGGGAGGTTCGGCCCACCGCGGGGCAGCCCCGGCGCCGGAGGGTCGGGCAGCGGCTGCTCCTGCTCGGCGGCGTGCTTTCCTCGCTCCTCTACGTCGCCACGGACGCGCTCGGGGGCCTGCTGTATCCCGGCTACAGCTTCTTCTCGCAGGCCATCAGCGAGCTCTCCGCCATCGGCGCGCCCTCCGAGCCCGTCGTCGGCCCGCTCTACGTCGCCTACAACCTGCTCGTCGTCGCTTTCGGAGCCGGGCTGCTCCGCGAGGAGAGCCGGAGGAGCGGCCCGTTGCGCGTGGTCGGCGCCCTGCTGATGGCGTACGGCGCCATTGGTTTCGTGACCACCGCCCTCACGGGGACGTATTTCCGGATGGAGCAGCGGGGTGCCGGAAGCCTGGCCACCGACGCTCCCCACCTCGTGATCACGGGCGTGCTCGTGGTCCTCCTGCTTCTGGCCATGGGCTTCGGCGCCTTCGCGCTGGGAAAACGGTTCCGCGCCTACTCGTTCGCGACAATGGGGATCGCCGTCCTCTTCGGGGCGTGGACGGGAACGTTCGCCGCGCGGCTGGGAGCCGGCGAGCCGACACCGGGTTTGGGGCTCCTGGAGCGCGTCGACGTCTACGCCTCCGTCGCGTGGCCGGGGGTCCTGGCCCTCGCGCTCCTGCGTCGGCCGCGGCTATCGCATCGGGACGCCCGGGCGCCCGTCCCCCGGAAGGCGGACCCGAGCGACGCGCGTTTCACCGGTCGACAAACCGAGGAGGTGGCACCATGAGCAGAATCGATCCGCGAGACGGCTCCCGGCGTCCGACCACCCCGCGCATTCAGGGGCATGTCGCTCCGGGCTTCGAGGAGGTCCGCGTCGAGTTCGAGCGCAACTTCACCGAGCGGCGCGAGATCGGCGCGGCGGTGGCCGCCTATTGGCGGGGCGAGAAGGTCGTCGACCTGTGGGGCGGTCGCCGAACGCCCGGGAGCGACGATCCCTGGAACGAGGACACGATGGTCGCCGTCATGTCCACCACCAAAGGGCTGGCGGCCATGACCCTGGCGGTGGCCGTCGCCCGCGGATGGCTGGACTACGATGCCCCCGTCGCCCGGTACTGGCCCGAGTTCGCCCAGAACGGCAAGGATCGGGTCACCGTGCGCCAGCTCCTCGGCCACGAGGCCGGCCTCGTACTCCTCGACGAGACGCTGCCGCTCGAGACGCTGCGTGACCTCGACCACGTCGCGGACGTCATCGCCCGTCAGAGGCCGGCGTGGCCGCCGGGGACCCGCCACGGGTACCACACGCTCACCATCGGCTTCTGCATGCAGGAGCTCATCCGCCGGGTCGACCCCGCGCATCGCACCCTCGGCCGCTTCTTCCACGAGGAGATCGCCGCCACGCTGGGCCTGGAGCTCTACATCGGGCTTCCGCCCGACATCCCCGACGAGCGCATCGCCAGGGTGAAGCCCCTCTCGCGGTGGCGCGGCCTGATGGCGCTCCGCTATACGCCCATCGCCACGACCATGAAGATGATTCAGCCCGGGTCGCTGCTCCGTCGGTCGTTCCTGGGCACCGACCTCGACATGAACGACAGGCGCTCGCTGGAAGTGGAGGTGCCGGCGGGCAACGGCGTGGGGACGGCTCGCGCCATCGCGAGGGCCTACTCGGCCTTCGCCGAGGGCGGAGCGGAGATCGGCGTTGGGCCGGAGACGCTGGCCCGGCTGACCGAGCCGCCCCGGGTCGAAAACCCGAGGGACGTCGTGCTCGGGGTGCCGTCCTGGTTCTCGCTCGGGTTCCTGCGTCCCGGTCCGGAGGTCTCCTTCGGCTCCAGCGAGCGCTGCTTCGGATCTCCGGGTGCGGGTGGCTCCTTCGGGTTCGCCGATCCCGACCTTCGCCTCGGCTACGCCTACGTGATGAACAGGCTCGACTTCTACCTCGAGAACGATCCGCGGGAGAGGCCGCTGCGGGACGCGGTGTACCGCGCGATTCGGAAGGTGGAGGGGAGAGGGGAGAGGGGAGAGCGCCGCTCGGAAGGTGGAGGGGAGAGGGGAGAGCGCCGCGCGCAGCGAGCCCGAATCGGGCTCGACGCGGGACCCGGAAGGCCGTAGCCGGGCCGTGTCGGAGCCGGTGGCCCGGTAGGGCCGGGCCTCTTGGTCCGGTGATAGGCTGCCTCGTAGCCGTCGTCCCAAGGGGTGGGCGGTTGTCCAAAGGGGTGGGCCGTCGTCCCAAGGCATGGGCCGTCGTCCCAAGGGATGGGCCGTCGTCCCAACGGGTGGGCGGTCGTCCCAGGTGGTGGGTCGTTGGCCAGCGGGCGGGCCGCCCGGGAGCGGGTGGAACGGCCGGGGCGGCGCCTCGCTCCCCCTCCGCGGCGCTCGCCGCCGGCTGCAGCGAGGGACTTTGACCCACGACCTCCCCGGGCCGTTCGTTGGACGGCCGACCGGGCACGAGGCATCTTGTCGACTCTCGCCGACGAAACGAGACGGAGATATCCGCATGCGCTTTTCGACCCCCCGGGCCCTGGACGCGGCTCGCGTCCTCTCGCGAGCGGCCCGCGCCGCCGCTCGGCTCCACCTCGCCGCCGCGCTCGCCATCGGCGCGCCACCTGCCGCCGGCGCCTTCCTGACGGCCGGCGTGCTCCTGACCATGCTCCCGGCTCCCGCCGCGGCCCAGCTCGCTTCGTCCGACCTCGACGGTCTGCGGCTCCGCTCCATCGGCCCGGCCAACATGAGCGGCCGCCTGGTGGACATCGCGGTGGTCGAGATGGACACGCGGGTCTTCTACCTCGCGTCCGCCACGGGCGGCGTGTGGAAGACCACCGACAACGGGCTTCGCTTCGAGCCGGTCTTCGAGAGCGAGGGGACCCACTCGGTGGGCGATGTGGCGGTCCATNNGGACGGCGGCGAGACGTGGACGAACATGGGGCTGGAGGAGAGCCACCACATCGGCCGGATCGTCATGCACCCCGACGATCCCGACATCGTCTACGTGGCGGCCATGGGGCACCTGTGGGGGCCCAACCCCGAGCGCGGCCTGTACCGGACCACGGACGGCGGGGAGACGTGGGAGCGGATCCTCTTCGTGGATCCCCAGACGGGGGCCGTGGACGTGGCCATGGATCCGTCGAACCCGGAGATCCTCTACGCCGCCATGTATCAGCGCCAGCGTCGCCCCTGGGGCTTCCACGGAGGCGGGCCGGGGAGCGGTCTCTACAAGAGCACGGACGGCGGCGAGAGCTGGCAGAAGCTGACCAACGCCGGGCTCGACAACGGCCTGCCCACCGGCGACATCGGCCGGATCGGCATCACCATCTACCGCTCCGACCCGCGCATCCTGTACGTGAGCGTCGAGCAGGGCGAGCGCTTCAACGCGTCGACGGCGTACGAGCAGCGCGAGGCCGGGATCTACCGGAGCGAGGACCGGGGCGCGACGTGGACGCACCAGAGCGACTGGAATCCGCGGCCCATGTACGCGAGCCAGCCCCTGGTCGATCCCAACGACGACCAGCGCATCTACATGCTCAACAGCTACAGCTACTCCGACGACGCCGGCGTGACCTTCACCGTTCCCCGGGGGCACCGGACCCACGGAGACGACCGCTTCGTCTGGGTGAACCCCCACNNCGGGGCGACCACTTCCTCTACCACACCGCGCTTCCCTTGAGCCAGTACTACCGCGTCGCCGTCGACATGGCGCGCCCGTACAACATCTACGGCGGCCTCCAGGACAACGGCTCGTGGCGCGGCCCGAGCCAGACGTACCGCTCCGAGGGCATCCTCAACGAGGACTGGACCAAGTGGGGCGGGGGCGACGGCTTCCTCAGCCTGGTGGACACCACCGAGAACCGCATCCTCTACTCCGAGAGCCAGTATCTGGGCCTGACGCGCTGGGACATGGAGACCGGGGAGGGCAAGGACATCCGTCCGGGCGATCCCGAGGGCCACATCGGCGCCCGGCGGAACTGGACGACCTGGCCCGACCTGTCCGACCCGTACCAGCGGCTGGGCAACGCCATGGAGCCGGCGAACTGGGACGGCCCGTACATCATCAGCCCCCACGACACCAACACCCTGTACGCCGGCACGAGCCGCCTGTGGAAGAGCACGGACCGCGGCGACACGTGGACGTCGCTGGGCGACCTGACCACCGGCACCGATCGGCGTGAGCTGGTGATCATGGACCAGGTGGCCGACTCCTTCACCCTGTCGCTGGACGACGGGATCCCGTACTGGCCGACGCTCACCGCGGTGGCCGAGTCCGAGCACACGGCGGGCGTCCTGTACGTGGGAACCGACGACGGCTTGGTGCGGGTCTCGACGGACGACGGGGCGACCTGGTCCGACGTGACCACCGCCATCCCGGACGCCCCGACCATGATGTGGGTGAATCAGATCCACGCCTCGCGCCACGCCGACGGGCGGGTCTACGTGGCGGCCAACAACTACCGCAACGACGACTACGAGAACTACCTCTGGCGCTCCGACGACGACGGCCGCTCGTGGCGCTCGATCGTGGGGGATCTGCCGCCGGAGCGGGTGGTGCGCGCCGTGCGGGAGGATCCCCGGAACCCCGACGTGCTGTACCTGGGCACGGAGCTGGGGGCCTTCTGGTCGTGGAATGGCGGCCAGAGCTGGGTGGAGCTCCGGGGCGGGCTCCCCACCGTGGCCGCCAACGATCTCCTGATCCATCCCCGGGACAACGACCTCGTGCTGGCCACCCACGGCCGGGGGATCTACATCCTGGACCAGGTGAACGCCCTCCAGGAGATGACGCCGGCCATCGCCCGCTCGGACGCCCACCTCTTCACCGTCGAGCCCGCCGAGCAGATCCGCTACCGGAGCGAGAAGGCGCACACGGGCAACATGATCTTCGAGGGCGAGAATCCTCCGGCCGGAGCGATCTTCGACTTCTGGTCGGGCTCGGACGGCGCGGAGGTCGAGGTGGTCGTCCTGAACGCCGGCGGGGAGCGGGTCGCGGAGCTGGCCGACACCNNTCCCAGACACTGCGGTTCATTCCCCGGGAGCGGGTCGCGGAGCTGGCCGACACCGCCTCCCGGGGAATGAACCGCAGTGTCTGGGACCTCCGCCACACCCGGGTCGGCGCCGAGGCGTCCGGCGGACGCGGTCCCCTCGTGCTGCCCGGCAGCTACACCGCCCGGCTGACGCTGGGCGGTGTGGTCGCGGAGCAGACGTTCGAGGTCCGCGAGGATCCGAGAATGGATGATCCGCCCGCCGTGCGCGAGCAGTGGACGGCGATGCTCCTGGAGCTGTGGGATCTGGCGGCGGAGGCCGGGGCCCTGGCCGACGAGGTCGGGGAGGCGGCAGAGCGGCTGGACGCCGAGGACGACCCGCTGGAGGTTCCCGGGGGCGTCGAGGCGGAGATCCGCGGTCTGGAGCGGGAGACGGGCGAGCTGAGCGGTCGCGCGCGGAGCCTGTACGGCTCGGCCCAGGACTGGGTCGGTCCCCTGACCTCCGACCAGGCGTCGCAGAGGACCTTCCTCACCGAGATGCTGGTGACGCTGGAGGGGGAGTGGGCGGTGCTGGAGGGGAGGCTGCCCGGGTGAGGAAGACCCGGCCCTGCGAGCCGGGCGGCCGGGTGACGGCCGGTCGCCGTGTGACGGGCGGGCCCGACGAGCCGGGCGGCCGGGGTCACTCCTCGAGGAGCGCCTCGCGAGGCTCGAGGCCCGCGGCGCGCCGCGCGGGAAGCCACGTCGACACGATGGCCAGGAGGCCGGCGGCCAGGGACACGGCGACGAACGTGGTGGGGTCGGCGGGCGAGACGGCTTCGTAGAGGAGCGCGTCGAGGAAGCGGGCCAGGACCAGCGCCGCGCCCACCCCGACGACGATCCCGGACGCTGCCAGGCGTAGCGCTCTACCGACCACCATCCAGCGCACGCCCGACGGCTCGGCGCCCAGGGCGATGCGCAGCCCGATCTCGCGCCGCCTGCGGGCGACGGAGAACGCCGTGACCCCGTAGATGCCGGTGGCGGCCAGAATCAGCGCGACGACGCCGAACAGGGCGAGGNNATGCCGAAGCGCGGCCAGGCGACGGTACGCCGCACGTCCTGGGAGAGCACCGTGGGGGCGATGGCGGGGACGGATCCGTCGACGCGCAGCGCCGCCGCGCGAAGCTCGGGGATGAGGGCGGCGGGGTCTGCGGCGGCGCGCACGAGGACGGCCGGCTGGTCCCAGGACGTGTAGGTGAACGGGCGGTAGATGCGCGGGCGTGGCTCGACGTCCAGCCGCTCGTCCCGCGCCTCGGCCACGACCCCCACGATCTCGCACTGCTGGCCGCCGGGGAGGAACCACGTCACCAGGCGACCCACCGGGTCCTCGCCCGGGAAGAGGGCCTCGGCCAGGGTCCGGTCGATGACCACCGGGGGGTTCCGGACCTGCTGGCCCCGCTCGCCCAGATCGTCCCGGCGGAAGACGCGGCCGGTCAGCAGCGGGATCCCCGCGGCCTCGAAGTAGCCCGGGGTGACCGCTCGCCAGCTCACCGGCTGGAACTCCTCCTGACGTTCGGGCTCCCGGTCGGAGCGGGCGACGAAGTTCGAGGGGCGCATGGGCGCGAAGGGGGGCGCGGTCGTGGCGCCCACCGCCTCCACGCCCGGAATGGAGAAGACTTCCGCCTGCAGCCGCTCCAGATGGTCGGCCCGTTCCCGCTGATCGAAGCGGCCGTCGGGGAGCCGGACGGCGAAGCGGACGACGGAGGCGGCATCGAAGCCGAGCTCCACCTCCTGCAGCTCGACGAAGCTCCGGGCGAGGAGGCCGGCTCCGGAGACGACCGTCACGGCAAGCGCGAACTGGGCCACCACGAGGGCGTCGCGCAGGCGGCGTCCCCCGTGCGACCCGGCGCGGGCGCCGCTCCGAAGGGGAGCGTGCCGGTCCTCCCGGGTGAGGAGCAGCGCGGGCGCCAGCCCCGCCAGCCCCACTGTGGCCACCAGGGCCGACAGGGCAACGAGGAGCGCGGTTCCGTCCAGGCTCGCCTGTTCGAGCCGGGCGATGTCTCCGGGACCCACGACCCTGGCCCACTCGAGGCCCTGGTACGCGAGAAGCAGGGCGAGAGTGGCTCCGGCGCCCGCCAGGACGGTCCCCTCCGCCACGAGCTGGCCGGCGATGCGGGCCCGGGCGGCGCCCAGGGCGGAGCGGACGCCCATCTCCCGGACGCGTGCCGAGGCCCTCGCCAGGAGCAGGTTGGAGACGCTGGCGCACGCCATGAGGAGGAAGAGGGCCAGGGCGCCCAGGAGCAGGGCGCCCAGGCGGGTGAGGCGGTCGCCGATGAGCCAGTCGCGCGCCGTCTCGACGCTCGCCCCCCATCCGTCGTTGCTCCGGGGGTATTCCTCGGACAGCTCGGCGGCGATCGCGGACATGTCGCGCCTCGCCGTCTCGAGCGTCGCGCCGGGCGCGAGTCGGGCCAGAACCTCCAGACGCTGGTCATCACGGAAGAGGTCCGGGTCGGGCGCGAGGGGCACGAACACCTCGACGCCGGGCCAGGCCCCGTCCGACGGGACCACGCCGACGACCTCCCGGGCCCGCCCGTCCAGGGTGACGGTGCGGCCGACCACGTTCTCGGCTCCACCGAACCGCCGGTGCCAGGTGCCTTCCGACAGCAGCGCCACGTCGGTGACCCCTCCGTGGCGGTCCTCCTCGGGGAGAAAGCCGCGACCGAGAATCGGCTCGATGCCGAGGAGGGGGAAGAAGGTGTGGCTCACCCGGCGGGCGTCGATGCCCACCGGCTCCCCGAGACCCGTGAGCACGGGGCTCTCCCAGCCCATGGCCGCCATCTCCGTGAAGGAGCGCTGCCGGGCGCGGAAGTCGACGAAGTTGGGCTCGGAGGTGGAGTACGGTCGGCCTTGCGGCGACGTCTGGCTCACGTGGACCACCCGCCCGGGCTCGTCGAACGCGAGAGGCTGGAGGACCACGGCGTCGACGACCGAGTAGACGATGGCCGTCGCGGCGACTCCCACGGCGAGGGTCGCGATCGTGAGACCGCTCGTGAGGGGACGACGACGCATCTGACGCACGCCGTGGGCGAGATCGAGGCGGAGGGCGTCCGCGCGGCTGCGCCACGGGCCTCCGTCCCCGCCGCCGGCCTGCCGCGCGATACGGTCGGGGTCGCCGAAGCGGCGCACGGCCTCGGTCTTCGCGGTCTCCCGATCGAGACCCTCGGCGCGCAGGTGCTCCTCGAGCTCCTCGAGGTGGTGGGCCATCTCGTCCCGCAGACGGCGGTCCTTGGGATTCGGGCTCACGGTCCCGCGTCCGCGTCGAGGACCGTGCGCACCGCCCAGGCCGAGCCCTCCCACCGCGCGCGCAGGGCCTCGAGCTCCTCGCGTCCCCGGGGCGTCAACGTGTAGAAGCGTGCCCGTCGGCCTCGGTCGGTCTTCCTCCATTCGGAGGTGAGCCAGCCCCGTTCTTCCATGCGATGGAGGGCGGGGTAGAGGGCGCCTTCCTCCACGGTGAGCCGGTCGCCCGTGACCTCTTCGATCCAGCGGGCGACGCCGAATCCGTGGGAGCTCTCCGCCGAGAGCGCCTTGAGGACGAGCATGTCCAACGTGCCCGGCACCAGCTCCACCCGATCGTCTCCCACCGCTCCCTCCGCATCGACGCCGTTACCCTCATTGGTTCAGGGTATAGCATAAGCTACTTACCCTAAGTAATCAATGGTAGACGATCGTCGCTCCGTCGTGGCCTCCACGAGGGGGCCGCGCCCGAGCAGCGGGAGGAGGTCGACGAGCGGGCATCACGTCACTCCGCGCGGATCGCCTCCACGGGATCCGTGCGCGTGGCCCGGAGCGCCGGCACGACGGTGGCGAGGGCGGCGACGGCGCAGAGGCCGGCCATGACCGCGGCGAGCATGCCGGCGCTTCGGGGGTGGACGCCGAAGACCATGCTCTCGACGACGCCGGAGGCGCTCCATGCGAGGGCGCCGCCCAGGAGGACGCCGACCGCCACGAGCCGCGCGGTGCTCCCGAGCACGTGGCCCATCACCCGCCCGCTGCCGGCGCCCAGCGCAACGCGGATCCCCATCTCCCGTCGCCGCCGGCCCACCCGGAAGGCGACGATCCCGTACAGCCCGCCGGCGGCCAGGGCAGCGGCGAGAAGGCCGAGGGCCAGCGCGAGCTGGGCCCCGATGCGGAAGAGCCAGTGGGCGTTGTCCATGAGCTCGCGGCCCGTCTTCATGTCGTAGAGCGGCACTGCCGGATCGATCCGTCTCGCGGCCTCCCGCAGCGGGGCGGCGAGCGTGCCGGGGTCGCCTTCGGTGGAGGCCATGAAGATCACCCGCGTTCGTCCGGCCTGGGCCAGGGGACGGTAGACGGCGGCGCTCGGCGGCTCGACGACGCTCATGTAGCGGCCGGTCTCCACCACGCCCACGACCTCGAGGGTGGAGGCGGCCGCGTCGGGGGCGTACCGGAGTCGCTTGCCGATGGCGCTCCCGCCGGGCCAGAAGGTCTGCGCCAGCGCCCGGTTGATCACGACCACGGCGGGCGCGTCGGCGTCGTCGGCATCGGTGAAGCCTCTCCCGGCGAGGAGCCGCACGCCGGAGACCTCGAACCATCCGGGCCTCACCGCGGTGCTCCAGGCCGAGGGGCCGAGCTCGTCGGGGCCGTACTCCCGGTCGCCGGCGTACACCCGAGACGACGAGCTGAAGTCGCCGAACGGAATGCTCGCGGCCACGGCGACCCCGTCGACTCCCGGGATCGCGGCGGCTTCGCGCTCGAGCTCGTCGAGGAAGAGGGACGCCTCGTCGGCGCCGTATCCGGCCAGCGCCAGGTCCATGGTGGCGATCATGCGCCCCTCGGTCGCGAAACCGGGGTCGATGGCGCGCACGTGACGCAGGCTCGCGGTGAAGAGGCCGGCCAGGAACAGGGTCACGAAAGAGAGGGCCACCACGCCGACCACCACGCCGTTCAGGAGCTTCTCGCCACCCATGCGGAGGCCCGCCGCGTGGTCGTCGCCGCGCAGGAACCCGGAAATGCCGGGCCTGGACGCCTGAAGAGCGGGGGCGAGCCCGAAGACGAGGATGGCGAGCACGGATGCGCACACGGCGAACGCGACGCTCGTCGGCTCCAGGGCCGTGCTGATGGAGAAGNNCGGCAGGAGCGCTGCGTCGAGTCGCCCCAGCCAGGCCGCGAGCCCCGCCCCCACGACGGCTCCGAGAATGGCCAGGAGCACGCTCTCCGTGAGGAGTTGGCGGAGGAGCCGCCCCCGCCCGGCCCCGATCGCGACGCGCACGGCGATCTCCCTTCTCCGGGACACGGCTCTGGCCAGGAGAAGGCTCGCCACATTGCCGCAGGCTACGAGCAGCACCAGCCCCGACCCCAGGACCGCCAGGAGCCCGACGGTGTTCGGGAGCCCCGCCTGGTCGGGCGCGACCTGGCCGGCGACCTCCTCGGTGGCCCGCAGCGTCATGCCCGCGTTGTCTTCGGGATACTCCGAGGCCAGCCGCCCGGACAGGGTCTCGAGCGCCGCGTTCGCCCCCTCCAGCGTGACTCCGTTTGCGAGACGGGCGAGCATCATCAGCGACCGGCTCCCGCGCTGCCGGTCCCACGCCTCGGACCACCGCGCGGCGACGGCCCAGGGACGCACGGGGACCCAGAGGTCCATGGCCAGGCCGAACTTCGTCCCGTGGAACCCCTCCGGAGCCACCCCGATGATCGTGACCGGGATCTCGTTCAGCTCGATCACGGTCCCCGCAACGCCGGGGTCGGCGCCGAACGCCTCCGTCCACAGTTGATGGCTGACGACCGCCACGGGCTCGGTGGCCCCGACTCCGTGCTGCCGGGGGTCGATGGCGCGACCGAGCGCCGGCTCGACCCGGAGGACGTCGAAGTAGTTCGCGGTGACCACCTCGCCATGGACGAGCGTGCTCAGGTCCCCCACGACCATGCCCCAGCTCTCCAGGCGGTGCATGAGCGCGCCCTCGAAGACGTCCACACCCTCGACGATGTCGGCATAGTTGGCGAAGGAGACCCGGCTCGCGCTCTCGCGTACCTCGTGGACCCGCACCAACCGGTCCGCCCCCGGCACGGGGAGNNGGATGATGCTGAACATGCCGGTGTTCGCGCCCACGCCGAGCCCCAGGGAGAGCACCGCGAGGACCGCGAATCCCGGGCTCTTCACCAGGCCGCGCGCCGCGAACCGGAGATCCTGGAAAAGCGATTCCATCGTTCCTCCTCCCTTCCTCGTCGTCGATTCCTCGCGATGGGCCCGCACGGCGCTGAGCGGAAGCTCGGCGAACGNNCCGCGAAGCACTCCTCCATGTCGCTTCCCACGTCGCCGCGATGGCGGTCGGGATACGCCCTCAGCAGGAGCCGATAGAGGCCCGTGAGCAGCCGCGTCATCAGAGCAGCCGGCGCATCAGATCAGATCCATTGCCTCGGCCATGCCGACGAGCCCCTTCAGCCGCTCGGCCTCGGCGGAGAGCACCCGGTGGCCGAACGGGGTGATGGCGTAGTAGCGCCTCCTGCGGTCGTCGAGGTCCGGAGCGGGCCGCCTCTCGGTCTCCTTCAGGAGGCCCTCGTCCGCCAGGCGACGGATGACCGCGTACAGGTTGCCCGGCACGAGCTGGATCTGGCCGTCGGTCTGCTCCGCGATGTCGCTCACGATCCCGTAGCCGTGACGCTCACCCCGGGCGAGCGTCATCAGGATCNNAGCTCGTCCGGTCGGAGTCGCTGCTCCCCGGTCATCGTCCGATCCAGCGCTCGGTCATCGTCCGCTCCGGTGCTCGGTCATCGTCCGCTCCGATGCTCGGTCATCGTCCCCGGCAGTGCTCGGTCCTCGTCCGCTCCGGTGCTCGGCGTCGTCCGCTTTCGCCGCGCAACGTCCCCCGGCGAATGATCTCCGCCGGGGATCTATGCGAAGGATCAGTATACTCAAAATCATTATAGTCACGCCAGAGCCCGAAGGATCGAGCATCCGTGCGGGGGTTTCCCGAAGGGCGGGCGGCTCGTCGGAGGTCGGCTGCGGGGCCTCCTACTCGGCCGTCACGGCACCCCGGCCGGCACGCGGTTCGAGTCGACGATCGCGTCGCGGACGATTGCGCGTACCGGCTGGTCGGGGCGTACGACGCCCATGGGCATGTACTGGGTCCAGACCAGGACGACCAGCTCCTCCACCGGATCGATCCAGAACCAGGTGGAGGCGGCGCCACCCCACGAGTAGGTCCCCGCCGTGGGACCGTCGACGTTCACGGCGAAGCCGAGCCCGAAGCCGTCCTGGGGAACGAAGCCGCCGATGCGGATGGGCAGCAGCGCCTCGTCGAGGTGGTTCCTCGTCATGACCCGGACGGTCTCGGCCTGGACGATCCGGACGCCGTCCAGCTCGCCTCCGTTCAGGAGCATCTGGCTGAAGCGAAGGTAGTCCGAGGCCGTGGACGTGAGACCGCCGCCTCCCGAGTACCAGGAGGGAGGGCGGGTGAAGGGTCCGTCCACGGGCGAGTCCGATAGGATCAGCTCACCGTCCACCGTCGAGTAGACGGCCGTGAAGCGCTCCAGCTTCTCGGCGCCGACGTGGAAGGCGGTGTCGTCCATCCCGAGGGGGCGAAAGATCCGCTCGTGGAAGAAGTCGGCGAGGGACCTCCCGGAGACGACCTCCACGACCCGCCCGAGAACGTCGGTGGACATGGAATAGTTCCAGACGCTACCCGGGTCGGCCAGGAGCGGGAGCGACGCCACCACGTCGATGGTCTCCGCCAGGTTCCGGTCGGTCTGCATGCTCAGGCCGCCCAGCTCGCGAACGTACATGCGATCCACGGGCGTGCTTCCGAAGACCCCGTAGGTGAGTCCCGACGTGTGACGCAGCAGGTCGCGGATGGTCGCCGCACGGGACGGCGGGCGCAGCCGCCCTTCGTCGTACACCTGGACCTCGTCGAAGGCCGGGAGGACTTCGGAGACCGGCTGGTCGAGCTCCAGGCGTCCCTGCTCGACCAGCATCATGACCGCCACGCTGGTCACGGGCTTGGTCATGGAGAAGATTCGGAAGACGTCGTCCGCCTCCAGGGCGTCCTCGCCGACCACACGCCACCCGTGCGCATCCCAATGGACCACCGTGCCCCGGCGGGCCACGAGCGTCACGACGCCCCCCGTTCGCCCCTCGTCGACCAGGGCCTGCATGGCCGGCCCGATGCGCGCCAGGACCTCGGAGGACATCCCGACGGACTCGGGACTGCCCGTCGTGATGTCGGGAGCGCGGGCTTCGACGGCGCCCCGGTCCGGCGCGACGCACGCGGCGAGTCCGAGGAGGCCCACGATGAGGGCGCGCGGGAAGGTCGATGGCGTCACGGCGAGCCTCCTTTCGGCCGAGGTCGCGTCAACTTGCGTCTTTGCCGTCCCCGGGGCCAGGGCGGGTCCTCGCCGGGAGCGCCGGCCCGCTCTAACTTCGCGCCATGACGCGCGCACCGGTTCGAGCCACCCTGTGCCTCCTGGCCGCGGCGGGTTGCGGGAATGCCGGGGGGGACGAGCCCTACCGGCCCGTGGCCGACGTGCAGGAGCTCATGCTCCACGTCGTGGAGCCCGCCGCCCAGACGTACTGGGGTGCGGTGGGCTGGGTTCTCGACGCCGAAGGGGAGCACTACATCCGCCCCGAGAGCGAGGAGGAGTGGCTCGCGGTGGAGAACGCCGCCTTCTCGGTGGCCGAGTCGGGCAACCTCCTCATGATGGCCGGACGGGCGCTGGACGACGACGGATGGATGGCGATGTCGCGCGCCCTGGTCGATGTCGGCGAGCGGGCGCTCCGTGCCGCCGAGGCAATGGACGAGCAGGGGGTCTTCGACCTCGGGGCGGAGATGTATTACGTCTGCTCGGGCTGCCACGCGGCGTATTCGCCCGAAATCCTGCGGCCCAGCGACGAGCGGTCGGCGGGCGACCCGTGATCCCCTCCTTCCTATCGTGGCTGGGCAACACCAGGTGGAGCGTCGCGCTCCTCGAATCCTACTACGTGTGGCCCCTGGTCGAGTCGACCCACGTGCTCACCCTCGCGCTCTTCGTCGGGACGGTCA
>JABAOG010005024.1_pt1 | contig 15204 bp, 16 predicted proteins | sample 7062131 | NCBI WGS metagenome assembly JABAOG01 (sample SAMN14538629, study PRJNA623070) | marine sediment metagenome | biome: marine biome [ENVO:00000428]; feature: marine pelagic biome [ENVO:01000023]; material: deep marine sediment [ENVO:00002113] | place: India: Arabian Sea | collected...
AGCAACTTGGCAGCGCAGATGGAGGCCGAGTCCGACGTCGGGCGGTGGGTCGATCTGAACCGCCAGTTTCACGAGGTGCTGGTCTCGGTGGTCGGAAACAAGCGCATGCTCGAGATCCTGCGGAGCCTGCGCAACGCCACCGCACCCTACGTCGGCATGGCGCTGCAGCAGCACGACTACCGGCGCGGCGCGGCGAACAAGCACCACTGGGAGCTCATCGAGGCTCTACGCGCCGGCGAGGGGAAACGGGCGGCGAAGCTCGCCGTCGAGCACGTCGACCTCACCATCAAGCAACTCGAGGCCGCGCGCCAGGTCTTAGAGGGGTCTGCCTGATCTTCCTGGGCGAACTGCTGCCGGTGGCAGGCAACCTGTCTGGACCGCTACCTGCCGGGTAGCCGCACCGTGACGGTGTTGCCGCCGTACCCGTGCTCGCTGTCCCGTCCTTCGACGGTTACCTCGTTGACGCCCTCTGGGATCTCGACGCCGCGCTGGGTGCGGGTGAACGGCTGCTCTTTCGCGTGGTCATGGGCGAGGCGGTGCACGCCGTACACAGTGCCGTCCGGGCCTATGACCCGCCAGCCGTCGGCGTAGCGCTCAGGTGTGTCGTACGGCGAACTGACCGTGACGCTGAAGGAGAAGGTCTCGCCGGTCCGTTCGACTTCCGCGTCCACGATGTCCGGATACCGCTCACCGGCGCTCGACGGTCCAGGTGTGCCCGCGCCGCCGGCCTCAGGGTCGTCTGCTGCACAAGCGGTCACCAAGAGGATCACGGCAACGAGGAGAACCAGCACTGGCACAACCGTACGCGCGCCGTGCCGGCTCTAGCCGGCCGGCAGGGCGAGCAGGCCGGAGACCACCGCGACGAGATCCCGCCCGGTGACGTCAGGAGCGGCGAAGATGGCGGGAAAGTCGTCCTCAAGCCGTGCGACCCAGCCGGTGGTCAGGCCTGCCTGGTGAGCGCCGTGGGTGTCCCACGCGTGGGCGGCGACCAGCGCCACTCGGTCCGGGGGAACCCGTGTGCTGTGCGCCGCGTGCTGATAGATCTCAGCGGCGGGCTTCCACCGCTGGACGTCGTCCACGGACAGGACCTGCTCGATATCGTCGTCGACTCCGGCACGGCGCAGCAGCGCCGCTGTGTTCTGCGCCGACCCGTTGGTCAACGTGACCATCCGAACCCCCGCGTCCCTCGCGAGCTGGATGGCCGGCGCCACGTCGGGGTGCGGGTCGAGCACGGCGAAGCCGCCGAGAACCGTGCGGACGGTGTCGTCGTCGAGCGCCGATCCGGCGGTCGAGCGCAGCGTCGCCGTCGCGATCTCCCCGAACGGCCGGTACTCGCCGCTCGCCACGAGAGCGAACCCGTCTCGCAGCAGGCGGGCGAACCACAACTCGAGCAGGTCGCCAGGTAGTCCGGCATCGACCAGCCGTTGCCGCAGTGGCTCGAGCGGGAACAGGGTCTCGATCACGTCGAATGCGATGACAAGTGGTCGCGTCGCCATATGCAGATCATCCGCCGTCCGTCCGCGGATGACAACAAGCGGGCGCGGCTCACCCACTCTTCATCTCATCTCCACGTCTCCTCCAAGTACGCCGCTGCTGAAGGGCGGACAGTGATGGGCGTGGCCGCACCTGGTCACACGGGAAGGTCCCGGGAAGGAAGCCCCGGCACTGTCCTGGCATCAGTTCACTTCGGGACAAGGAGTCCACATGTACCTGTACTCGATGCTGGTCGCCGAGGCGGCTCGCAAGGAGCGGGAGCGCGCATCGCTGATATCCGCTCGGCAGCAGCGGCGCGACGCGCGCAGTGCAAGCCGATCACGCCGGCACACCGGATTCGTCCGGGGAGTTCGGACGCGAAAGGTGCGCGCCGGGCTTCGGTCTCCCGCGGTCGCGGCGCCGGAGGGCTGCTGATGGCCGTCGAGGCCGGTGCATCGAGCCCGGGGGTCAGCAGCGCTCGCCGGCCGCGAAGCCCGCCGCGAACGTCGCCGAAGATCGCCGACCACATTCCAACAGCCCACATCACCAAACCGACGCAGAAAGAGGTTCAGAAATGACCACCACCACTGAGCGCCAGCCCCTCAACGGGGTCGACACGCCGACGCTGTTCGCGACGCTCGACGCCGTTCGGGAGCAGCCTGAGCTCGCGAGGTTCCAGTTCCGGGCCACCAACAAGTGGGTGAGCGGCACGCACAACCGCAGCACCATGCACACCTACTACGGCGCGGGCCAGGAGCTCGAGCACAAGGACGCGACCGTCGTGGACGCCGACCACCCGCCCGTGCTCGTCGGCAACGACAACGGCCCTGCCCCGGTCGAATACGTGCTGGCTGCGCTGGCCGCGTGCCTGACCTCCGGGCTGGCCAACATCGCGGCGGCCAGGGGCATCGAGCTGACCGAGGTCGAGTCGAGCGTCAAGGGCGACATCGACCTGCTCGGCATCCTTGGGCTGTCCGCCGGGGTTCGCAACGGCTACGAGCACATCCAGGTCGACTTCAAGATCAAGGGCGATGCGCCCGAGGAGAAGCTGCGGGAGATCGTCGAGCAGTCCCGGGACCGCTCGGCGGTGTACGACGTCATCACCAACCCCGTGCCGGTCACCCTCAACGTGATCGCCGGCTGACACACCCGCGCGGCGGCCGTCCGGACCGACACCGGGCGGCCGCCACGCCCCCGCAAACGAGACGAGAACGAGAAAGTGATGAGCAGGATCGACACAGTCGTCATCGGCGCCGGTCAGGCCGGCCTTGCCACGAGCCGGTGCCTGACGGACACCGGCCGGGAGCATGTCGTGCTCGACCAGGGCCGGCTGGCGGAGAGCTGGCGGACGGCGCGCTGGGACTCGCTGCGGCTTCTCACGCCGAACTGGATGAGCCGCCTGCCCGGATGGAGCTACCGGGGTGACGACCCGGAGGGGTTCATGCCGGCGTCCGGGCTCGTGAGCTACCTGTCCTCGTACGCGGGCTCCTTCGACGCTCCGGTGCGGTCGCACACAGCCGTCACGGACGTGCGGGCCGCGGACGAGGGCTACCGCCTCACCGCGACCGACGGGGAGTGGGCGGCTCGCAACGTGGTCGTCGCCGCCGGCCCTCGCCCGTGGCGGCCGCAGCACGCAGCCCGGCTGCCGGAGAGCGTCCGGCAGCTGCACTCCACCGAGTACCGGAACCCGTCGGCCCTGCCGGACGGCGGGGTTCTCGTGGTCGGGGCGTCCGCGTCCGGGGTCCAGATCGCGGGTGAACTGCGGCGCGCCGGCCGTGAGGTCGTCCTGTCCGTGGGGACGCACACCCGGCTGCCGAGGCGCTACCGCGGCATGGACATCATGTGGTGGCTCGACCAGACCGGCGCGCTCAACCGCACCGTCGACGAGGTCCGCGACGTGCGGCAGGCACGCCGGGAGCCTTCGTCCCAGCTCACCGGCGCCGGCGGCGGACGTGGGATGGACCTCGGAACGCTGCGCGGGGACGGCGTCACGATCGCCGGCCGGATGAGCCGGGTGAGCGGGGTCGAAGGGTCCCGGATCCACTTCGACGACGACCTGCCGAGCACGACGGTCGCGGCAGAGCGCCGGCTCCGCCGGACCCTCGCGAAGATCGACGCGTATGTCGACGCCGCAGGGTTGGCCAGCGAGGTGATGCCGCCCGACGAGATCCGACCGGTGATGCTGACGAGCGGGCCGGACGCACTGGACCTGCGGGCGGCCGGCATCTCGACCGTGGTCTGGGCGACCGGGTTCGAGTTCCGCTACCCGTGGCTGCGCGTTCCCGTGCTCGACGGTGCCGGGCAGATCGACCAGTACCGGGGCGTCACGTCCGCGCCCGGCCTCTACGTCGTCGGCCTGCGCTTCATGCACCGCCGCAACTCCCAGTTCATCGACGGCGTGCGGCACGACGCCCGTGCCGTCGTCGACCACCTGACCGGCGTGCGAGCGCCGGCGCTGAAGGAATGAGAGCCATGGGCACGAACTACGACGTCATCGTTGTCGGGGCGCGCTGCGCCGGCGCGGCCACGGGGATGTTGCTGGCACGGCAGGGCCTGCGGGTCCTCGTGCTCGACCGCGCCCGGCACGGTAGCGACACGGTCTCCACTCATGCGCTGATGCGCGGCGGCGTCCTGCAGTTACAGCGTTGGGGAGTGCTCGACCGAGCCGTCTCGGACGCTCCACCGGTGACGAAGGTCGTGTTCCACTACCCGGGCGACACGACGCGGATATCCCTCAAGCCGGCCGCCGGCGTCGACGCGCTCTACGCACCGCGGCGGGACGTGCTCGATCCCGTGCTCGCCGACGCCGCGGCGTCCGCGGGAGCCGACGTCCGCTTCGGCGTGGCGGTGGCCGGGTTACTCCGCGACGACACCGGCCGCGTCACCGGCGTGACGACACGTGACCGCAGCGGCCGTCGCGGTGTCGCCACCACCGCGCTGACGGTGGGCGCCGACGGCATCCGGTCGATCGTCGCGCGCGAGGTCGGCGCGCCGGTGCTCCAGACGGCTGTCGGCTCCGGGAGCGCCTTCCTGTACGGCTACTGGCCGGGACTGCCGGCCGAGGGGTACGAGTGGTTCTACGCTCCGGGTGTCAGCGCAGGCATGATCCCGACCAACGAGGGCCGGACGGTGGTGTTCGTCGGCGCGCCGCCGGAACGGATGAAGGCCGTGCTGGCGGATAACGGGCCGCGCGGTGCCCACGGCGCCCTGCTGGAGATCGTCTCGCCGGCTGCGGCTGAACGGGTGAAAGCCGCGGGAGCGCCCGAATGGCGGCGCGGCTTCGCCGGGCTGCCCGGCTACCGGCGGCAGGCTTGGGGGCCTGGGTGGGCCCTGGTCGGGGACGCGGGCGGCTTCGAGGACCCGCTCAGCACCCACGGCATGACGAACGCCTTCCGCGACGCGGAGCTGCTGACATCGGCGGTAACCGACATTCACGGCGGGCTCTCCACAGAGGCGGCGGCACTGTCCGGATACCAGCGGAGCAGGGACACGCTCGGCGCGCGCCTGTTCGCGGCGGTGGAGTCGATCGCGAGCTACTCGTGGACGATGCCGCAGCTGCGGCAGTTGCTGCTCGAGGCGAGCTCGGCGATGAGCGAGCAGGTCGACGCAACTCAGCAGTGGGATCGCGCTGATCGGCCGCTGGCGGACACCGTTTTGCGAGATTGATCTCGAACCTTCGTCGCATGCTGTTATGTACATCGGGGCCCGCGCAGTCGATGATGTGAAAGTACAACCGGCAACGCCGTCCGGAGGCGACGTGGGGGAGTCATCGAACCACCCGTGTAGGGTCGAGATCAGGCTGCTCGGCGGGTTCGATGTGCTGCTCGACGGCAAGCCCGTCGTGGCGGACGCATGGACCCGCCCCCAGGCGGCGACGCTCGTCAAGGTGCTGGCCCTCGCTCCGGGCAGGCGGCTGCACCGGGAGCAGCTGATCGACCGGCTGTGGCCGGAGCTCGCGATCGCCGAGGCCGCACCACGGCTACACAAGCTTGCCCACTACGCCCGGCGCGCACTCGGCAACAACCGGGCCGCGGTCGTCCTCCGCGGCGAGACCGTCACCCTGCTGCCCGACGCCGAGGTCGTGGTCGACGTCGACGCCTTCGAACGCGCCGCCGAGCAGGCGCTGGCGGACGGCCGCCCGGCTGCGGCAGCGGAGGTTGTCGACCGCTCTACGGCGGGATTCTGCTGCCGGAGGAGCTCTACGAGCCATGGGCCGAGGCCCGCCGCGAGCACCTGAGCCTGCGCTACCGGGATCTGCTGCGGGTGGCGGAGCGGTGGGATGACCTGCTGGCCGAGGATCCCGCCGACGAGGACGCCCACATCGCCTTGATGACCTGGCACGTCGCGGAGGGCGATCATCGTGCGGCGTTGCGGCAGTACGAACGGATGGACGCGGCGCTGCGTCGCGAGCTCGGCGTCGGCCCGGGTCCCAGGGCCGCCGCCATCCGGGACCGGATCCTGGCCGGCCTCCCCGAACAACAGCGCCCCGCCGGCCGGACCCACCTCGTCGGCCGCAAGGAGGAGCGCACGCGGTTGGAGCGGGTGCTGACCGAGGCCGGCAGCGGAAGCGGCCGTACCGTACTGGTCGCCGGGCCACCGGGTGTCGGCAAGTCGGCGCTGCTCGACTGGGTGGCGCAGCGGGCCGAGAGCGCGGGCTGGCGGGTGGGGCACGGTGTGGCCGCCGCCGTCGAAGGCGCCTGGCCGTACGCCCCTGTGCTGGACGCGCTCGCGGACCTGTGCCGCCGTCATCCGACCCTGCTCGACGGGCTCGATGACACCTACCGACTGGAGATCGAGCGGGCTCTGGCGGGTCACGAGCTCACCTGGAGCGGCGAGGGAACCCACCAGCGGCTGTTCGTCGCCGCTGCCGAGTTGCTCCATCTGGCGTCGTCGGCGACCGGGCTGTTGCTGCTCATGGACGACATGCACGAGGCGGACGAGGCCAGCCTGCGGTTGCTGCACTACCTCTCCCGGGCCGCAACCCGGGACCGGGCGCTCATCGTCGTCGGGCACCGCGAAGGCGGACGGCGCGTGGAGCAGTTCAACAGCAGCCTGCGCCGCCGGAACCTGGCCGTCGAGATCTCGCTGAGTGCTTTGGACCGGGCGGGTACCGACGAGCTCGTGCGTGCCTACCGGGCCGACGCGTCGGAGGAGCAACTGACCCACATCTGGGAGGTCTCCGGCGGCCTGCCGTTCGCCGCGATCGAGATGGCCAGAGCACCGGCGCTCGGCCCGGTCGAGATGGTCGGCGCGCTCGGCCTGGGCCGGCTGGCGGTCAAGACCCGGGAGGCCCTGCGGCAGGTAGCCGTGATCGGTACCAGCTTCGACACGGACCAGTTCGTGGCGCTGACCGGCCTTCCCGAGCCTGAGGCCTACGCCGCGCTGGACGCGGCGCTGGCCGCGCTGGTCGTGGTGCACACCGGGTCCGGCTACCGGTTCCGGCACGCGCTGATCAGGGACGCGCTCCTCGACGGGATCCCGGCGGCCCAGCGGCGTGTCTTCCACCAGCAGGCCGCGGCCCGGCTCGACGCCATCGGAGCACCGCCGGCCCGGATTGCCCATCACCTGATCGCAGCTGGCCGGCTGACCGATGCCGTGCCCCATGTGATCCAGGCGGTGGAGACGGAAGCCGCCGTCGGCGCCTACAGCGACGCGCTCGGCTTGGTCGACGCCGTGCGCGAGCACGCCGCACCAGGTGACAGTGCCCGGCTGCTGGCGCTGCGTGCGAACCTGCTGTCCGCCCTGGGGGACCGGTCCACCATCGACGCGTACCGTTCGGCGCTCGCCGTCGCGGCGGAAGAGGACCGTCCCTTGTTGCGGGCACGGATGGCGCAGGCGGCCATCATGGAGGGCGACCTCAATACCGCCGGCACGATCATGGAGGGGTTGGAACCTGACGGTGGCCCCGCCGACGTGGCCATCCTGCTTGCCCAGGGCAACTTGTCCTACCTCCGTGGCGACGTCGACTCGGCGTGGAAGGCGTCAGACCGGGTCTGCGGGCTCATCGGGCCCGAAGGGGACACGTGGCAGCGGTTGGACCTCCTCGGCTTGCAGGCGCTCATCGCGCACCACCGTGGGGAGCTGTTCTCGCGGCTGCGAGCAGAGCTGCGCCGTGCCCAGGATGATCCGGTACTCACTGCGACGCTGTTCGATCCCTACCTGTGCGTCGTTGAGTATCTGCTGTACGGCACGACTCCGTACTCCGAGGTGACGAAGCTGGCCCGGTCCCTGCGCGAGACTGCCCGGCGCACCGGAGTCCTGCGTGCCGAAGCGTTCGCGACGGCTTTGCTGGGCGAAGCGGCGCTGCTCGCGGGCGACCTGGCAGCGGCTGACCGGGAACTGCAGGACGCCGTCGATCTTTACCGGGAGATCGGCGCGCCGGCCGGGGAGGCGAGCGCGCTTCAGCGGCTCGCCGAGTTGCGGCTCCTCCAGGGCAACCGCGTCGAGACGGAACAGCTGTTGCGACGAGCGCTGCCGCGGGCGCGGTGGTCCATGATGGCCCTCCACCTCGTTCAGCGCATCTTCGGCACGATGATCCGGGCAGCGCCCGAGCCGCTGGCCGCGCGGGCGGTCGTCGACCAGGCACGGGACACGATCTCGAGGGAGGACTCCTGCGGGTTCTGCGACATCATGTTCGCCGTTCCGGCGGCGATCGCCTGCGCGGACGTCGGTGACATCGCCGAAGCGCGGCGGTACCTGCGCGTCGCCGAGCGCTCGTCGATGCTCTGGGAAGGAACCTCGTGGCAGGGTGCCATCCTCGAAGTCCGGGCCCACCTGGCCCGCGCCGAGGCCGCGCCGGCGCACGCGGTGGGGCTGCTCGAGGCGGCTGCCGGCCTGTTCGAGCAGGCGGGGCAGCCGCTCGATGCGGAGCGGTGCCGTAGCAAGGCCGCCGGCGAGCAATGGGCCGTCGTCGGCTGAGATCCGGGGTCATCCACAGCCCTGCTGCTGGTGGACGACAACGGGCGCGGCGTCGACCCACTCCGCGTCGGCGTCGCCCCATTCCGTGTCGTGGAACTGCCTGCGCAGGAAGCTGAAAGTCTGGACGGCCGCGGAGATCGCACAGCCCGGGATGAAGCCCAACTGGGTGGTGAGCAGCGCGTAGGTGATCCACGCCGGCTGCACGGCGGCACCGAGCAGCCACCCCCACCACCGCTTCGCCCCGGCCGCCCACAGCGCCGTCACCTGCAGCCCGGTCAGCAGCCAGGGCCACCACTCGGGGACCCCGAGACGCGTCGTGACGCCCCATGAGGTGAGCACCACGCTTAGCGAGAGCGCGGCGCTGAAGGCGACCGCTCCCGTCAGGCGCAGCCGGCTGCGGTCGTCCACGCGCGTCAGAACATGAGTCAAAACAGGACGTGTCATGCGAGGCAGCGTGCTCGGGCCGCCTTCCCAGAACCTTCCGTCCGGCGGGCTCGCCGGGAAGTGCGCGCACGCTGCCCGGGGCCGGGTGGAGTTCCCATCGAGGACCTTCGTCCCTGCCCTGCCGCGATGAGTGCGCCAAGACTGGCGGCATGAAGACCAACACACTTGTCGTGGATCCCGGCGGCTGGGTCAGCTGCCCGCGCCGCGGGCACACAAACGTCGAGGTCTGCCTCGGCTGCAGCTTCTTCGAGGACCTCCGCGATCTCCCCTCGGAGCCCGGAGCCCGGCTCGGCTACCAGGAACTGCGCTGCGACTACCGGCGCAGCAAGCTGCGGGTTCCCGCCCGCTGATCGGCGGACCTTCCGCGGCCCGCCCGGTGCTGCGGCCGAACCGTGCACGCGCGTCCGGCCGCGGTCAGCCGAGGCCGGCGAGGACCTCCTCGATGGAGTGTGCGGATGCGTGGTCGGTGGGGCGGGAGAGGTAAACGTTGACGTGGTACCAACCCGTGCTCTCCCTGCCCGATGGGTCGATGCCCTGTTCCGCCAACGTGTGCAGGGCGTACTCCTGCTCCGCCTCGTCGGCGAAGCGCCGCTGCGGGAAGGTGGTGTGCGCAAGCCGCTCGGTGACCAGCCCGTGCTGCTCCAGAACGTCGGCGATGCCCTGGTACGGAACGGTGCGCAGGCACAGCGCCGCGAACCACGGTCGGCGTTCAGGCGGCGTCGCGTCCAGTAGCCGGTCGACCGTGCGATCGGTGATGTAGCCGATGCCACCGGTGACAGTGAACACGTCCGCGCCGCTCAACAGGTCGGACAGCGTCGCACTCGGTTCGTTGCGTTCGAGGTCCTCGACGACCCCGGCGTCGAGCAGTTCCGTGCTGAGTGCGTACTCAACGGCCGGTTCTGACGCGTCGATGCCCACGATCGTGGGCGCGTCCGGCCGCCGCCGCTCGGAGTAGAAGGCGCGGTCGGCCTCGAGCAACTCCGCGGTCGTCATGGCCGCGACTTCGGAGGACGTGTAGCGGCTGTAGAGATCGCTGAGATCGAGGTCGCAGCCCAGCAGCGCGCCGTTGATCCCGTAGGAGCAGCACAGGTCGATCACCGTGGGCCGGTCGGACGGGTGCGCGTCGAGCACCCGGCGGAATACCTGCTTGCCGTGCTGCGGGACCTCGTAGTCGAGGTCCCCCAGCCGCCGGAAGTACTCCCGCGGGTCCGGCTGGACGTAGATCTCGTCGAAGTTGGCCTTCCCCAGCGCTCCATCGGCCTCATGGGCGGACATCGATTCAACCTTTTCATCGGCAGGCCGCCCCCGCCTGGCTCGCGGGGACCTCGCGGAGGACATTGTGGAGCCAAGTATACGAAGTGACCAATAGACGGCCGGCGGCACCGCCGCCGTGGAAGCGGCGAACCCGCCCACCCGGCGCGGACCGGTGGTGCGGGTTATCCTGCCGGCACGTGGCGCCTGAGACGAAGCCCGAACAGCACCAACCAGATCGCGGTAAGTGCCGCAAGGCCGCTCGATGCCGCCGCCATGTCCGTGCTGGGCCCCTCGAGAATGGCGATGGCGCTCGCGAGGACCACGCCGACGCCCAGGACGAGCGGTGACCAGGGGATCCACCTCGGATAGCCGCCGTTGGTCAGCATGCCGAGACCGACCAATGCCACGCCGGCCCAGACCAGGAGCATGCCGAACAGGCGCACGAACGTCGCCGCCACCCACAGCACGAGCCCGGTGTCGAACGAGCCGCTCGTCGCCTCGGCGAGAGCCGCTGTGCCCAGGGCGAACTGGACGGTCACCACCGCCGAGCCGGCCAGCACCGCATAGCGGCCGAGCACGAACCAGGCCGAGCCTGCGCTGTCCACCGCACAGCGGCTGATCGCGGAGACTCCGGCGGCCAGGGCCCAGATTCCGACCGGGACAGCCAGCGTCACGACCTTGGTGCGGCCGGCGTTGTCTGCCAGCAGCGACAGGAAGCCAGCGTGGTCGGCGGCGTCGACCGGGCGGGGAAACAGCAGGCTTGTCAGAATCAGCAGGCCCGCTGCTGTCAGCGCGACGCTTGCTACGCGCTGCCACCCTGTGGTGCCACCTCGGTTCACGATCTGGTCTGCCATCTCGGCCTCCTCGCGTAGCGTCGTTCGGGTAGGCAGTGACGACGCTATGGATGCGGACCGGTCGTGCCTATCGGGAGTTCTCCCCACGCCAGCAGCCCCGTGTTCCATGGCGTACAAGGTGGCGGCCGCCCGCGTAGGAGACGCCCATCTTGCGGTAAGCCTTCCGGACATCGTGATCAGCCGCCTTCACCGCCGGTGCCCGGTCCACAAGCGCCGCCCTTCGGCGTCGACCGCGGGGGCGGGACTTGCGGCACGGTTCATTCACCATCGGTCCCTGCCGTCGCTGTACGAACGGCCCTACGGGAATGGCCGCTCCTGCGCGACCATGACAGTGAAGTGCTGGATTCGGAAGATGCTTTCCTACCGGACCTGGCGCCCGAACGGCCAAGAGTGAGATCAGATGGCAGGACCCCGTCGCGTCACCATCGCCGTGGTCGTGGCCCTGGCGCTGATAGCGGCGGCCGCGATCATCGGCGTGCTCGCGGCGCTGGACCAGGAAGGGTCGGCGGGCAGCTCATCCGCGCCTACAGCCGTACCAGAACCGGCGCGTGCCCCCTTGACCGGCCTGCGCGTCGGCGAGGGCGCCGACCTCGACCACCCTGCCGTTGCGATCAAGGTGTCCAGCGTCGAGCAGGCACATCCACAGGCCGGCGTCGACCGCGCCGACATCGTCTTCGTCGAGCCGATAGGCGTGTCGTACACGCGCCTGGCGGCCGTCTTCCACTCCGAACTTCCGGACCTGGTCGGCCCGGTCCGTTCGGTACGGCCGATGGACGCATCGCTGCTGAGCCCGTTGACGGCAGTATTCGGCCACACCATGGGTAGTCCCTGGGTCATGGACTACGTCGAGTCGGTCGCGGACCTGGACAGCCTCGGCACTACCGACGTGCGGGGCTCGGACGCCTACGTCCTGGACGACCAGCGGCCGGCACCGGACCATGTGTTCGCCAGGCCCCGGGTGCTGCTGGAGCTCTCCGAGCTCACCGCGGCTCCGCAGCCCTACTTCAGCTACGCATCCGATCCGCAAGGCAGTTCCGCGGAGCTGGCAGGCGGGCCCGGCCAGGCCGTCGATGTTCCGTACGGGCCCGGCTGGCGGGCGACGTGGACGTTCGACGAGACTGCGGGCCGCTATCTGCGCGATGAGCCCTGGGGTGCGCACACGCTGGTCGACGGCACACAGGTCAGCGCGGTCAACGTGCTCGTCCTCGAGGTGCCGTCGGAGACCGGCAAGATCGGCGAAGGCGCCGGCGCCCCGGTACCGATCCTGCAGCTGATCGACAACTCGGGAAGCTTCGTCGCGCTCGCTGGCGGCAACTCGGTCACGGGAACCTGGGCGAAGGGCGGCGTCCACGAGCCCTTCGAGTTGCGTACCGACTCCGGCGAGGCGCTGGAGCTCGCGCCGGGCAACACATGGGTCGAGCTCCCCGCGCCGTCGGCCGGCGTCGAGACGCGCTGAGCACCGGGTGCTGCGAGACGGGAGCGCGATGGTCAAGCGGCGCCATGCCCTGCTCGCCGCGGCCGTCCTCGGCCTCGGCATGGCTTTCGTGTCGGGTCTCGCGACTCCGGCCCCGCCCCAGGTGAGCCCGGTTCCGGCCGGACCGGTGGAGTACCCACTGGACTCATCGGCGACGAGGACCTTCGAGCTCGGATTCGACACCTGTGAGGCGCCGTCGATCGCGGCGCTGCGGGCCTGGAGGGACTCGTCCCCGTACTCGGTCGCGAACATCTACTTCGGCGGCGTCAACCGCGCCTGTGAGCAGCCCAACCTGAGCCAGGGGTGGGTGCGCCGGGCGACCGCGCTGGGGTGGAGGCTGCTGCCCACCTACGTCGGGTACCAGCCGGTCTGCATGCCCGCCAGCGAGCCCGAGAAGTTCACGGCCTCCAACGCGGCGGCACTGGGCACGTCGGACGCGCAGGACGCGATCGCCAGGGCCGACGCGCTGGGCCTGGTCGAGGGCAGTGCGCTGTACGCCAACGTGGAGGACTACGACCGCACCCCCGAATGCGGGACGGCGGTTCGGCGGTACGTGTCGGCGTGGACGACGACGTTGCACGACGCGGGCTACCTGGCAGGGGTGTACGTGCACTTCGACTCCGGGCTCCGCGACCTGACCGCCGGCCACGACTCCACGACCTATGCGCGCCCGGATGCGGTGTGGATGGCCGACTGGGACGGTGAGAGGTCGCTGACCGGGTGGCCAACCGCGCCCGACAGCCACTGGGCGGTCTGGCAACGGGCCAAGCAGTACCGCGGCGACCACAACGAGACCTGGGGCGGAGTCACCATCAACATCGACAGCAACGTCATCCGGGCTCCGGTCGGCACCGTGGCGCAGGCCTACACGGTGACCAGCAGCGCATCGCTCGAAGCGCGTACCGGCCCTTCGACGTCCTATCCCGTCGTCCGCGACCATGCTCCAGGCAGTTCGGTGTCGGTGGTGTGCCAGACGCGCGGCCAGGACGTGGGAGCCACGCCCGTGTGGAACCGGCTGGCCAGCGGCGCGTGGGTGCCCGACAACTTCGTCTCGACCCGGTCCGGCACGGGCTCCACACCGGCGCTTCCGGTGTGCACCTACCCGGGCCAGGTGATGGCGTCGGACGCCCTGAACGCACGAACCGGTCCAGGGATGTCGTACCCCACGGAGGGCAGGCCGCTGCCTCGCGGCGCGCTGGCGTGGGTGGTGTGCCAGAAGGTCGGCGGCAAGGTGGGCACCACGCTCATCTGGGACCGGTTGCGAGACGGCCGGTGGGTCAGCGACTTCTACGTCGCCAACGGGACGAACACGACCTTGAGCCCTCCGATTCCACTGTGCCCGTGAGGTCGCGCAATGGGTCACAAGACCCGCGTGCGGGTGACCAACGGCCCGCGAGAACTCCGCCCGGCCGCCGGAGACTTGCTTCAGGCACTAGCGAAGCGGGGCACGTGGTGGTCAGTCGTCGTAAGCTCATGCGGGCCGCGGCGGTTCTGGGGTTCGGCCTGGCACTTGTGCTTGGCGTCGCCGCTCCGGCCGGCCCGGCGCCGGAGACATCGGTGCGGTACCCGACGGGTTCGTCGGCGACGAGGGTGAGCGGGCTCGGGTTCGATACCTGTTCCGCGCCGTCGCTCGACGCGCTCCGGGCGTGGCGGGGCACCTCGCCTTATCGCGTCGTCAACATCTACTTCGGCGGGATCAACCGCGGGTGCGCGCAGCCGAACCTGACCAAGGCGTGGGTGCGGGATGCGACCGCGATGCGGTGGCGGCTGCTGCCCACCTACTTCGGCTACCAGCCGTACTGCATGTTCGGCAGTAAGCCGTACAAGTACACCGCCTCCAGCGCGGCGTCACGGGGCACCTCGGACGCTCAGGATGCCGTCGCCAAGGCGAAGGCGCTGGGGCTGCTGCGGGGCAGCGCCCTGTACGCGGATGTGGAGCACTACGACCGAACCAATTCGACCTGCCGTACGGCGGTCCGGCGGTACGTGTCGGCGTGGACGACGACATTGCACGCGTCGGGCTACCTGGCGGGAGTGTACGTGCACCAGAACTCCGGTCTGCGGGACCTGGCCGCCAGCTACAACTCGACGACCTATGCGCGGCCCGATGCGGTGTGGATGGCCCGCTGGGACGGCAACACCTCGCTGACCGGGTGGCCCACTGCCCCCAACTCCTACTGGGCCTACTGGCAGCGGGCCAAGCAGTACCGCGGTGACCACAACGAGACGTGGGGCGGAGTCACGATCAACATCGACAACGACGTCATCAAGGCCCCTGTCGCCACTGTGGCGCGGACCTACAAGGTGACCAGCAGCACGTCGCTCAACGCCCGGTCCGGTCCCTCGACGTCGTACCCTGTTGTCCGCACCTATGCCCCCGGGAGCTCGCTGCCGGTGGTCTGCCAGACCCTTGGGCAGAAGGTGGGCACGACCCGGGTGTGGGACAGGCTGACCACTGGAGCGTGGGTGACGGACTACTACGTCTCGACCCCGTCGAGCACCGGCTACACCTCGGCGCTGCCGAAGTGCACCTATNNGACCGGCAGCCCGCTGCCTCGCGGGGCGCTCGCCTACGTGATGTGCCAGAAGTCGGGCAGCAAGGTGGGCACGACATCCGTCTGGGACAAGCTGGTGGACGGCCGGTGGGTCAGCGACTACTACGTGTCCAACCGGTCCAACACGACCTGGAGCAGCCCGGTCCCGCGGTGCCCGTAGGCTTGTCGACGGCCTTCCGGGGTCTCAGACCTTGACGACGCTCTCGTACCTGGACGGAGTCGCGGAGCCGCC
>JABAOG010024700.1_pt1 | contig 15197 bp, 15 predicted proteins | sample 7062131 | NCBI WGS metagenome assembly JABAOG01 (sample SAMN14538629, study PRJNA623070) | marine sediment metagenome | biome: marine biome [ENVO:00000428]; feature: marine pelagic biome [ENVO:01000023]; material: deep marine sediment [ENVO:00002113] | place: India: Arabian Sea | collected...
TTCGCGCCGAGCAGGCAATAGATATCGCCGCCGTTGACGGTCAGGTCCAGATCGGTCAGCGCCTGGTGATTGCCGTAACGCTTCGATAATCGGGATGCTTCCAGCATGGCGTCTCCTGTCGTCCCGGACTCAGGGGCTCTGCAGTACGCTGTAGCTTCGATAGCGCCGCAGCGCGCTCGCTACCAGTGCCGCGCCGAGCAGCAGCATGGCGAAGATCGGCGCGATAATTCGCCGCGAGCGATCGTCGGCCTCGACGAACTCGAATCGGGGGATCCGTTCCAGATCGCGCGCGGTCAGCAGTTCGTCGTCGAGCAAACGGCTCGTAAAAAATGCCTGGTAGCGCCGATGAAATTCCTGCACCTGGTACCGGAAATCCGCGTAACGGGCGTCGTCGNNGCGTCAGGATCGCGGGTGAGAGATACTGCAAGGTGCCGACCACGCGTCTGCGACGGTCTGCCTGGTTGTCGAACTCGTCCAACAATGGCTGGAGACTCTCGGCGATCGCCGCCTCGCTGGCCATGACCTCGCGAAAGAAGACGCCGGGTTCCTGCGTGCTGTCGGCCAGGTCCGGGTGGTCGAAGAAAAACTGTTCGCGCGCCTCGGCCGCGCGTCGCTCCGCTTCGCTAGCGGCTTCGCGCAGTTCGGTCGTCAGCGTTACGCGGGACGGTGCAGGGAACCACGTGATCGCGATCACATTGACCATGGCCGGGATAACCACCACCGCGAGCAGCCAGATGTTCGCCATCATGATCCCGTTGGTCTCCGAAGGCAGATCGAGCGAGTTGACGAACAGGCCCAGCGCGAACCAGAAGGCAGCGTACCCGGTCACGATGACCAGCCAGAGCGCCGCGTCGCGCAGCGCCCCGGGTCCGCCCACGTCAAATCCGGCGAGCAGGAATCCCGCAAACGCGACGGCGGCGATCACGAGCAGGACGATGCACGCGCGGGCCGCAAATTTCGCCAGCGTGTAGCGCGGGAGTGACACGCCCTGAGCGAGGGCCAGCGCCAGGACGCCATGCTCCTTCTCGCGCGACAGCAGGTCGAAGCTCAACGCGATGATGAAAACCGGCAGCACGAAGACGATTACGAATGCCACGTCGAAGCTACCGGCCAGCAAGTTGTGGGGATTCGCGATATTCGTGTCGTTCATGAAGCTGTAGGCGGCATGGGCCGTCAGGCGATAGTAATTCGCCAGCGAATCGCTCTGGCCTACGGCCATCGCGTGCAGCGGCAGACGCGGCAGGCCGACGGGTGTCGTCAGTACGCTGTAACCGAGCGCCCCGGGGTTCGCGGCTGCGGGCGGCGCATCCGCCGGTGCCCGCTCATAAGCGCGCAGTTGTGCCTTCAGCGTGTCCAGCAGCATCAGCGAATCGGTCTCGAGCGCCACGACGCCGGCGCCGCGCGCGGCGCTGTAGGACTGCCCTGTCCACGCCGCGAGCACGGTGAGGAGGACCAGCGCGGCCAGGCTGCCCCACCAGCTCCGGTTCAACCGGAACAGCCAGACCTCGTGGCGAAACACGTAACCGAACATCAGTCCGCGCCGACCTTCAGACTGCGTGCCGCGAGGCCGGCCGCCAGCACGCTCGCGACCAGCCACAGCACCAGTGTCATCGCGCTCGGGCCGAGATCCGCCACCGTCAGTCGAAGCGGGATACCGGGCCAGGCGAATTCCCCCACCTGAGTCCACAGCTCGGGGCCGGCACGGTAGCTGGTCTGCCCGGGCCTCGAGTTGAACGTAAGGTCCCGGTTCATGACCTCGATCATGTCACGCCGGAAGGCCTCGGCGTCGCGCGCGAACGCCTCGTGATGGCGAAGGCTGGTCCCCGCCAGCTCCATCGAGATTCGTTGCATTGGCAGGCGGGGCGAGATCAGGCCGAACAGCTCGTGGACGTCCAGCTGCTGCGCCATCCGCGCCTCGAGTTCGCCGAAGTGCTTCGCGAACACGGCGCCGCCGAGCTCCTCCTGAAGGCTGAAGATGACGCCCTGGAAGTTTATCGGCAGGTCCTCGATACGACTCGCCGAATACAGTTCCAGCGTCTGCCGCCGACGTTCTTCGATTACCGTTGCCGGGCTGGCGCCATCGAGGCCGGCCTGCAGGTCAGCGTCGACGGCGCGCTGGAACTCGACGGCCGACGGCTCCGGAAAGAGCAACCGCGAAACATCGGACGCGAGCCGCGGAACGGCGAACGTGACGACCGCCCACAGTCCGACCATGAGGGCCAGCACCGACTGAGCGGAGCGTGCCCGGGCCGACAGCGCCAGGGTCAGCGTCAGGTAGACGAGCACGTATAGCGTGTATGTCAGGAGCAGCAGCAACGCATGCGGAATCAGCCTGGGATCGGTCAGCAGCAGCGCGAGTACGCCGAGCGCGAACAGCGGCAGGATCAGTAGCCCGACGGCGGCCAGGATGCCGAGTCCCTTGCCGATGAACAGTTGTCCCGGCGTGACGCCGGTACTCAGGACCTGCCGAAGTGTCCCGGTCTCGCGCTCCCCGGCGAACACCGGGTACGCCAGCAGGATGACGAACAGCGGTAGCAGCACCTGCAGCGTGTATGCACCCGTCAGTTCGCCGAAGCGCAGCATGGTCGTCATGTCCTGTGCCGGCTGCCCGACCGCGCGGTTGCGCCTGTGTGCTTCCAGCCAGATCGATACGCCCAGATAATTGGAGACTCCCGTATCGAAGAACGCCAGCGGTGTGACCGGCGTGAACGCATAGATGCCGTAGTGAGCGGCGGCGTGCGGGTTCTTGTCGCCCTGCGATCGCCACTGCTCATAGACCAGCGCCTGCGCCGCCGAGCGTTCGGCGGCGATGTCGCGATACCGGCCGACGGCCGTCGCGACCGCGACGAGCAGCATTGCCACTATGATGGCAGCGGTCCATTTGATCCTGCCGTCGCGGCGGATCATGGCCAGCTCCTTCAGGGCGATGGTGCGAATCATGACGGGCATCAGGATAAACGCGGCGGTCGCGCAGGCCAACCGGTGCGCTTATCCAGTGGCCGCTATAATGCCGAGGATGTGAAGGAGGTGAGCCATGTCCAGGAGCCGGCGTTCTGCGACTTTCGTCGCTTTCAGCATAATTTTCATGCCCTGTATCTCGGGCGCGCACAACTATCTGCTCGAGACAGAGTCTCCCGCCGGTTACGTTCGCGACATCGTCATGCGGGTTCCACATGGCTGCAAGGACAGCCCGGTGATCAACGTGAGGGTCAAGATCCCGGACGATGTATACAGGGTAACGGTCGCTCATCGCGACGACTGGGACGTCGATGTGAAGATGCGCAAGGTCGATCCGCCGGTAGTCGGGGATGCGGGCCGCGAGATCACCGAGACGGTTGACGAGATCATCTGGAGCAACCCGAAGGAACCGCTGCCTGCGGACCGGGTCGGCGAGTTCCGGTTTCGCGCCAAGCTGCCGAACGAAGTCGGCCGCATACTGTTCTTCCGCACGCTGAATACGTGCGAGGAGGGGGACGACAACTACATCGACCTGCCCGAAGCCAACCTGGATCCGGGCGACCCCGGTTTCCACACCAAGTTCTGGGAGTTCATGATTGCGACCGCAACGCCTTCGCCGTACCTGATCCTGACCAGGCCCGAGCGTCCGCAGTACCCCTGGGAGTGGAGCAGCATGGCAGACCGTGCGCACGCCCTGCCGGAGGGCGGAGCGGCCGTGGCCGCCGACTGACCAGCGACGTCGTGAGGCGCGACGGATCGACGGAGGTGCCGCGTTCCGGCGGCACGGGCCTACTGGTGCTCCTGGCCTCGCTTGCGGCCTGGGTACCGGGGAGCGCGGGGGCGCATGCGGTGCTGCTCGGGTCGTCGCCGCAGGCCGATCAGGTGCTGGCCGCCGCGCCGACCGAGGTGGTGCTGAACTTCAACGAAAATGTCGGCCCGATTTTCATCCGGGTGCTCGACCTGTCGGGGGCCGAGGTCGGCAGCCCCGGCGCCTGGTGGGTCGAGGGGAACGACGTGTTTATGCCGTTGGGCCAAGAACTTGGCAACGGCACGTACATACTGACCTACCGCGTGATATCGGCNNCGACATGGCCACTCAGGACGGCGGCGACACGCGCTGGACCTGGCTGGTCGCCGTTAACCGCACCCTCCTGTACGCAACAATGCTGCTGGCGAGCGGTTCGGCCTTGCTGCTGCTCTTGATGCGCTGGCCGCCGTCGTTGCTGCCGGCGATCGCCGCGCAGGGGCGCATCGCAGCGTGGGTGGCCGCGCTCGCGTACGCGCTGGCCGTAGGCCTCGGCGGTGCGGAGATGCTATTGGGCGATGCGGGCGCCCTGTTTTCCGCCGGCACCTGGCGGCAGGGCCTGCAGTCGACGCTCCTGCCGAGCGCCCTCATCGGCATTCCGGGCGTCGCGATCCTGTTCATCGCGTTCCGCGCACGCGCGAAGTCGCCCTCGCCACCGCTGCTGCTGGTCGGCGCCGCGCTCGCGATCGGTAGTTTCCTGGTGACCGGGCACGCGGCGACCGCCCCGCCCGTGTGGGTCATGGCTGTGATGGTCGCGGTTCACCTCATGTGCGCCGGCTTCTGGTTTGCGGCGCTGCGGCCGCTGTGGCTGGCCACCCAACTCGAATCGGTGGGGGACGCCGGCGAGCTGATGGTGCAATTTTCGCAACGCGCGGTCTGGGCGGTCGGCGTGTTATTCGGCACCGGGTATGTCATCACGTTCGTCCAGGTCGAGATGCCGGTGAACATGGTCGCCACCGACTATGGGGTGCGGCTCAGTCTCAAGATACTGGTGTTCCTGGTCGTGCTGGCCCTGGCCGCGGTCAACAAGACGCGGCTGACGCCGCGGCTGGAGGCTGGCGACGCCGAAGGCGCGGACGCCCTGCGTCGCTCGATCCGGATCGAGTACGCATTGATGGTNNTCGTCGAGGGCGAGAATCGCGGCTACGCCGTTAGGATGGAGATCAGTCCGGGGCGTACGGGCGAGAACATGATCATGTTCAGTTTCACCGATGCCTCCGGTCAGGCGGTCGAGATGCAGCGCGTCGACACGATCTGGTCGCTGCCCGTGGCCGGCCTCGAAGGGATCGAGCGATCGGCCGAAAAGGTCTCGCCCGAGATGTTTCACCTGTCGACCAGCGACCTGATCCTGCCCGGCCAGTGGAACGTGATGGTCAGCGCGTACGTCGACGATTTCACCAAAGTTAACATCCGGCTGGAAGCCGAGATACGCTGACGGGATACCGCGCGCCGTAAACCGCGAATATCACGGTGCAAATAGGCGTGATAAGGCTGGAATTCGTCGTTCTCGCGCGAACTACTATTGGGTTATCAACAGGTTGCGCTGGTCCGACCCCAAAGAAGCGGGGGTGGACACGACAGGCTTCCTGCCGTCGTGCCACCCCCATTAAATTGCAGTGTCCCAAGGGGAGAGGACTCTGCTTTCGTTGGCCGGTGCCTCGCGCGTGCCTCGGGGAAAGGGGGGACCCCGTAACGCGCTTCAGGCGACGGCCTTGCCGAGTACGCGTGCTCGGAGGATCGCTGGCAGCGTACGTCGGTTGCGGCCGTTAGCCGCGGCGGTCAGCGATCTCGCCCGCGAGCCGTTCGGCGCCGCCCTGCGCGGCGTTCAGCTTCAGGTCGAGGTCGTTCATCGTCTCGAGGCGGGTCTGCCAGGCGACGATTCGGGCGCGAGCCTGCACCTCGTCCCGGTAGCCGGGCGACTTGTCGATGGCGTCCTGGCGCTCGGCCGAGAGGGCCATGGTCGAAGCCTCGGTCGAGGCGATCGCGGCGAACCCGAGGCCGATGACCTGGGCGACCAGGATGCCGATCTGGGCCGTCAGCAGCAGGCGCTCTTTAATACTCTGTGTCATGGTCTGTCTATCCGGGAGTCTCATCATCAATCGTTACTTGGTATACGCTGCCGGATTCCCGTTGGATCATCTGCGGCGATTACCAATACTTGCGTCCCTTTAATGCAGAAAGCGTGCCAACTATTGATTCCTTATTTGTCAGGCACTTAGGAAATCCGGCCTTCACGGAATTCCGTTGATTTACGAAATTACGCGGGGCATATCAACGAGATTCCGTGTATAATCGCGGCCATGCCCTATCGAGACCGCTACACCTGGCTGTTCCAGCACCTGCCCGTCGTGGCATCGCTGATGGATGCCGACGGGTGCTTCACGGATGTCAGCGATGCCTTCGTCACCCGGCTGGGCTACGGCCGCGAGGAGATTCGCGGCCGCTCGCCCCTGGATATCGCGACGCCCGCCAGCGCGAAGCAGATTCGGGAGGAGCACATCCCGGCCTTCCGCCGCACCGGCAGCCTCGATCAAGTGCCCGTCGAATTCGTGTCGACGGATGGCGAGACCGTGTCGATGCTGGCGACGACGATCGCGGAGACGGATGCCGAAGGTCGTTTTCTGCACTCCCTGTCGGTGTACAGCGAGCTGTCCGATCACGATCGTCTGCACAGCCGCTATCGCGACCGGTATCAGTCGACGCCCGCGATGCTGCACACGATCGACGAGGCCGGGCGCATCAAGGCGGTCAGCGATCACTGGCTCGAGAAGATGGGTTACGCGCGCGAGGAGGTGATCGGCCGAAGCGTACTGGACTTCGTCACGGCCGAATCACGCGAACAGATGCCCGAGGGCCGCCTGGCAAGCATCATGGACGCCGGCGGGATGAACAATGTGCCGCGCCAGATGGTGCTGAAGAACGGTGACGTCATCGACGTGCTGATGTCGTCGGCGGCACAGACCGACCCGATCACCGGCGCACGGACGCTGCTCGTCGCCAGCAAGGACGTGACCGACCGCAATCGCGCCGAGGCGAAACTGCGCGACGCGTACGAGGAGATTGCCCGGCTGAACGACGAACTGGAGCAGGAGCGCGACTACCTGCGCGAGGAAGTCAGCGTATCGATGAATTTCGGGCGCATCGTCGGGGCCAGCCCGCCGCTGCGCCGGATGATGGCTCGCATCGANNAAGGAGCTCGTGGCGCATGCGATCCATGCGCGCAGCGCGCGCGCCGAGCGGTCGCTGGTGAAGGTCAACTGCGCCTCGATCCCGGACGAGCTGTTCGAGAGCGAGTTCTTCGGCCACGTGCGGGGCGCGTTCACGGGGGCACACCAGGACCGCGTCGGTCGATTCCAGCTCGCCGACGGCGGGACGATCTTCCTCGACGAAGTCGGAGAGATCCCACTTGCGCTGCAGGGCAAGCTGCTCAGGGTGCTGCAGGAGAAGGAATTCGAGCGCGTTGGCGAGGATAGGTCCCGCAGCGTCGACGTACGAGTCATCTCCGCGACGAACAAGGACCTGGAGAAAGCAGTCGAGGCGGGCGAGTTTCGCGAGGACCTCTACTATCGACTGAGCGTATTCCCGATCGACGTCCCGCCCCTCCGCGACCGCGGCGACGACGTCATCATGATCGCCATGCACGTGCTCGAGCAGGTCTGCCGGGACTTCGGTCGCGAGCCGTTAAGCCTGACGCAGAAACAGGTCGACGCCTTGCGGCGGTATGACTGGCCGGGCAACGTCCGCGAGCTGAAGAACGTCATCGAACGAGCGGTGATCCTGTCCGAAGGCAACCAGCTGCGCCTCGACCTTTCGTTGAGCACCGCGGAGGCCCCGCAGCCGACGGACCGGGCGGCGGCCGCGGCGCCGGTGGAGCCCGCATACGTCACCGACGCTGAAATGCGCGACCGGATGCGCGCGAACATGGTCGCCGCCCTGGAGGCGGCGGGTTGGCGAGTGTCCGGCGAGCGCGGCGCCGCTAAACTGCTCGGCATGAAGCCGAGTACCCTGAGTGACCGCATGCGTACGCTCGGCATCCGCCGGCCGCGTTGACGCCCGACGAGTCGGAAATGGGGCTAGCGGCGCCTGACGATCAGCGAGAGCTCCACGCCGAAGTCGGGCGCGGATTCGGGCAGGATGTCTTCGACGATGCCGAAGCGGAGGCCGAAGCGTGGGCTCATGTGCCATAGCCCGCCCACCGCCAGCTGGACCGACGAGTCCCCCAGTTGCGAAACGTCGCCCGCGTACAAGGCCGAGTTCCCGGCGACCTGCACGATGGCGTCCAGGCGTCGGACGATCCTGATCGTCATTGCGGCATCGTAATAGTAGGCCTGCGACTCGGTTTCGAGGCCGACGATATCGACGTCGCCCGGGAACACGAGGCCGAGGTCGAGCCACCAGCGGATCCTGCCGACGGCATCGGGCGGCGCGCGCCAGCCGAGTCCGACCGCAAAATCGCTGTTGCCGCTGCCGGTCAGTTTGTCGATGTCGCCGGTCGGCAGCTTGGCGTTTAGAACCAAGCGCCATGGCACACGCAGGAAATAGCCGGACACCGTGCCAGGATCGGCGTAACGCGCGAAGCTTCCGAGTTCTGCAGCCAGTCCGATGTGCAGGTCCCCGACTCCGGAAACCGAATCGTTCAGACGATAGACGTCGGTTGTCTGGCGCCGCAGCACGTAGTTCAGCTGATCCTGCTCCAGTTGGGGCCGAATCCCCTCGTTTAGTCCGAAGAAGTCGTGCCACGTGTCGATCAGATTGTCCATGAAGCCGCCCGAATGGCTGATCCACGGCAGCTGGAGCCCGATGCGCAACCGCCGCAGCACATCGAACTGCAGCCGCGCGGTCAGCGAGTGCGTCTCGCCGTCCGTCAGCGCGCCGAACCCGTTGCTGCTCTCGGACAGCGCATGACTCGACGCGTTCCACGTCAGGTCGAACAGACCGTCGCTCCAGTCCGGCCAGCGACCGGGCACCCCGATGAGCGATGCGAACGGCGCGTGGTTGCGCATGACGAAACCGGTGGCCGTGCGTTCGCGGGCGCTGGCCGTGCCGATCGATGACGCGGCGATCGCCGCCAGCACGCACACGGCCAAGGCTGGACCGAGGCCCGGATGATTCGGCAAAATCGCCGGGTCGCGGGACTCGGCCCCACTCGGTAAACGCGTTGACATTGCATTCGGTTTCGACACGGTTTCGCTGGCTTCTCCCGCTGGCAATGGTTGCGTGGCTGCCGGTTGGCGCCACTGGCGCAGCCGGCGAGACACTGCCGGGAGCCGTCGCGCGCGTCCTCACCGCCCATGGCATGTCGACCAGCGGCTTCAGTGCCTTCGTCCAGGACACCGCGGAGGATACTCCATTTGTTTCTGTAAACGATGACGTCGCTCGCAATCCGGCATCGACGATCAAGTTATTGACGACGTACATCGCACTCGAGGATCTGAAGCCGAACTATCAGTGGAAGAGCGAGGTGTACCTCGGCGGTCCGCTCCGGGACGGCCGCCTCGACGGTGACCTGTATTTGAAGGGGTTCGGTGATCCATACATGGTCATCGAGCGATACTGGCTGTTATTGAACCAGCTGCGCCAGCGAGGCCTGAAGCACATCGGCGGGGACCTGGTCATCGACAACACGTTCTTCGACGTCCCGCGCGGCGATCCGGGCGCTTTCGACGGCCAACCCCGCCGCAGCTACAACGTCGTACCCGACGCGTTCCTGGTCAACCTGCAGACGGTCAGCTTCCTGTTCAGCCCCAATCCGGTGACCAACCGGATCGACATCGTCGCGGAACCGCGTCCGGCGAACCTTGAGATCGCGAACCGTCTGACCGCCAGCGATGCCGGCTGCGGCGGCTTTCAGCGTGGCATATCGGTCGCATTCTCGGAGCCGCCGGCGGCGCAGCGCGTCACGTTCTCCGGCAGGTTCAGCCGCCATTGTGGGCGCTACCGCCTGTCGCGCTCGGTGCTCGAGGCGCCGACCTTCGCCTACGGGGTCTTCCTCAGCCTGTGGGAAGAGACGGGCGCCACGCTGGCGGGCGAGCTGCGCGTCGAACCGGTGCCCGATGACATCGAGGCGTTTCACGTCATGCAATCTCTCGCCCTCGGGGACATCGTGCGGCTGGTCAACAAATGGAGCAACAACGTGATGGCGCGGCACCTGTTGCTGACCCTGGGCGCGGAACGCTTCGGCCCGCCCGCCACCGTCGAGTCCGGACGGCTCGCCGCGGTGGAGATTCTGCGAGAGAATGGGTTGAATTTTCCCGAATTGCGGATCGACAATGGCGCCGGGTTATCGCGGTCGACGCGCATCTCGGCGCGCAGTCTCGGCCGGCTGTTGTTAACTGCCGACGACAGCGACTTCCGCGCGGAGTTCGTCTCGTCGCTGCCGCTGTCGGGGATGGACGGGACGATGCGGCGCCGGTTCCGCAGCGCGGAGCTCGCGGGGCGAATGCACATCAAGACCGGTCGTCTCGACGACGTATTCGCGATGGCGGGGTTCGTTCGCAGTCGGTCGGGTCGGGAGTTCGTCGTCGTCGCGATACAGAATGACGCCGATGCGGATCGCGGTCCCGGTGAGGAAGCGCAGAGTGCATTGCTGAAATGGGTATATCAACAGTGAACAGGATGGTTTTCTTGATTGCGGGATTACTGCTGTCGGCCGCGTCAGCGTTCGCTCAATCGGCGTACGTGACCGACCAGCTCCGCTTGGGGGTCCATCAGGCATCGGATACCAGCGACCGGGCGTTCACGAGCATCTCGAGCGGTGATCGCGTCCGGATACTCGAGGAGACTCAATACTATGCCCGGGTCTCGATCCCGGACGGACGACAGGGATGGGTGAAGAAGAACTACCTGCTCGAGGAAAAGCCGGCGGTCTTGCGCGTAGCGGAACTGGAAAAGGCACGCGACGATGCGATATCCGAACTGGAAGCGATGAAGTCGTCGCTGGCGGAGCGGGAGGCGAGCGTCAGCACGATCGAGCAGGGGGTCCTGGAGCGCGAGGAACAGGCCAAGGCGGAGCAGGAAGAGCTGATCGAGCTCCGCGCCGAACGACTGGAGCTGATGTCGAAACTCGATGCCTACAGCTTCAGCGTGCCGGGCACCCTGTTCTTCGTGGCCACCGCGGCGAGCGTCGTCGCGGGGTTCCTGCTGGCGTGGTGGTGGTTCGATCGGCGCAGTCGCGCGCGACACGGTGGTTTCCGCNNGCCGTCAAAATCGGCAAGCACCGGCTCGACCCATTCGGATGCGGTGCTGACGAGCAGGTCTATCGACTGGCTGGTCATGCCGCAATTGTACCTGTGCCGCGGTCCCGTTCGTGTAGAATGACAGCCCGGTCAGGACCAAGAAGCAACGAATGAGACGGGGGGCGCGTCGATGAAACTGATCACGGCGATTATCAAACCATTCCGCCTGGACGACGTCCGTAATGCGCTGAACGAGGAAGGCGTGCACGGCATGACCGTCACCGAGGTCAAGGGGTTCGGTCGTCAGCGCGGGCACACGGAGCTCTATCGCGGCGCGGAGTACGTGGTGGACTTCCTGCCGAAATCGAAAGTCGAGGTCGCGGTCGCCGACGAGCAGGTCGAGCGGGTCATCGAGGCCATCACCGGTGCCGCCAAGACGGGCAAGGTCGGAGACGGCAAGATCTTCGTGACGAATCTCGAGCAGGCCATCCGGATCCGTACGAACGAGACCGGAGACAACGCACTTTAAATGACACGTGGCGCACGCGCGGCCGCGATGAACATGACGAGCGATCGCCGCCGGTATCGGTCATTGCGGTGTCGATCGAGCAAACAACCGGGGGGACTACAATATGTTGCGGTTAAAGCTGATGGCGTCGCTGTTGTTCGTGACGTTGCCGATTCTTCCCGGCGCAGCCTTCGCCGATGAACTGAATTCTGGCGACACGGCGTGGATGCTGACGTCCACCGCGCTGGTTCTGTTCATGACCCTTCCCGGGCTCGCGCTCTTTTATTCTGGCTTGGTTCGTGCGCGCAACGTACTGTCGTTGTTGATGCAGTGTTTCGCGATCGCGTGTTCCGCGTCGATCGTATGGGTGCTGGTCGGCTACAGCCTGTTCGCCACCGACGGCGGCGGCGCAAACGGATTCGTCGGCGGCTTCGGCAAGACCTTTCTGAACGGCATCACGGCCGAGTCGCTGTCAGGCACGATGCCCGAGACGGTCTTCCTGATGTTCCAGATGACATTCGCGATCATCACGCCGGCGCTGATCGTCGGCGGCTTCGCCGAGCGGATGCGCTTCAGCTCGATGCTGCTGTTCTCGATGTTGTGGCTACTGGTCGTCTACATCCCGGTGGCGCATTGGGTCTGGGGTGGCGGCTGGCTCGCCGGCCTGGGCTTCATGGATTTCGCCGGCGGAGCGGTGGTGCACGTCAACGCCGGCGTGGCGGCGCTGGTCGCGGCGCTCGTCATGGGCAACCGCAAGGGCTTCCCGACGACGCCGATGCCGCCGCATAACCTGCCGATGACGGTCACGGGCGCGTGCATGCTGTGGGTCGGGTGGTTCGGCTTCAACGCGGGCAGCGCGCTGGCCGCCGACGGCGCGGCGGGAATGGCCATGCTCGTCACGCATATCGGCGCGGCGGCCGGTTCGCTGGCATGGATGCTTCGCGAATGGGTCAGGTTCGGCAAGCCGAGCGTGCTCGGCATCGTGACCGGCATGGTCGCGGGCCTCGGCACGATCACGCCGGCCTCGGGCTTCGTCGGTCCGGGTGGCGCATTGATCATCGGCTTCGTCGCGGGACTCGTCTGTTTCTCGGCCACGCAGGCCATCAAGCAGAAGTTCAAGATCGACGATTCGCTCGACGTGTTTCCGGTGCATGGCGTCGGCGGGATCATCGGGCTGCTGCTGACCGCGGTCTTCGCGTCCGCCAACCTCGGCGCGTTCAGCGGGCTGGGCCTGGCCGAGGGCACGACGGTCATAGGCCAGATCGGGGTACAGGCGCTCGGCGCGGCCGCGACCGTCGCGTGGTGCGGAGCGGCGAGCTGGGCAATCCTGAAGATCGTCGATGCGATGACCGGGTTGCGCGTGTCTCCGGACGAGGAAACCGAAGGCCTCGACATCGTCCTGCACGACGAGACGGGCTACAACCTGTAGCGAGGTCGGACGGCGTCTGGCCGCCGCCGGGGCGTCAGCTCTCCGACATCTCCGCGATCAGCTCCCGCAGGGCGTCGTCGCAGTTCGGCAGCTTCAGAATCTCCGCGCGTATCGATTCTCCCATCTCGGCGTCGGGGTCGAGGGCCGACAGCCGCGCGAGCTTCTCCAGCCGCTCGGTGGAGGGTTCGCGCGCGAGCCAGTAGTGAAATGCTTCGTGCCGCGCGTGCTCGGGCGTGTGTTCCATGCCTGGTTTGAGGTGAAAGATGTGATCGGAGATGTACTCCTCGTCGGGTACCAGGCCCCATTCCTTCCATTCTTCGGGGAATCGCATCAGTTCCAGGTAGTCATCCGTGTTCATGGCTTCCTTCGCTCGGCCCGCGAGCAATTCGTGTTTTTGGCTGCCATGCAGTATAGCAGAGCGACTGGTGTCGTTCGTCAGGGGCGCGCACGCGCGCCATTATCAGAGCGCCTTTTCCATGCGTACGTGCGGGATCGTGACATGGACGAACTCGTCACCGACGCGCTCGTATCCGCATCGTTCGTAGAAGCCGACGGCCTCGAGCCGGGCGTTCATGGAAAGCAGTCGGATCCCGCGCCCGCGCAGCGCGGCCTCGACATGCTCGACCAGCAGCCGCCCGAGTCCGCGGCCCTGGGAGTCCTGCACGACGAGCATCTGGCGCAGCTGCGCGCGGTGCTCGCTCAGGGGCACGACGATGGCGCCGCCGATCAGCGCGGCGCCGTCGTACAGTCCGAACAACAGCTGCGTTCGCTCGGCGTCCAGATCCTCGGCGTAAATGTCCAGGCCTAGCGGGGCGCGCAGATATTCCTGGCGCAGGCGGCAGAACTCGCGGTAGTCGTTGCCTCCCCAGCGAAAGTCGCGAACCGTTACCATTGCGGCCTCAGGAAGCCGCGCGGGCCGTCCTGGACGCGTCGTGAACGATCCGGGCGCCGAGCAGCACCGCCAGTATGGCGATGTAGATCAGCGGCTCGGTCAGGTCTTTCTTGACCGATGAGAAGAAATGCCAGCATGCCGCCGCGCCGATTCCGTACACCAGCTTGTGTAGTGTGACCCAGTTACGTCCCAGCCTGCGGCGCCAGTTATTGGTCGATGTGACCGCGAGCGGCACCATCGCGACCAGGGCGGTGAAGCCGATCGTGATGAACGTGCGATCGGTTACGTCCTCGATGATCGAGGCGAAATCGAAGCGGTGGTCGAGCACGAGGTAATTCAGGAAGTGCAGCGATGCGTAGGTGAAAGCGAACAGTCCGAGCATCCGCCGGAACTGGGTCGGCCATGCCTGCCCGATCACGTAACGCAGCGGGGTGATCGCGAGTGTCAGCATGATGAAGCGGATGGCCCAGATGCCGAGTTCATCCTGGATGTCCTCGATCGGGTTCGGCCCGAGGCGCAGCGAGCCGACCTCGAGCACCCGCAGCAGCAGGATCGACAGCGGCAGCAGGCACGCGACGAATACGACCGGCTTCCAGTACCGGTTTATCGAGCGCAGACTGACCAAGTCCGGGGCAGCCTTCAGAAGTAGCGCCGCAGGTCCAGTCCCGCGTACAGGTGCGCGACCTGTTCGGCATAGCCATTGAACATCAAGGTCTCCTGCCGTTTGGCGAACAGGCCACTGCCGATGACGCGCTCGGTTGCCTGGCTCCAGCGCGGGTGATCGACTTCGGGATTGACGTTCGCGTAGAAGCCGTACTCCGAAGGTATGGCCAGGGACCAGGTCGTCGGCGGCTCCTGCTCGGTGAAGCTGATCCGCACGATCGACTTGATGCTCTTGAAGCCGTACTTCCACGGCACGACCAGGCGCAGCGGCGCGCCGTTCTGGTTGGGCAGGTCGACTCCATAGACTCCGGTGACCATCAGCGTCAGGGGGTGCATGGCCTCCTCGATCGTCAGTCCTTCCAGGTATGGAAAGTCGAGCACGCCGCGCCGCTGGCCGGGCATCTCCGACGGCCGGAACACGGTTTCGAACGCGACGTACCTGGCCTTCGAATTCGGCTTGAAGCGCTTTAACAAGTCGGCTAGCGGAAAACCGTTCCACGGCACGACCATGGACCAGGCCTCGACGCAGCGGAACCGGTAGATGCGCTCCTCGATCGTGTGCGGCCCTACGATGTCGTCATAGTCGAACGTCCCGGTTACGTCCGCTTCGCCGTCGACCTTGACGGTCCATGGCTTCGGCTTGAAGTCCTTCGAGTATTTGGCAGGATCGCTCTTGTCGAGACCGAACTCGTAGAAGTTATTGTAACGCGTGATGTCCTCCAGGGAATTCGGTACGAGATCGGTATCGGCTTCGCGAATCGCCGCGG
>JABAOG010003944.1_pt1 | contig 15196 bp, 11 predicted proteins | sample 7062131 | NCBI WGS metagenome assembly JABAOG01 (sample SAMN14538629, study PRJNA623070) | marine sediment metagenome | biome: marine biome [ENVO:00000428]; feature: marine pelagic biome [ENVO:01000023]; material: deep marine sediment [ENVO:00002113] | place: India: Arabian Sea | collected...
AATTATTCATTCAATCGACTTAGATAGCTGCAAACATTCCAATCTGAATCAATTTCACATTATTGCTGTGCAAACTTATTGTGGGGAGGAAGAAATAGGAGTATATTAATACTGATAAAGATTTTCTGCTAACACTGCGCATTGATCTTGTTCTAAATAATGAGATAGACTCGAGCTTTTATTATTTTTACTGGTATTAGGAAGCCATTTCGATTGAACGAATGGTTGGTTTATTATGAATGACTCGATTCGTAAGAGGTGCGAGGAGATATTAATCACAATAAGCGATCACTCAACGATACAAGGAGTTGGCAATGAGCGTTCAGATTAAGGAAATGACTCTCAAAGATTATGATCAGGTCTATGCACTTTGGCAGGAATCGGAAGGAATAGAGCTTGACCAGGTGGACTCGAAGAACAGTATTTCTCGCTTTTTAAAGCAGAATCCTGGACTCAGCTTCATCGCCCTCGACAACAACACGATCGTTGGCGCTGTCCTGTGCGGACATGATGGCAGGAGAGGCTATATTGATCACCTGGCTGTTCGAAAATCTCACCGCCGGCAGGGGATTGGAAAAGCTTTGGTTGCACGCTGTTTGTATAATTTGATCAGGAATGGAATTACCAAGTGGCAGCTTTTTATTCTTGAGGATAACCAGGATGCGATTGTTTTTTGGAAAAAACTGGGATGGAACGAAAGAGTAGAAATGGTCACAATGTCCCAGCACCATACCAAATGAGACAATGGTAATTATCTGTTTGTTACATCTAAAATAGAGCAACGGGGGATTTGGCGTCAGTTCAATCAATCAGTAAAGACTATCATTTTAATTTACCCCGTGGAAAGTAATGAAAATCTGCCCAGTGGTCGAAATTTCTCGGCAGGAAGAGTGAATATCAAATTGGGGACATAATATTTCTTTTTGGAGATTTTCTGCTGCTCGATATTCAGCCTATTCAAGCAACCTAAGGCGAATGAAGTTTTTGTTAACTATCTGCTTGAAATCACCTAAAACCTATTGACGGGCAATCAAAATTCTGCTATTCTATAGTTGCCGTGACCGGTAACGGAACCGGTCACGGGACACAAACAGGAGGCTGCACTTGAACCGCAGAGGTCGTGTTACGATCATGGATGTTGCAAAGGAAGCCGGAGTTTCGAAACAAACTGTTTCGCGTGTCCTCAACGACCGTCCAGATGTCGCCCCTGATACCCGCAAACAGATCAAAGACATAATTGAATCACTTGGATATCGTCCCAGTGCTGTCGCCCGCAGCTTGATCCAGCAGCGAAGCTTTACTCTCGGCGTGGTGACCGCGGGACTTCAATATCTTGGTCCTTCCCAAACTTTAAACGGCATTGCCGATAAAGCAAAAGAACTTGGTTATGCTTTGTTATTGATCGTTCTTCCATCATTTGACTCGAAAGACACACGACCAATCGTTGATTCCCTGATCGCACGTCAGGTGGATGGGATCATCTGGGCTGTCCAGGAAGTTGGGGAGAATCGTGTCTGGCTGCAGGACCAACTTTCAACGCTTCCTGTTCCGATCATTTTTTTGACGATGGCAAAAAGGGAAAATTTTTCTATCGTTTCTGTGGATAATTTTACCGGTGGAAAGATGGCTACCCAGCATCTTGTAGAGCAAGGCTGCCAAAAAATTGGGCATGTTTCTGGTCCGCTGGATTGGTGGGAGGCCCGCCAGCGTATAGCAGGATGGGAGTCCGCACTGACAGAAGCAGGAATTGAGGCTGACAGTGTTCCCCGGACAGAAGGGAACTGGTCGTCCCGCAGTGGGGCAGCTGCTTTTAAATCCTTGCTTGACAAATATCCGCAAATGGATGGTGTCTTTGTAGGCAACGATCAGATGGCATTAAGTGTGATGCAGATTGCTCATGACAGAGGCATCCGTATTCCCAATGACCTGGCTGTTGTTGGGTTTGATGGACTTGCTGAATCTGCCTATTTCTGGCCTGCCCTGACCACGATCAACCAGAATCAGCATGAGTTGGGCTGTATCGCTGTTCAGGAGATTGTCGCCATGATTGATGCTCACCGCGAGGAAAGAAAAATCCAGCCTAAATTTATATTTTTACAGCCAGAACTGCTTGTCCGGGGCAGCTCCTTAAGGAAATGAGATGATTTCATGAAACCCCGAGAGAGAGTCGAGATGGCACTCCACCATGAAATACCAGACCGCTGTCCCTTACAGGTCAGTTTTACCCCTGAATTTGCCGAGCGCTTGCAGATGGATATACAAATTGACAATATGAATGTCCACAATCCCCATGGAGGTGGGAATACATACGAATTAGAACGTGCGCTGGGTGAAGATATGCTTCTCACTTCGGTTGGCTGGGCAAATTCCTACTATTTAGATGATAAGCCGTACATCGATGAGTGGGGAATTGGTTGGGATGTGTCATCATATCAGACCCCTTTTGGAATTGGTCACTATACTGAAATCGTTGGACATCCACTCGAAGATGACGCAAACATCGATAATTACTGCCCCCCGGATCCAAACCGAAGTGAATTATATGAAGATTCTGCCCAGCTGATCCGAGATTATAAAGATGAGTATTGGATTGTAGGCGTCACGGTCACCACTATTTTTGAAACTGCCTGGGCATTGCGTGGTCTTGAGCAGATGCTGATCGACATGAGTATGAATCCAGATCTGGCTGACCGAATTCTACAAATACCCTACGAATATCACCTCACTGCTGCAAAAAAGCTTGTTGAAATGGGGGTAGATATGATCTGGACAGGGGATGATGTTGGAGCACAGAACAATATGCTCATCTCCCCGAAAATGTGGCGCCGTTTCTTGAAGCCCCGCATGGGAGAATTCATCTCGGAACTCAAATCGATCAATCCGGATGTCAAGGTGGCTTATCATTCTGACGGAAATATCATGCCCATCATTCCTGAATTGATCGAAATTGGGATCGATGTCCTAAATCCGATCCAGCCAGCCAGCATGAATCCAGCTGAGGTCAAGAAGCGCTTTGGAAACAACCTTTGTTTCTGGGGAGGAATGGATGAGCAACATACCTTACCTTTCGGCTCCGTCAGCGATGTTCGCAGTGAAGTTCTGGAACGACTGACAACCCTCGGTAAGAACGGCGGTTTTATCTTAGCTCCCACTCACCACGTGCAATTGGACACTCCGCTAGAAAACTTTTGGGCGATGATCGATACGGTTATTAAAACATCTTATCTAGATATTTAGGAACTTATGGAGATAACTGAAATTCAAAATACTCGTTGGTCCCTGGAACTGGAAGGGATGCCCCAATTCGACAAATCCATGCAGCGTGTCGAGGCCTGGTTCCATAATGAGATCATCGATCGCCCCCCGGTTCGCTTCGAGGCACACAACGCATTTTTAAACGCTGCCACCGAAGAGGTCGGTAATCTTTCCCGAGAGGAGAAAAAAGCCTGGTGGTTTGATGCAGAGCTTCAGGTTGATCTTTTTATCAAATCGATTGCCGGTCGACGATTCCACGCTGAGACTTTTCCAGTTTATTTTCCAAACCTGGGACCAGAAATTTATGCAGCTTTTTATGGGACTGACCTTATTTTTGGCGAAGTAACCTCCTATGCAACTCAACCGCTGGTGCAGGATTGGTCCGATATCGAAAAAATTAAGCTGGATATGGAAAACCAGTATTTCAAGAAAATCGAAGAACTTACACTGCATGCACTGGAACGCTGCAAGGGGAAATTCATGGTCGGTTACACTGATTTGCACCCCGGACTGGACTGTGTGGCAGCCTGGCGAGATCCCCAACAATTATGCATCGACATGTACGATTCCCCGGAGGAGGTTAAGCGCCTGGCTGATATGGCTATTAAAGACTTCGAATTGATATTCGATCATTTTGACAGAATACTTAAATCGAATGAACAGTTATCTGTCAGCTGGATGGGAATTCCCTCTTTTGGGAGGATGCACATTCCAAGCTGTGATTTTTCCAGTTTGATTTCACCGGAATTTTTTACTGAATTCGGATTGCCGATCCTTCAGCAAGAAGTATTAACGATGACCCATAATATCTTCCATGTAGATGGTCCTGGAGTTGCAAAAAATATCGATACAATTCTTAGCGTTCCAGAAGTTCATGCCATTCAATGGGTGCAGGGGATGGGTGATGATTATCCAATCATGCAATGGGTTCCTTTCATTAAAAAACTGCAATCCAGAGGGGTTCCAATTGTTGTCGATTTGGGTTATGAAGACCTGCTTGAGTTCATCGAAGTTATGGATCCAGAAGGTCTGTTTCTTTGGATAGCAACAGAAGATGAAAACATGGAATTAGAGATCCTGAAATACATTGAGAAATGGAACGATTAACTGTTGCTAATTTTTAGTATAGGAGGTGTAGATGGATTGAATCAAAAAGTACGTAAATACAGGAAAATTCATTTAACCAAAAATTTTAGGAGAAAAGACAAATGAAGAAACTATATTGGCTTTTTGCTGCCCTTTTAGTACTCAGCCTGGTTTTGACAGCCTGTGGGCAAGGCGAAACACCCATAGCTGAAGAACCGACTGAGGAACAGGTAGTTGAAGAACCTGCCGCTGAAGAAGTTGCTGAGGAACCTGCGGAAGAGGTTGCTGAAGAACCCACAGAAGAAGTGGCTGAAGAACCTGGTGAAACCGAAGGCGCTGCCCCTGCTCAAACAGCTGGCTGGTGCTCCGATACTGATATCATATTCTTCCCGGGTGGTTCGCCAGGTGGACCTTTCGCAACAGTTGTATACAATGGCGCTGTCCAGGCTGCTGCTGATCTTGGTGCCAACGTCGAATATGTCTGGTCCGATTGGAACCCCGAAAACATGATTACCCAATTTTCTGAAGCGGTCGCCACCGGTCCTGATGGTATTGCTATCATGGGGCACCCTGGTGATGAAGCTTTCCGCCCGCTGGTTGAAGATGCAGAAGAACAAGGGATTGTCGTTACCAGCATGAACACCCAGCTAGAAGAACTACAAGCTCAGTACGGCTCAGCTGGCTTTGGTTATGTAGGTGCAATCCTGTATGATGCTGGATACGATCTTGGCAGTGAGGCAGTCAGCCGTTTTGGACTGGTGGAAGGCGACCAGGCGTTTGTCTGGGGTTTGCTCGCTCAGGCAGGTCGTGGTGAGCGCACGCAGGGTGTTGTGGATGCTCTGGAAGACGCTGGACTCGAAGTTATTTACCAGGAGATCGATGACGCCACCAATGCTGATGCCGCAGCTGGTATCCCTACCTTTGTCGGGATCATGTCTGCCAACCCGGACATCAAGCTAGTTGTTACTGATCATGGCGCACTGACTGCAACAATGGAAAGCTATCTGACGAGTGCAGGTTTCGGCCCGGATGATGTCTTTGCAATTGGTTTCGACCTGTCGTCTGCAACCGTGGAAGCCATCCGCGGTGGTTGGACAGATCTGGTGATCGACCAGCAGCAATGGCTCCAGGGTTACCTTTCTGTATTGCAAATTTGTTTAACCGACAACTATGCGTTCACCGGTCTGCACATCAATACTGGCGCTGGCTTCGCGCATTCAGGCAACGTCGAATTACTGGCAGATCTTGTCGAACAGCAAATTCGTTAATGTCGATTTCTATGAAGAACCGTCCTTGCACATCAGCAGGACTGGTTAACGCATAGAACACCCGAGGGCTAAATGGTGATTGTTCTTTCATCCAACATAACTTCATCATTGCAGAATATTTTCGCCATTTAGCCCTCTACAAAACTATAAAAGAATTCACCAGGTTCGTGTACCATAAGATGCAATTATTCAAAGATCAGAACTAATGAGCATAGAAACTGATCTGTGGGTAAATCGATTGCTGAAGGTGCCATCATACTTACAACGAAACAAAAAAAATTCAATATTTAAACCTGGAAAACTATTGGAGATTATTTATGGAATACCGACTCAAGCTGAACAATATCTCAAAATCGTTTGGTGAGGTCAAAGCTCTCCAGAACATCAACTTTGAATTAGGCCAAAATGAAGTCGTTGGACTGTTGGGAGATAATGGCGCTGGAAAATCGACAATGATCAAGATTATTACCGGTTATTATCAACCTACTTCGGGTGAAATTTATTTTAATGATGTGAAGGTAGAAAACCTAACCGTTCCAAAAGCCCGAAAGTTGGGCGTTGAAACGGTTTACCAGGAGCGCGCTCTGGCTGAACTGCAGACACTATGGCGAAACATCTTCCTCGGTAGAGAATTGCAAAACCCTTGGGGACTCATGGATGTAAAGAAGATGAAAGAAGAGACCCATCGTTTGATGACCCAATCCATGGGTTTTACATCTACTGCTGTTACACCGGAATCAAAAGTTGGTACATTCTCTGGTGGTGAGAAACAAGGTGTTGCCATCACCCGGGCGCTATACTTTGATGCTGAAATTATTGTGCTTGATGAACCAACAATGGGATTATCACTAAAAGAAACCGATAAACTGCTCAACTTTGTAAAAGATATAAAGAAGGCAGGAAAATCTGCGATTTTTATCGATCATAATATTTTTCACGTGTATTCCGTTGCCGATCGAGTAGTTGTAATCGATCGTGGCCAAGTAGCCGGCGAGTTTTATACGAAAGATATCGAACTGGACGAGCTGATGGAAAAGATGATCCATGTAGCAGAAACCGGGCAGTTAGATTAGGAGCTATGATGACTTCTCAAGCGAATAATACACAAAGCACTAAAGTTGAACAGCCGTATACAAGCTCATTCAGCCTGGGGAAATTTGTTCGTAGAAATGGGACACAGCTGGGAATATTTGGGGTCTTTGTTGCCTTATGGATATTCTTTATCGTCATGGCCCCAAATACATTTTTACGGCCAAATATCTATATTTCGTTCATGTCAACAATCCCTTTCTTTGCTTTGATGGCATTGCCCCTGACTATGGTGATCATTGCCGGAGAAATGGATTTATCTTTCACATCAATTATGGCAATGGGCATGATTTCTTTCATGTTTGCCTACGATGCGACTGCCAGTGTATGGCTTGCGTTCCTGGCAGCATTGATCACCGGTCTTTTCATTGGCTGGTTGAATGGGATTATCGTGGTGAAATTTGGCATCCCTTCTCTGGTTGCTACTATTGGTACGCAGTTTTTCTGGCGTGGAGCTGTGCTTGTCCTCGGACAGGGTAGAAGTGGTTCCTTGTTGTATACAAAAGAATCCTTACTACACCCCATACTGGTTGGTAAGCTTGGTGGTGAATTTCCGATGCAGATGGTCTGGTTTGTTGCTATTGCCATCTTTACCTGGGTGTTACTCAACCGTCATAGATTTGGAGCCCATATTTACCTGATTGGTGATAATGTCAAAAGCGCTGAGCTGATGGGGATTAACACTTCACGCACACGGATTATGTCATTTATGCTGGTCGGTATTGTTTCTGCGTTTGCCGGTATGGTTGCCAGTTTATACGTCACGTATTTCTGGCCAAGCCTGGGTGAGGGCTACTTACTTCGCACGCTTGCATCAGTATTCCTGGGCGGGACCTCTGTTTTCGGAGGTGTTGGTACCATTTTTGGTACAGTTCTTGGTTCCTTCATCATTGGTACGATCGAGGCTGGAACTGTGGCAATCGGTCTTACGGGTTTCTGGACGCAGTTGATCTATGGGTTGATCATAGTCCTGTCAGTCATCATGCACACATATCTAAGCAAACGCATGGAATGACCTGCTTATTCTATAGATGTGATGATCCATTCTGCACTTTCAACACGGATCGTTGTGCTGTCCCCCGGCCAATAAAGATGGCTCCAGTAGTTAGATCCTCTCAAAACAGATGGATTGCGTCCGAGGGTGACGATGATATGTTCCGGGGTGTGGTGGGCGAAATAATCATTCCTGTTGATAAGAGAACGCCCAAGGGTTGGGTCCATGGCGGACCAACCTGCGTTCGGGAGGTAGACATCCAGCCAGGCATGTTCGGTTTGAGCGATCCCTTCCTGCAAATTTTCTTTGTACAACAATCCTTCAAAGTAACGGGCGGGTATCCCTGCTGCCCGGCTGAGAGCGATCATCAAGGATGAATATTCCGTGCAGTCTGCTCCCATCTTTCCTAAAGCCGCCTGGGCACCCCAATCGTTTTGATTGTAGGTGTAAACCAATTCATCGCCGATGTAATCATAGAACGCACGTACCTGGCCGCAGACTGTATCTTGATCCTGTGAAAGAGAATTAGATAATGACAGGATCTGTGGATTCAGGGATTCGATGTGTAGTTCAGGAGCTGTATAGTTATCCGGGAGCGGACCTTCACAATTGGATAGATCGATAACTTGTTCAAAGACAGTTACCTGGTACTCGATTTCGACCACGATCTTTGTGCCGGCTGGATGATCGCTGAAATCGAATTCCGCGTATTGATTAGCGAATTCATCCGTAACAATTTGATATTGATCCGGAGAAATTATCCGGGAATCAACCACTTGATATGGATCAAGATCACGGATCAACGCTACCCACAGGTTCTGCTTATCGGGAGAAGAATCGCCGATATTGTCGAGGGTGATCTTTTGTTGGATCATATACTCCTGGCTTGTTGTAAGTGCGGACTTCTTACCAGGATTTTCGACCGGTGGAGTATCAATTGAAGGAGTTTGGCATGCAGACAGGAAAAAACACAATAGAAACAGTAATCTTCGGGATTTCATGAAGGAATTATCTCACAATTGGTTATCAATAAACTGTCACTTGATCATTTTACAGGAGAATTGGAATGCAAGGATATAAAGATTTAGAAATCTGGTTCATTACCGGAAGCCAGCACCTCTACGGTCCAGAAACCCTCCAGCAGGTAGCGGAAGATTCACGCAAGATTGTCGATGGGTTTAACAATTCTGGCGAAATTCCAGTGCGCATAGTATTCAAACCCATATTGACTACGCCAGATTCCATCCGTGAGATTTGCCTGGAGGCAAATTCATCAGCGAACTGCATCGGGATGATCACCTGGATGCACACGTTCTCACCTGCTAAGATGTGGATTGCCGGTCTGAGCTTGCTGAAAAAACCTTTCCTGCATCTGCACACCCAATTCAATCGAGAGATCCCCTGGTCTGAGATTGACATGGACTTTATGAATCTCAACCAGTCGGCACACGGGGACAGGGAGTTTGGTTATATTTGCACACGCCTGGGTCTTAACCGTAAAGTCGTCGTCGGTCATTGGATAGATCCAGATGTGATTGAACGCATCAGCACCTGGACTCGGGCAGCCACTGCCTGGCACGATGCCCAGGGAATGCGCATTGCTCGCTTTGGTGACAATATGCGGGATGTCGCTGTTACAGAAGGCGATAAGGTGGAAGCACAGGCTAAGCTGGGATATTCTGTCTATGGGTTTGGAGTGGGGGATCTGGTGGAGTATGTGAATCAGGCAACAGATCGTCAGATATCCGATTTGATTGTACAGTATGAAAATAATTATGAGCTTATGTCATCTCTGCGAAGCGGAGATGATTTCCATAGATCGTTAATTGAAGCAGCAAGGATCGAGATTGGACTGCGGGCATTCCTGGATGAAGGCAATTTCAAAGCGTTCACGACAACCTTCGAAGACCTGCATGGGCTGCATCAACTTCCAGGACTGGCTGTCCAGCGTTTGATGGCAGATGGTTATGGGTTTGGAGCGGAGGGTGATTGGAAAACAGCGGCGCTAGTTCGTTCGATGAAAGTTATGAATCATGGATTAGCGGGAGGAACCTCATTCATGGAAGATTACACATATCATCTTGATGGTAAGCAGCAAAAGGTTCTTGGAGCGCACATGCTGGAAATCTGCCCGTCGATCGCAGAGGGTAAGATTTCACTGGAAGTCCACCCATTAGGGATTGGCGGAAAAGCCGATCCGGCGCGTTTGGTCTTCGATACGGCAACAGGTCCCGGATTAAATGCTTCGGTCATCGACATGGGCAACCGTTTCCGCTTGATTGTGAACACCGTTGAGGTAGTTCCCACGGACGAGCCGCTTCCTAAGCTTCCCGTTGCACGTGCTTTATGGATACCCCATCCAGACCTTAAGACGGCTGCAGCAGCCTGGATCTTCGCCGGCGGTGCTCACCATACCGGATTCAGCCAGGCGGTTTCTGTTGAATGTATGCAGGACTTTGCTGAAATGGCAGATCTGGAATTCTTGTTGATCGACGAAACAACTGATGTCAATGAGTTCAAGAAGGAACTTCGCTGGAACGAAATGTACTATTCGCAGAAATAGGAATGAACAATACAAAAATGTGGTATTGATCTGCGATTGGAGTGATATATGTTAGAAACAATAAAAAAGGAAGTATGCCGGTTGAACTGTGAACTGCCAAAACAAAATCTGGTCGTTTGGACGAGTGGGAATGTCAGCATCCGTGATCCTGAAAGCGGTTACGTGGTCATCAAACCCTCTGGTGTGAAATTTGAGGACCTGGTACCGGAAGATATGGTGATTGTCGACCTGGATAACAACCAGATCGAAGGTAAGCTGAAAGCCTCTTCAGATACACTCAGCCACTTATATATCTACCGGCACATGCCGGAGGTGAATGGCATCGTCCACACGCATTCCAATTATGCAACAGCGTTTGCTGCCCTTGGGAAACCGATTCCGCCGGTGTTAACTGCGATCGGGGATGAATTTGGCGGACCGGTTCCATGCGGTGGTTTCGCCCTGATCGGCGGGGAAGAGATTGGGCAAGCAGTCGTTGAGAGCATCGGGCACTCTCCAGCCTGTTTGCTGAAAAATCACGGAGTATTTACTGTTGGAACCACAGGTGAGAAAGCTCTTAAGGCGGCAGTGATGGTTGAGGATGTAGCTAAGACGGTCTGGTTAGCATTGCAGCTAGGTCAACCGGATGAAATTTCGGAAGAAGATATCGCCAAACTCCACGATCGATACACCAATGTGTACGGGCAGTAGAAAGGCAGCATTTATTTTATCTATCAGTAATTTTTGAGCAATTTTTAAGACAGGCTGAGCTACCATGAAGAAAGGAGCCGTTAGATTTTTANNATTCTGGGTCAGATTATAAAGTTCCTCACCCGTAATACGAGTTACAAAAATTTCGAGGTTTCCTGAACGTTCCGATGCGAACGCAACCCATTCACCGGTTGGATCGATCGATGGCTCAAAATCTGCGGCAGGGTTGTTGGTGATATTGGTTGGGTTTCCGCCGCTGATATCGACCAGGTAAATTTCCGGATTTCCGTCCCGGTCGGACACAAACGCGATTTCATCTACCCCGCTTGCACCTGAAGGAGTGTAGTCGTTAGCCTGGTTGTTCGTAAGATTCAGAAGATCTGAACCATCTGGTGCCATCAGGTAGATCTCCTGGTTTCCATTGCGATCCGTCGTAAAGGCAATCCAGTCGTCACCACCAAAGAATCCTCCGGCTTCAAACCAGGTTGGAGCAAAATCATTCGCCTCATTATTGGTGATATTCTGCAATTCCGAACCATCACTGCGCATGATATAGATTTCCTGGTTGCCATCCCTGTCACTGGTAAAAGCTATCCATTCACCGTCTGGAGACCAGACCGGGTACTGGTCATTTGCTGGATTGTTAGTAATGTTGACGGGTTCCTGCTGATTTATTCCTGTGATCATGATCTCGTTATTACCATCCAGATTGGTGACATAAACAATCTGAAGAGAGTCAGGTTCCAACATCGCCTGAGAGTCCTGCCTGGGGTTATTGGTCAACCGGAAGATGCTCTGATCGGCATTATTCAATCCATAGATTTCCAAATTTCCATCTCGATCTGATTCAAACAAGATCGTTCCAGATAAATCAGGCATTTGTGATGGGGTTGCGGTTGGTTCTGTTTCCTGTGTGGCGGTGGCGCCAGGTGCAGGTGTTTCTGTAATGCCTATGGTTGGGGTTAGCTGTGGGGTTTCTGTTGGGAGACCGGACAATGCAGTTTCGGTTAATGATGGATTGTCTGGGTTGCAGGGATTGATATCACGTCCATCGATGATGCCATCACCATCCGAATCCGGATTGAGCGGATCCGGGCAGGGTGAATCTTCCTCACCATCCAATAGTTGATCATTATCACTATCGGGATTGAGTGGGTCTGTCCCCAGATCAATTTCCATTGAATCGCTCAAACCGTCCTCATCCGAATCCGGGTTAAATGGGTCAGTATTTTGTTCTACCTCCAATCCATCGGGGAGACCGTCGCCATCCGTATCAGAATTGATCGGATCCGTGCCGCGGCGATTGTACTCATCTCCATCGGAGAGACCATCCCCATCTGTATCTACATTCAGGGGATCTGTTCCGATCAGATTGACTTCCTGTCCATCGAGGAGTTCATCTCCATCAGAATCCGGATTTTCAGGATCAGTACCTCGTTCTACCTCCTGGCTGTTTGTCAGTCCATCTCCATCGGTATCTTCCTGCCCGATACTTGCTGCCTGGGTCTGATTAGCCGCTGCTGTTTGTGTGGCACCTACAATTTGGGATACACCAGCCTGCGCTGTTGCAGTAGCGTTGAGATTCTGGTTCCGATTCCTGACGACAAGAAACATTGCTGCACAGATAAAGACGATCATGATGACCCCAACTGAAATGGGCATCCAGGCAGGTATCATACCCTGTCCAATAACCTCTCCATCATGGGATTCGCTCTTTGAACTGGAAGAGACGCGGACATTGAGAGGTGTTCGGTATTCACCTCCAAAAATCGGTTGCGAACGCGGCGATGCACGGAACTCAAATGACCCTGACTCGCCAGGATTGACCCTCAATGACTGCGAACCTTGAATAGGAGAGTATGAAACTCGAGACCTTTGGCTGCCTGGAGGGGTGGTTGGGGGCGATTGCTTGATGACCTGGTCAAAATTGTGGCTGTCATTTGGGCTTTTCAATTCAATTTGAAAGACTTCAGGTGCATTGCCATTATTCTGGATGATGATTTGTGATGATTCTTTTTCATTGAACACCGGTGGATTTAATCGGCTGCTGAAGGCAGAAAAAACTGCCACACTTAACGAACATCTTGCAGAAGCGACCTGATCCGGGTGCGATTGGCTGTGGATGCGGATGTTGAAGTTATTCCGCCCCGCGCTGCTTTCCGGTGCTTTTGGAGGTTGGATCGTAATTTTAATTTCTTCCTGTTCACCAGGTTCCAATCTTGTTTTCGCATCAGTAGTTGAAATCCAGCTGGTTGGGATCCCTTCAACACCGAGGATGAAAACATCCGCATCCAGACCACGGTTGTGAAGCATGATGGGGACAGTGACCGAATTACCCGGTGCCACAGCATATTGGGTATCTTCAAGCAGTACACCAATGCGCCCCTCAGTCTGGAATGCAGCGACGATTAGTTCTCCATTGATGGACTTCGACTGTGCCGGGTCGTTCTGGCTGGTCAAATGGATTACTAGCGGATACTGGCCAGTTCTACCCTGTGGAGGTTGAGGAACGCGTACCGCAATTTCAATTAACCTTCTTTCACCACCAACCATTCGAACTACGGGTGTAGGCAGCTCTACCCACTCACCTGGTATCCCTTTAACTTCAATCTCGAGAAATTCTTCAGCATCGCTTAAATTGGTAACCATTAATTGCATGGTTGAACTGCTCCCTGGTGCAATTTGGAGCGTTTCCTCACTCAAAGAAGCCTGGAAATTGCTATTTGTTTGATTTTTGCTATCACTCATACTGGTTTCCTATCTTCAAATCTCCTTAAGATGTAATCATTGGCTTTTGTGTGAAACTTACAGAACTTCAATGCAATCTCCCAAAAAGCCAGATTTTGTTCAATGATGCTAATTCATACGAAAATTCGGCTGCAAAACCGATAACCTGGTAAAGACAAATTGGATAATTCGCAAAACAATTGGAACCAATGCCAACCAGTTCTTTGAATTTAGCTATTTTTAGTTTTTGATGGGTAGTTGATCTGTTTAGATGCTGGTTAATTTCCCGTAAATTGCGCACTACCGATCAAATTTGATATCTTACTGAATAAATCATAACACTTTTGGTTGCTAAACTATAAAAAATAGCCCCAAAGATGTATCTATTTGAACAATAAGATATACTTTATTGGTATTAGAGAGCAATTCCTGTTCACATTCCATTAATTTTAGGCTTTCTGTGCCAGTAAAAATCATCTAACAATCGGTGCTTTGAAAAAATAATTTCGCCACCGGGGTATAATTTAATGGAGGAGTAATGACCAACTACATACCAAAACCCGAGCACAAATTTACCTTCGGTCTGTGGACAGTTGGGAATATCGGTCGAGATCCCTTTGGTGCTCCAGTGCGAAAAGGGTTATCCCCGGTCGAGATAGTCCATCTGCTGGCTGAAGTTGGGGCATATGGCGTCAATTTTCATGATAATGACCTGGTGCCCATTGATGCTTCAGCATCCGAGCGGGACAGGATCATCGCAGACTTCAAGAAGGCTCTCAATGAAACTGGACTTGTAGTCCCCATGGCCACCACCAATCTGTTCTTTGAGCCTGTTTTTAAAGATGGTGCTTTTACTTCCAACGACCCCGAAGTGCGTTCCTATGCCCTTCAAAAAACAATCCAAGGCATCGATCTGGGGGTTGAGCTTGGGGCTCGCGTATATGTCTTCTGGGGTGGACGAGAGGGAACTGAAACTGACGCCTCGAAAGACCCCATCACGGCGATCAAACGATCCCGTGAAGCGATGAATTTTTTATGTGAATATGTAATCGACCAGGGCTATGATCTCAAATTCGCCCTGGAAGCAAAGCCTAACGAACCACGGGGAGATATCTATTCCAGCACAACGGGTCATATGCTGGCGTTCATCGAAACCCTTGATCATCCGGAAATGGTGGGTGTCAATCCGGAAGTTGCACATGAACATATGGCAGGATTGAACTTCATCCATGCTGTTGCACAGGCTATGGATGCTGGAAAACTTTTTCACATCGACCTCAATGACCAGGCGTTTGGTCGTTACGATCAGGATTTACGTTTTGGCTCCGTTAATTTAAAGAGTGCATTTTTCCTGGTCAAACTTCTCGAGGATCACGGATATCAGGGCAGTCGCCACTTTGATGCTCATGCTTACCGTACTGAAGATTACGATGGTGTCAAAGATTTCGCCACGGGCTGTATGCGAACATACCTGATACTTAAAGAGAAAGCCAATCGTTTCAATCATGATCCCCAGATTCAAGA
>JABAOG010010110.1_pt1 | contig 15178 bp, 18 predicted proteins | sample 7062131 | NCBI WGS metagenome assembly JABAOG01 (sample SAMN14538629, study PRJNA623070) | marine sediment metagenome | biome: marine biome [ENVO:00000428]; feature: marine pelagic biome [ENVO:01000023]; material: deep marine sediment [ENVO:00002113] | place: India: Arabian Sea | collected...
CGCGCTCGCTGATCCAGACCATCGGTCGCGCGGCGCGGAACGTCGAAGGCCGCGTGCTGATGTACGCCGACAGGATCACCGCCGCGATGAAGATGGCGATGGACGAGACCGCTCGCCGGCGGGAGATCCAGGAGGCCTACAACGCCGAGCACGGCATCACGCCNNCCCCGGGTCGAGGGCGTGGACGACGAGGCCCCGCTCGAGGAGCGCATCGAGGCCATCCGTCAGGCGATGTACACCGCCGCCGAGGCGCTGGACTTCGAGAAGGCCGCCGAGCTCCGCGACGAGATCAAACGCCTCGAGGGCCGCGACGCACCCAAGCGCAAGCGCCGCAAGCCCCAGCGCCCCCGCCGCTGACTCGTGACGGCCGGCTGCCACCCCGGACGGAGCTCACTGCTCCTGGGACTCGGAGCCGATCGTGCTCGCCGTCGAGCTGGAGACGGTAGCCGCCTGCGAGGAGCGCAGCGGCGAGGAGGCGACCATCAGCGGCAACAACAACACCCCACCCGGAAGCACGGCGACGGCGCTCCAGCCCAACAGGCGTATCCATCGGCCATCGGATTTGAGCCAGGTCATACCTCCGTTCGAGCAAGCACCGTGCCTGAACGACCGTTGCCTCACGGCCTGGGGACATGGTGCGCGATCGCCGGATTCCCGAGCGTTTCGCCGCATGCGTACGCAGCACACGCACATCGACCCACCTCCGCGCCCAATGTCCACCATGACATCGAATGCGAGAACCGTGGCGATTCGGCACGACGGTGGTCGTGTCGCCGCGATGCGACCCGTCGCCCTGCCGTTCAGGGGCCGCAGCCGCCGACCACGCCGGGATCGCTCTGGCAGGCGGGGGTCGTGCAGACGAAGGTCTCGCAGGTTCCGTCCACCCAGCGCAGCTTCACCTCGTCGAGGGTGGTCGTCGTCTCCCCGGTGTCGGTGGTGATCGCGTCGTCGGTGCAGCCGGGCTCCGCGGGGTACATGGCGACGCAGTCGTCTTCGGCGGGGCACAAGGTCGTGCGCGCGCCGTGGTTGATCCCGTAGGCCCGGCGCGCGCCGCAGCAGTCCGCCTGGTGCAGGTGGATCGCGCAGTTGTCGATCCCATCCGCGCCGCGCGGCGCGGCGTCGATCGCCGCCATCCAGTCGGCGCACTCGACACCGGGCATGCACATCGCCGCCCCGTCGCTCTGCTCACCCCCGTCGGCCGGCGTGGCCGAGTCCGGTGGCGCCCCGGAGTCTCCCATCATCTCCGCGCCCGAGTCCGCCCCGGCATCGATCGCCGGGTCGCCCCCGTCGTCATCGCCGCACCCGACGACCCCCCACCCGGCCAGCGAGCTCACCACCAACACCATCCACGAGCGCTTCACACCACACCTCCCAACCGGATGATACGGGAAGCGCTCGAAGCCTGCTTCGGCTGACTTCGACGAACGTCGGCGCTGGAACCCAGCGCTCACCGGGGCGATGCCACGGTGATCAGGAAGTCGCCCGCGTCCGTCTCGATGTCCACTGCCCCTACCGTCTCGCGGAGCTCGTCCGCTCGCGCCGGTGCCCTCTCGCCGAGCGGGTGCAGCGCGACGAAGGCCGCGGGCGGAACCCATGCGATGCTTCGATGCGATGGCCCGCCGCTACGCCGACCTGGACCGGGGCATGCTCCTGCGGGCCTGCAAGCTCGCCGAGCTCCCCGGCATCACGCGGGCGGTGGCCGCCGAGCGCTTCGGGATCTCGGTCGGGATGCTTCGCCGCGCGCTGAAGGAATTCGGCCTGGAGTGCCGGCCGGATCGGCCGGCGTTGGTCCTCCACTGCCTCAGCGATGGCGGTCGGCGGACCGAGGGCGAGCTCGGGGACCTGGCGATCGTGGCCAGCTATCTCGACTACGTGAACAAGGACGGCAGCACCGCCGCCGACATCCGGTCGCTTCTCGACCAGCTCGTGGGCGAGGGGTGGCTCACCCTCGATGGCCGGCGCTGGACCCTGCGGCGTGACTTCCCCTGATCAGGCGCTCGCCGGAGCGCTCTTGCGCCGGCCGAAGGTGAGCTTCTCGCGGAAGATCTGCAGGATGCGCCAGGTCTCGTCCGGCGCGAGGAAGGCCGGGTAGCAGGCGAGCATCCCGAGCGGGAAGATGCCGAGGCGCATCGTCATGAGCAGCCCCAGGTGGAAGGTGACCCCGAGAAAGAGCCAGAGCTCGCGGAAGCGGATCCGGTTCAGGAAGCGGCCGATGCGCCCGGCGCGCTGGGGGAAGCGCCGGTAGTAGAGCGCGAGCATGAAGATCGGCGGCGTCAGCTCGAAGAACATCGTCCCGAGCGTGCCCAGCTGGGTGAAGGGATAGAGCCAATCCCAGCCGCCGATGTCGAAGCGGGCGAAGTGCGGGTCGTGGAGGATCCGCCAGAGCGCCGACGAGCCCTGCCAGGGCCACCAATCGCCGCGCTTGTGGAAGCCGGCGGAGAAGTAGATCCAGCAGATCTGGATGATGACGAAGTAGCGTGGCCACGCGGGGATGAGCTCGCGCGTGCTCAGCTTGCCCCGGCGGATGTAGCCCTCGAGCGAGAGCGTGGCGCCGGAGCGCGAGAAGACCAGGATCAGGCAGATGGCTCGGAGCGCGATGTCGATGCCCCGATCGCCGATCGGGTAGATCATCGCCTCCTGGGCCGAGGCGAAGACCACCACCGCCGCCGCGAGGCGGCTGAAGACGCCCAGGGCCAGGCAGACGCAGCCACCGACCATCATCCACCAGAGGACGTGAGCGGTGGACGCCTCCGCTCCGAAGAGCTCGAACATCAGCGGCATCGGGTTCTGGTTCGCCGCCAGCGCGAGGCCACCCTGGGTATGCGGGCCCCACATGTTCTCCACGATGCCGAGCTTGCCCGCGATGAGCTGGTCGGTGAGGAGGACGACGGCCACGAGGATTCGGGTGAGCGCCAGGCTCGTGGCGTCCTCGCGCAGATCCATGAGCGCCACCCAGCGGCGCCAGGCGCGTCGCGGCAAGGTGCGCAGCCGCTCGAGGCGGCTCTGGCCGGGGTGGCGGCTCATCGCTGCGGCCCCTCGCGACGCTTGCTGGGGTCGCGGTGGTCGACGGCCTCCCAGCGCCACTCGACGTGCTCGTTCGGTGGGCCCTCGCCCGGGATGTGGACGTAGAAGCGCTGGAAGCGGATGCGCGCCGACTCCAGCTCGGGCAGCGCCTCGAAGAGGGCATTGAAGGCGAAGCGCACGAAGCGCGGGTGGTCGCCGCGCAGATCCTCGGAGCCGGGGTTCCAGATGCCGCGAAGCCGCCGGTACTCGAAGAGGAGCTGCAGCACGTCGGCGTCCGGATCCATCGGTCGCCAGAGCAGGCGCCATTCGTCCTCTCCCTCGAAGCGGCCCTCGACGTGGATCCACCACGGGTGCGGGTCGGAGGAGGCGAAGAGGGACCAGCGCTGACGGATCTGCGTGTGGTGGAAGGCCGGCATGATCGGCGCCACCAGCTCGGCGTGCCAGTTGGCGATCGCCCCCGACTTCTCGAGGGTGAGGTCGCGCAGCTCGTCGTTGCTGATGTCCACGCCGAGGCCGCGGAGGACGTTGCCCCAACGTTGCAGGTGCGTGCGCCCGCTCGGGCGATCGATGTGCTTTGCCTCGATGCGAGGGACGGGGAATCCCTGGCAGAAGTTGATCAGCAAGACGCCCAGCAGCAGCGCGCCCCGCACGTGGGCCCAGAGCGTGGGTCGACGGGGCACCGGCACCATCGGGCGGGAGATATCGCGGGGCCGGCCGGCCGACAAGCGAGGCCCGCTTCCGGTGTGCGCGTCGTCCCAGTCCTCGGGCCCGGTGGCGCTAGTCCGGATCGCCGGATCGGAGCCGTTCGGCGAGCGCTGGGCCACCGGCGGAGAGGACCTTGGCGGTCTGGCCCGCCAGCAGCTGCAGCCGCTCGATGAAGCGGTGGTCGTGCTCGAGCGTGTCCAGGTGGGCGAGCTCGTGCAGGACCACGCCGAGCGTCGCGGGCTCGAGGATGTCGTCGAAGCGGAGGCTTCCGCGGACGTTGAAGGAGAGCACCCGGGTGGTCGCGTCGCAGGTGGCGTCGGCCAAGAGCCCCTCGTCCGAGGGATCGCGCGCGAAGAAGCGCACCCGGACGACCCGTCCGGCCACCCGCCGGGCGAGCCAGCGCACCGCCTGGGCGAAGCGGCGCTGTGATTCGTCGGGGGTGACCTCTTCTCCCTCGAGCTCGTGGGAGCGCCGCCGGACGAAGTCGTCGGCGGTCTCCACCACCCGGGAGAGCGCCAGGTAGGTGCCGTGGGAGAGGGACTCGCTCGGCACCACGTGGGCGCCGAGCTGCCGCGCCCGGTCGTCCGCGCGGCGGGTGCCGCCCAGCACCGCGCCCTTGGGGAAGGCTCGGCTCACGTAGGCGTCGAGCACCGACGTCGCGACCGGTACCTTCGCGATGACCTCGTGCACCCAGTCCGCGCGCAGATCGCGGGTGTCGAGGTAGCGATGGATCATCGACTCGAGCAGCAGCCCCTTGAGGCGGAGGGCGAAGCGGTCCGGGACCGACTCGCGGCCGCTGGCGAGCGGGACCCGCTGGCCGACGTCCACGTGCCAGGGGAGCTCCCACGCCTGCACCGGGATGCCCATCTCCAGCAGATGCGGTGGATCGCCTTCGCGGGGCAGGTAGACGCTCACCTCGGTCACGCCGCGCATGGCGCGCTCGACGCCGCCCTCGATGCCCACCGTCTCGAGCTCGCAGCTGCCGAGGGCCAGGATGCACTGCACCCGCTCGATGGAGGTGCCGTCGATGACCAGCTCGGTGCCGCTCGGCGGCACGCAGAGGGAGAGCAGCCGGCGCGCTTGGTCGAGCTCGGCCTCGGTGAAGGCCCGCTCCAGGGTGAGCCGGGTGCCCGCTCGGCGCTCGTTCGGCTCCTCGTGTCGCCCGCTCTCGTCGAAGCGCACGGTGACGCCCACCGTCTCCACGCAAGCGCCGTCCATCGCGCCGATCAGCTCCTTGAGCCCCCGGCCGAAGCGACCGCGCTTGGTGCGACCCGTCTTGTCCGTGAGGAAGACGGTGTAGACCAGCCGGCCGTCCGCGAAGCCCTGCGCGGCGTCGTCCTCGATGACGATGCGCGCCTCGGAGAGCTCGATCCGCACCTGGTTCGCCTCGGCGTCGAAGGCGTTCTGGACCGCTTCGAGGAGCACCCGGCCCACCGGCCGATGCGTGGCCTGGAGCCGCCAGCCCTCGTCGGAGATCTCGAACCAGCGCCGCTTCACACTCTCGAGTATGCCCCAGCGGACCTCGGTCCGCCTGCGGCTCCCAGAGAGTTGATACTCCGGGGCCCATCGGCGATGATGCGGGCCGCGAGGGGACACGGTCCCCCGACCTGGCCCGAGAGGCTCGAGAGGGAGAGGAATGGCGTCGGATCAAATCGTCTGTTCGATCTGTGGAGCGCAGAACGACGGGAACCAGGCTCGCTGCACGTCGTGCGGCGCCAAGCTGGACCCGCTCGACAGCCGCGCGCTGACCGCGGAAGAAGAGCACGCCAAGCGCCATCAGCAGGAGGGCTTCCACTGGAAGTGGGTGATCATCGCCGTCACGATCTACCTGGTCATGCAGGCCATCGCGCTGGTCGCCCTCCCCATCGCCATCGACGCCTACGAGCCGGAAGGGCTCGCCGCCCTGGTCATCTCCGCAGCCATCTGGTTCGTCGGCGGTGCCTTCGTCGGCTTCATCTCTCCCGGTCGCACCTTCCTCGAGCCGACGGTCGGGGCGCTGGTGGCCGTCGTGCCCACGCTGCTCTGGATCGACCACATCTCCATCGTCGACAAGCTCTCGCTGATGGCGATGATCGTCGGCGGCATGCTCGGCGTGATGATCACCCTCATGGGCGGCTTCCTCGGCGAGAAGCTGCAGATGTCCCGCGACTGACGGTGAGCCGCGCTCACTCATGGCGCGGCTATCTCCTGTAAGCCTGGGCCGGCGATCGGCCCCCTAGAGTGCGCGGACGAGAGGATCGTCCATGCATCGCTTCGCCCTGCTCTTCGCTTCCGTCGCTCTGCTCCCTGCCTGCGGTGACGACGACGGCGCCGGCGACGCTCCGGTCGACGATGGCGGCGCCGCGCGTGACGGAGCGACTCCCCGTGCGGACGGCGGTGGCCCGGACCGGGTGGACACCGGCGCCATCCCTCCCGAGACCACCAGCGTGCCCGCCGGCTGCGATTTTGGCGGGCGCCCCGTCGTCACCGACGCGCCGCTGCCCCACGCCTCCGGTCTGACCGAGAGCGTGAGCGTCGGCAGCTTCACCGACGAGTACCTCTACGACGCGACCGGCACCTCGAAGATCGGCTTCCGGCGTGAGTGGGGCAGCAGCATCGTCTTCTTCGGCAGCGGCGGGGACGGGCCGGGGATGAACGACACCAACACCATCGACGCGAACGACACCGGGCGCGAGGTGCAGGTCGCCCTCTACGACCCCGACCGCGAGGCGCAGGGCTGTGCGTGGAACGCCTCCTGCGCGACCACCGAGGGCTGCCCGCTCCAGATCCGCTACCTCGGTTGGAACCCGGTGCAGGGCGGCAACCGCTGCAACACCGGCTCGCCGACCGACACGGTGCGTCCCGGTCACGGGCACGTCGCCGCCGCCACCCAGCCGCTCCAGTGGAACCCGGACTGGGACGCCATGAGCTGCGACGCCGACAGCTGCGGGAGCGGCGGGGCCGGGGCCGACGCGCGCAGCGACGTGCGCCTGACCCAAACGGTCCGCTTCGTGGCGCCGCGGATCGCCGAGGTGCGTTACACGGTGGAGAACCTCAGCGACGTGGCCCACGCCGCCGCCCTGCAGGAGATGCCCACCCTCTACACGGCGCACGGCCGGCGCGGGCCGGATCTCTGGCGCCTGATGGATCCCAGCGGCACCGAGATCCCCATCGACACCCCGTCGGCCGCCGATGGCTTCTTCTTCGAGAACTTCACCGCCTCGGCGCCCTGGGTCTCGCTGCAGAACGACGACCTCAGCTACGGCGTCGCCATCCTCTACGAGAACGGCCTGCGCGAGTTCCAGGGCTGGCAGCAGCGGGATCTCCCCTTCAACAACGTGCGCTCGCGGATCGTTTTCGGGCTCCCGAGCCGTGGCGTCGTCCACGCCCGGGCCTATCTGCTCCTCGGTTCCTTCGAGGAGATCCAGGCCGAGGCGACGGCGCTCCTCGCCGATCTGCCACCCTTCGGCTGGCTCGACGGGCCCGGCGAGGCGATCGACGCGGGCCCGACGACCCTCTCCGGCTGGGCCCTCGACAACCGCGGCGTCGCCTCCGTCGAGGCGCGGATCGACCAGAGCGTCACCGTGCCCCTGAGCTTCGGTCAGCCGCGCCCCGACGTCTGCGCCGTCTGGCCCGGCTACCCGCAGTGCGACGAGGGCACCATCGGCTTCAGCGGCACCCACGACTTCGCCGCGCGCGAGTGCCCGCACCTGGTGGAGATCATCGCCACCGACACCGACGGCAACCGCCGCACGATCGCCGAGCGCTTGGTCACCGCGAGCTGAGCCGCGGCCGAGAACCCCGTCGTCGCGCTCGTGAGCTAGCTCGCGGCCCCGCGTGATGGAGACGGGCTCCGTGCGTCCAATGGGTATGTACAAGACCCGAATCGACATCCCCGAAGGAGACCGCGAGAAGCTGGTGGCGATGCTCAACGCACGCCTCGCCGACCTCGTCGATCTCCAGACTCAGATGAAGCAGGCCCACTGGAACGTGAAGGGCCCGAGCTTCATCGCGCTCCACGAGCTCTTCGACGACGTGACGAGCGCCGTCCGCGAGGCCTCCGACACCGTGGCCGAGCGCGCGACCGCTCTCGGCGGCATCGCCCTCGGCACCGCTCGGATGGCGGCGGAGAAGTCGGCCCTGGCCGAGTACCCGGCGACCATCGCCGACGGCGCCGCTCACTGCGAGGCCGTGGCGAAGGCGCTCGGGACCACCCTGGCGCATCTCCGGAAGTCGATGCGCGACTCGGCGGAGATCGATCCCGCCACCGAGGATCTCTTCATCGAGGTCATCCGCGTGCTCGACGAGAAGCTCTGGTTCGTCGAGGCCCATCTGCAGGGCGAGCGCTGAGCCCGTCGCGGCCGTGGAGCGTTCGTGGTAGGAGATCGGGGGATGGCCTCACGCGCTTCATGGTTCGCCTGTGTTCTCTTCCTCGCGTCGGGTTGCGCCGAGGAAGGGACCGCTCCGACCACCGCTGCGGTGACCGACGAGACGGCACCGGCAGCCCAGCCGGCCCCGACGCCGCCGGCCGAGCCGGCCGCCGAGCCCCCGAGGCGGACCGTCGAGGCACCGGTGCCCGAAGGCGCCGCGACCGGCCTGGCCGAGGCCGGCGCCGCGCTCGGCGAGGCGATCCAGGCCGGGGCCGCCGTCGAGGGCGGCACTCCCTGCGAGACGGCCTACGAGAGCGCGATCGCCATGATCGAGGCCCTCCAGGCCCGGACCGGTCAGGCCGGTCAGGGCAGCCCGCCCGACCGCGAGGCCTACCTCGAGGGCTGCAACGAGCTGCCTCCGGCCGCCCAGCAGTGTCTGGTGATCGGCTATGCCCTCGAGCACCAGGAGGAGTGTCAGTCCTGGCGCGACGATCCCCGGATGCTCGCCCTGCGCGAGCGTCTCGCCCCCTGAATTGGGGAGCCGCCGCCTGTGCGGCCGCACACCTGAAACGCCGCCCGGGTTGGACCTGGCGGCGATCCGATCCTATTCTGCGCCCACCGTGGGGAAGACCGTCTTTCGCTATGGCTTCGCGGCGCTCGTTGCGCTGATCGCGCTGGCCTTCTCCGACACCGCCGACGCTCAGCGGCGGGTCGTGGAGCTGACCTACACCCCCACCGCTCGGGCTCAGATCGCGATCTGGGTCGAGACCGGCGACGGCACCTTCCTGCGCACTTTCCGCCTCACCGACGCCGTGGCGCGCCGAGGCATCGGCAATCGCCCGGGCGCGATGCAGATGAACAGCGGCTACCACTGGCCCTACGGCCGCCGCGAGGGCGTGCTCCCGATCTGGGGCCACCGCCGGCTGAGCGCCAACGGTACGGTGCCCTTCCGCCGGGTGATCTTCCAGGACCGGCTCAGCGAAGGGTTCGCCTCGCGAACCTCCTCGGATGCGAGCCGCGACGAGTTCTACTGCCTCTCCTTCAACCGGGACTTCTCCAGCAAGGAGACCCTGGAAGCGATCGACCCGACGGTCGACGCCATGGCCTGCCCCACCACGTTCAGCAGCGACAAGGGGCGCTACCTCACCGAGGACGACGTCATCGGCGGTTACGCCGAGCCCTTCGAGGACGAGATGGGCGTCGACACCGAGATGCGCGTGATGGACGTGACCTCGCTCTATCCCGCGCGCCGCGACCTCGAGGACTTCGGCGGGGACGACCACCCGGACGCCCGCCTCTTCATCGACGAGACGCGGGAGGCCATGCCGCTCATCGACGCGGTCACCATGGCGACGCCGGCCGGTGCGAGCCGCGCGCGTCACCAGTTCTCGCTGCCCGCGGAGTGGGAGATGGGCGACTACGTCATGTACATCGAGGTCAACGTCGAGGGCGACTACCACGGCTCGTGGGGCCCGGAGATGTACCCGACGCCCACCGGTGACGCGTGGGACATCTGGGCCGAGACCTACGGCTATCCCTACCGCGGCCAACCGACGATCCTCTACGCGATCCCCTTCCGCCTCGACGCCTTCGGCGGCGTGTACACGACGACCGATCCCGAAGGCTACGGAGAGATCCACGGCATGGACGGCGACGTGCGTCCGATCGACGGCTCCATCGCCAACGATCCGGAGGGCATGCCGGGCAGTGGCGCCGACCGGTTGATGATGATGGACGGCGGCATCCGCGCCTCGCTGCAGGTCGTGCCCACCAACGTCTGCGACGGGCCGATGCCCCCGGACGCCTGCTTCGAGGAGTGCTCGATCGACAGCGACTGCGAAACGGGCTTCGTCTGCCACGTGAGCGAGTGCCTCGATCGCTGCAACGACGCGGTGGTCACCGCGCCGGCGGCGCCCGGTGATCTCGTCGCGGAGCCGGACCCGGAGCGCTCCTGGGAGTTCGTCGACTTCAGCTTCATTGCTCCGCGCAGCGACCGAGACATCTTCGACTATCAGGTGCGCGTCGCGCGCACGCCCTACGAGGAGGGCATGCCCTTCGACGAGTGGGGCGTGGAGGCGAAGATCGCCGCCGCCGTCGAGGAGGCCCTGATCATCGATCCGGAGGCCTACGCGCCTGGAGACCTCGTGGAGGCGAAGCTCGGCCATCTCGAGCCGGAGTCGACCTACTACATCGCCGTCCGCGCCGTGGCCGAGTGTCAGGCGACCGGGCCGGTGTCGGTCGTGGAGCTCGAGACCACCGCCATCGAGTTCGCGACGGTCTCTCCCTGCTTCGTCGCCACCGCGACCTACGGGACGCCGATGGCCGAGGAGATCGGCGTGCTGCGCCGCTTCCGCGACCGCTACCTGATGAACAACGGTCCCGGCCGCGCGCTGGTGGAGAGCTACTACGAGCACGGCCCGAATGCCGCCGCGGCCATCCGCGAGAGCTCGGCGCTGCGAAGCGTCAGCCGCGCGCTCCTCGCTCCGGTGGTGGCGTTCGCCGAGTGGGTGCTCGACTGATGCGCTGGCTGGTCATCGCGGCCCTCCTCGGAGCCGCCGGCTGCGTCTCCGTCGCGCCCTACGAGCGTGAGGCGCTCGCCCGCCCGCAGAGCGACATCACGAGCGAGGCGCAGGCCAGCGAATTCCGCGCCCACGTGCACGACAGCCGCGAGGGCGCCACCGGCGGCCTCGGCAGCACCGGCGGCGGCTGCGGTTGCAACTGAGTTTCTCGGGGTTTGGTGCAAACCCCGCCCCACTCGGGCCTCGATCAACCCGTCAGAACCTCTGTGGCGGTGCACTAGTCCCGGCCGACGAGGAGGTCGAGGTCCGGGCGCTCGAGGACCAGGAGGTCGCAGCGGATGCAGCGCTCCACCTCGGATTCGCCCTTCGCGGTGCGGAGACGCGAGCGCTTGAGCGGGTTGTCGCATCCGGGGCAGCGGCGCGGGGTGACTACGGTGAAGAAGTCGGTCGAGGTCGCGTCGACGAAGCTGCCGAGGGTCGTCGCGGCTTCTGCCAGCTCGAGGATCTGCGCGCCGCAGGCGGCGCAGCTGCGGATGGTGCGCGCGACGCTCCGGTAGGCGCCGCCTCCGAGGCTCTCGCGAAGCGCCCCGCCGCAGCGGGGGCAGAGGCCGCGGCCGCCGACGTCGCCGGCCAGGAGCGAGAGCCGTAGCCACACGCCATCCGTCGAGAAGTCGACGCTCTGAGCGAAGGTGAGCTCCCGCTCGTGGCCGGCGAAGTCGAGCATCACCCGGCCACTCGAACGGCGATAGACGGCCAGCGCTCGCTGGAGCCTCGGGACCACGTGATGGCAGCCCTCCGGCCCGATTCGAAAGACCGTTCCGTCCCGGTGCTCCACCACACGGGACGTGATCGCGTGGCCGGCCTCGTCGAGCTCCTCGATCAGCAGACGCATTCGCCGAAGGGGACCCGTGGCCACGGCTCCCGTCAAGATGCATCCGCTGCCGTGCTCTCTTTCGCCTCCGGCGGTGCGCTTGGGCACTCCTCGGAGCTCCTCCCACCAGTGGTGTGCGAAAGCCTGCTGCGGACGCGAGGCTTTTCGGCTAAAGCGGGGCGGTGCGCGTTGCGCTCTCGGCCTTGATTCTCTCGACCGCGTGGAGCGCGCTGGCGTCCGTCGCCCACGCCGACGAGTCGTCGGGCACGGTCACCGGTACCGTCGAGGTGCTCGGCAACTACTACTGGGAGCGCTCGACGCGGGTCGTTGCGCCCGCCGTGGCGGTCACCCTCGAGGGCCCCAACGGCGGCTACGTGCGGGCGGGCTACCTCGTCGACAGCATCACCAGCGCCAGCCAGGCGTCGGGCGTCATCGAGGACGTACGCTTCACCGAGATCCGCCACCAGGGCAGCCTCGGCGCCGGCTTCGAATTCGATCTGGGCGAGGCGCAGCTCCTGGTCGGCGCGAGCGGGCGCGTGAGCCGGGAGCCGGACTACCTCTCGGTCGGCGGCGGGATCAGCGCCCAGCTCTCGCTCGCCCAGCGGACGACGATCTTCCGCCTCAACCTCGGCTACGTCCACGACGAGGTGCGCCGCTACACGACGACCGCCGAGGGGCGGATGGAGTCGCTCACCTTCGGCGACCGGGACTTCGACGCGCTCGCGCTCGCGCTCTCGTGGGAGCAGATCCTGTCGCCGACGACCTACATCGAGGTGGGCTACCAATATGGCTACCTCAACGGCTACCTGGCGAACGCCTATCGGCAGGTTCGGGTCGGCTCCTTCTTCGTCGACGAGAACCACCCGGGCATCCGGCGCCGCCACACCGTGATGGGTCACCTCGCCCATTTCGTGGAGAAGACCCGCACCGGTCTGCACCTCTTCTACCGGGCGTATCTCGACAGTTGGGACCTCGGCGCGCTCACGCCGGAGGCGCGCGTCTACCAGGCGCTCGCGCGTTTCGCTCAGATCCGCGTGCGCTACCGCTACTACCGGCAGACGCGCTCGTTCTTCTACCAGGACGACTACGGCGCCGAGGGTCCCGAGGACGGCTTCGTCACCAACGACCCGAAGATGAGCGCCTTCCACAGCCATCTGCTCGGCTTCCAGTTCGGATTGCAGATGGCCTTCCTGGACAGCACCGCGCTCGATGCGTTCCGCCGTGCCTGGCTCGAGATCAGCTTCGAGTACCTCTGGCAGACCAGCCGCTTCGGCAACGCGGTGATCGCCCAAGCCGGCTTTCGCGTCCCGTTCTAGCCGTCAGGCTGCTTCGTCGAGGTAGCGCGCCTTGGCGCGCTCGAGCAGCTCGCTCACGTCGTGCTCGGCCGGGTGGAAGTCGCTGCGGTAGTAGTCCCGGTACCGTGCGACGATCCCGCGCAGCAGGCCGTCCTTGCCGAAGAGGGTCCTCAGCGCGCCGAGGGCCCGCCGCGGCTCGAAGGGGCGCCCGCTCTTCTTCACCAGGATGCGGGTGCGGACCGCGTTGGCGAGCAGGAAGACCACCGTGGTGAGGCGCATCATCCGCAGCCGCAGCTCCTCGTCGTCGACCGCCTCCTTGTAGACGTCGAAGGCGACCGAGCGGTGCTCGATCTCCTCGATGGCGTGCCAGGCCCAGAGCTTCGCCACCGCCGGATCCATCCGATCGAGGATCTCGGGGTGCTCGAGGAGCGCGGTGGCGAGGATCGCCGTGAAGTGCTCGAGGGCCGCGGTGCGCGCGAGGTTGGCCGCGGGCGTCGACTCGTCCTGGATCTGGCCGATGCGCTCGGTGACGAAGTCCTCCATCGCCTTGGCCGGGAAGCCGCGCCCGTCGAGGAAGCGGCTGAAGGTCAGGTGCTCCTTGGTGTGCATCGCCTCCTGACCGGTGAAGGCCCGCACGCGCTCGCGGAGCAGCGGATCGTCGATGTCCCGCATGAAGTGCTGGACGCTCCGGATGAAGAAGCGCTCGCCGGGCGGGAAGGCGACGGCCAGCCCGTTCAGGAGCGCCGTCAGGTACTGGTTGTCGTCGAACCAGAAGGTGGGGGTGTCCTCGCCCACCTCGAGATCGATGCGGCGGACGGTGATGCTCTCTTCGTATCGGGGGCTGACGGCGTTCATGAATGCCGTTCGATTGTAGGTGTCGCGGCCAGCCTCGACCAGGGACCGCTACTTCGGTGGCGGCCGCACGACCATGACGTCGCAGGGGGCGTGGCGCACGACCGCCTCGGCCACGCTGCCGAGGAGGATGCGGCCGAGTCCCGAGCGCCGATGGGCACCGACCACGATCCGGTCGGCGCCGCGCTCCTTGGCGATGGCGCAGATCGCGTCCGCCGGGCTCGTGTGATGGTGCACCTCGACGGTCGGTGGCGGCCCGTCGGGGAGCTGCTCGGCGACCATCGCGAGCACCTTCTCCTCCGCCTGCTCGAGCAGCGCCTTCTTCGCCTCCTCCGCGAGGCCGCTCGTGCCCGGCAGGGGGATCGGCGCGACCGGGGCGGTGTCGCTGCTGATGTGCACCACCAGGAGATCGGACCCGTAGGCCTTGGCGCTGTGGGCTGCTTTCCGCAGCGCCTCGGCGGAGAGCTCGTCGAGATCGACGGCGACGAGGATGAGCTTGGGACCGTCGTCCATAGGTTCCATCGAAACACTTTGCGGGCCGCGCCACAACGCCGGTGGCGCCTCGCGCCCTCGCCGACCAGAGTGGCGCCCGTGCTCCACCGCCATCCGCACCCGGCGCCGCTCATCGAGGGTGAGCTCCTCGAGCGCTGGGATCGCTTCATCGCCGAAGTGGCCCTCCCGGGCGGCCGAGTGGTCCGTGCCCACTGCGTGAACCCCGGTCGAATGGAGGGGCTGCTCGTCCGCGGCTCCCGCGTCTGGCTCACCCCGGCGCCCGAGGGGTCGAAGCGCAAGCTCCGCTACACCTGGACCCTCATGGAGCACGCCGGCGCGATCGTGGGCGTCGACACCACCGCGCCGAACCGCATCGTGCAGAGCGCGCTCGAGGCGCGGGCGATCCCCGGTCTGCGGCGCTACCGCTCGCTCGCCCGCGAGGTGAAGCAGGCCGACGGCTCACGGGTCGACTTCGTCCTCGAGGGGCGTCGCTCGCATCGGGTCGAGGTGAAGAACTGCCACCTGGTCTACCCGGACGGCTACGCCTACTTCCCGGACACGGTGAGCGAGCGCGCCACCCGCCACGTCGACCACCTGGCGGATGCGGTCCGCGCCGGCGAGAAGGCGACGGTGCTCTTCGTGGTCCAGCGACCCGAGGCGATCCGCGCGGTCCGTCCCTCCATGCTCCACGATCCCGAGCTCGCCGACGCCTGCCGCCGCGCTGCCGAGGCCGGCGTGCGCTTCCAGGCCGTGCAGGTGCGCCCGACCCTGGAGAGCTACGAGATCCGCGGCACGCTGCCGGTGGACCTGAAGCCCTACGATCCAGCGCCGCAGATCCCCTGGCGGCAGCGCGGCCGCGAGCTCGGCGGCTGGCGCCGCAGTCAGAAGAAGAAGCCGGCGCGCAAGAAGTAGTCAGCAGGTCGCTGAAGAGCGAGCCCGAAGGGCGAGCTCGGAAGCGTCCTGCCCCGTGCCTCGCCGCAGGCGAATGCCCTTGCCCCGCCGCGAGGCGGATGCCCTTGCCCGAGTTGTCGAGCGGCACGACGCTCGATGGCGCCGCGACTGACGCGGCGA
>JABAOG010004542.1_pt1 | contig 15173 bp, 17 predicted proteins | sample 7062131 | NCBI WGS metagenome assembly JABAOG01 (sample SAMN14538629, study PRJNA623070) | marine sediment metagenome | biome: marine biome [ENVO:00000428]; feature: marine pelagic biome [ENVO:01000023]; material: deep marine sediment [ENVO:00002113] | place: India: Arabian Sea | collected...
GAGGTCTTACGGGAAGGCTATACCTACGTGCCCAACACGGCTAAGAAGGGCTACACGACCGCGGCTCGTATCATGAAGAAGCAGTCCAGCGAAGATGCCGACTGGAAAACCCTGGAAGAGGCTGACAAGGCCCTCCGGGAAGGAACGTCGATCGAAGACTGGATGCGTCAGCAGGCCCTCGAAGGGGGCCCTGGTGCAGGCTCTGGTGGTGCAGCACGTCCGCAGCTCCTCGATGACCTACAGGCCAACCCCAACGCTAAGCCGGCAATCTCCGATACCAGCATCGCTGTCCAGCGGGTACTCCGCGACGACAGTCTGGCTCCGGAGCGCGACGGTTGGTGGTCCCGCAAGTTCATGATCTCCCGCGGTAACGCTATGGCTCACAGTGATAACCCTGTGGTCCGCCGCGCTGCCCGTCTCATGTTCCCTGGCCTCGCCAATATGAACACTGAGATGCTGGAGAAGTTCGGTCGACCCCGGACTGTCATGGAGATACGCGAGGAATTGGCTAACAACTGGACCTCGGCCATCAACGACGCCGAGCGGATCGCGACACGCGAGTTCGATAAGGACTACAAGTCTGACCCGGCGAAGTTCGTGCGGCTTTATGCTCAACTGGTGGACGATAAGTTCAACGGTAAGAAGCTCTGGCCTTACGAACGGGCACAGTTGGTCAACGCTATGACAACCCGGGCTATGCGCCAGAAGATGGAACATGGCTCTATGGACCCCATGACCCCGGACTACATCAAAGCCAACGCAGACTCCCTCGATCAGGTGGGCCAGGACATCCTGGAACACATGGCCGACCCGGGACGAGCTGTTGGTGAGTCTGGAGAGTGGATGTCCATTACTGGTGCAGACGAGGTCCTTGCGGCCCTTCGCGCCAACGGTAAGACACACTGGCTCCCGCGTTCATGGAACTGGGAGCGGATCAACAAATGGAACGAGTTCTTTGGCACAGGCGACGTGCTGGAGCAGTTCCTGTTCAAGAATATCTCTCAACGCCTCATGCGCGACGACCTCGGGCATAAGTTCACTGTAGACCACGTCAAGGCCATTTCAAGGGCCATGGCGGACTCGATCGTGATGGGCAAGGGGGGATATAATTCCTGGATGGAATCTGCTGTAGGCCGCGCCGGCTCGGAAGAGCTGGTGTCAATGCTCAGAGACTACAACAAGCGCCAGAACAATCCCAACCTGAAGGTGTCCAACGCTGTCCTCCAGGACATCGAAGACTACATGCTGGGTAAGGCTCCTGGTGACCGCAACGCCTCCGGTAGGCACCTGATCTCTCGTGGTATCCTCGACGAGACTGGGCCTGTTGGCATGGCGATCAACGGTAAAACGAAGACGATGCACCTGTCGGACTTCGTCGAGAACAACGCTTCGGTCCTGATGAAGGACTACGCCATGAAGATGGCCGGCCGCACCGCTAACGCAACCCTGCGTGACTCAGTGCCCGGTGTTGGACGTGCAGCTCCCCGGTACCTCATCGGTGGGCATAAGCGTGAACTCGACGACCAGGGTAACCTCGTCAAGGAATGGAAGTACGGCATCCGTAACGACCGCGACTTCGACAACTTCATGCAGAAGGTCGGCGAAGCCAAGGTTGGCTCAAGCACGACGGACAGCTTCTCGGATGATATTTGGAATGACGAGAATATGTTGCAGAACTGGTACAAAATCCAGACGCACACATACCCGTCCTCCAAGCTCGACCAGATCCTGGCCACGTCGCGGATGATTAACAACATCCGGTACCTGGGGAACGCTATGTTTCCGCAGCTCGGTGAGTCGGTCAACGTCTTCGCACACGGCGGAGCACACGTTGCACGACGGTTGTTCAGTAAGACGCAGTTCCTGGAGAACATGAAGAACTTCAAGACACCCTCGGATGCCGCTGAGATAGCCCCTCTTACCCGCATGATTACGCGGATGGGCGTCTACGGCCACGAGTTTCGGAANNTTGCCTGCCACATCCTGGCAGACGATCCGCACCATCGAGGGCCTGATTGACCAGACATACCACTGGGCCGCGAAGCACAGCTCTTACGACCGGTTGCCGGCTCGACATAAGAACTGGCTGTTGAACGCTGGGTTATCTAAGGACGACATTAACAACGTCTTCAAGATACTCAAAGACCCGCAGCGTACCACGGTGTCTAAGGACGCCTGGGGTTCGCAAGTGAAAGACATTATTGTTGATCCGGACTTCGATCCGGTCATGCGCCGCTTTACCACGGCCATGAAGCGCCAAGCTACGACGGCAATTCAGCACAACAAGTGGGACCAAATGCCCCCTGGTTGGGACCAGCCGATCATTAAGCAGATATTCCAGCTGATGTCGTTCATGGTGGGCTCGTTCTCCGCTCAGATGGTCAACAACACTCGTCGAGGTGCTCAAGCTGTCAAATCCTTCCGTGCTGGCAAGTCTGACTTGTCGGATCTCGGTATGGAGATGGGGGCTGTCGCTACGATGACTGTCGGTCAGATTGCCTCTGGTGCCGCTATGGCGCTGCTCCTGCTCAAGCTCCGGTCTCTGGGTAACTCGGAAGAGTATAACCAGCAGGTCTGGGATGATGAGACGGAACTCGACAACCTCATGGCTATGGGTATCGCTCGGTCTGGCTTCTTTGCGACCGTACCATTCATGTACGACACCGTTGCAGGCGGTCTGTTCAACCAACCCGGATTTAGCGGCTACCGCTCATCGGGACTTGGCATGGGCCTACTCGACAACCCAACGGCTGGCACGGCGAAGGACCTTATTAAGGCTGGTAAGGCCTCATATGACCTTATCACAGGCGAAGGAGACTCGGACGACTTCCAGAAGATTTCGCGCGTTATGACGAACTTCTGGGCAATGGACGCTCTCGCTCAGTTTGCGGGCCGCGCCATGGTCGACGAGAAAGACTTCAAAGCTCGTCGCGACAACCCGTTCACGCCTATATTAGGGAATGACTAATGGCTGTCACAACCATTATGACTTACACAGGGGATGGTGCCACCAATGCGTGGTCCATCTCCTACGACTATCTGAAAAAGACCCATGTCAAGATGTATCTCGACGGGGTCGAAGACACGACATTTACGTGGCTCACAGATAGCTCGGTCGCGGCGACGTCTACCCCCGGGTCAGGCGTCACCATTACGATTAAGCGTGAGACTCCCCGCGATGTCCTGGACACGGTTATCCCCGCGTCCGGGACCATTCGTGGTGCGGACCTCAACAACCAAGCATACCAAGCTCTTTACGTCGCCGAGGAGGGCTACGACGCCCTCGTCAATGTTCTTTCACTTGATACTACGGACGATACCTGGGATGCCAACAGCAAGATCATCAAGAACGTCGCTACACCAACTGCAAGCCATCATGCAGCGCGGAAGGATTACGTGGACGCGGTTGCCGGCTCGGCTACGGCGGCTGCTGCTTCAGCTGCGGCAGCAGCAAGCTCAGCATCGGATGCTTCAAGCTCGGCTACCAGTGCAAGCTCAAGCGCGTCCGCAGCGGCGTCCTCCGCAAGCGCGGCGTCGACCTCAGCGACGAACGCCTTAGCCTCTGAGAATGCCGCCGAGACGGCTGAAACGAATGCAGCAGCATCGGCAGCGGCAGCGGCAACCTCAGAAACCAACGCGGCAACTTCGGAAACGAATGCAGCTTCGTCCGCGTCGGCAGCAGCAGCTTCAGAAGCACAAGCTATCTCGTCCGAATCCGCAGCCGCGGCATCGGCGACGGCAGCCCAGACAGCCGAGACTAACGCGGCGGCATCCTACGACGCCTTCGATGATCGTTACCTCGGCGACAAAGCCTCAGAACCGACCGTCGACAATGACGGTGCAGCCCTCCTGACGGGGGCTATGTACTGGGATACAGGCTCGAACAGCCTCCACTGGTACAACGGCGGCTCATGGGAAGATCCCGTGTCAGACGCCGACACAGCTAAGACAGCGGCGGAGACGGCCCAGACGGCCGCCGAAACCGCAGAGACGAACGCAGCGTCCTCCGCGTCAGCTGCGAGTACCTCAGAAACGAACGCAGCCTCCAGCGCCTCCGCAGCGTCGACCTCGGCGACCAACGCCGCGACCTCGGAGACGAACGCTGCAAGCTCGGCGTCTGCTGCGGCTACTTCCGCGACTAACGCAGCCACCTCGGAAACGAACGCTGCTGCGTCGTGGGATGCCTTTGACGACACGTACCTCGGTGCCAAATCCTCAGATCCGACCCTCGACAACGACGGGGACGCTCTGACCGATGGTACCATGTACTGGAACACGTCGTCGACCCGGCTGCGGATCTATAACTCCGGAGCCTGGGAGAACGCCGCTGAACCTATCTCGTCTGGTGTGACCTACACGGGCACTCCGGCAGACAACCAACTGGCCATCTGGACGACGGCAGGTACGGTTGAAGGTGACTCAGCTGTCACCTGGAACGGAACACAGCTCGAAGTCAGCGGGAGCATCAGGTCGACCGGCGGGACTCTCTTCATCAATCGGGATGGGGATGTCGCAGATGCGGTCGGTATTCTGTCGTCAGACGCTGGCGAGAATGCCTTCTGGTATTATCGAGAAGCCAACAGCAACCGTTGGGGCATTGGACGCGACGTTAGTAACAACTTCGATCTCAACCGTTACAATTCGTCTGGAGTGTACCAAGAAGCAGCGGTTCAAGTGTCCTTTACGGATAGTGCAGTCACGTTAGCTGGTGCCCTCGAAGTTGGCACAGACCTCGACCTCACGGACGGAACCGCGAGGCTCACTATCGGTGCTGGCGGTACAGCAACGCCAAACGCCGCGATGGACGCTCTCGTGATCGACAGCGGGTCCGCGGGTAACAACGGCCTCAACATCATTACCGACTCTGGATCTACGGGTTACGTTGGGTTCGGTGACGCCGCAGACTCGTTTGTTGCAGGTCTGGGCTATGCGCACACCGGGGATACGCTGAGTATCTACGCCGGAAACGCTGCTCAGATGACGCTTACGGGTTCACTCGTCACGATGAACCAGGACCTCACGGTCAACGGCCAAGTTGTCCTCGACAACGGAGCTTCGACCGGCCAACTCTCGATCGGTGACGGGACCCAAACGCAAGAACAACGCTTGCGTCTGGACGTACCCACACGGCAGATGGACGTTGTCATGTCGTCTGACGGCAATAGTTGGGGGTTCTATGATAGGACCGCTGCGACGTGGCGCTTACAGCAGACTACATCGTCAACGATCTTCAACGGCGACGTCGATCTGGGCTCGAACGACCTCTATGCCCAGGACGTTATCATCGATTCCACCACAGGAAGGCTCTACCTCGACGGCGGGGGCGACACGTATATCTACGAGTCGTCTGCGGATGTCATGAGCTTCTACGTGGGCGGTGTGCGTCCGATGGCCTTTAACGGCCTCGCGACGTACTTATACGGGTCTGCCCTGCCAATCAATAGTAACCAGGACCTCGGAACCCAAACATATCCATGGGATGAGATCCACGGGAACGCCCTGTTTGCCGGCGTAGACGACACAACTGCTGGTCTCGTACACGTCTACGGGTCGGCTGTCGGTGCTGGCGGCGGTATCCGCCTCTATAACGCCGGTGACGAAGACACGACTTACAACTACTTCCAGCTACGCATGGACAGTGGCGGTGTCTTCCAGATGGACATGAACACTGGCGGTGACATGCTGTTCTACTCGGTGTCAGCCGGTGAGATCAACGTCCAGAGTAACACCCTATCGGACGTCGCGCAGGTAGAATTTGTCGCGACCGCCAACAACCTGATTAACCTCGGTAGTAGCTCTTACATTGGGGTTTCCGGGGCTGACCCATGGTGGGTGGTCGATGCGTCGGATTACTTCCTGTTCGACCAATCCGCCAACAGCTTCCGGTTCGTAGCAGGCGGTACTCGGAACTTCGATATCCGGCCTACGTACGTCGAGTGTCCTGTAGGTTTACTCTATGTCGGTGACGACGACACGACCCAAGGGGCCGTCTACCTTTACGGTGGAGCCACAGGTGCCGGTGGTCAGGCGCGGTTCTACAACAACGCCGCGATCGACGCAACGACCGCCGAGTACTACATGGTCGGCGCTGACTCTAACGGTAACTTCTTGATGTGTTCTCAGGACGGGACGACCAAGGTCTACTGGAATGAGGCGGAAGAGCACGTCGAGGTTGTTGGTCACTACTATCACCAGCGGCCAAACGAAAACCTACAAACCATCTCTGAGAACATCACGGTATCGAACAATGCGTACATGGCCGGTGAACTAACGATCGCCGACACGTACACCGTGACGATCTCAAGTGGAGCAAGATTGGTAATAATATGAGCAGATTGCGCGTTGACGCATTCGAGGCTCTCACGGCGGGGGACACGTTCACTTTGGACGATGTCCTCCCCATGGCCTCATGCAACTACTATCACGACAGCATTCAGCTGTTTATGTCGTTCAATATGTCGTCGGTCGTCGATTTCGCGGTGGGGAAGGTTTATCACTACTTCAACACGGACTTCGACGCTGCCGACTACGCTACACAGCAGAACCCGGACTCGACTACGAACCGGCTGGCGCGGAATGCTAACGTAGCGACGATCACTTCAGCAACCAACGGTTCGTATGCCGTCGGTTCGAAGGAGTTGATGTCGCACGAATACACAACATCCGCTGATGTCGGGAAACGTGACTTGCGCCGGGATCACTGCATGTGGTTCGGAGACTCAGCATAATGGTCAGAACAATCAAATTCAATTTTCTCGAAGACGGAGACGCTGGGTTCAAGCGGGAAATCGCCGAGGTCATGATTAAGGTGCTCATCCACCTTAAGATGACCGGTGGTACGCCCGGAGACATCGGGCAGTCGGTTGGCGTCTCCTCCTACACCGACAACAGCTCGGGGAACTTCACTACGAACTTCTCAAGCACGTTGTCCCTCTCGACGTACTCGCGGTCGGACACCTGCAACGCCGACGTTTCCGACCCTACGATCGCAGCTGGCGCGACCTGTTGGGCTCCAAACCTCACCAAGTCAACCTCGGCGTATCGCGTTGTGGCTTCATACACTCGAAACTCCAACGACGGTTGGTTCGACACGCCAGAATACGTCTCAATGATTAGAGGTGAATGATGAGTACACTCAAAGCACCAGCCATCGAAACGGCCAACCGTCTACACCGTCCAATTACCCGGCACCTCACAGGGTGTCGGACGGACTACACTCAGTCGACCGGCACGATCAACGATAGCTATCTGCTGTCGTCCATAGTCGATGCCGCAACCGGCTACTACTACACGATGTTCGAAGCGTTCTTCCAGAACAACCGGTGGCTGGGGATGTGCAGCAACTCAGCTGACACAAACTCGACCACATCAGACGACGCTATCTTCGCCAATGGAACACCTTCAGACAGCCCGTATACAGTCGCCATGTGCGAGAACGTATCGTGCTACGCGCGTTCAACGGCGATGGGATTCTTAGATACGCCCTCGTCGTGCGTTAATGCAACAGGAGAATTTTCGTGAAATGGAAAGTAAAGGAGCTTCTGTCTGGTAAAGACCTCGAAACCTACGAGGCTTACATCCAGTACAGAAATGAGATCGAAGCTAAAGGAGCTTCCCACTGGCAACGCATTCATGCAATGCGCGGTAAGATCGAAGTACCAAAGGTCGACCACGTCGTTGTCTATAAGCAGCCATACCGGAACGAAGGGATCGCAGGGTCAGACTGTCAGGTCCTTCTGCCCGCGCCGGAATGCGTCGGGAACCTCATGAACGGGTATGTCCAGCCTCCAATCGAAGAGGTCTGGAACATCCAGCTCGTCTGCGTGGGAACCGACGGTCACGTCGAGGTCATCCGAAAGGTCCAAGAGACCGCATGGATCGCTAAGCATGGCTTGGATTTCCAGGCTGTGGTAGATGCCCGTGGTATTCACGAATGGGTAATCGAACCGCTCTCCTACGAGAAGTCCATCGAGTACATCATTATGAAGGACATTCCGGTTGAGGTCTGGGACTCCAGGCACAACTCACGGAAGTTCGCGATCATACAGAGACATCAACTGCCCGAGACGCGGGATCTCCGCAACGCTTGGGTCTTCAATGAGGAATGGCAGAATGACTCAAACATTCTATCGCATTAATGGGGTCGACTATGCCGCTGAGGCGGTAACGGTCCCCGAGAGTGGTCGGGACCTCCGGGACGCCTGGGCCGCTCCAGACCAGCAGGGCATCGTCCTGATCGACGAGACCAAGAAGCAGGAGCTACTGGCTGACAAGGTCAATGCCGAGCTGAACCGCCGCCTGTCGCTGGCAGTCGGCATGGAGTACGGCTCCCCGGAGTTCGTCGAGAAACGCACCAAGTTCCAGATGCAGTACTCGGAGCTTGTCGAGAAGAAGGCCGATGGCACTCCCCTCACGGGTGCTGAGACCACGCGGCTGAACGCGATCAAGGCGAAGTTCGCCGAGCTGGTCGCCCTCCAGGACAAGGCTGATACCCTCCTGGCAGGCACCATCCCCGACAACTACGACGACGACTCTCACTGGACGTGAGGAACCCGTTCGTCTCGGCGAACGACATCGTGTTTATCCGGGTGCCGAAGACTGGCTCTACGTCTGTCAACCATGCGGTCAACGGACACAAGTCAGGAGGCCCCGGGTGGCGCGAGGTCGCACACCCAACCCACGTGTTGGCAAGAGACGTCGACAACTGGGAAGAGCTTCAGCACATGACCTGGATCGGAGGTATCCGTCATCCTTACACTTGGATACCCTCCTTTTACTCATGGCTGGATTATATCGACAACGGCCACGTACGAAGCCGGTGGTGGAGGGGTAAGACCCACACCAACTGGTACGACTTCGTAGATGGCATACGCTTCACGCCATTCGACTGGCTGGAGCACCATACAATTTCGGTGATTCCGTGTCCTTTGGAAAAACCGGAGGTTATAGAAGATCTACTAAAGATCCGGTTGCCTCACGCAAACGAAACTCCCAAAGGAGATCGCAAGGCCTTCAATCCGGATAACCGGACGATGGACCTTATTGAAGCCAAATTCCACAGGGAACTTAAGTACTATGGCAACTGAGAATGCCCGTATTGGAAAGGAACACTGGCACCTTGACAAGCGGGTCAACATATCAATCATCATTGCTCTCGTGGCCCAGGCCGCTCTGGGACTAACCTGGGCTAACAACCTGACATTCCAGGTTGAACAGCTCAGTAAAGACATGCACCGGATCGAGAAATCGATGGATCGGAAAACTGACGAGCGCCGGACCTTGGAGCAACTCGTGGTCGCCCTGAAGACTCAGATGGCCGATGTTGTCGTCGAGATCAAAGAGACACGCCGGGAATACCGGACGTCTAACGCAAGGCTCTGGGACGAGACACGTAACCTTCGGAACGCGATCGTGGCCAACTCACACAAGATTCCGAATCATACGACGCGGGCTCCGTCAATGGCCCCGCCCGTACCATCCAAGAGGTAACATGAAAGAATTAGAAGAGCTACACGCTATGCTCGCACGGGAACTCAAGGATCGCCTCCTGTCTGGAGAGTGCTCACCGGCTGAACTCAACGTCATCCGGCAGTTCTTACGCGACAACGGTATCGACGCAGTGCCCAAGGGGGGTTCACCACTCGGGGATCTCTTACAGACACTGCCAGATCACCTGAAGCCCAAAGACGCTCACTGACGGCCTTAGACCCCTCTCTGGTACCCATACACCAGAAGGGGGGTCGAAGCCGCTGTAGCCCCCCTTGAACGGAGTTCTATGATGGGTGTAACTGTCAAGTACGAGAAGAAGAACACAAGAATGATTGTCGAGAACGATCTTGGCAAGTTTATCTACGAAAAGAAACCCGCACACAACATCAAGGGACACATCCCGATCAAACTGCGGGAGAAGCTCAAGAAGCAAAACGAGGAGAACACATGGGTATTAGTGAGCAGCAAGCTGAAGTAGATCCTTTCAAGGAAGACTTCAAGCGGTTCCTGTTCGTCTGCTGGAAGTTCCTGAACCTCCCAGACCCAACACCAGTCCAGTACGACATGGCCGACTACCTCCAGCATGGCCCCCGCCGTAAGGTCCTCATGGCCTTCCGAGGCGTAGGGAAATCCTGGATTACCGCTGCGTTCGTACTCTGGAGACTGTACTGCAACCCACAGGAGAAGATCCTTGTTGTATCGGCCTCGAAACAACGAGCAGATGACTTCTCTACATTCTGTCTGAGGTTGTTGCATGAGCACCCGCTCCTGTCACACCTCATGCCAAAGGACGAGCAAAGACAATCTAAGATCGCATTCGATGTACGGCCGGCCACGCCGGACCACTCTCCCTCGGTGAAGTCAGCAGGTATTACAGGTCAAATCACGGGTACACGTGCTGACCTTATAGTTGCAGATGACATCGAGATTCCGAACAACTCCGATACACAACAGGCCAGAGATAAGCTCGCTGAGTCTGTGAAGGAGTTCGACGCAATCCTGAAGCCCGATGGGCGCATCACGTACCTCGGGACCCCTCAGTGTGAGATGAGCCTCTACAATGAACTGCCTCAACGCGGATACGCTGTCCGTATTTGGCCAGCTCGCTGTCCTGACATTCCTGACAAGTACGGCACTAAACTGGCACCCTTTGTTCTGGACAAGATCGAGACGGGTGTACAGGCGGGTGCGGCACTTGACCCGGATCGCTTTGACGATGACGATCTTACTGAGCGGGAGCTTAGTTATGGTCGCTCTGGCTTCTCACTACAGTTCCAGCTTGATACCAGTCTGTCAGATGCCGACAGGTACCCGCTGAGACTCAGAGACCTGATCGTTATGGACCTCGACCTCGAACAGGGGCCCACCGAGCTGATCTGGTGTAACGACAAAGACAAACTTATAGATGTACCTACAGTAGGCCTGGAGATGGACAGGTATTATGCGCCAATGCTCGTACCTCCGAGTTATGCGCCATATACCGGATCTTTGATGTTCATAGACCCTGCCGGCCGTGGGAATGACGAGACCGCGTACGCCATCGTCAAGATGCTACACGGTAGGCTATTCCTGGCTGACGCCGGGGGACACAAGGGCGGATACGATGACAAACTTCTTGTACATCTTCTTCAAATTGCCAAGAAGCATAAGGTCAATCGTATTCAGGTTGAGCCTAACTTCGGTGACGGTATGTTTGCTAAGCTACTGGGTGCTAAGCGACCTGAGACGTACATGGTTACAATCGAAGACGCACCCTGGGCCCGAGTCCAAAAAGAAGCCCGGATCATCGACACACTCGAACCAGTCATGAACCAACATAGGCTCATAGTGGACCGAGGGCTCATCGAGAGGGACTACGAGTCTACCAAGGGTTACCCTGCGGAGGCTCAGAACTCACACAGGCTCTTCTACCAGATGACACGGCTCACACGGGAGAAGGGTGCCCTCAGACACGATGACAGGCTCGACGCCGTAGCAGGTGCCGTAGCCTACTGGCTGGAGAATATGGGCAGAAACGAGCGCCAAGCCGCTCAGGAACACAAGAACCTGATGCTGGAGAAGGAACTCAAGAAGCACATAGAACACGCCGTAGGACGGAAGCTAAAACCCACCAATCCTACACTCGCAGGCATCAAAGCCTTAAACGCTACAAGACGCTGATATTGAACACTAATATAGCGATTCTTGTTGAAAAGTTGCCACTGTGAAGGATACAGGGGACTCAGGGTAACCTAAGGTAGACCATGAGATGGATGGTACCATGGGTCACCCTGGGTCACTCTGGGTACTCTGAGNNGCAATCGATCTGGCGGAGCCGGGGTTCCCCCGTCTACCTCTTAGAATATACTCTCAGTCTTACTCTGAGTTAGATTGTTAGTAATTAGATACAAACTCTAACGTTTCTGTGTTCTCTCTGTGTTCATTTGTTGGATTCGACCTTGAGTTGACCTTGAGTGACCATGGGAGGGGGGGATACTCGAAGTCACCATGGGTCGACACTGGGTCAACGCTGGGTCTGTATTCGTGGCATTGGTGTACTTTGCCCAGCCTGGACCGAGAGTGACCCAGCGTAGACCGAGAGTGACCGAGCGATGACCTGCCACCATGGGTCACCATGGGTCGACCATGGGCCACCTGGACACCACCAAATCAGCCAAATCACATCGCTCAAACTGTAACATTGTAACGCTTGGACCTTATCACGCCAAAGAAATAAACACGACAAAAACACCGATGAACACTGGCATTTCAAACTTTTTTCGAACTTTTTTCAAAAAACCGCTTGCAATCGTCGGCGACCTGTGAGCATATGGTCATCACCGAACGGCGAGACGCCAACCGGTCAAGGGCGAAGCTGATGAGCCCGCGGCATAAAAGACATCAGACGTGGTTGAGAGACCTACACGTGACGGGGACAGGGAAGCACCTCCGGATGATCGTGTAGGCGGCTTGATACCGCGGGGCCAGATCCAATGCTCGGGTGACCGAGACTGCCATCCACCAAAGGGGTTCACAGGGAAAGCGCACACGACGGGGCGTGCATACCTGCCCGAGGGGTTAAATTAAATAAATCACACGCGGCTGTCGGGGCTTCCGGCGGCTTTGCGTGACACTACGCGGCTCATGGGGCTTCCATGGGCTTTGCGGGACGAGGCGTTGCCAAGCGCGACCACGGGCATGTGGTGTCGGCGGGCGGGCGGCGTAGCAAATACGCGGCTCTGGGGGCTTCCCAGGGCTTTGCGCAAGTGTTTGGGCGGCTGTCGGGGCTTCCGATGGTTTTGCCAGTGTACGCGGTCCTCGGGGCTTCCGAGGGCTTTGCGCACGGTCCATCATCGGGGTGGGTCGTGTTCAAAGGGGATGGTTATGAAATCACATCGCGGACGTGTAGACTTCACCGAGGCGCTCGCCTACGTGAGAAACCACTTCGAGCCTTACGAAGATGGCTTCCAGTGGGAATACTACGGTCACGAACACAAGCATGAGGATGGCATGGACATCCTTGTGATGCACATCAAGACGATGTGCGGCTACAGCAGCGAGTGGTATCCTGCTGAGTTTGAGATATGGTTCGAGGACTGCATCGACGGTCTCTATGGGGAGTGGTGAGAATGAATATTCAACAGTGCGAGCGTCAAATCGCTCATGCGTACCGGACGGGCGACGTCAAGGCGTACGACCGCGGCATCAAGGCGCTGCGGCGTGCCCAATACGACGCCGCTCGGGCCAAGGCTGAGCCTGCCGAGGTGGTTGCGAACCGGATCGATCGTGTGTTCTACGTCGCAACCATCGCGCTCTCGGTGTTCGTCGGGGTGACCTTGGGGCTGGCCGCTTGGGCGGTGTTTGACGCCTCGCCGGCGATCGACATTGTGCCCGTGTATCTCGAAGCCGACCGGGCGGCTCTCAACGAACTGGTAGGGGGGCTTTCACGATGACGGGCGGAAGCAAGACGCGGATGCGGTTTCTGGCACATGCCAAACGCCGCAAGCCACAACGCACGGTACAGCGCGAGTGTAGGTCGGTCCGGCGTGACCGAGAGTTGAACCCAAGCAAGCGCGGCGTTCAAGGCGTGCGTTACTTTGCGAAATGATTACATCTTGGGTGGCATCGTACGCGGTGCCACTCGACGTGCAATCAAGCGCGATACCAAAGGGGACGACAATGCGAAATCCTAAGCATGGGTTCGTGTTCTACCGCGGACCAAGCATGATCGACGGCGAGCCTATCGTGGCCGTCGCGGTCAAGATCAAGGCGAAATCAGCCAATGCGAAAACGGGCCATATGGTCCAGACGATGATCCTTCGGGACGACATCAACCCGGTCGAAGCCATCAAGACGGGCGACGACCGCTCGATCTGCGGTGACTGCCAACACCGGCCGAACATCGCGAAACTGCGCAAGCAGCAGGGCAAGCGAGCCTCGCGCTGCTACGTCAACGTCGGTCAGGCTCCGCGGGCTGTCTGGGAGTGCCTGCACAACGGCAATGGCTACGCTGAGCTGACGCCGGAGGATGGCGCTGAGGTGCTGCGAGGCCTGCTGGTACGCTGCGGCACCTACGGTGACCCAATGGCGGTCCCGTTCGAAGTGTGGGCGGCGCTGCTCAAGTTCGCGGCTGGTCACACCGGCTACACGCACCAATGGCAGCATCCTGACGCTGACCAGCGGTTCCGTGCGATCTGCATGGCCAGTGCCGATGACCAGTGGGAGTACGATCTCGCGAAATCTCGCGGCTGGCGCGTGTTTCGTGTCATGGCTCCGGGCGAGACATTGGGTGACCGCGAGATCGCTTGCCCGGCATCCGCCGAGGCTGGCCAGAAGACGAACTGCGCAGCCTGCAAGGCCTGTGGCGGTCTTGGTGCCAAGGCNNGGTGCCTCTTCCGGGTAATGTTGCCCAAACCAAAGGAGAGTTTGAAATGTCACCAATGCAGAAAGCGTATGCCGATATGCAAGCCCGGAAAGCCCGCTTTGCGAAGCTGCTGGCTAACGAGCAACCACGTCCGCGTCATTCACGGCCGGCCCGTCAAGTGCTGGGGCGTGTAAACCGCCGCTTGTCTAAGCGGTCTGGACCTGTTATGTCTTCGGGTGTCTTCAAGTCACCTGCCGCCACTGAGCGGAAAATTCTAACCTTGGGAGCATGAACAATGGCTGGTAACTTTATGGAAAGCGGTTTCGGTGGATGGCGCGGACACCGCTGGATGTGGGGCTCTGCGGATGACGGTCACGGCGGGCGCAATGCGTGGGTCGTGGATGTCAATGGGTTCACGGTAATGGAAGACCTAACGGTCGAACAAGCGCAGGCCCTATGCCGGCAGCACAATGCGGCGGTGCGGGATGCCTGGAACCATGCACAGATGAAGGAGGTTTTCTGATGGAACGCGAGATCACTACAGCACGTCTGCTGACCTACACGGACGACATCGCAGACACGATGGGGACCGGCCAGCCGGTCTGGCACGACATGAACGCGCTCGTATGCCGCGAGATCGGCAGCGGCAAGCCATGGCGTGTCATCTACCAGTCGAACCGCGTCATGCACCTGATGGAAGACGCGATCGAGCTGGCCCGCACGTCTGAAATGTTCGAATATGGTGTCGTGATGGCACCGAGCGAGGAGGGCTGATTATGAAGACCGAGGTTTATTGGAATCTGCACAAGAGCGTGTGGAGCCTCCGCCAGCGTGGCCGCGT
>JABAOG010009203.1_pt3 | contig 15165 bp, 11 predicted proteins | sample 7062131 | NCBI WGS metagenome assembly JABAOG01 (sample SAMN14538629, study PRJNA623070) | marine sediment metagenome | biome: marine biome [ENVO:00000428]; feature: marine pelagic biome [ENVO:01000023]; material: deep marine sediment [ENVO:00002113] | place: India: Arabian Sea | collected...
ATGGGCACATCCCGGAGCCCGATCCCCTCCAGGTCGTCGATCTGCTTCTGCGCCGACGGCTCGAAGTCGACCCCGTCCGCGCCGTAGATCTCCCGGGCGATGATCTCCATCTTCGCCGCCAGCCCCTGATCCAGCTCGTACAGCGGGCGGAAATCGGCCGCCCCGCCCTCGGCGACCTCCACCACCACGTCCGCCAGGTCGAGACAGCCCTCTCCGCCCGCGCCCCACGGATCGGCCTCGACGGCCCGGGCGCCCCAGTCCCGCACCGCTTCCAGCACGGTCGCGACCTCCGCGTCCGAATCCGTGGCGAACCGGTTCAGCGCCACCACCGGCGGGACCCCGTGCTTGCGGATGTTCTCGACGTGGCCCCGGAGGTTCTCGAGGCCGCACCGGAGCGCCTCGACGTCCTCCCGCTCCAGGTCGTCCTTCGGGACGCCGCCGTGCATCTTCAGGGCCCGGACCGTCGCCACCACCACGGCCGCCGCCGGCTCCAGCCCCCCCACCCGGCTCTTGATGTTGAAGAACTTCTCGGCCCCCAGGTCCGCGCCGAACCCGGCCTCCGTGACCACGTAGTCGCCCAGCTGGAGCGCGGTGTTGGTCGCCACCAGCGAGTTGCAGCCGTGGGCGATGTTGCCGAACGGCCCCGCGTGGATCAGCGTCGGCGTGCCGCCCAGCGTCTGGACCAGGTTGGGGGCCATGGCGTCCTTCATGAGCAGCGTCATGGCGCCCTGGGCCTTCAGGTCACGGGCCCGGACGGGCTCCTTCTCCCGCGTCAACCCGACGATGATCTCACCGAAGCGGCGCTCCAGGTCCTCGAGTCCCGACGCCAGCGCGAAGATGGCCATCACCTCCGACGCGGCGGTGATCACGAAGCTGTCCTCCCGGGTCAGCCCTCCGTTGATGCCGCCCAGCCCGATCGCCACGTGGCGCAGCGCCCGGTCGTTCATGTCCACCGTCCGGGGCCAGGTCACCCGCCGGGGATCGATGCCCAGCGAGTTGGGCCGCCAGAGGTGGTTGTCCAGCATCGCGGACAGCAGCGCGTGGGCCGAGGTGACGGCGTGGAAGTCGCCGGTGAAGTGCAGGTTGATGTCGGCCATCGGGACGACCTGCGAGTAGCCGCCGCCGGCGGCGCCGCCCTTGATCCCGAACACCGGGCCGAGGCTCGGCTCCCGTAGCGCGAGCACCGGGTTCCTCGACCGCAGGCTCAGCGCGTCCGACAGCCCCACCGCCATGGTCGACTTCCCCTCGCCCGCCGGCGTGGGGTTGATGCCGGCGACCAGGATCAGCCTGCCCCGCGGCGGCCCGTCCGTCTGCGAGATCTCCAGCGGGACCTTCGCCTTGTACCGGCCGTATGGGATGATCTCGTCGGCCGCCAGGCCGACCTTCGCTGCGATCTCCGCGATCGGCCGGAGCTCCGCCTCCTGGGCGATCTCGATATCCGTCTTCATCGGGTGCCTTCCCGTTCATTTCGTCGTCGCTCCGCACACGCACGATGCCGGCGCGGGCCGGAAGCGTGCGGGTGGCGCAACCCCGTGTCAAGTCGGAAGGCCCTCCGATGAGAGGCTCGCGCCCCCGGTGCCCGTCCGGGCCAGCGGGCGGGTACGAACGGGCCTCCCGCCGGTGGATCGCCCACCGGCGAGGGCCCGTTCGCCCGACCCGGCCCGGAGCGGGTCGATCCCCCTACTCGTCCGGGTCCAGGATATCCTCGATCCGGACCAGGGCATCCTCGAGATGCAGTCGCGTGGCCCGGTCCCCGGTGCGACGGAGCCCCGCCCGGATCTCGACCCGAAGCGTGGTCAGCTGCCCCCGGACGAAGGCCCGGATGTCCGACTGGCTGACGTCGACGTCGTTCAGTGAGCCCCGGAAGAATCCCGGCAGCTCGTCCGGCTCCTCCGTCATGAGGTATTCCATGCGCTCGAGGTAGGCGCGCTGCAGGTTCCGGCGGAACGGGTCGATGGCTCCGCCGGCGGCGAGCTCGCTCCAGACCTCGCCCCGCAGGTCGTCCAGCATCTCGCCCAGCGTGTAGGCGTCGTCGCCCAGCTTGAACTCTGCCTCCACCAGCCGCTCCATCCGCCGGGGATCCAGCACCTGGCTCAGGACCCGGCCCTGGAGCCCGCGGATCCGGTCGATCACGCCCGCCGACTGGATCCGGGTCAGCACCTCGTAATCGAGCATCCAGTCGGGGGTGGCGAACACCTGGTCACCGAGCCAGTCCATGGCCGCGGCCTGCGTCGACTCCGGCACCTCCTCGTAGACGGGGCCCGCCTGGTCGTAGGTCTTCCGCGTCTCGTACACGCCGCCGATGTTCGTCAGCACGTGGCCGGTGTAGCGGTTCCACTGGCCGATCACCTGGCCGTACAGCTCCTCCAGCTGCTCGTACGGCTCGCCCTCCCTGTACGTCCACCCGATCAGGTTCGGCACGATCCGCTTCAGGTTCTCGATCCCGTAGTCGCTGGCGCGCATGGCGTCATCGCCCAGCGCTTCGGTCAGCGAGGACGGGTCGACCGGGCTGGGATCGCCGAACCGGTACATGGGATCGCCTTCGACCTCCCGGATCCAGGAGTCGAGGACCGGCCGCTGCTCCGCGGGGGAGTCGGCGCCGATGATGGGACGGTACCCCCAGCGGATCGAGTACCGGTCGTAGGGCCCGATCCCCGGCATGAAGCTCACGCCCTCGTCCCCCGGCTGCGCCACGTAGTTGAAGCGGGCGTAGTCCATGATGGACGGGGCGGTGCCGTACTCCTGCGTGAACGTCGCCGACCGCAGCGAGTCCACCGGGTAGCTGGCGCTCGCCTTCATGTTGTGGGGCAGCCCCAGGGTGTGGCCCACCTCGTGGGCCGAGACGAACCGGATCAGCTCGCACATCACGTCGTCGTCGAACTCCACCGCCCGGGCCTCCGGGTTGGCCGCGGCGGTCTGCACGAAGTACCAGTTCCGGAGCAGGTTCATCACGTTGTGGTACCAGTTGATGTCCGACTCCAGGATCTCCCCGGTGCGCGGGTCGTGGACGTGGGGCCCGCTGGCGTTCTGGACCGGCGATGAGAAGTAGCGGATCACCGAGTAGCGGACGTCCTCCGGGCTGAACTCCGGGTCCTCCTCCGGCGAGGGCGCCTGTCGCGCGATGATGGCGTTGCGGAAGCCCGCCGCCTCGAACGCCTCCTGCCAGTCCTCGACCCCCTGCGCGATGCACGACCGCCACTTCACCGGCGTGGCCGGGTCGATGTAGTAGACGATGGGCTCCACCGGCTCCACCAGCTCGCCCCGCCGGAACGCCGCCGTGTCGCTCGGCTCCAGACGGTAGCGCGTGATGTAGCGGTTCTCCGCCGCCCGCTGGACCGCCTTGCCGTAGTCCGTCTGGACCACGCGGAAGAAGCCGACCCGCCAGTCCCAGGGCCGGGGCGTCATCGGTTCCGCCGGCAGGAGGATCATGGACTGGTTCATCTCCACCGTGATCGTGTTGGTCGACCCGTTCGACGGCGGCTCCTGCGCCTCGTAGGTCAGGACGTGCCGGACCTCGATGTTCTCGGGGAAGCTCTTGGCCCACTCGATGTACGACCGGTCCCCGTCCAGGCGCCGGACCCGGAACCGCTCCCGGAACCCGCTCCGGATGCCCAGGGCGGGGACGTCCGACTCGTACAGGTCGGTCACGTCGATGACCACGGCGCCGCTGTCCTCGGACAGAGCCTCGATCCCGAAGCTCGCCAGGATGGGCTCCAGGTTGGAGTTCCGGACCGCCTCGTAGATCGGCAGCGTGTCATCCGCAACGTTCTCGTAGCTGACGACCCGGAGCAGCACGTCGTCCGCCTGACGCGTCCATCGCACCACCTGCGTGTTCGACTTCTGGCCGCCATATCCCAGGTTGGTGGGGGTCCGCGCGACCCGGCTCACCAGTAGCAGCTCCTTCCCGAGCAGCTCGTTCGGGATCTCGTAGTACAGGGCGTCGTCGACCCGGTGCACGTCGAACAGCCCCTCGTCGGTCACCGCGCTCGCCGTGATGACCTGGCGGTACGGCTTCATTCCGTTGTCGGGTCGGGACCGCTGCCCTTCGGGGGACGGCCTCTGCGGCCCGGCCGAGCCGGCGCACGCGGTCAGCAGCGCCACCGCCACGGCCAGGGACGCTCCGTGGAATCGCTTCATCGCTTCCTCTCGTGGGGTTGGTCAGGTCGAGTTCGGGCCCAGAGGCCCGGCACGGGTTGGCTCGGGGATCCATGCTCGCCGCGGGCGTTCCACGACGGGGCCCGCAACCCGCGGCTCCTCAGGTACCCGGACGCGGGAGCCCCTCGTTTCGTTGCAAGCTCCCCTGCGATTCGGCCTCGACGGCGTCCGGGGCCCCGCCGCCCCGGACATGGCGGCCCCTCGCCCGAGGGCGGGGTCCATGTCGGCCCGCTCGCGGGCCTACGCCCGGCTAGGCCGGGCGGCCGACGGGCGCGCCTTCCTCGCCCTTCAGGTCGGTGAGCTGGTTCTCCGCCGGCGTGGCCACGGGTGTGGCCAGCACCGCGATCGGCGACTCCGCCAGGACGGTCCGGGCCACGCGGCCCACGACCACCCGCCCGTTGCAGATGTACCCGTCGCTCCCGATGGCCAGCAGGTCCGCCTCCAGCTCGTCCGCGACGTCCATGAGCGCCGCGGGCGGCGGGCCCGCCCGGGTATGGGTCTCGATGCTCGCGCCCGTCCTGGCCAGCCGCTCGGCCAGACGCTGGAACCCGCCATCCACCGCGCACGCATAGCAGCGTGACCAGTCCCATACGGAGGCGGCCGGGAAGTCCAGGGACGGCTCCACGTGGACCAGATGCAGCACCCCGCCCTCCCCCAGCAGCCGGCCCGCCTCGTCGGCGGCCCGCAGCGAGGACGGCCGGAAGTCGATGCCGACCACCGCGGAGCGCGGCACCGTCCCCTCCCGCGCGATTAGCACGGGCTTGTCCGCCAGGTGCAGCAGCTCCACCGCGATGGCGTTGCCGCCGCCCGTGGACTCGTCCACGCCCAGCACCACCATGCTGGCGGACCGACCCCGCGCGACCGTGCAGATGGCAGGGGCGGGGCGGCCCAGCCGGACGTGAATGGGCCAGGGCACGGGGCCGACGATCTCACGGACATGCTGACGGACCCGGTCCGCCACCCCCCGGGCGTGGGCCATCTCGAGCTCTTCCCGATGCGGCAGCGGCATCGGCAGGTCGCTCAGCGGTTCCACGATGGAGATGACCTCGACGGGGACGTCCCGCTGCGCGCTGAGGGCGGCGGCGAACTGGAGAGCGGTGGCTGCTTCGTGGCCGCCGTCGGTGGCGACCAGCAGTGGGTCCTTCACCTCGGTTCCTCCTGGAACTCACCGGCGCAGTTTCCCCCGATAGTGCACTATACCGCGCAATGCCAGCGGAAGCTGTCGGGAGATTGTGGAATCCGGGGTGGGGCGTTGGAGGAAAAGGTTGTCGGGCAACGCACCCCTGGGGACCGCCCGCGCGCCCGGGGAGCGCCACCCGGGGCGCCGTGGGGACCCTCGCCACTTAGTCCCGGCGACGCGCGAGCGAGGCCCCGAGCTCCTCGATCTGGTGGTGGAGCCGCGCCACGAGGATCCGCGTGGCCCGCAGGTCGTGGTTGGTCTCCACGAGCATCAGGGAGATGTCGCCGGCCGCCCAGAGCAGGGCCGCGAAGACGATGAGTCGGTACGCCTCCACCAGCAGGTTGGCCAGCGCCGCCGTCCCCGCCTCGGCGAACCCCAGCGCGGCCTCGGCGATCAACAGCATCAGCGCCAGGACGGCCAGGACCTTGAACAGGCGGGCGATGTAGCGCAGGGCCGAGAAGGGCTCCAGATCCTCGTCCCGGACCCGGGCCTCCGGAGGGAGGGAGTCGCTGTCGTCCGTGTGGCGGCGTTCCATCGAGATCTCTTCCATGTCCATTCCTCCAGTTGGCGCCGCCGGGTCACCAGCGGGCGCGATAGCCCCGGGTGTCGACGTGGACGAAGCCGGAATGGGCCCCGGGATTGGGCCCGTAGACACCGACCCCGCCCACGTACTGCGGATATGCGGCCTCGACCCGGCCCGCGGCCCGAGCGATCACGGCGGCATCCCCGCGGTCGATGCGGCCATCGCCGTTGAGGTCATCCATACGGCCATCCCCGTCGTTGTCGACGTAGAAGTCCATGGCATCGCCGTACATGTGCCGGGACACCGATCCGCGGCCGGACGTACTGCCGCCGTGGGCGTTGTAGTACGGGGTGCGAAACCCACTGATGATGCCCACGTTCTCCACCGGGTGGCCCGACCGCTCCAGCTCCTGGAAGGTGAGCTCGAGCTTGTCCAGGATGCGGGGCGAGATGGCGACGTATTTCGGCCACACGTCGGTCTGGCCCTTGGTCAGGAAGTCCCCCAGCACCAGATGCTCGGAGATCGGCAGATCGCGGTTGGCGGGCGTCACCGCGATGAGCCCCCGTGGCGGATCGTACGACGGGGTCCGGAGCCTGGCCGGCCGCTCGCCGCGGGCGGGCCAGGATCCCACCAGGTAGCGCCCCAGCCGACCCTCCCGGATGAGGTCCGCGGAGACCGGCGACAGCACGGCCAGGTCCGAGAACGCCTGGACCTCGTCCCTCAACCGGACGAGGACGTTCCATGCGCCAGGCCGCCCGCGCGCCTGCGTCGCCGGCGCCCTCACTCCCGGCGAGTCCACCTGCTGAAGCTCCAGCGTGGCTCCTTCGGGCAGCGCCTGGAGCCCCAGCGTGTCCGCCAGGTCCAGCGTCCCGTCCGGGTCGGTGATCAGGGCGCTGACCGCGCCGCTGTGACCCCGCCACGGCGCTTCCTCCGTGGTGGCCCGGACCAGCCGGTCGAGCAGGAAGGCGGCCGGGGGCGGGGCGTTGGAGGATACCGGGCTCGCGGTCACTTCCCGGGCGACGTTGAGGGACCGTCCCGACCGGTACGCGTCGGCGATGGCGACGGCCCAGCCGCCAGTGAAGAGGACGACGAGGAGCACGAGCCCGGTGTTCAGCAGCTTCTCCTGCACGGGGCCGAGGCCCGGGTTCTCCAGTCGGGAGAACAGGCCGGCGCGGCGCTTCTCGGTTCGATCAGCCATGGCGCCCCATGCCCGTTCATCATTCGTGCCGGGGGATCGTGGCGTGGCCTCACGGGGCTCTTGCCCCTCCCGGAATCGGGCCACACCTTCCCGATCGAACCCACGCGAGTCGAGAATGCATGTGACGCCGACCGATCGCGAGCGGCTGGGGGAGCTCCTCCGGACCCGCTCCATCCGCCGAGGCGACTTCGTCCTTTCCAGCGGAGTCCGCTCCACCTACTACGTCGATGCCCGGGTGACCACGATGTCGGGCCTCGGTCAGCTTCTCATCGGGCGGGTCGGACTCGACGCGCTGGACGCCGCCGGCTGGGCGCCCGCCTGCGTGGGCGGTCTTACGCTCGGCGCGGACCCCGTGTCCTATGCCCTGGCCCACGCCGCCGCTCGCGACGGCCGGGAGCTGGATGCATTCACCGTCCGCAAGGAATCCAAGAGCCACGGGACCGGGCGGCGCATCGAGGGCGGGTTCCACGCTGAAGCCCCGGTCGTGATCGTGGAAGATGTCGTGACCACGGGAGACAGCGCCCTCCGCGCGACCCAGGTGGTGGAGGAGGCCGGGGGCCGAGTCATCGGGGTGCTCACGATCGTCGACCGCGAAGACTCGGGCAGGGACCGCCTCGAGCGGGCGGGCTACCCGCTCATCGCGCTGTTCACCACCACCGAGCTCCTCGAAGGGATGTCAGCCGCCTGACGCGGCCGGCCGCACGCCGGCTCGCCGCGCCACCGGGTAGAGCTGACGCAGCCGCACCGCCAGCCCCGGGATGGCGGCCCGGGCCATGACCGCGCTCTGGGCCGGATCGCCCACCGCCTGGAGCGCGGCTTCCTTCACGGCGCTGTCGCCCAGCCCTTCCCGGAACTTCAGCGCCTCGGCCCAACCCCTCACCTGGTCCTGCCAGCGTCGGACGATGGCCACCCGCTGAGAGGCTGACGGCTCGATCCCGAGGTCGTGGGCCCGCTCCAGCATGACATGGGTCCGGGCCGAGCCCTCCACCAACCCGACCACGGCCCCCGAGTCCGCTTCCTCCACCGGCGCCAGCCGCTCCACCGCGAACGTAGCCGCGTACCGGTCCATCTCCGGAGCGGTCAGCGGCGGGATGTCCAGGGAATCCGGCCAGGTGATCAGGGGGCCGGCAGGCTCGTCGCCCCAGGCCCAGGACCAGATCGCCGCCGTGTCCGACCGCATGGCCTCCTCGATGGACTCGACCCACGCGGCCGACCGACCCAGCGCCTCGGGAAGGTCCACGAAGCGCTCCAGAACCCCCTGTCGCGCCTCCTCGAACGGGACCGGCCGGCGCTCCTCCAAGCGGATGACGTGGAACCCGAATTCCGTCTCCACCACGTCGCTGAGCTCGCCGTGCTCCAGCGACGACGCGGCCTCCCAGAACTCCGGAACCCAGCTACCTTCACGGCCGGGCTGCAGTCGCCCGCCTCGCTCCGCCGCCCCCGGCTCGTCCGAGTACTCCCCCGCCAGCGCCTCGAAGCTCTCACCGGCCCGGGCTCGCGCCAGCGCGTCCTCCGCCCGGGCCCGCGCCGAGTCCCGATGCTCCTGCGCCCGCCAGCGCTCCGACAGCACGACCAGGTGCCGGACGACGAGCTCATGCTCCGGATCCTCCGCGTACGCCGCCCGCAGCGCGTCCTCGTCGACGCCCGCTTCGCCCACCGCCACCTCCATGGCCGCCCGCTGCAGCACGATGGATCGCAGGTCGCGCTCGATGAACGGCTCGATCAGCTCGCCCGTTCGCCCGTCCGTGATGGTGAGCCCGAGGGCCGTGAGGTCGGCGAGCATTCGCTCCTGGGCCCCGCTCAGGACGCCCAGCTCCTCCGCCGTGTACCCGACCCGCCCCACCTCCAGCGCCGGGGGCTCGCCACCACACGCCCCGGCCGCGAAGACGAGAACCCCCCAGGAGAGCGCCGTAGCGCCCCGCCGGGGGGTTCGTTGCCGGGCCGGTCCCGTCGGCACTATTCCAGGAGCCTCAGCGGCATGATCAGACACAGGTACTCGCCCGCCTCCACATCCGTCGGCTCGATGGTCGCAGCCCTCTCCGGCGCCTTGAACGACAGCTTCACCTCGTCGGTCGGCATGAACCGGAGGACCTCGAGGAGGTAGTTCGCGTTGAACCCGATGTCCAGCGACTCCCCTTCGTAGGCGACCTCGATCTCTTCGTGGGCGTCCCCGAGGTCGGGTGTCTCGACGGACAGCCGCAGCGCCGACCCCGTGAACGACAGGCGGACCCGGTGCGTCTGCTCGCTCGCCACCACCGCCATCCGCCGCAGCGCCCGGGTCAGCGTCTCCTTGTCGGCGTGCGCGACCCGGTCGTTGTCCTTCGGGATGACCTGCTCGTAGTTCGGGTAGGGGCCCTCGATCAGCCGCGTGTACACCCGCGTGCCGTCCCGCCGGAAGCCCAGGTGGTTCTCGCTCCGCGCGACCTCGATCTCCTCGCCGCCCTCGAAGAGCCGCTGGACCTGGGCCAGCGCCTTCGGCGGCACGATCAGGTCCGCGTGCGGGGCGTCCGCCGCCTCCGACGGGATCGTCAGCTTCGCCAGCCGATGCCCGTTCGTGGCCACCATCCGCATCTCCCGATCCGCCAGCTGCCAGAGCACGCCGTTCAGGATCGGGCGGCTCTCCTCCGTGGAGACCGCGAACGACGTCCGCTCGATCATCTCCGAGATCACCTCGCCCGACACCGTCCAGCTCGACCCGAAGTCCACCTCCGGGAAGGTCGGGAACTCGTCCCGGGGCATCCCGTTCAGCCGGAACGTCGCCTTCCCGCACACCAGCTCGAACCGCTCCCCCGTCGTCGTGACCTTCGCCGGCGCCTCCGGAAGCTCCCGCGCCAGCTCCTGCAGCTTCTTCGCCGGCACCGTGATCGCTCCCGCCTCCTCCACCTCCGCCGGCACACCCAGCGTCACCGCGATGTCCAGGTCCGTCCCGCTCATCCGGACGCCGTCCTCCCCGGCCTCGATCAGGATGTTGGACAGGACGGGCAGCGTCGTCCGCGTCGGGATGCTCGCTCCCACCGCGGCCAGACCCTGCTGAAGGTTGTCCCGCGTGATCGTGAATTTCATTCGCGCCTCACGTTCGATCCTGGTCCAGGTTGGGCGGATTCCCACACACCAACAGCTTGTTGGGGTCCATAGATACTATATCAGTCGTAGTAATAGGCCGTGTGGAAGCGTGGAGAACCCCCGAAACGGATCCTCTAACTATCCGCATGACGACGACTTAGTCGAGTCGGGGCCAGTGTGGACACCCTGTGGATGTCCGTGACCGGCCGTCCACGGTTTGCACAGATCGTGGGGCAATGTGGACAACTCCGGCGCTTCCCACAATGCTTCCACGGGACGGTCCACGTCAGCCGCCCAGCTCGGCCCGCAGCGCGTCGATGCGATCGCGGAGGCCCTCGTCCTCGCCGATCTCCTCCTCGACCTTGTTGATGGAGTGGATGACGGTGGAGTGGTCGCGGCCGCCGAAGTGGTCGCCGATGCGGCTGAGCGGAAGGTCCAGCAGCTCACGCATCAGGAACATGGCGATCTGGCGCGGGACCGTGACCTCCTTGGTCCGACGCCGTGAGGTCAGGGCGTCCACGGAGACGCCGTAGGCCTCGGCGACGCGCTGGCGGATGTTCTCGGGCGTACGCTCGGTCTGGGGCGCGAGGACGCCGCCAAGAGCCTCGCGGGCCAGCTCGGTGGTGATGTCGCGCTGGGTCAGGGAGGAGTAGGCCAGGAGCTTGATGACGGCGCCTTCGAGCTCCCGGACGTTGGAGCGGCAGTTCCGGGCGATGTACTCGAGGACCTCGTCGTCGATGACGATCTCCCCCTCTTCCGCTTTCTTCCTCAGGATCGCGACGCGGGTCTCCAGGTCGGGGCTGCGGATGTCGGTCACGAGGCCCCATTCGAACCGGGACACGAGCCGCTCCTCCAGGCCGGGGATCTCCTTGGGCGGCCGGTCGCTGGTGAGGACGATCTGCCGCTGGGCGTCGTACAGGGCGTTGAACGTGTGGAAGAACTCCTCCTGGGTGCGCTCCTTCTCGCCCAGGAAGTGGACGTCGTCGATCAGCAGCAGGTCGATCTCCCGGTAGCGCCGGCGGAACTCCGACATGCGGCCTTCCTGGATCGACGCGATCAGGTCGTTCGTGAACCACTCGCTCGAAACGTACGCGACCCGGCGGGTGGGCGCCCGCTCCAGCAGGAAGTGCCCGATGGCGTGCATCAGATGCGTCTTCCCGAGACCGACGCCCCCGTAGATGAACAGGGGGTTGTACATGCGGGCGGGGGAGTCGGCGACGGCCCGCGCCGCTGCGGCCGCGAGCTGGTTGTTGCCGCCCACCACGAACCGGTCGAAGACGTACCGGTCGTTCAGGGGCGCGCCCACCGTCTGGGGCTCCGGCGGTGGGGCGACCTCGGTGGCCCGCGACGCGGGCGGCGCCGGCATGGTCGGGCCTGCCGCGCCCTGCCCCTCGGTCGCGTGATGCTGGAACGAGATCGTCAGCCGCCGGCCGAGCACCTCCTGCGCCACGTCCGCCAGCATCCGTCCGTACTTGTCCTCGATCCATTCGGCCGCGAACTCGCTGCCCGCGCCGACGGCCAGCAGGTCCTGGGAGAGGGCGAGCGGCTCCGTCTCCGCCAGCCAGATCCGATAGGTCGGTTCCGGCAACTTCGCTCGGGCTCGTTCCAGGATCCGAGACCAAGCCTCGGCGGCGGTCAGCTCCATCACGTCGGTCTTGAGGAAAAAGCAGGGCAGGATCAAGTGCCGAAGGCGCAAGCTAACCACCCGCTCCCGGATGCGTCAACAAATCGCTCTCCGGCCCGCAACCACGCGGAAAACGGCCCCCCCGGGGTTGACCCCCGCAGGTGGCGACCTTACACTTCAAATCTTTGCGAATCACGACGACGAACGGGGGCACCCATGGGCAAGCCCACTTACAATCCGCGGAACCGGAAGCGCAAGAACAAGCACGGCTTCCGCAAGCGGATGCGGACGCGGGGCGGACGCAAGACGCTGAACCGGCGCCGGAAGAAGGGGCGCAAGCGCCTCACGGTCCGCGTCGGCTCGAAGTAGCCGGCACCCGGATGGCGGGCGCGCGCGAGCCGCGCGGCCGTCGGTTTCCGCGGCGGCGCAGGATCACCCGCGGTACCGAGATCCGGGCGCTGTTCAGACGGGGGAAACGGAGCCGAACGCCACACCTGGACGTTCTGTACTCCGATTCCCCCGCTTCGTTTGCACGGGTGGGTGTGGTGGTCCCGAGGTACGGCAATTCGGCGGTCCGCAGGAACCGGGTCAAGCGGCGGCTCAAGGAGGCGTTGCGCCGGGAGGTCCTGCCGGCGCTGGACGCGGCCGGCCTCCGCATCGACCTGATGGTGCGGGCCAGGCGGGAAGCGTACGATGTCTCGTACGCCCGGCTCGCCCGGGAGCTCCAGAGCTGGATGGGTGCGCGATGGCCCGGATCCTCCTGACGGTGATCCGGTTCTACCGGCGGGTGGTTTCACCGATGACGCCGCCCTCGTGCCGGTTCACGCCGACCTGCTCGGCCTACGCGGAGGAGGCGGTCCGCCGTTACGGCGCGGCCCGCGGGGGCTGGCTCGCGCTCAAGCGGCTGCTCCGGTGCCACCCGTTCGGCGACAGCGGATACGATCCGGTGCCGGGGACGGGACCGCGTCGTCATGAAACCGAAAACGGCCCCTCGGGGAACGGGTGATGGAAGGTCCTAGATTTCTGCTCGCGATCGTCCTCTCGATCGCCGTCGTCATCGTCGTCAACCTCATGTTCCCGCCGGCCACGCCGCCGGGGCGAACGCCGGCCGACTCGCCGGCCGCTCGCGCGACCGATACCCTCCGCATCGCCGAGCCCGCGCCCACCGACTCCCCCCTCCTGGAGGCCCTGGGAGGCGACACGGCGCCCGCGCCGGCACCGGCGCGGACACCGGAGCAGACGGAGGACGAGCCCGCGGACACCGCCGCCGCCTCTCCCGACACGGTGTGGGTCGAGACCGACATCGCCCGCTACGGCCTCGCCACGCGCGGCGCCGGACTCGTCTCCATCGAGCTGCTCCGGTTCGATTCCTACACCCGGGATGGGCCCGTCCAGCTCGTCGACTCCGCCGCCGGTAAGCTCCTCGCCTTCGGCATTCGTGTTGGCGAGCGTGTCCTCCCCCTCGACCGGATCCGCTTCGACGCCCCCGTCGGCGACACCGTCCGGGTCGACAGCGCCCGGGACGTCCCCTTCGTCGCCGCCGTCAACGGGGCCACCGTACGCCTCACCTACCGGTTCGAGCCCGACACCTACGTCCTCCACCTGGACGGACAGGTCGACGGCCTGACCGGCGACGCGACCCTCCTCCTCGACTTCGGACCCCGTCTGGCCGTCAACGAGGCCGACTCCGCCGAGGACCGGCGCGCCCTCGCCTACGTCGTCAACTCCCGCCGGGACGGCATCGAAAGCAGCCGGATCGACGACATCGAGGACGACCGCATCGAGGAAGGGCCCCTGTCCTGGGTCGCCCTCAAGAACAAGTACTTCCTCGCCGCCGCCATCGAGCCGGAGCCGGGACGAGGCGCGTTCGGCGGGCTCATCGCGCAGGGGAGCCCGTCGGGCGCGGAGCAGGTGGAGGCGACCCTGCCGCTGGATCGGGGAGGGGCCTTCGAGTTACGGCTTTTCTTCGGGCCCCAGGAGTACGGTCGCCTCGCCGCCGTCGGCGAAGGGCTCCAGGACGTGAATCCCTACGGCTGGCGGATCTTCCGGCCGATCATCCGGCCGCTGGCCGAGATCGTCACCTGGATCCTGACGGGGCTCCACAACGTGCTCGGTTTCGGCTACGGCTGGGTGCTGATCCTCTTCGGCTTCGCCATGCGGGCGATCCTGTGGCCGCTGAACGCGAAGGCGATGCGGTCGCAGCTGAAGACGATGGAGCTCCAGCCGCGGATCAAGGAGATCCAGGAGAAGTACAAGGACAAGCCGGAGCAGCTGCAGAAGGAGATGATGCGGCTGTACAAGGAGGAGGGCTTCAACCCGCTGGGCGGGTGCCTGCCCATGCTGATCCCGTTCCCCGTCCTGATCACGCTGTTCTTCGTGTTCCAGGGGACGATCGAGTTCCGCGGCGTCGCCTTCCTGTGGCTGCCGGATCTGTCGCGGCCGGATCCCTACTNNCCTGTTGCAGAAGATCAGTCAGGCCGGTCTGCCGGCGAACCCGCAGATGAAGATGATGACGTGGTTCATGCCGATCTTCATGGTCGTGATCTTCTTCACGCTGGCGTCCGGGCTGAACCTGTACTACGCGGCGATGAACATCGCGACGATCCCGCAGCAGGTGATGCTGAACCGCGAGCGGCGCAGGCTCAAGCGGGCGAGCGGCGGCGGCGCTGGCGGGGGCGCCGGCGGGGCCAAGCGCGTCAGGGCCTCGCCCTAGACCCCTTGGGTCACAAGAGTTGTAGCGCGTGCGTCAAGTTTCACGCAGCGAGTTTGGCCTTCTCAAAGTAGCGATCCATCGTCGTCTCCAGCCGGGTGAGTGCGCGGCGGAGCGCGGAGTTGGCTTCCGGTGCGAAGACCTCGCTCAGGCCGGCTCGCACGATGCGTGCGTAGGCGCGGGTGAAGAAGAGGGCGCTGCGGAGCCCGAACTCGGTGACCCGGTAGCGGTGCGTGCCGGGGATGCGCTCGATGAGGCCGTGCAGGCGCAGGCGTCTGAGATCGTAGGTCATCCGGCCCGGGGTGATCGTGCCGGGGCCAAGCCCCAGCAGGGGCGCCACATGGTGGCGGAGGTCTCGGTTGGTAAACCCGTTGGGCAGGAGACGAAAGATCACCAGGGCAGAAAGCAGCGCCTGCGCGCGCTGATCGTCGAAGCGGAGCGCACTCGTGCGCTGGCGTTCGACCACACGCGGCCGGCAGAGGGCCAGGAAGGCCTCCTCCCCGATCCGGCAGTCACAGCTCAGGCGTTGGACGTCCAGGAGACGTCGGTTGGCGTTGAAGCCGATCTCCCGCAGCGCGGGCAGGTTCCTGAGCCGCCGGCCGATCTGGAAGTCGCGGGTATCGTTGATGGTGGTCTCGGTCCGGAGCGCCCGTCCCTGCTTGTGGTACTGCTTGATCCGACTCGCCTTGTAGTCCACATGGAGCGAGGGCAC
>JABAOG010002346.1_pt2 | contig 15152 bp, 29 predicted proteins | sample 7062131 | NCBI WGS metagenome assembly JABAOG01 (sample SAMN14538629, study PRJNA623070) | marine sediment metagenome | biome: marine biome [ENVO:00000428]; feature: marine pelagic biome [ENVO:01000023]; material: deep marine sediment [ENVO:00002113] | place: India: Arabian Sea | collected...
GCCAAGTATTTAGGAGGTCAGGACTCTGATGCACCAGGACTACGACGACGACGGATTCAAGCGCCTGCTGGAGAGCATGCAGGACGCCATAGACGACATGGGCGCCGACGCTGCCGAGTACCGGAACGTACTGCGCGAAGGCGAGCGTATCCTGAAGGCGCTACAGACACTGAAGGAGAAGCGCAAGGAACTGGACGAGCAGCAAGAGATGATGCTGGGGTACGTGTTCGCGTATCGCCTGAAGGCACTCTCAATTATCAAAGGCGAGGATTGACATGACGACAGACAAAGACATCGACATGGTGATAGACTTCACTACCATGTCCGACGAGGGACTGCTGGCGTACATCGAAGCGTCCACCCGCATACTGCGGCAGATGGAAGCGGCGAGCGAGGCACGTAAGATTCACGTATCCGCCGCCACGTACGAAGCGATGCGCCGGCGCCTGTTAGTGGTGGGTTTCAGTGACTAAGCAGAACCCCATCCAGGAACTGGAGTGCATGGACTGCGGGCACGAATTCAAGCACCCGCTACCCGAGCAGCAAGGATACACTGAGGACGGCCAAATGATACATACGTCGTACCCGTACTGCCCGAGCTGTTTCGGCTACTGGATAAGGTGGACAAATTATGTCGGCGCCTAAGTTACCAGACGGATACAGCTATCTTGACGACGGGTCCATTTGTTGGGGCCGGCGCCTGACCCGCGAAGAGATAACGCAGGTGCACGAGTACCTGCGCCACAAGGGCCTGATGGGCGAGGTGATGCACGATGGCAACGAACAACGACGTGACGAAGAAGATAATATCGACGGGGATTCGGGGGACGAGTGATGCCTACCGGGAAAACATCGAGCGCATCATCGAGAACAAGCGCAAGCGAGAGGCTGCCGAGCGTGACGCTGGAAGCACTGAGACTGGCGACGGCGAGGAAGGTGGCCCGGAAGGTGGGCGTTAATCACTGGGCACTGCTGGCCGTGTGCCGGCAGCAAGCTACGCTCGAAGGCACCACCTGGGGTAAGGTGATGCTCGCAATCTGGAGGAAGTTCAAATGGTGAGCGAGAGACTGGTAACGGCTGACATGACCGGGCGCCTAACCATCCGCCACGATAAGGACGTGGGCGCCGAGCGGCCGAAGCAGGTGCTGTACATGGAGTGGGCGAGCGAGAATCCGAACGTGCCCATCCTGCAGGTGGCGCAGATGCTCGACGAGGAACTGGTGGAGGACAGAGGGCACGCCGCTGCGGTGGAATACCTAGCCGGGGGCGAGCGGTTTATGTTTTCCAAGCTGCTGCCCGAAGTTGTTCGGCACGAGCGGGAGGCGAACGCACAATGATGCCCCGGTACATCGTAGGCATGGACCCCGGCATACACGGGGCCGTCGCTATCTTCCGAGACCAGAAGCTATGGCTGGTCGAAGACATGCCCACCATCAAGCGCCGGCACACCATGACCGGCAAGGAATTCACAGTGGTAAACGCCCCGGCGCTGGGCAACTACCTGCGTTCGCACATAGACGACGACGCGCATATCTATTTCGAGCGAGTGCGCGCGCACGCTATGGCCGGCAAGCCACAATCGTTCTCATTCGGGCACAGTGCCGGCATCATCGAGGGGGTGGCCGCCGGCCTGCTGATACCGTATAGCTTTGTCATGCCACAACACTGGCAGGCGTACTGGAAACTGATAGGGAAGGGGAAGGATGATGCCCGTGAGCTGGCGCTTGAATTGTTCCCGCATCACGGGTTATCATTCCGTTTGAAGAAGCACGATGGACGTGCAGACGCCGCCCTGGTAGGGGCGTGGGCAATCAACATAGGGTGGGAGTTAGAGCATGGCTAACTTGAAGGCGTACCAGAAGCTGGGACGCGCAGTGATAAACCAGGCGCTGTCGGACGCAGCGTGGGAACCGAGCCTCGAAGAGCTGGCCGAGTACGTGGACAGCGTTCGAGAGGAAGCGAGGGAGTGGCTGAAGTCCGGCAGTTTGGAAGTCAACGGGTTCTTGTGGGCCTGCCAGCTGGCAGGGTGGAACCCCGACAAGGTGAGGGACCGTCTCAATGACACGAATTAAGCGAATCCTTTTCTGGGCCAGCTTCATCATACGCGCGGCGTACTACACCGCCGGGCTGGTGTGGCTACAGTACCGACTGAACCTGCACCTGCGCAACGCGCATGAGTGGGACAACAGAGAAGAGCACGCGCACGTTCGCTGGGCGTACGCTGTAATCACGGCGCAGGAAGACAACCGACTGGGCGTAGCCAAGTCTGGCGTGCCGGCGGGTTCGCCGTGAAAGAGGAAGAGATTGCGCGGCTGGAGGCAGAGATTGCCCGCCTGCGGGCTGCGATAGCGCATGCACCTTGTGCGAACTACGAAGGCAAGGGCAATGGGACATGCTCAGATTGTGAGTGTTGGAAACGCAAAGCACTGGAGCAGAACGATGACTGACGAAATAGAATTTATAATTTTCGGGGTTGCGACATTTGTCCTGGGCGTGTTGCTGTCTGCGATGTTCGTCACGATGTTCCTCATCTCGCCGGACCAGTACGAGCCGGCCACCGACTACGGGTACACCTGTAAGTGGGAGCAGGGGGAGTGGCATTGCATAGACCTGCTGGACCCGAGGGGGCCAGAGCCTCGCCCGCTACCCTCGCCCACCGAGATGCCGAAACCGCCGCCGGCCGACGACGCACACCGCATCGTGCAGGAAACGTGCATCCGGTGCCATGACCATGAAGGAGTGATTCGATGAAGCACCCCTACGCGGCCTGGGTCGGCTGTGATGCTTGAGCTGTTCCCATACCAGAAGAAGGGCGCCGCCTGGCTGTTCAACAAGAGCCGGGCGCTGCTGGCCGACGAGCCGGGCGTGGGCAAGACGCCGCAAGTGATACGTGCTCTCGGACCCTGGCCCCGTGACGTGCTCGTAGTGGCGCCGGCCGTGGCACTGGGGCACTGGGAGAGGGAGTTCGAGCGGTGGCAGACAGCGCCGCACAACGTCGAGATTGTGAGCTACGATACCCTGCGCCGGCACAAGGACGAGTACACCAGCGAGAGGTGGTCGCACCTGATACTCGACGAGTGTCACTTCCTGAAGAACATGCAAGCGCAACGCACGCGTGCCATCCTAGCCAGGGGCGGCGTTGCGTGGCACGCCGATAACATATGGGCGCTGTCAGGTACGCCGGCACCAAACAACTACGCCGAGCTGTTCCCCTACCTGAAGACGTTCGGCGCGTGGAAGGGGACGTACAACGACTTCGCCAACCGGTACTGCCACGTCGACCAGTTCAACCGTGGGCGTATCTTTGGGAACAAGCGCAAGCCGGAGCTGGTCGCCGAGCTGCGCCAGATGCTGGAGCCAATTATGATGCGACGCCGCAAGAAGGAAGTGCTGAAGGACCTGCCCGAGATGATGGTGACGGAGTTCTCCGTGCATGCGGACCCCGCCTACCTGAGCTATATGTACCCAGTCGACGAGCACAAGGTGTCGCTGGCTGCTTCGATACAGGCGGGCGAGGTCAAGGAGGCCCTTGAAAACCTCGACGAGGAAGCACGGGGCGCCTGGCTGCGGGCAAACTTCGACAGCCTGGCCACCATGCGCATGTACACGGAGCTGTGCAAGGTGGCCCCGGCCTGCGAGCTGATTGACTTCGAGATGGAGAACGGCCTGCTCGACAAGGTAGTGGTGTTCGCCTACCACCGCGCGGCGGTAGTGGGGCTGCGGGATACGCTGCGGTCGACGGGCCACAACGTAGCCACCGTGTGGGGTGGGACCGATGCGAAGAAGCGGGACCGAGAGGTGGAGCGGTTCAAGCGCTGGAACAAGGGCGTGTTCATCGGACAGATACAGGCCGCCGGCACTGCCATCGACCTGAGCTGCGCGCACCAGGGCATCATGACGGCCCTGGACTGGACGCCTGGTAACAACGCGCAGGCGATGCAGCGCATGCACCGGGTGGGCCAGGACAAGTCCGTCACCATCCGCACCCTGGTCATAAAAGATTCGGTCGACGAGTTGATTTCGCAGACGCTATCGCGTAAGATACAAGACCTGGCAAACTTGTTCGACGGAGGTGACTCGTGACCGGAGCAGTGTACGCGATACTCCTGGTAGTTCTACCAGGCGATGCGCCCGACGACTTCAAGATGACACGCATCATGCCGTACGGATTGTGCAAGATTATGGAGCGGGACGTGCAGCGGTTCTACGACAAGACGACAGCGTGGGACCAGGTGCATACCCGATGCCTGGAGGTAGTGAAGCGTGAAAGTGTGGATTGAGCTGCCCGACCTGGCGGCTGCCGAGGCCGTGGAGAAGTTTCTATCCGAGCGCGAGCTTACGCAACGCGCCGACCAGATAGCAGGCGAGGCGGTGAAGCTGGCCGAGGTGGCGAAGAAGGCGAAGGCCGCTATACCGAAGCACCTGTCGCCGTCCGGCGAGAAGCTGGCACGCAAGCTGGGCGTACCGGAGTCTGAGTGGGCGGCCATCCAGAATACTGGCAAGGCCAAGCACCCGACGCTATCGGACATCCGCGCCTACAACAAGAGCCGTGGCCGACCAGTCGAGTTCGACGAGGACCGGGCCGGCGCAGTCGAGGCGCTCAAGACACTGGTGTCCAAGCGCGGGGTCAGGGCAGCGCGCGAGATGCTGGCCCACTTCTCAGTGGTGAAGGTATCGGACCTGAAAGATGACCAGTTGGCCGAGTGGGTGGCCAAGGTCGAGGAGGAATTGAAATGACGTGGCACGCGAAGATGAGCGCGAGTGCATCCAGCCGGTGGCTGGAGTGCCCCGGCAGTGTGCAGTTAGCAGAGCGCATGCCGGACGACGACGTGTCCCTGCCGAGTGCTACCGGCACGGCGGCGCACCAGCTGGCCGAGGAGTGCTTGAAGACTGGGCGCTACCCTGCCCGGTACAAAGGCAAGCGCTACCATGTCGATGGCTTCGACATCGAAGTGGACGACGCCATGGTCTACGGCGTGACGCTGTACGTGAAGTATTGCAACCTGCTTCATTCGCCTGGCGACATGCGCTGGATTGAACTGGACGTGACGAAGTGGATGACTACGCTGCACCCCTGGTTCGGTGGCACGGCGGACTTCGTTACCTACGACCAGGAGTTGCGGCTGCTGTCTGTGGTCGATTACAAGAATGGTAGCGGCGTGTACGTGGGCGTAGAAGAGAACCCCCAACTGATGTACTACGCGCTGGGTGCCTACCGCATGCTGCGGAATTCCAGCCACCCGCCCGAGCACATCTGCGTGCACGTAGTCCAGCCAAACTACGGGGACGACGACCCCATCCGGGAGTGGCAGGTACCTCTGGAGAGGCTGCGGGAATTCCAGCAAGAGATTGTCGACGCAGCTGCAGCGGCCGAGCTGGACACGCCGCCCCTGAAGGCGGGCGACCACTGCAAGTTCTGCCCGGCCAAGCTACACTGCCCCGAGCTGCAACAGCACACGCAGCTGGTGCAGGCGAGGGAGTTCGAGATACTGCCGGCGCTGAGCGACGTGCAGTTGGGCCGGGCCATGTCGATACTCGATGCGGTCGAGGCCAGGTGCAAGGCCATCCGGGCCGAGGCATACAAGCGCCTCATGCGGGGCGACAAGGTGCCAGGCCAGAAGCTGGTAGAGAAGCAGGCCCGCCGGCACTGGACCAACGAGGTCGAGGTGGTGGCCAGGGCTACCAACGACCCGGAGGTGGTGACCGAGGACATTTACCAGGCCCCGAAGCTGAAGTCTGTAGCGCAGCTGGAGAAGCTCGTGGGCAAGAAGGCATTCGCTGAGCGATACGGGGACTTGACGGATTCCCGGTCGAGCGGGTACAATGTCGTTTCAGATGGTGATGCGAGGGCACCGGCGAGTCCGACCCAAGCGTCACCGGACGAGTTCGACAACATTTAGACAGCAACATAGGAAATAGGAATATGCGAATCATCATCAAGAACGCGAACGTGTCGTTCCCCAACCTGTTCACGCCGCAATCGGTGAACGGTGGCGACCCCCGATACAGCGCGTCGTTCGTATTCGACGCCGGTTCGGACAACGCCGCCACCATCGAGGAGGCCATGAAGGCCGTGGCGAAGGACAAGTGGGGCAACAAAGCTGCCGCCACCTTCAAGAGTCTCGTGGCGCAGGACAAGGTGTGCCTGCATGACGGCGAGACCAAGGCCGACAGCTACCCTGAGTACAGCGGCAAGCTGTTCCTGAACGCCGCCAACAAGATGCGTCCCACTGTGGTCGACGGTGGGCGCCAGGCCATCACGGAGCACGATGGTCTCATCCACTCCGGGGCGCTGGTCAATGCGTCCGTGGAAATCTGGGCGCAGGATAGCCAGTTCGGCAAGCGCATCAACGCAGCGCTGCGCGGTGTGCAGTACGTCGGAGAGGGTGAGCACTGGGCCGGCGGTTCGGTGGCGAAGGAGGACGAGTTCGAGGAGATTCCGACCGGGCGCAAGCCGGACGCGGTGTTCTCCGAAGACATCGACTTCTGACAGACTTCTCCCTGCTGACCTTGTGGTCAGTCCTTTGGCCCGCCCTCCGGGGCGGGTCTTTTTTCACCGAGGGTTCACCATGAATCAAGACGTGCTTCACATAGACTTCGAGAGTTTCGGGGCGGTCGACCTGAAACGCTGCGGCCTGGGCGCCTATGCACGCGACCCGGCCACGTTCGTGCACTGCATGGCGTGGGCTTTCAACGACGACGAGCCAGTCGTCTGGTCGCCGGGCGATGAGCTGCCGGGCTGGATGAGCGTCATCGACATCAACGACACGCTGGTGATGGCCCACAATGCTGCGTTTGAATGGCATATGTGGAACCACGCGTGCAAGCAATACGGATTCCCCGCGCTGCCGGCAGAGAAGATGGTATGCACCATGGCCAGGGCATATGCCATGGCGCTGCCCGGCGCGCTCGACGGCTGCGCCGCTGCGCTGAACCTGGACATCAACAAGGACCAGCTGGGTAAGGCGCTCATGCTGAAGATATGCAAGCCGCTGAAGTGGAAGGACGGCGACCCGGTGATGCCGTGGGACGTGCCGTACTTCACCTGCCAGGGTAAGAAGTGGACGTTCGAGGAAGCGCTCGCACGCGTCAAGGAATACTGCCGGCAGGACGTGCGAGTTGAGCAAGCCATCGACGCCCGCCTGTTGCACTTGAGCAAGACGGAGCGTCGGGTGTACACGCATGACTTGAAGGTCAACGCCAGGGGCGTGCCCTTCGATATGGCAGCGGTGCACGCCGGCGTCGACGCCAAGAGTGAGGCCCTGGTCCGGGCGGACGAGGGTATGTGCACCGTGACCGACGGCGAGGTGGCGTCCACTACAGCGCTGCCGGCGCTGCGCAAGTGGATGGCCAAGGAAGGATTCGAGGCCCCGTCCCTGGACAAGCGGCACATTGCGAAGTACCTGGAGATGGAGCTGCCGGAGAAGATACACCAGGCGCTGCGCCTGCGGGCCGAGGCGGGCCGGGCGACCAGCGCCAAGAAGCTGGACGTGATACTGCGTGCCCACGTAAAGGGGCGGCTGCTGTGCTGCGTGCAGTACCATGGTGCCCACACTGGGCGCTACGCCGGCCGGCTCATCCAACCGCATAACTTCCCCCGTGACCTGCCACCCGAGGCGGACGAGTTCATGCAGCTGCTGGTGGAGGACCCGACGGGCCAGTCCCTCGAAGACATATCCAAGCACCTGCGCGCGTTCATCATGGCGGAGGGGGACGGCATGTTCCTGGGCGCAGATTTCAGCGCCATCGAGTCCATTGGCCTGGCGTGGGCGTCCCACAACGAGCGCAAGCTGGAGCTGTACCGGAAGATACACGAGGACCCCGACCACCCCGACGTGTACATGACCACGTACGGGGAGATGTTCGAGGTGGACCCGACCACGGTCGACGGCACCAAGCGCCAGGTGGGCAAGACAGCGGAGCTGGCGTTCGGGTTCGGCGGAGGTAAGGGCGCGTTCGCCGCCATGGGTGAGACGTACGGCGTCCACCTGCCCGAGGAGCAGGCCGAGAAACTGAAAAAGAAGTGGAGGGCAATCAACAAGCCCACCGTCGATTGGTGGTATGAGCTGGAGCGAGCGGCCATCGCAGCGGTGGAGAACCCTGGCCGCACGTTCCGCGCCGGCATGATTCCCTGGAAGATGCGCGGGTCATTCCTGTTCTGCCGGCTGCCGAGTGGGCGCCTGCTGAGCTACCCGTACCCAGAGATACACATGGACCCGACGTTCGGCAAGCCGTGCCTCACGTACAAGACGGTACCCTCGCCCCTGATGAAGCTGTGGCCCGACAAGAGCAACAGCGGGCGCTGGGCTAGGGTGCCCACGTTCGGAGGGAAGCTGGCGGAGAACGTCACGCAGGCTCTCTGCCGGGACGTGCTCGTCGAGAAGATGCTCAGGCTGGAGGAGGAAGGATTCCCGGTGGTGCTCCACGTCCATGACGAGGTGGTAACTGAGGGTTGCTTTTCTGAGCCAGAGCGTGTACGCTTCCAAACCATCATGGAAGAACCAGTCTCGTGGGCACCGGACATGCCCATCCAAGCGGAAGCGTGGCTGGCAAAAAGGTACATCAAGTAGGAGAGAAGACATGGCTGACGACGTAGACAAGGCTAACGAAGACAACCAGAGATACCTCGACGCTGTGCTGACGCAGCGCAAGGAGTCAGGCCCCATCGCATGCGGGCGGTGCCACAACTGCGGTGCCACTGTGTGGGAAGGGTACAGGTGGTGCGACTTCGACTGCGCCAGCGACTGGCAGAAGAGACATGCTGCCCGCATCCAGCGGCAACTGGGGCGACGCGATGAAGAATTCTAAGCTGGACTGCGCCCTGGAGGCGGCGCAGCACGGGTTCCGGGTATTCCCAGTCCAGCCTGACGGCAAGCGGCCTCTCATCTCTGAGTGGCAGCGCTGGGCGACGATGGACCCCGACAAGATTCGGGAGTGGTACCGGAGCTGGCCCGACGCCAACATCGGCATCCATACGCGCGGCCTGTTGGTCGTGGACGTGGACGCCAAGCACGGCGCCACCATCCCCCCGGACCTGCCCGCGACGTTCACGGTGGAGACACCGAGTGGCGGCTGGCACCTGTACTACAACACGCACCAGGCGGTGCCCAACAGCGCCAGCAAGCTGGGCAAGGGCATCGACATCCGGGGCGACAACGGGTACGTCCTGGGTCCGGGGTCCAGCATCCAGGGCCGGCAGTATGTCGTGGATTCCCTGGCCTGGGCGTGCTCGAACGCACCCGACGACTGGGTAGAGCGCGCGGCTGCACGGCCCGTCGCATCCACGGGTGAGGACCACTTCGCCGAGGACCAGCAGGTCGCAATTCGCAGTGCGCAGGACTACCTCGCATCGCACCCGCCTGCAGTCGAAGGTGAAGGCGGCAACCATCACACGTATGCCACGGCCTGCATCGTGCGGGACTGCGGTGTCGAACTGGAGAATGCCCTGGAAGCACTCGGTGAGTGGAACGCCAGGTGCGAGCCGCCGTGGAGCGAGGTGGAGCTGAGCCGCGTTGTGGCCAACGCATACAAGTACGCTGCCGGCGATGCAGGTCGCATTGCGGTGGCCGACCCGAGCGAATTTGAAGAGATTGACACGGAGCCGCCGGCGCCGGGAAAAGGTGAGAGCCTGCTACGGACGGTGGGCGATGTTCGCAAGGAAGCGCTGGAGAATCCCGAGTACCTGCTCAAGGGCTGGCTGCCCCTGAAGTCCAACGCCATGCTGTTTGGTGAGTGGGCAGGTGGCAAGACGTTCTGCGTCCTGTCCATGTCGTTGCACATTGCGGCTGGCCGGGAGTGGTTCGGCCTGCGAACTGCGCAGAGCGGCGTGCTCTACTGCGGGTACGAGGGTTTCCACGGGATGGATGGCCGCATGCTGGCACTGCAGGGCGAGTACGATTGGTTCACCAACGACCTGCCGCTTGCGTGGATTGACATGCGCCGTGCGCTCGTGAACCAGGGCGGAGGCATGGCCCTGGTCAACGCCGCGCTCCGGGAATTCGAGGCACAGTACGGTAGTCTGCCGGGGTTAGTGGTGTTCGACCCCCTGCGTGATGCGCTGGGTGGCAGTGACTCTGACCCCGACCTGACGGCACCGTACATCGAGTACACGCGCGAGCTGATTCGGCGCATGGGGTGCACGGTGCTTACCGTCCACCATCCCGGACACGGGGACAAGAACAGGGCGCGCGGTGACTCCGGCGTGCCGGCTGCGATGGACACCATCATCCAGCTCGACAAGGAGAACGGCACGGTGTTTACTCAGAAGCAGAGAGAAGGTAAGCTCGTGGAGTTCGAGTACGCACTGAAGGACGTGTCGCTGGGCAAGGACGTGGACGGCGACCCCATCACATCAAAGGTCTTCGTGCAGCAGGATAGCTTCGACGACGGCCAGGACTTGGAGGTGCTAGATGCAGACTGAAGAGACCCGAGCCATCGAACCAGGCGCCGTAGTCTGGTGGTGGCATGACAACAACTGGCGGCCGACCCTGGTCATACGGGCGTCGACCAAGGGCAGATGGATGGTGCTGTGGTACGATGAGTCGTACGGCGTGCGCGCTGCCCTGAAAGAGTGGGACATGAAGCGAGACCCTCGACCCCTGTGGTGGAAGGGCAAGCACTACCCCACGCGGCGAGCCGTGCAGCAGTTCCGCCACATCGGCAAGCACAGCGGCGGGCTGAGCAAGCGGGCCAATGCTGCGCTGAAGGAGGTGCTGCGTGGCACGTCCAAGACTTAAACGCCGAGGCATCTTCTATTTCGGGTCGCCGTGCAAGAAGTGCGGCGGCAAGAAGCGGTACTCGTCGAACGGCAACTGCGTCCCCTGCAAGCGGAAGGAGAGCCGGCCCACGGAGCTGAACCGCCTGTACATGAGGGAGTACCGACGCGAGCGATTCGCCAGGGACCCGGAGTACAGGGAGCGTCTCCGCCTGGCGAGCAGGAAGCACTACCGAGAGGTGGTGCGGCCGGCGCGCCTCGCTGCTCAGGTGGCGAAGGAGTTGACCAAGGACGTGGACCAGAAGGAGTTCGAGGACAGGGTGCGCAGGAACGAGCACGCCACGCTACGCCGGAAGGGTGAGCGCGAGCGGGAGGCGTATCTGCGCAAGAAGGAAATAATGCGGAGGATATTCTAATGGCCGGAGTTAAGACAGGCGGCAAGCTGCCGTGCATGATAGTCCGGGGCGAAGGGAACATGAACAACCGGGAAGCGGCGAAGCGCATCGGCGTCAAGAGCCGGTACCTGAGCATGGCGACCTGGCGTCCGGGCGGCAAGCGGAACCGACAGTCGAAGGGAGGCGGATGATGGGTGAGGTCGTAAGTCGCGCGGAGTTCGAGCGCCTGCGCGCCACCAAGCTGCTGCACACGGCGCTGGTACTCAAGGACCATGCCAGCATAGGCGAGACCAACGCCGCTTGGTTGGATGAGTACCTAACCGGGATACGGAACTATACCATCGCCGGGGTGCCCATCACGATGGGCGAGATAAAGGAGGCCGGGCTGAAGCACGGATGGGATAAGCGTGGCGCTTAAACGTGGCGACACTGCGCTGCGAAGCGATGGGCGCTACGTGTGGGCGAACAGCAACTGGATGCGCGACACGTCTTACGCAAGGAATGCCATCAACAAGCTGGCGGCGTCCTGCCGGAGGCGGGGCAAGACTCCTCCCAAGATTACGCCGGAAGAGTACGTCGCCCTGCTCGATGCGCAGGGCCTGACCTTCCGGGACCTGGTGAACACGTCAGGCTGCCGTGGCAAGAACGCCGACGGCTACTGCCTCGACCATGACAACAAGACGGGAGAGGTGCGAGGATTCATCCGGCACGCAGCCAACCGCATCATCGGGTCGACCAAGGAGGACAGCATCGAGGGTGTGTACAAGCTGATGGACGAGGCGTACGAGGCACGCAAGATAGCGCGCAAGACTCTCAGTCGACGAGGCCGCCCTCGAACATCTGCACGTCGGCGATGAATTCTTCTCGGTACCGGCGCCGCACGTCAGGGTCCCACTCAGGATTCTGTATAGCACGGTGGGAATTGTGCGGCTTGTGCGGCAGGCTGACCGACTGCGGCAGCTCCGGCATCATGGCCTCCGCCCACTCCCGCCAGTCCCAGCGGATGAGCCTCGTGGGCAGGAAGTCCTGCGGCGTACCCTTCACCTCGTAGTCCCGGCAACAATTCCGGTACTGGCTGCGGCAGTGCATGTCCCGCGCCCAGTCCGGGACGCGGAGGACGTGCTCCACGAACGCGTTGAAGTCCCCCTTCGGCGGCCTGACCGGGATGCCGGCGGCTTTCATTTCGGCATCGTAGTGCGTGCTCGTCCAGGACATGCCATCACCCCGTTCCTCCAGCATCCTCCACAGGGATTCGATGCGGTCCTCCGGGTGGCGTATCATGGCGATGAGCTGGTGCCCTGGCTGGAACTGATTGGCGAAGTGCGTGCGGGGTAGGCCAGGCTGCGGCGTGTTGTGCCGCGCCCTCTTCAGCTGGTAGTACCGGTTGGCCAGGTGGAGTATCTTGCTCGACCCGCACTTGGGGATGATGAGCAGGAATTTCTTCTCGATGTGCGTGATGCGCACCGGGCCAGGCGGCGTACTCAACCGAGGCACGTCAGGTATGAAGGTCAACGCGTGATGCCGCGCGCCTTCTCTCCCGTACGCAGGCCGGCCAGGCCAAGCATCGCAGTGACCAGGGCGAACAGCGGCCCCGTGTCGAGCACGGGCGGCGGCGCCACGTCCAGCTGCGCGATGGTGATGCCCCACGCGATGAGCGGGTGCAGGATGAAGTGGTAGCCGATGGCAGCGCCAGAGACCCAGCCGATGAAGGGGCGCCAGCCGGCGACCCAGAGACTGCGGTGCTCTGCTTCCTTCATGTTGACCTGGAGCTGCGCCAGGTACGGCATGTTCTGAATGCGGGCGAGAAGGGCTTGCTTGTCCAGGCGCTCCTCATCACTGGTGAACAGATTGTCCGCCACCTTGCCCACGGTCTCGGCCAGGGTGTTGGCCGCTCCGCCGAATATCAAACTTAGTGGGTTCATCCTAACCTCTCGATGTGTCCGCGCGCCTGGAACGTATGAGCCACCAGGCCCGTCAGGTTATCGTCCAGGTGTACTTCGATGGACCAGCCTGGCTGCAGCAGCAAGTCGGTGCCGTGCTGGTGCTCAAATTCATAGTGCGCCGACAGGGTTACGTCGCCGGCGCCAGGGTCGTCGCGCTCTACGTGTTCTGCCGTCTGCTTCCACTCCGCATTGGTGTTGACGGGGAAGCCGGCGGTGATGTCCCAGACAGTGTTGTCGTCGGCGTCGTGTACTTCGAGGGTGATGCCCACCGAGAGCGCAGCCAGGGCGCCGTAGTTGCCGGCCTGCATCGTGCTGTCCTCGATGAACACGGTCAGCTCCGTGACGTGATACTCCGCGTTGGCCGGCGCTACGATTTTCGCCACCGACGGCGTGCCGGTCGCGGCGCTGTAGTCGCCTATCCAGTTAATGGTGCCGGTGCCGTTGCCGGTCTCGTCGAGGTACTGCGCCAGCAAGTCGCCGGGGTGCAGCGACACGTCGTACGGCCGGGACCTACGCGAGCCGGGCATCAGCGGGACCTATACGCGCCGCAGCGTAGACAGATTTTCCAGCCTGGTTGCCGGCGCGGGCCGTAGACCCGCTTCCATCTATGCTTGATTAAGCAGAGTATCTTCATTTGTCCTTCGGGTATTCTTTCCAGCTCAGCTGAAAGTGAGGCCCGTCCTTAAAGGACTTCCAATGGCCGCCCCACTCTATGTCTACGTCCAGCTCGTCGGCTGCCTTGAACATGGCCGCCGCCAGCTCGTCGTACAAGGGCCAGTCCCAGCGCACCTCGCCGTGGCACCAGGCGCCCAGGTCCACGGCATGGCCGGTCAGGTGCCGGCTGTTCATGGTCTTGGTGGCGCCCTTGGCGAACAGGTCCTTCTGTTTCGCGTAGGGCCGCACGCCTTCCAGCACGGTGAAGTCCACCCTGGTCAGCTCGATGGCCCGCTTGACTACGGCCGCAAGCTCCGGGTGGACCCCCTCCAGGCGGTTCTTCGACCGCTGGCTGAGCCGGAAGGGCATCCGTTAGATGCTCGTGAAGACTCGGTTCGCCCGGTCTTTCAGGCTTTTCAGCAGGTCCGCTGCGTGCCGGGCCATGCCGGTGCCCAGGATGCCAGGCGAGCGCGCCCGCTCCTCCTTGGCCCGGAGCTTGGCCGCTGCCGTAGCCCGGCTGCGCGCGGTCTCGCGCATCTGGCGGGTCGACTGCNNCGGGTCCTCAGAGTCGCCGTTCGCGCACAGGAGCGCCTGCTTGATGGTGTCCAGGTCGACGATGCCGGCCAGGTAGTTGACTGGCGCCCCGCCCCGGCCGAATGGCGTCGTCACCATCTGGCCCCTGGTGTACACGGTGATGCCCACCAGCACGTAGCGGCCGTCCTCGATGGCGAACACGGCGCCCCCGCTAGACCCACGGGCGATATGCGCCGTTACTATCTGGTGGTAGATACTGTCCCGGCCCTGCAGTCGGCCTTCGGTCAGCACGGTGAACGGCACGCCCTCCGGGTGCCCAATGGCGAAGACTTCCTGGAACTTGTGCGGCTTCTCCCTGGCCAGCGGCGTGCACGGGCAGCCTACCGGCGCAGTAAAGATAGCGATGTCGGCGTCGTAGTCGATGAACTCAATCTTGCCGATAGGGATAAGCTCGTCGGTGTCTCCCTTCCTGATGTTCCATCCTTCTTCGCCGGCCTCGGTGTCAAACATATGCGCCGCCGTGAACAGCCGGCCATCGGCAAAGACAACCGCGCTCCCCTTGGCGCCGGAGTCGTTCACCATCTGGTACACGGTAGCCTCGGCAGCAGTGAAGTAGCGATTTGATTCGTACGCGGTAAACCCGGTAGCAGCCAAGAACAGTGCTGCGGCGCACAATCCACCCAATATCCAGTTCGCCATCGTTTTCATCTTCAGTCCCTTCCCGTTTATGTAAATGGTTCGAGCCTACTACTTCTCGGTTATGAAGTCAAGTAGGTGAGGATTTGCCCGAGACACGCACAGGAAGGCGGTTGCTATGCGGCGCACCAGCATCTCTTCGTTTATGTAGATGTCGTCGTCTCGAAGCTCGTTGTCGAGACCAATCTCGTGAAAGATTGCATGGAAGACTTCATG
>JABAOG010013550.1_pt1 | contig 15145 bp, 13 predicted proteins | sample 7062131 | NCBI WGS metagenome assembly JABAOG01 (sample SAMN14538629, study PRJNA623070) | marine sediment metagenome | biome: marine biome [ENVO:00000428]; feature: marine pelagic biome [ENVO:01000023]; material: deep marine sediment [ENVO:00002113] | place: India: Arabian Sea | collected...
CAGGTAATTGGTAACTGGTGATTTGTAATTGAAGTAATTGCCCGGCTTGTTGCCAATTACGAATTACAACTTAAATTATGATTCCAACACTTTACCAGGCACAAACATTAGACGCAGTGGATGGACTGGCCCATTTTCGGGGGCGGTTTGTTATTGATGAGCCGGATTTGATTTATCTGGATGGCAATTCGCTGGGGCGGCTGCCAGTAGGAACGGCCGAACGGCTGGAGCGTCTGGTGCGAAAGGAGTGGGGCGGGCGGTTGATCCGCGGTTGGAATGAGGGTTGGTATGAACTGCCGGTGGCGGTGGGGGCAAAGGTGGCCCGGCTGCTGGGGGCGGAGGCAGATGAGGTGATTATTGCTGATTCAACGTCGGTGAATTTGTTTAAGTTGGCGTTGTCGGCCGTTTTGGCCCAGAAGGGCCGAACCAAGATTGTTACCGATGACCTCAATTTTCCCTCAGATTTGTACATTCTTCAAGGGGTTTGCAAATTGGCGGGGGCAGAGTTTGAAGTGGTGCGGGTGAAATCGGCCGATGGGTTAACAGGCCCCGTGGAAGGACTGGTGGCAGCGATTGATGGGCAGACGGCGTTGGTGGCCTTGACGCAGACGGTTTTTAAGAGCGGGTATTCGTATGATTTAGCGACCGTGACTGAAATGGCTCACCGGGTGGGGGCGATGGTGTTGTGGGATTTGAGCCATTCGGTGGGAGCTGTGCCGGTTGATTTGAATGGGGCGGGGGTGGATTTGGCNNGGTGTTGTGGGATTTGAGCCATGCGGTGGGGGCTTTACCGATTGACTTGAATGCGGCTGGAGTTGATCTGGCGGTTGGCTGCACTTACAAGTATTTGAACGGCGGGCCGGGGTCGCCTGCTTTTCTGTATGTCCGACGGGATTTGCAGGGGCGGCTGGAGAATCCAATTTCGGGATGGATGGGACAGGATAATCCCTTTGGTTTTGAGTTGGATTACCGGCCGACGACAGGCATGCGACGGTTTTTATCGGGAACGCCTTCGGTGCTGGGGCTGGCGGCGATTGACGTTGGTATAGATATATTGTTAAAGGCGGGTATTGAGGAGATTCGGGCCAAATCGGTCCGGCAAACAGACTATTTTATCGAGTTGTATGATGCTTTTCTGGAACCGTTGGGGTTTCAGCTTAATTCGCCGCGGGATTCAAACCGGCGTGGTTCTCATATCATTGTGGGACATGAGGAAGGCTGGCGGATTGCCCAGGCGTTGATTCAGGATATGAAGGTGCTGCCGGATTTTAGGCGGCCGAATTTTGTCCGGTTTGGGATTGCGCCGCTGTATAATACGTTTGAGGAGTTGTATATGGCCGTTGACCGCCTGAAAAAGGTGGTTGAGGAGCGGTTGTATGAGAAATATTCACGGGAGACGGAAACGGTAACCTGAACGCGATTGCTGACTTTTGGGAAAGGGCTATTGTTAAAAGGTGGAACCTCTTTATAATTCCCAATTATGACAAATCAGGAAGTCAAACGGTATGAAACGGCCGGGGGGCGATTTATTTACACTTTCCCGGTTCAGGCTTTTGGGGAACTGGTAGCCAATATCTATCTCATTGATGATGGGAATGGTGTGATGCTGGTTGATTGTGGATCCGGGTTCGACCACTCGAACAACGACCTGCTGGCGGGTTTTGAGGCGATCCGGTCTCAATTTGACCAGACCATTAGCCTGGAAGCGATCACGACTATTGTTATTACCCACGCCCATATGGACCATTTTGGGGGGCTGCCGTTTGTCCGTCAGTATACGCAGGCGCCTGTTGGAGTTCATCCGTTGGATAAACGGGTGCTGTCGCATTACGAAGAGCGGGTGATTGTGGCTGCGCGGCAGTTGAAGAATTACCTGGAGCGGGCCGGGGTATCAGAACAGGAAACGGCTAATTTGATGACTATGTATTTATGGGCCAAGGATCGGTATCGCTCGACGGCCGTTCAATTTAGCCTGGATGAGAATAAGCCGTTATTCGATGAAATACCCCTTTACCACGTGCCGGGACATTGCCCGGGGCAGGTTTGTTTGATGGTAGATGATGTGATGCTGACGGCCGATCATGTCCTTTCCAGGACAACGCCCCACCAGGCGCCGGAGAGTATTACCAACAATATGGGCCTGGGCCATTACCTGGATTCTTTGGCCAAAATTGATAGAGTGCAAGGCGTGCGGCTGGCGCTGGGGGGGCATGAGAAGCCGATGGATGATTTATACGGCCGCATCCAGGAGATCCGGCAGGTACACGAAGACCGGCTGAACAAGATTCTGGAGATTTGCCAGGAACCAAAGTCGATTGCGGAGATCAGCAAGACGTTGTTTGGGAAGGTCAGCAGCTATCATGTGCTGCTGGCGTTGGAAGAGGCCGGGGCACATGTGGAGTATCTGTACCAGCGGGGCGAGTTGGCGGCGGCAAATCTGGATGAGATTGAACGGGAAGAACGGCCGGTTATCGCCTATGAACGTGTTTAGTATCAACCTCCCGGAGGCTGATTTAAATGACGGATAGTTATTTTCCGTTTCAGAATCCATTAAATGGCGAAGCCTCCGGGAGGTTCTTTTGATTAGTGATTTGTTGTTGGCCTGGTGGGACGCGGGCCATGCGAAACTGCCCTGGCGGGAGAGCGGAGATCCTTATGCCATCTGGGTTTCCGAAATTATGCTGCAGCAGACGCAGATTGCGACGGTCTTGCCTTATTACGAACGGTGGATGCGGCGTTTTCCAACGGTTGAGGCGCTGGCGGCGGCTTCGATTGATGAGGTGTTGAAGTTGTGGGAGGGGCTGGGTTATTACAGCCGGGCGCGGAATTTTCATACGGCGGCGCAGACGGTGGTTGAGGAATATGGGGGGATTATTCCTGAGACGGTTACGGAGTTGATAAAGTTGAAGGGGATCGGCCGTTATACCGCCGGCGCGATTGCCTCCATTGCCTTTGACCAGCCAGCGCCGGTGTTGGATGGCAATGTGGTCCGGGTGTTGAGCCGGCTGTATGATTTGCCGGATGATGTAACTCAGAGTTCGACCAAAAAGTGGTTATGGCAGATGGCGGAGGAATTGGTCCCGCAGCAGCGGGCCGGCGCCTATAACCAGGCGTTGATGGAGTTGGGTCAGACGGTTTGTATATCTGCTTCACCAAAATGTTCTGAATGCCCGCTGGCCGATATTTGCCTGGCCCAGGCTAGAGGAACGCAGTTGGAACGGCCGGTCCGACCACCGCGTAAGAAGACGCCCCATTTTGAGGTGACAGCCGGAATAATCTGGCGGGAGGATGGCCGGTTTTTGATTGCCCAACGGCCGTTTGAAGGTCTGTTAGGCGGGCTGTGGGAATTTCCGGGCGGCAAGCAGGAGGATGGGGAGCGTCTGCCGGAGACATTGAAGCGGGAGATTGAAGAAGAGCTGGCGATTAAGATTGAGGTTGGCGACAAATTGACGGTTGTGAAGCATGCTTTTACCCATTTTCGAATTACGCTTCATGCTTTTCATGCCCGGTATGTGAGTGGACGGCCGCAGCATTTCGGGGTGGCGGACCATGCCTGGGTGGAGATGGACGAGTTGGATCAATATGCTTTTGCGAAGACGGATCGCCAGATTATCAGGGCCATGAGGGATGAGCGGGCGGGCTAAAGAGGGGCAACCAGCGATGGTTGCAGTCCCGAGGCGGGCGGGGCTGGTCGGGTTTTTGGAGGAGCCGGGGCTAAGTGTTTGTTTCGGCCGAAAAACGGGGTCTTATTTGATGGTTGCCTGGTTGGGTTTGCTGGTTTTTATTATCTACGGCCGTACACTGTCTTTCCCTTTTTTCTCAGATGATTTCTTTCAACTGCCGTTTTTAGACGCGCATCGTTTTAGCGAGTTGTGGCAAACGGCCGAGGGGCTGTTTTTCTTCCGGCCGCTGGCTTTTTCGCTGTGGAATGGAAGGGCTGGTACTGGCTGTTTGGAGAATATCAACCGGCCGCTTTTCACGCCTTGAATTTGCTGCTCCATTGGTTGAACGGCGTCCTTATTTTTTGGTTGACAGCCAGGTTTTGGCCGGGCCAAAATCGCCGGGTGAAGGCAGGTGTGACGGCGACACTGTTTGTTTTATTTCCGTTTAGTTATGAGGCGGTGGCCTGGGTTGCGGCGGTAATGCATCCGCTGTTTATGTCACTGACACTATTGAGTATTGAGGCTTTCCTGCAAATGCGCTGGTCGAAACGGCCGAATATGTGGTTGGCCGTTGGTTTGTTATGCGCTTTGCTCAGCCCCTTTGCCCATGAGAATGGGGTGTTGACCGGGCCGTTGGTCTGGATTGTGGCGCTGACAAGGCCGAAGGGGGGCAAACTAAAACGGGCGGAGATTTTCAGGGCGGGGCTGTGGGTCGTGCCTCTTTTGGTGTGGTTTGTGGTCTGGCAGCAGGTTCCGGCACGAGATGGATCGGGCGGGCTGGCCTTAAATGACCAGGAGACGATGCTTCAAAATGGTTTGTATTTTCTGCAGGGGTTGGGATATCCGCTTTCTTGGTTGGGCGGACTTTTGCGGGATTATGGGGGACTAAATTCAACAGCTGCGGCATTGGTTGCATCCGTCCCGGGAGTAATTATTTTGCTGATTGTCCGCTGGCGGCTTGGATGTACGCGGCAGGGCCTATTGCCCTGGTTGTGGACGGCCGTTGCAGTAGCCCCGCCGATATTATTTTTGCCCAATTTGCATGTGATTGCAGCCCCCCGGATGTTTATGCTGCCGGCGGTAGGCATCGCCTGGCTGTGGACGGAGGCGTTCTGGTATTTTTATGTCGGGCGAGGAGAAAAGCCCACGATTGCAGTTGGTTTTCCCAGACATTACCGTCTGGGAATTGCGATGATGCTGCTGGTGGCTTTGGTGCTGCAAAACGTGGCTTTTATCAGGTCGCAGCTTAATTTGTACCATATTGGGGGGACAGCAATTTCGGAGGCCGGGATGGCGGCTGTTGAGGCGGATGAGGCGGGACGGCCGTCAGTTTTTATTAATCTACCAGCCTGGATTGCGCCATTGCAGGCCACTTATGCCATTGGTCAAGAGGGGGATAATCTCATACTGGGACCGGATATGGTGGAGCCATTGATCTGGGCGCAGAGCGGGGAGCAGGTTGAGGCGACGGCCGTTCGCTATGATGATATCCGGGTAGAGGAGATGCCTTACTACACCGGGCCGGTTGGGCAGGGGCCGGATTGGAACAATCTGTTGGCGAAGGGGGCGGCCGTTTTTGTCACTGATTACGGCCCAGAGCAAATTGACATCAAACCGGCAGGTGTGTTGGGTATCCCGCCTTCGGATGAGCGGCCTTTGGCTGAGTTTGAGGGATTGGCGCTGCTGCTGGGCGCAACGGCCGAAACAGAAGGCGACCAGATCCAGTTGGATTTAACATGGCAGGTGGTGGGGCAAGTGCCATTCGAATACACCGTTTTTGTACATGGACTGGATGAAAATGGCATGTTGGTGGGGCAGGCAGATGGCGAACCCGTTGGCGGGAACATTTTCGATGGGATTGTGGCCGGTGGGGACAATTGTTCAGGACACCCGGTTTGTTTCTTCTGGTCAGGTACGGAGTTTCCTGATTGGATTGTATAGCCAACTGGATGGAATGCGTCTAATGGCATTTTCGGCCGAGGGCGAACCTTTGCCTGATAAAGCTTTTCCGTTTGTGAGGATAGGAAATGAGTCATGAATTTACCGGAATTTCACAGTTTGGGGGCTTTAGCAGTTGTAGAATGTAAATTAGGTTATTGCTTGTAAATATTGAGACTTGTATGATTGCTTCAATGCCTGATTCAAATGTATCTGGTGTGTTTAATGTGCTTAATATCCCTGATGAGGCAATCGCCGCTTACCAGTCAGGTAAAAGCGCCATGGCGGAGCAAGATTATAATCAGGCAATTGAGTATTTTTCGCAGGCATTGAATTATACGGACGCCCCGGCGCTTTTTCGGGCCAGGGCGCTGGATCTACGGGGGACGTCGGCCTGGTTGTTGAGCAAGTATGATCAGGCCCGGTCCGACTTTCTATCAGCCCTTGATATTTGTAATGACGCAACGCTTTGTGCGCGACTCCATTCACGGCTGGGAGATGTCGCTGATTCCAGCGGCGATTATGAAAGCGCCGTCGAATATTATACGGAAGGACTGCGGATGGGGATGGAGGTCAATGATGTCCTGGCAATGGGCCGCTCCCAGCGGGGTCTGGGAGTGGTTAACCGGCGGCAGGGGCATGCTGAGAAAGCGTTAAGTCACCTTACCCAGGCGCTGGCGGCATTTCGCCAATCGGCTGATGCCCTGGAACAGATCCGGGTTTTGACTAGTATCGGCCGAACCCGCCAGGCGAGGGGTGAGTACCAGCGAGCGATTTCGTCTTTGAATGAGGCTTTGAGTATTGCTGAAGCTAGAAAAGATCGCTGGCGAACCGCGCTGGCTTTGAATGATATTGGCGAGGCCTACCAGGCGCTTTACGACCTGGAGCAGGCGCTTAGCTATCATAACCGGGCGCTGGCTATGGCGAATGAGGCCGGGGCGGCTATCATCCGGCCTGATATTTTAAGGAATCTGGGGGTGGATCATATTGAATTGGGCCGGTTAGAAATAGGGATGAGCCATTTGCAGGAGGCGCTGGAAAGCGCCCGAGCGGTTGGGAATAAGGAGCAGGAGGCGCTGACGCTTTATTATTTGTCAAGGGCCTATTTACGGATGGGCCATGCGGATGCAGCGGCCCGAACTATCGCTGATTTGGGTGCGCTGGCGGATGATCTTGACGCCGACCGTTTCCGGGCATTGGCGGCCTTTATGCGGGGCGAACTTCTCTTTGCGCAGGGCAGCCGGGCTGCGGCGGCGGCCGAACTGAATGTGGCGGTTCTGGATGCCCAGACAGCGTTGGACAGGGGGATGTTGTGGAAACTCCATGCGGCGATGGGCCATATTGTGGATGATGAAGCGATTGCTGCTGTTCATGCTCAGATTGCGGCCGATTTTATCCAGCAAACGGTTGAACCTTTGCAAGACCGCCACTTAAAAGAAACATTTATTAATGCGGCGCCGGTAATGGCAGTTCTGACTGCGGCCGGAATTGACCCCGATAAATTGTTAGGGAAACAGCTTTAACTTTTTCCCACCTGTTGGAAGCGCCAAAATTGCAATCCTGCCCGATTCTTCTATAAAAAGGAGAATTTCATCATGCCTGAATTGTTGAGGTTACGGATTGAAGATGAAACGAAATATTAATTTTATACCTGTTCAATTTGGGGAACGGCCGACTCACGCCGGTCGTCTTATCATTTGGGCAGCGTTTTTTCTGGCCTGCAATTTGTTGTCTGATCCGGTTCCGGCGGCGACGCAAACGGCCGAACCTATCAACGCAACTGAAGCGATCGATATTTCGCCTGAAGGCGGTAGTAGTGTTCGTTATGTGTATGTGTCGCCGAATGGTTCTGACGCCAACGATGGCAGCCAGGCGGCGCCCTGGTTGACGATTCAGGAGGCGGTGGATAATGCCAATCCGGGGGACGTTATTCAGATTGCCGCCGGAACCTACGTCGGGGCCAGGATTGAACGGTCAGGAACGGCCAATGATTGGATTACCTTGACGGCCGAGCCGGGGGCGACGGTTTTGATTAACGCCCCGGGGCCAAATAACCAGCATGACAGCAACCTGGAAATTGAGACCTGGAATGGTAATGGGGTGGTTGCTTACTGGATTATTGACGGGCTGGAAGTGGCAAATGCGCCGAATTGGGGGATAGATATTCGAGGAAACAGCAGTAATCATTCCCACCATTTTGCCGTCCGAAATAATGATGTTCATGATAATGGAACAGGCAGCGAGAAAACAGGAATTTTTACCGCATTTGTTGACGATGTTATGGTAGAGGAGAATGAGAGTTATGGAAACGGGGAGCATGGTATTTATCTGAGCAACAGCGGCGACCGCTTCACGGTTCGCGGAAATCGGCTTTATAACAACATGAATTGTGGTCTGCATATGAATGCTGATGCCAGCCAGGGTGGAGACGGCATTATTTCTGATGGGATCGTGGAGGCCAATACGATTTATAATAATGGGCTAGGAGGTTGCGCCGGTATTAATATGGACGGGGTGACGGACACGATTGTCAGGAATAATTTATTGTATGACAATCATGCGACGGGCATTGCTTTGTTTCAACAGGATGGGGCTGTTTGTTCCCATGATAATCGGGTTTTGAATAATACAGTTATGAATGAGTCAGACGGCCGTTGGGCCATTACACTGAGCCATACAAGCTGCATCAATAACAAGATTTTCAATAATATTCTTTATACTGCTCATTCCTTTAGAGGGAGTATTGAACTGCCATCGGATACGATAGCTGGATTTGAAAGCAACTATAATATCGTTATGGACCGGTTTAGTATTGATGATGGCAATAGTGTTATTAGTCTGGCGGAGTGGCAGGTTTTGGGGTATGACACTAACAGCATACTCATTGATCTCTCACAGCTTTTTGTCGATATTGGGGCGGACGATTATCATTTAGCTGCCGGCAGCCAGGCGATAGATGCCGGTTTGATGCTGCCGGATGTGCCCACAGACCTGGACGGCCGACCAAGACCGGCTGGCCCGGCCTTTGACATTGGCGCATATGAATATTCGTTTCTCTCACCTGCAGGATTTATGCCGGTGGTTATTAAGGCAGAGAATACTTAAAGTAATTCGTAAAACGTAAAACGTAATGAACTGAAGTGTTGGGTATTACGTTTTATGCATATTTTTTACGGATTGTTTCAGGAAAAATCTGGATTAGATTTTAATATGGAAGACAATCTTGTCGGCAAACAAATAGGCCATTACCGAATTGATACAATGTTGGGCCGGGGTGGTATGGGGGCTGTATATCGCGCCTATGATACGAATCTTGCCAGACCTGTTGCTTTGAAGGTAATGCATGGTCACCTGGCGGATCAGGGCCGTTTTAAGCAACGGTTTATGCAGGAAGCGCAAACGATTGCCCGCCTGGACCATCCTTCAATTGTTAATATTTTTGATTTCGGCCAGAAAGAGGACATGCTTTATATGGTAATGACCTACCTGGAAGGGGGAAACCTGGCCGATTATATTAAGGCGCTGAAGCGGCAGGAAAAGTCGGTCAAACTTGACGAGATTTTATTCCTTTTGTCGCAGGTGGCGGATGCTTTGGGCTATGCGCATGCCCAGGGGGTGCTGCATCGGGATGTGAAGCCTGACAACATTATGATCAAACGGCTTCGCCGGCCGGAAAGGACAGGCGAGCCGCCCCTCCGGGCTGTGGTGACTGATTTTGGTCTGGCCAAGTTGTTGAAGGGTGGGATGCATACAGCGACCGGGACCCTGCTGGGGACGATGGATTATATATCGCCGGAACAGTGCCGGGGAGAACAACCGGGGCCTGGTTCGGATATTTATGCTTTGGGGGTGATGGTCTATCATCTGGCAACCGGTAGATTGCCCTTTCATATTACATCCCTGACGGATGCGATTATGAAACATACCAGGGAAACGCCGCCTTCACCATGTGAGATTAGGCCGGAAATCCCGCCGCCGTTGGAAGTGGTTATTAGCAAAGCCATGGCGAAAAATCCTGAAGACCGCTACCAGAACGCCGAGGAGATGGCCTCGCTGCTGCGGCGAATTCGGGAGACGCTGACGGCCGAAGAGATTGCCCATTATACTCGTAACACCATGGTCCTCAGTCTGATTGAGCAGATGCGTGATGAAGAAGGTCTGACGCCGGCTATGCAGACCCGGCCGTTTTCGCCGCCAACAACTGTGGAAACGCCGGGACAGACTGCCCAACCGGCCCAGGTGAGTATGGTTTTGAGGCCAACCCAGCTGCAAGTTGTTCCGGGGGGCAGGGTGATGGCCAATATTAATTTAGTGAATAGCGGGCAGTCGGCCGTGCCAATCCGGCTTCGGATCGAAGATTTGCCTCAGGAATGGGTTAATTATCGACAGGATGTTTTTCAACTGTTGCCCGGTTCGCAGCAATCTTTGCCAATTGTTATCAAACCTTCTTCTGATGATAGTGCTACGGCCGGTCAACATCCTTTTCGGGTTTTAGTAATTTCTGAAGCGGATGATCAGGAGTTGGCTGGGATTGGCGGTATCGTTCAAATTCCAATCGTCGAACGGTTTGCGTCAGAACTGCGTCCGGCGCAGGTTAAAAGTGGCGAAATGGCCCAACTGTTTGTTCGTAATGACGGCAACACGGCTGCGACCTTTCAGGTTGGTGGGGAAGATCCGGAAAACATTGTCCATTTTGAATCGGTTTCAAATAATTTACAGGATGTTGCCCCGGGTCAGGTCGGGACGATGGATTTGCGGGTTTCTGCGAATAAGCGGCCGTTATTCGGCCGGGCCAGGGTAAAGCCTTTTAGGCTGCAAATAAACGGCCAGAGCAATTACCAGCAGCTTAGCGGCCAGATCGAGATTAAGCCCCGTATTCCGATGGCGGTGTTGGTTTTGGTTGTTTTATTGTTTTGTGTNNAGCTGAGGCCGAGGTGACGGAGGAACCGACGCCCGATCCGCAGCAAACGGCAATCGCGATGCGAACGATTGAGGCTGAAGGAACGATTATGGCGATAACGGCCGAAGCGGATGGTGATGATGATAATGACGGCCTTTCAAACCTGGTTGAAAGGGCGCTTGGCACCTTGCCTGATGTCTCTGATACGGATGGGGACGGTTTGTTAGACGGGGAGGAGATTAACCAGTATAACAGCAATCCGTCCGAAGTTGACACCGATGGAGATGGTTTGACGGATGGGGAGGAAATCAGAATTTACCGGACTTCGGTCAATAATCCGGATACGGATGGGGATGGTATGCTGGATGGTGAGGAGGTTGAAGAAGGTACGGATCCGCTGGCCCAGGCGACCAGCACCCCGACGGTAACTCCGACGCCATCGCCAACACCGACCGCAACCCCAACACCCACTCCGACAGAGACGCCAACCCGACAGAATACTGCGGCTGGGACTGGCGGTGGGCTGCCGTTAGGGTTTGAGTCTTTTGGTGTTTGGGGACGTGGCGATCAGGCGAATGGCACTATTACCCAGTCTGGCGAGCAAGCATACAGTGGTGGTTCGTCGGCCAAAATCAGCTATGATTTTTCAACCCCGGACAATGACTTTGTTGTTTTTCTACAATTCAATAATATTCCGGGTGAGCCGACGGGGCTGTCAGTCTGGGTATATGGAGACGGGGAAGGACATTACCTGAATGCCTGGATTATTGATAGTGAGGGGCAGACCTGGCAGATGCCGTTCGGCCGTGTTACCCATACGGGTTGGGCCCAAATGTCGGGCATGATTGATACGGACCAGGACTGGCCCTGGACGCATATCAGCGGTCCGGATAATGAGGTAGTGGATTATCCGATCCGTTTCAGGGGTTTTGCGTTGGATGATGTGAACAATGCTTTTGTCGGCCAGGGGGAGATTTATTTAGACGATTTGACGGCCATTCCATAAACCTGTTTGATGAATGTCTCGTATTGGATCAGGGTTTGTTTTCAGCGCATCGGCCGTTTGTTGGGGGTTTTGGCTGCCAATTCAGCCATTGTGACTTCTGCGGACCTGGCCCGTTGGAGTCATTATTTGGGCTGCTCCCTGTTTGACGTTTTGGGTGGACCGGAACTGGCCCAGCTATTGCTGCGGGCTATGACGCGTACCCGTCCTTTAACGACGCGGGAGACCCAGGTGGCGGCTGAGATTTTGGGTGATAAGGCCATCCAATATGAGCGCGTCCGGCTGGCCCAGGGCGGTGTCCTGGGGTATATTTTTCAATTGAACAAGAATCGGGCTTTTTCGACCTGGCACACAATCAATATGCCCGAGGGGCGGGAGGAAGATCTACCGCTGTTAGTGCATGAATTGACTCACACGTACCAGTTTGAGCGGGTTGGCACCGTTTATATGGGGCAGGCATTGTTGGAACAGTGGAAAAACGGCCGCGCGGCCTATCAATACCATGGCCCGGAAGGGCTGCAGGCGGCCCAGGCTGCGGGAAAGCGGTACCGGGATTATAATCGGGAACAACAGGGGCAAATTACTCAGGATTATTGCGCCCGGTTGCAAGCCGGTGAGGATACATCGGCCTATGCTCCCTTTATTGACGATTTGAGGGCCGGCAGATTATGATGAATCTGATTGGAAAACGGCTGGATCATTTCCGGGTAGATATGCTGCTGGGGGAAGGGGGCATGGGATCTGTTTATCGGGCCTATGACGTAAACCTGGCCCGGCAGGTGGCCTTGAAAGTGATGCACCCGCACCTGACCCGCCAGCCGGAGTTTCAGCAGCGTTTTTTGCAGGAAGCCCAGGCCGCAGCGCGATTGAGTCATCCCGCTATTGTTGATATTTACCATTTCGGCCGAAAACGAGATTTGCTTTACATGGCCTTTGAATATGTCGAAGGGGACAGCCTGGGCGCCTATATCGGTCATCTGTACCGGCACAATCAACTTATCCGTTTGGATGAGACCCTGGATCTGTTGGCCCAGGTGGCTGATGGTTTGGATTATGCTCACCGGCAGGGGGTTATTCACCGCGACATTAAGCCCGACAATATTATGATTAAAGTTGAGGACCATCCAATTCAGGAAGGGAAATCAGTTTTGCGGGCGATGGTGACGGATTTTGGGCTGGCCAAGCTGCGGGAGGGAGGTGTCCAGACCATTTCCGGAACGTTGATGGGGACGCTGGCTTATATGTCGCCGGAGCAGTGTGTCGGTGAGGAGCTGGACGGCCGTTCCGACATTTACTCGCTTGGTATCGTTCTCTACCAACTGTCAACCGGACGGCTGCCATTCAATATTAAGTCGCCGACGGATGCGATTATGAAGCATATGCAGGAGGAGCCGCCCCGGCCAAGCGACTTACGGCCCGGTCTGCCCCCGGAAGTGGAGCGAATTATTATCCAGTCGCTGGCTAAGAAGCCCGCCGACCGCTTTAGAACCGCGGGGCAGATAGCGGCGACGCTGCGCAGCGCGGCTGAACATTCCAGCGGGCATGTCTCGCCTTTTGAGAATACGGAGACAGTGGTCAGTATTGTGACGGTAGTGCGGCCGATTTCAGAATTACGGCCGACTGTGGCTGAACCGGAAACGGGCGAGATAAAAAAGGCCAGTCCGGTTTACAAACCACCAGCAGTTCCGCCTAAACCCCCATCGCCGGTGCCGATTTCAAATGATTTTAGCCCGCCTGTGCAGCCGGGTAGAAGAGGGCGGGGGTTGTCTTCGGCCGTTTTGTTTGGCGGCGCCGCCTTCTTATGTGTGGCGTTATTGGCAGTCGGGGCGATTTATCTTTACCCATCCTTTTTTGGCGAGGAGACCCCATTCCCAACACCGCCGGCGATTGCGGGTGAAGCGACATCTTCAGCGACCCCAACGCCCGATGAAACGGAAACACCCACGCCGGAAAATACAACAACCCATACTCCGACAGCCACCGATACCCCAACCGTGACGGCCACGCCCGGGCCGGTGGTGAGTGATTTATTCTTTTGTTTGGAACCCTGTTTGGCGGACGGCAGCAACGCGGTAACCAGCGCTCCGGCGGGCATTAACCAGATATATCTTCGCTGGACTTATGAGAATTTTCCGGTGGGCGCTGATTATGTGCGCCGTTGGACGAGCAATGGCGAGGAGTGGGTGCGCTACCAGTGCCTCTGGCCCGGACCGGCCTCTGGGGTAGACGAGGTGCCTTTGACCGAACCGGACGGGCTGCGCTCCGGGGTTTGGGAAGTAACTATCTTATTAAATGATGATATTGTCGTTCAAGAACAACTAACGATTACCGGTAATTGGACATTTTGGTTTCCGGCCGGGGTGTTCGATACTTGTTATGGGCGACGATGAGGGTATTATGGAACTTATCGGCAGACAATTAGAAAACTATCGCATTGAGGCGCTTTTAGGCCAGGGAGGGATGGGAGCGGTTTACCGAGGATTTGACGTGAACTTGGCCCGCCCGGTCGCTTTGAAAATCATGCACGGCCAGTTTGCCCGCCAACCTGAGTTTCAACGGCGTTTTTTGCAGGAAGCCCAGGCGGCGGCGCGACTGGGTGATCACCCCTCGATTGTTAATATTTATAATTTTGCTGCCCGCCAGGGCCTTTTTTATATGGTGATGGAGTATGTGCCAGGGGCCAGTTTGGGCGGCTATATCAAACATTTGCAGCGCCAGAACCAGGTGGTTCGTCTGAGCGAGACACTGTTGATGATTGCCCAGGTGGCAGATGCCCTGGGTTACGCTCACCGGAATGGGGTCATTCACCGGGATGTGAAACCGGACAATGTTTTGCTAAAACCGTTGTCGGAGGCAGACCAGGATGAAGGGATGCCGGTCAGGGCGGTGGTTACGGACTTTGGCCTGGCGAAGCTGCGGGAGGGCGGGGTGCAGACCCAAACGGGGACATTTATGGGCACGCTGCCTTACATGTCGCCAGAGCAATGTATGAACCAGGACCTGGACGGCCGTTCGGACATTTACTCTTTAGGTATTATGCTGTTCCAACTGGCGACCGGGAAACTGCCGTTTGATATTCGATCGCCAACGGATGCTGTATTGAAGCACATCAATGAACAACCGCCGCAGCCGCAGGCGATTCGGCCAGGGGTACCTTCTTCAGTAGCAGCGATAATTAACCGGGCCATTGCCAAAGAGCCGCAGCAGCGATTCCAGACGGCTGAAGATTTAGCGGCCGTTTTGCGTCATGCGGCCGCCAACTTGTCCGACGCGGATGTGACTCATTTTGCGCCGCCGGAATCGGTTTTGAGCCTGGCCACCCAAATTTCAACCGGGGAGGATATTGTTGAGCCTAGCCGGTATGGAGATGATTTGACGGCCGTTCCGGGGCAGAGCCGGTTATTTATTGCGGAGGCCGGTCAAGAGCCGCAGGTGGTGACGCTGGATAAGGACAGCTATATTCTCGGCCGTTCGGCCAGCGCCGACGTGGTTTTGCAGGGTGAAGGGATATCCCGTCGCCATGCCCAAATGGAGCGAACAATAGCGGGGGGATGGCAAATAACGGATTTAGGCAGTACCAACGGCACCTTTTTGGCCGATAGGCAGCTGCGGCCAGAGGCAGCCGAGGATTGGGAGGAAGGC
>JABAOG010007525.1_pt1 | contig 15141 bp, 17 predicted proteins | sample 7062131 | NCBI WGS metagenome assembly JABAOG01 (sample SAMN14538629, study PRJNA623070) | marine sediment metagenome | biome: marine biome [ENVO:00000428]; feature: marine pelagic biome [ENVO:01000023]; material: deep marine sediment [ENVO:00002113] | place: India: Arabian Sea | collected...
CCGCACATTCCGGTGCCGTCGACCATGATCGGGTTGAGACTCACGATCGTCTTGATGCCGAACGGACGGGTCACCTCTGCCACCGCCCGCATCATCGGAACCGGACCGATGGCGAGCACCAGGTCGAGCGAACGTCCCCGATCGATCAGATCCTGGAGCTTGTCGGTCACGAACCCGTGGAAGCCGTAGCTGCCGTCGTCTGTACAGGGATACACCTCATCGGAGATGTCCCGGAGTGCGGGTTCCATGATCACGTACTCCTTCGACCGGCCCCCCACGATGGAGATCACGTAGTTCCCCGCCCGCTTGAGTGCCACGGCCGTCGGATAGGCGATCGCCGTCCCCACTCCCCCGCCGATCGAAACGGCCGTGCCGAAGTCCCGGATGTGGGACGGCATTCCCAGCGGCCCGGCAACGTCGTGGATCATCTCACCGGCCTCGAGCGAGTTCAGCAAGCTGGTCGTCTTGCCGACGCCTTGCACGATGATGGCGATCCACCCGGCGGACGCGTCGCCGTCGGCGATCGTCAGGGGTATCCGTTCACCGTCCTCGTCGACCCGTACGATGACGAACTGGCCCGCCCGGCGAGCCCTGGCGATGGACGGCGCTTGAATGCGGAAGTACTTGACGTCCGGAGCGAGAAAGCGAGCTTCGAGTACGGGAAACATGTGCGGCAGTGCTCATAATGGGCTTCGGCCGACACACCGGAACGGGGCCAACGTCACAAGCGTGGCGGCAATGGGTACGAATGTACCGGCTCACCCTGTCCGTCGCGACCGCACACCCACGAGCCGTGAACCTGCGACGATCGCCAGGGCCGGCATCACCGCCACGCCACCCGTGACGGTGACGAATCCGTGCAGCGCGACGGATGCGAATCCCCAGATGACGGCAGGAAGCCCCGTCACCACCGCGATCCCCGACGCAGGAGCCGACGTCCGGTTCCGTTCGTGCCCACCGAACAGCATGATCAAGCCCATCAGTGGAAGCGCCAGTACGGCGACCCACACGATTCGCGACCACCACCAGGCGGGAGTGAGCGGCCGGACGGCGAGGCCGGCTCCTCCGGCCAGCAACGCTGCGCCCAGCACGGTGATCATCGCAGTGAGGTGCCACAGGTAGACGGTCATCATCCGGGCGTTGCCCACGATCACCGCCGTCCAGACATGCGGGCGCTGCAACCATTCCGACACCGGCCGCCGGAGGGCGAGAATGATGCCGAACTGGAGAGCGGCCAGCGCCGCAAGAGCCACCGTGGGGGGCAGGGTGTTGGTGATTTCGGCGCCGGGAACGCCCACCATGCTGGCCGGATAGGGACCGGCGATGGTGAGTCCGACGAGACCTGCGAGCCCGGCGGCGGCGAGGAAACCTGCCCCCCGGGTCGTTGCAGGCACGGCTCCGCGCTGCCAGCGGATGCCGAGTTGATGAATCCCCAGCCAGACGACGATGAAGTTCACCACACCCACGACCGGCACCGACAAACCGTGGTGCAGACCGTCGACGATCGCGGCGACACCGAAGAGGGAGAAGGTGACCACCCACCCGAACCGTTCGTCGAGGCCGATCATCAGTGGACCGAGCACGACGACGAGCAGATACACGGCGAGGAACCACAAGGGAACGGCAACGACCTGGGTGCCCGTGCGCAGCAGCTCGGCGTCGACACCAACTTGCAGCAGGACGTACACCGCCGCAGCCCACACCGCAGCGAACACCACCGTCGGTCGTATCAGCCGCGCCGTCCGCCCCTGCAGCCAGTCCCGATAGGTGGCGCCCCGGCGCCGCGCCGAGGTCCAGGAACGCGCATTCGCGAACCCCCCGACGATGAAGAACACCGGCATGACCTGGAGGACCCAGGTCAGGTAGTGGGTCCAGCCGGCCTCGGCCAGGATGTGGGAGATGTGCAGTTCTCCGTCGTACCAGACGACCGCCATGAGCCAGTGTCCGACGACCACGACCACGATCGAGAAGAGGCGCAGGAAATCGATGTAGCGATCGCGATCCGGCGGAGTCGCGGCGGCTAGTTCTCCGGCTTTGGACCAATGCACGGGTTCCTCCTCCTTGGTCCGCCCCATCAGATCACACCAGGAACTCGGAGACATCGGGGATGAGCCCCGAACGTCGCTCGGGGTTCCCGGACTCCGGACGGCCGTATGCCCCGAGCCGGGCACCCATTCGTGGGACGGGCAACTAGCGTTGGATCCGGAACAGAAAGGAGCCTCGTGCGGTTCCGATTGATCGTTGTCTCGCTACTGCTGCTCGCGGTGGTGGCGCCGGCAGGCGCCCAAACCGTCGAGTGTCCCGAATACCGTGGCATCACCTGTGACGGTGCCGTGACCGACACGGCGGGCGTCATCCGCGACGACGCCGCCCTCGAAGAGGCCGTCGGCAGGACCGTCGCCACCTACGGGCATGAGATCGCCGTCGTCATCATCGACGGCACCGGCGGCGGTTCGGTGGAGGATTTCGCCGTCGAACTCGGTGACACGTGGGGCGTCGGAGATCCGGAACGCAACGACGGAGTCGTGATTGCGGTCGATCTCGACTCGCGCATCACGACCGTGCAACACGGGCGTGGACTCAACGAGGTTCCGCGCGACTTCGATTCGATCGCCGCCGTCGGCAATAGCTTCTTCGCCAACGGCGACTTCGACGGAGGCCTGCTGGCCATCATCGGTGCACTGGACGAGGCTTTCGCGGCGTTCGCTTCGGGAGAGACCCGGCCTCCCGGCACTGATTCCGGCGACGGTGGCGGACTCAACCTCGGCATCGTCGGCGGAGCGATCGGCGTGATGCTGCTCGGTGGACTCGGCGTGACCGGCGTGGCCGTTCGCAACAAGCGGCGATCCGAAACACGGCGCACCCGGAAGGAGCTCATCGACGGAGAGCTGGCCCGACTGGAGGTCGCCGGCCACGAGCTTCCACTGTTGAGAGACTTCCTCGTCGACGTCGACGTCACCGCCACCGATGCTCCGACCACCGAGGTCGTCCGCGTACTGTCCGACGTCTCGACGGTCGAGACCCCCGACGGCGGCCCGGCCCTGGAGGCGGCACACCACCACCGGTTGCTGAACATCGTAGATCGAGACCGGATGATGGAGGCCGCGGAAGTCCCGCTCGAGTTGAAGGTGGCCGATGAGCGAGATGTACTCGAGGGGGCCGTGCAGACCNNGCCACCTTTGATGTGCGCCGGCAGGAACTCACACGACTGGTCGACGGGTTGCGTCCCTATCGAGTCGCCGAGGCACGTGCGCGGGTGGCTACCTCGGTCGATCAGCGCCTGGTCCAGACCGACCTCGGCCATGTCATCTTGACCGACCTCGGCGAACGGGTGCTCAAGGCGGCCCCGGTGCTCCGTGACAAGGCACAGATCGGGGCGGCCATCTCGACCCTCGAGGATGCGTACGCGGTGGCGACGGCGAAGACCGCGACCCTCGAATCGTTGTACGCAAAGCTTCCGTCGTCGTCGGCGCGACCTGCCGTTGCGGCGGCGCTGGCCGACGTCGACCCGGATGCCGACCGGGCCTTCACCCGCTACGAGAAGGTCCGGCAGGAACTCGAGGAGAAGGGGTCGGCGCTCACCGCCGACGGCCTCGAGGTCGCCGCAGTCGCCGCTCTCCTCCTCCTCAACCGGGATGAGGACTCGGTCCCCGAGTTCATCGCCGCCTACCAGCGCAACCGTGACGAGGACCTCACCCCGTCCGAGGCGGTCGAATACGCCCTCGCCGGCCTCTCCAACCCGCGGCGGGTAGCGGCGGTTCGAGAGGAATCCAAACGACTCGGGCTACCGGTGGCGATCACGGCTGCACTCCTGGAGCGCCGGACCGACGGCGTCGCTGTGTACCACGAACTCCTCGACGAGCTGGCGGAAGCCGGGATGACGGGAGATACCCGCAGAACTATTGCCGGCATCCTGGCCGTGTCGCTCGAACCGGCACAGGCGCTCCGAAGGTGGACCGAAGCCAGGGAGGAACTCGCCGCCCTGGGTCTGGAGGGTTCCTACGCAGACATCGCCGCCGCATTCGGCGCCTCCGACCCGCGCGGACCTCGCGAGTTTGCGCTCGCCTACGCCGCCCAGAGGCAGGCCCTCGCACGGTCGTCCATCGAGGACGCCGACCGTTTCGCTCCCGAACTCGCCCATGCAGGCACATCGCGACAGACCGACACCTGGACGGGCCGCCCCATTCCCAGTCGGTTCGGCTCGTTCGATCCGTTCACGCTGCTCTTCTACCACTGGGTCATCACCGGAGGCCACTCCGGCAGCTACGGCTGGGAACCCATCTACCAGGACAGCTCCTGGTCGAGTGATTCCAACTCGTGGTTCGGCGGTTTCAGCGGCGGCGGGTTCGGCGGGGGCTCCGGCGGTAGTTCCAGCTGGGGCGGAGGCGGCTGGAGCTCCGGCAGCTTCGGGGGGTTCTCCGGAGGCGGCTTCTCAGGAGGCGGTGGCGGTTCCAGCGGCTGGTAGGCCCCGCCACCCGCACGTTGCATTCGATACGCTGGGGGTGGGACTCAATGGAGGTACGCGATGGCGACCGTAGGCGATATCCTCGCCGGCAAGGGATCACTGGTCCACCGAATAGCACCCGATCGCACCGTGTTCGAAGCGATCCAGACGATGGTCGACAGGAACTGCGGAGCACTACTGGTGATGGAGGGCGACGAGATCGCCGGCATCATCACCGAACGCGACTACCTGCGCCGTGTGGCGCTGGAAGGCCGCACGTCGAGGGAAACGACCGTACGGGACATCATGAGCACCCCCGTGGTGTACATCGAGTCCTCCGACGGTATCGAGGCGGCGATGGCGTTGATGACCGACCGGAGAATCCGGCACCTACCGGTGGTGGATGGCGGTGCACTCGTAGGACTGGTATCGATCGGCGACCTCGTGCGCTACCAGTCCAGAGAGAAGACCTTCCAGATCAAGTACCTGGAGGACTACATCTCGGCACGCTAGACCTTCCAGGGATCGCCGTCGAAGGATCGGGCGCGCTCCGCCACTCCCCTTCGTGTGACCGGATGCTGCTCTTCCCACGCACCGAGCTGCGCCAGGCGCTCCTCGGGATCGACCATGGACCCGTCCGTCCCGACGGGATGTTGACCTGCATTGGAGCGTCTGAGCCTCCGGAGCGCCTCGCGGCGTTCCCTCGACTCCATGATGTGCAGGCGCCGCTCCCGGCGATGCCTCCCGCCGCCGCCAGCCCCCAGGCCAGGGCCATCGCACTCATGCCACCCGAGAACGCCCAGATCACGCCGAGCACCACCGCGACAACCGCGGTGAGCAACAGCGCGGTGGTGATCTCACGGAATCGACTCCAGACGTCCACGAGGTAGTGTCGGCATCACAGGAGGATGCTTGAAGCTCATTGAATGCGTTCCGAACTTCAGCGAGGGAAGAGATCGAGACGTCATCGACGCCATCGCCGGTGCGGTCGCCGGTGTCGACGGCGTTCGACTACTCGGCGTCGAGCCGGGAGCCGCGACGAACCGCACCGTGGTGACCTTCGCCGGGCCGCTGGAAGCCGTCGAAGAGGCCGCCTTTCAAGCCATCTCCACCGCGTCGGAACTGATCGACATGACGTCGCATCGTGGGGAACACCCCCGGATGGGAGCGACCGATGTCTGCCCCTTTGTGCCGCTCGAGGGAGCCACAATGGAGGACTGCGTCGTCGTCGCCCGGCGCCTGGGCGCTCGCGTCGGAGACGAACTCGGTATCCCCGTCTACCTGTACGAGCACGCCGCCCGGGACGGGCGGAGATCGCTGGCCGATGTGCGCCGCGGCGAGTATGAGGGCCTCGCCGACCGGGACGATCCTCCCGATTTCGGGCCGAAGCACAACGCCGCCTCGGGCGCCACCGCCATCGGAGCCCGGCAGTTTCTCATCGCCTACAACATCAATCTGAACACCACCGATCGCCGGATGGCACATCGTGTTGCCCAGGCGGTGCGAGAGCTCGGTACCCCCACGCGGGACGCCGGTGGGTCGATCGTCAAGGATGCGGAAGGCAGGACGGTATTCGAACCCGGACGCTTCAAAGAGGTGAAGGGGATCGGCTGGTACATCGACGAGTACCGAAGAGCACAGGTGTCGCTGAACCTCACGGACTTCGAGGTGTCACCGCTCCACGAGGTGTTCGACGCAGCGCGAAGCGAGGCGAACGCTCTGGGCCTACGAGTCACCGGCAGCGAATTGGTCGGCCTCATTCCACGACAGGCCATCCTGGCGGCCGGTGATCACTTCCTGGCACGGCAGGGCACCACCAGCGCCGTCCCCGAGGACGACCGTATTCATGCGGCGGTCCTCTCCCTCGGTTTGGAGGAACTCGGACCCTTCGATCCGAGGGCGAAGATCGTGGAGTACGCCTACCACGGAAAGGCCTCCGGATTGACCGCCGGACCCCTCGACGGCTTCCTCGACCGTGTCTCCCGGGCCACCCCCACCCCCGGCGGCGGAAGCGTCGCGGCACTGTTGGGTTCACTGTCGGCGGCACTGACGGCGATGGTGGCCGGTCTCACCTGGACGAAGTCGGAGGATGCCCGAACCGAGATGGAGTCCGTCGGCAGACGCGCCCAGGAGCTCAAGGATTGGTTCGCCGATGCGGTCGATCGCGATGCCGCGGCCTTCGACGCCGTGCTCGCCGCCCGCCGGCTGCCGCGACAGACCCATGAAGAGACCGAACGGCGTGATGCCGCAATTCGGGCCGCCGATCTCGGAGCAGCCCTGGTCCCGCTCGAAGTGCTGGAGCGGTGCGTAGAAGCCCTCGGTCTCGCCCGGGCCGTCGCCGCCGGGGGAAGCCGGAGTTCGGTCCCCGATGCCGGCGTGGGCGCCTGGAGCGCCCTGGCTGCAGCCGAGGGTGCTGCGCTGAACGTTCGCGTCAATCTGGAAGGTCTCGAGGAGGATCGGGTGGAGCCGGCCGCCCGGGCCGACGCTGCGTTGACCGGGGCGCGCCAGCTGGCAGCCGACGTCGTCCGACTCGTGGAGGAGCGTCTATGAACGATGCGATCACGCCCGGAGCGGGCGGCACACACAGTGCCGTCGTGGGTGATGCCGACACCGCCATCGCGCTGGGCAGCGGCACCGTCCCGGTGCTCGCCACGCCGCGGCTCGTGGCCTGGCTCGAAGCGGCTGCGGTGGCGGCACTCACCGGATCACTCCCCGATGGCAGCACGACCGTCGGCACGCACATCGACGTTCGGCACCTGGCGGCTACCGCCGTGGGGAAGACCGTGCGAGTGGTTGCGCGCGTCCGCTCCGTCGAAGGCAGGACGATCGAGTTCGACCTCGAAGCCGACGACGACCGGGCCAGGATCGCCGAAGGTGTGCACACACGGGTCGTCGTCGACGAAGCCCGCTTCCTGGCCCGGCTCTAGCGCGCCCCGGCCAGCCGGAACCCGAGTTCGACGGCGTCGACGTTGGACTCACCGAACGGGCCTTCTGCAGCAGCATCGCGGAGCGCCTCGACGGGAACGACGCCGGTCAGGGCAACGACGGCGCCGAGCGCCATGAGTGCCAGATCGCCTTTCGCAATTCGCTCGGTGACGTGCGAAGGGTCGAGGACCTCCACATGGGCCGGTGTCTCGAGCTCCGCAAACTCCGGCAGTGCGTACACGGTGGTGCCGGCCGGAAGGCCGGCCAACCTCGCACGCACTTTGCGAAACCCGTCTTCGGTGAGCACCACCAGGACATCCGGGTCCTCGCCGCCTGTGTAGTCGATCGGTGCCGGCGACAGCATCAGTTTGGCGAGGCTGTGACCGGTCTTGACCGTCACCGGATAGTCGTCGCGTTGCGCTGCGTACAGTCCCGACTTGATCGCCGCGATGGCACCGATCCTCACCGCCGAACGCACACGACCACCCGCCGAGCCGGCGAATTCGATCAGGAACGAATGCTCCAGGGTCGAACTCCACTCGCCGGCGACCGGCTCCGGGCCGGCCGGCGGCTTCCCGACCACCGGATCCCCGGAGGAGCGGAGCGCCTTCGCGTACTCGCGACGACCGGACCGGTAGAGCACGCCGGTCTCGAACCCGAGTTGCTCGAGTGTGGCGTCGATCGCCCGGCGGGAGAACTGGTTGGACTTGACGTAGTAGGCGGTGCACAGTTCCCAGATGTCGAGCAAGGCGAATGAGTCCGACCGGATCGCCTCGACGATGCGCTCGGTGAGGTCGGCATCGAACGTGGTCCCCCGCCAGACGAATCCGGCTCCGTTGACACCCACCGTGGCGCAGATGTCGAGAGGATGTTCGAGGTTGCCCCCGGGGGTGGTGGGCGTGACTCCGCCCTCCGGGGTCGTCGCCGAGTGCTGGCCCCCGGTCATGCCGTAGTTGAAGTTGTTGAAGACCAGCACGGTGACGCCGATGTTGCGTCGAGCGGCGTTGACGAGGTGCGTGCCGCCGATCCCCGTACCGCCGTCGCCCATCACCACGATGACGGTGAGGTCGGGGCGGGCGAGCTTGATCCCGGTGGCGTAGGTCACCGAGCGGCCGTGGAGACCGTGAAAGGCACTGGTGATGAAGTACTGGTCCGACAGACCGGAGCATCCGATATCGCTGACGATCACCGTTCGCGATGGGTCGACCTGCATTGCGACGAGTGCCGCGTTGAGATGATCGAGGATCGGTTTGTGTCCGCAGCCGGGGCAGAACGGGTACGGGCTCTCGTTGCGGTAGGTCCCGAGCGGTATGACGGTCGTCACGGCAACACCTCGAGGAAGTCGGCCGGAGGGATCAGCGTTCCGTCGTTGCGATGGACGCCGATCACCTCGTGGCCCGGCCCGGCGAGCCGCTCGATCTCTCGCCGGTACTGGCCGTGGTTCAGCTCGGCGACGACGACGCGGGAATGGCCGTCGAGCGCCGAGCGAATCGGCACTTCGGGCACCGGCCAGAGGCTCTGGACCGTCAGCGATGAAACGGGACGATTCCGTTGGCGCGCCTCGCGCACGGCTTCACGCATGGCGCCGGCGGTGATGCCGTAGGAGATGAAGATGGTGTCGGCGCCGTCGTCGAGGTCGACGGTGACGAGGTCGATCTCGTCCTGGTGGTCGCGGATCTTCGCCACCAGGTGCTCATTGAGGGCGCCGACGGTTGCCGGATCCTTGGTGATGAATGCCCGTTCGTCGTGGGTGGAACCGGTGAAGCGCACCGTCTCTCCCGCCCCGAACGTCGCCAGGGCACCGACGGCATCCGGCGGATCGTACGAGTACGGAGGCAGGGGGCCTTCTGCGACCTCACGTTGCTCCCTGTCTCGCACCGGGATCGTCTCGTAGGCATCGATGTCGACGGTGGTGGCGGTCAGATTGAGTTCCTTGTCGGTGAGCACGAAGACCGGACACCGAAACCGTTCGGCGAGATCGAACGCCCTCATCGTGAGCGAGTAGCACTCGGCGACCGACGACGGGGCCAGCGCAATGATCGGGTACCCGCCGGCGGTCCCCCACCGGACGAACTGGACGTCCCCCTGCGCGGCGGTGGTCGCACCTCCCGTGCTGGGACCGAGTCGCTGCACATCCACGATCACGAGGGGCACCTCACCGATCACCGCCATACCGATGTTCTCGGAGTACAGGCTGATGCCCGGCCCACTGGTGGCGGTCATGGCACGTGCACCGGCGAGTGTGGCGCCGATGCACATGCCGATGGAGGAGATCTCGTCTTCTCCCTGGATCGCCACACCACCGACCTTCGGCATCTCACGGGTCATCGCGGTGAGAATCTGGGAAGCGGGCGTGATCGGATACCCGGCGAAGAAGTCGCAGCCTGCGGCGACTGCGCCCCGGACGATTGCCGTGGATCCATCGGTGAGCTCGCGCACCACCACATTGTCGTCGTTCCGCTTCAGGATGGCGTAGGGACCAACGGCCCGTCTCCTCACACGGTGGCCCGTAGCCGTTCGAGGAACCGGCTCTGTGCGGCGTTGAGTTTGCGTCCGGCCGAGTCGAGATCGAACCATTCGGCGCGGTCGATCTCGGGGAACTCCTGATACCGACCCGATCGCGGTGGCCACTCGATCGAGAAGGCGTTCGAACGGATGTCGGCGACGTCGAGGTCGCCTTCGGCGGCCCAGGCATGCACGACCTTCCCGCCGCGCTGGCGTACGGAGCCGAGCGGCATCAGACCGTCAGCGTTCAGCGTTGAGCCCGTCTCCTCGGCGAACTCACGGATGGCCGCCGCCTCGGCGCTCTCGTCTACGTCGAACTCCCCTTTGGGGATGCTCCAGGCACCCTCATCCTTCCCGGCCCAGAAGGGCCCGCCCGGATGTACGAGCAACACCTCCAACCGGTCCGACCGGCGCCGGTACAGCAGCACCCCGGCGCTCTCGTTCATGCGCCCCGTGCTTCTTCGGCGAGCCGGATCGGCGTTTCGTTCCCGGGCCGGATTCCGCTGATGCCCTGGTAGAAGGCGCGTAGTCGATCCATGTCGGCAACGACGTCGCCGGTCACGTGAATCGGCTTACCCACCGTCGCCGTACGAGCCGGTCCGTCCACCGAAGCCGGCACGATGGGAACACCGGCGGCCGAGGCGATCCGGTAGAACCCCGTCTTCCACATCGTCCCCTTCGAGCGGGTTCCCTCGGGGGCGATGACGAGGATCATCTCGTCGGACGATTCGAAGGCATCCACCACCGCATCGACCAGGCCTTCGGGCCGGTCGCGCCGGACGGGTATGCCACCGAGACGCCGCATCACCCATCCGAACGGCCCCCAGAACAGCGTGTGCTTGCCGATGAACCGGGCCCGCCTGCCGAAATGCCCGAGAACGCCGAGGAACACGACGAAGTCGAAGTTCGACGTGTGAGGGGCTCCGAGCGCGATGAACTTCTTCTCGGACGGGAAGTCGCCTTCGATCCTCCATCCTCTGAGTTTTAGCCACATGGTCGAGAGGCGGTACATGTACAGATGATGGCAGGATCAATGCACATGCGCGTCCACAACTCCCGGAAATGAAGGCGCCCCGCCGAAGCGGGGCGCTCACGTGGGGTCGGAGTCGATTACTCGGCGACGCGGTCGCGCAAGCCCTTGGCCGGCTTGAACGTCGCGTACGTCTTGGCGGCGATCGTGATGGTTTCTCCGGTGGCCGGGTTGCGGCCCTGGCGGGCCGAGCGGGACTTCGTGCCGAATGTGCCGAAACCTGCGATCGAAACCTTGCGGCCTGCGTCGAGTTCGACGGCGATGATGCCCTCTCCGGGCTCGGACGAGAACATGGCGTCGACCACTTCCGCGGCCTTCGCCTGTGTCAGGTCCGTCTTCTTGGCGAGCTTCTTCGCCATCTCCGTTTTGTTCATCCACTCCTCCTCGAGGCTCGAAACTGTCGACGGTCCTTCGCCGTCACGACGTGACGATAACGAATCTGCAAGGAAATCAAGGGTAAATCGCCCACACTGCGAACCGTCCTCTATTGGGCGCGTGGCCGGTAGCCTTGCCGTCAGGAGGTATCGCGCTGCCCGTCAGAGCACTGCTTCGAATGCAACGTCGCGTCGCACTACTCGGCTGCCGGGCGCCGGATGGGTTTCGGATCGATCGGTACGATCCCGTCGAACATCACGAGTCGATTCCGATTCTGTACGCGCAGTCCTTCGGGGACGACCCCTGGAGGGCTGATTGGGATTCGTTCGAGGAGTTCGACCCGAGAGGTGCCTTCCTTGCCCGCAGGGTCGAGAGCTCGTCGATGTGCGGGTTCGCTCTCAGCTTCCGGCGTACGGGTTTCGGGTACATCAGTGTCGTCGGTGTCGTGCCCGAGTACCGGCGACTCGGCATCGCCTCAGCGCTCGTCGGATCGGCCGTCGACTACCTGGGCTCGTTGGGCCTCGACCTGGTCCGCATCGACGCCTGGGAGGACGCTCCGGCCGCCGTCGCTGCCTACCGATCGTTGGGGTTCGAGATCTACGAGCGAAGACTGGAGACGGAGTGATTCGCTCTGCGGCTTGCGTGCCTCGGGGAGAGAATCTGTGGCATAGATCCTCTCCCCGAGGGCTTTGTTCCCCAGCCACCCCAGTACTCCAGTTATCGACGGTGGCCGTGGCTGATTTGAGGATCAACGTCGAAATGTCCCCTATGACTAGTCCCGGGAACCGCCCGGTCGTGAACTAGCGCTCACCGTATGCAAACCCGACGCGTCGTTGCGCAGTAACTCTCCACCGAACGCCGCTCGGCGTCGCTCCAACCGGAGCTGCAGGCCGCAAGGAGCAGGATGATGATCACCGTCGACAGGTATCACATCAGTTGTACTTCGGCCGTCACGGTGGACACCTGAAGTCCCCCGGTGACCGGCAACGGCCGTTCGGGTGCGAAAATGAGATCGTGATCATCGACTGCGCGGTCTACGACAACGGAGTCCGGAGACCCGGCACCGTGGCTACGAGCGGCGCGCTGCGCGCCGCATCGCATCCAGGATCATTTGTCTGGATTGGACTGTACGAGCCGACGGCGGACGAGTTCGCCGCCGTTCGTGATGAGTTCGACTTGCATGAACTCGCCGTCGAGGACGCGATGAAGGCCCACCAGCGTCCGAAGCTCGAAATCTACGACGACACCATCTTCGTGGTGCTGAAGACGGCCCGCTACAAGGACCTCGAAGAGGAGATCGAGTTCGGTGAGATTCTCCTGTTCATCGGAGCGAAGTTCGCGGTAGTCGTTCGTCACGGCGAGGCCAGCGGACTGAGGGAGGCACGGCACGGTCTCGAACGGAATCCCCAGTTGCTGAGCGCCGGTCCCTTCGCGGTGCTGCACGGCGTGATGGACCGGGTCGTCGACGACTACGTTCCGGTCGTCGATGGGCTGAGCAAAGACATCCAGGAGGTGGAGAAGGAGGTGTTCTCGTCGGAGTGGAGCAACCCGGCCGAACGCATCTACTTCCTGAAGCGGGAAGTACTCGAGTTCCAACAGGCGGTGGCATCGCTCATCGATCCGCTCAGCCGCCTCGGGCGAGGAGCGTACGTCCACATCCCCGACGACCTGGGCGAGTACTTCCGCGACGTCCACGACCACGTGCTGCGACTGTCAGATCAAGTGGCAGCCTTCCGCGATCTGCTCACCAGCGTCCTCGAGGCGAACCTCACGCAGATCAGTGTCCGTCAGAACGAGGACATGCGGAAGATCTCTGCGTGGGTGGCAGTCGCGGTCGTGCCGACGTTGATCGCCGGTATCTTCGGCATGAACTTCAGTCAGATGCCCGGTGTCGACGACTCGTGGGGGTTCCCGGCAGTCGTCGGCATCATGCTCGTCGTCGCCGGTATCCTCTACGGACTGTTTCGCCGCAGCGACTGGCTCTGAACTCCACGACTTGTGGCTAGCGCCTGCCGGCGGTCGACTCCAATCCACCGGCGAGGGCCGTCTTTTCATCAGCACTGAGACGCGCCGGCGAGTGCATCCATCCGTAATAGAACGGCGGCATCTCACCCTCCAGCACCACCTCGGCGAGTTCGTCGAGGTCGCCGTCCCCCCATTCCGAAAAGTTCAGCTTCTCGCGTCCTTCGTCTACGTCGTGCTGGACGAGCCACGAGAACGGCGCAACGTTCGTGTACCAGGGCCACACCGTCTCGTTGCTGTGGCAGTCGTAGCAGGCTCGTACCGCCAGAGATCTCGTCGTCGGCGAGTCCCACGCCGGTTCGGCGACCACCGGCGGGTTGTCATGTGCTCTGCCATACGGAATCAGTTGAATCAGTAGGAGCGCTGCCACGCTACCGACGAGGCCCCACTTGATCCACTTCCGACCTCTCATGGTCTGCTCTCCGTTCTCTCACGATCCGTGCCGTCTCGAATGGCGTCAATGTCCCCAACGGAATGAGGGAACCGTCGGCACCGACTCACCGGGAATCCCGAGCCGGACGAGGGTGAAGCAAAGCAGGACCACTCCCAGAGGCACCGGAGCGGAGGCGTCCAGTTTCGGACCATATCGGTCGACCACGGCGATCTCTTCCTCGAACCGGCGCAGGATGAACGTCCTCCGGCCTCCGCCTCTGCGGTGAGCCGGAAAGAACACGAAGGCATCGTCGCGGGTGTTGAGGCCGTAGGTGCCGTGACCGATCCCGGCGATGGCGATCTTGCGACCATCGGCGTCGACGACCACCGGACAGATCGCTCCTGCCCGACCGACGGATCTCAGCAGCCAGCGATCCCCTCCTGCGAGCTCGATTCGCTGTCCCTGTCCGAAATAGATCCGAAACCAGCCGGATCGACCGAGCCGGGCGACCACTTGCTCGCCCGCAACGAGTTCGTGGGCCGGGAACCGCCACCAACCGACACGCCGGAACCGCAGCGAACCGGATACGCGCACCGACGGTCCATCAATACTCGCCACCACCCGACCGGCGGGTTGCTGGTCCAGCGTCATAGCCCCATGATGCTTGATCCGGAGGTGTATGTCATCCGGTCGAGATGGCGATTGGACCTGAACGGGAGGTCTGAGCCGTCGAACCTGCCGTTCGACCCTGGGAGAGCCGAGCAGAGTCATGTCAGGGTCATGGGTGTGGCCCGACGCGTCCCACGGCGAGCCGACATCCGCGTTTCCGGGAGGTGATGTGACTCATATCGAGCGGCCTGAAATCGGCCCGCCCGATAGGGCCGGCGGCGCAGCCATCCGCGCCTCCGGGCTCAGGAAGGATTTCGGTGACACCGTTGCCGTCGACGGCGTCGACTTGTCCGTTGGAGAGGGTGAGTTGTTCTCGTTGCTCGGGCCCAACGGTGCCGGAAAAACCACCACCATACGGATGCTGTGCGGACTCCTCGACCCCACGGATGGCAGTGCGTCGATCATGGGACACGACATCGGTCGCGATCCGGTGGCAGCGAAGCAGTTCCTCGGTGTATCGCCCCAGGAGACTGCGATCTCCGACTACCTGAACGGTTGGGAGAACCTCAGCCTCATCGCCGGCATGCACGGCATGGGCAGGGACGAAACCGAAAGCCGCTCGCGTGAACTGTTGGACCTCATGGGGTTGACCGAACGAGCCGGCGACCGCGCCAAGAAGTATTCGGGCGGTATGAAACGGAGGCTGAGCATCGCCATGGCGCTGGTCTCCAACCCCCAGGTCCTCTTCCTCGATGAGCCGACGCTCGGACTTGATCCGCAATCACGCCGGGCAATTTGGGAGCACATCGAGGCCCTCAAGGGAAACACGACGATCCTCCTCACCACCCACTACCTGGA
>JABAOG010004008.1_pt1 | contig 15140 bp, 13 predicted proteins | sample 7062131 | NCBI WGS metagenome assembly JABAOG01 (sample SAMN14538629, study PRJNA623070) | marine sediment metagenome | biome: marine biome [ENVO:00000428]; feature: marine pelagic biome [ENVO:01000023]; material: deep marine sediment [ENVO:00002113] | place: India: Arabian Sea | collected...
CTCGCCCTGGTGGCGATCGCCTGTGGCGACGATGCCCGGCTCCCCGGCACCCGCGACATGGGCAGCCCCACCGACATGGGCGCTCTCCGCGACGCCCCGGGCCGAGAGATCGACGCCCAACCCTTCGACGCCGGCGAGTGCAACGACGTGGTGGACGTGGTCTTCGTCCTGGATGTCTCGAGCTCGATGAGCTTCGTCCTCGAGCAGCTCGGCGACGACATCGGTGAGGTCGTGACGGCCGCCGAAGCCCTCGCCCCCGAGCCCCACTTCGGGTTCATCGGCTTCGCCGACAACCACGCCTTTGCCGAGACCGGCGGCTCGACGGTGCACACCAGCGCGGCGACCCTGAGCGCCGCCTTCGACGAGTTCCGCACCACCTACACGGACAACGACCGCAACCCGGGCGACGGCCCCACGGGGCCGACCACGCAGAACCCCATCTGCGAGGAGAACAGCCTCGACGCGCTCTACGCCGCGGCCGCCGACTTCCCCTGGCGCGAGAGCGCCACCCGGGTGGTGATCCTGGCGACCGACGACACCTTCCTCGAAGCGCCGGACAACTACGGGGACCGGGACGGTGACGGCGACACCACCAGCACCGACTACCCCCGCGAGGGCGACTACCCCGCGCTGCGCACCGTGCCGGCCACGACGTCGCTGCTGCAGGAGCAGCGCATCCGCGTCTTCTCCTTCACCCGCCTCGAGCCGCCCGGGCTGCTCGACCTCGGCGCCTGCGGCACCGGCCGCCGGCTGAACGACGAGGACATCACCGACGGCTGGACCACGCCCTATGGCGGGGAGCAGCCGTTTCCCGAGGCCACCGACGGCGCGAACTTCGATCTGATCCAGGTCCGTGACGGCGGCCTCAGCCTCGCCGACACCATCAGCGAGGTGGTGGTCGAGTCCTACTGCGACCCGCCGCTGATCTGAACGCCGGCGGTTGACGCCGACGATGGCGTGCTTGGCTCTTCGGCCGCGGCGAATGCCGACGGGACTACATCACCGGTCGTGACCCGATGGTCCGCGAGGGCCATTACGTCTCGTCATCCCTCGTCGCCGCATTTTCGACACCAGCGCGTTCTATGGTGACCCCGCCATGAGCCACCAGTACCAGCGCGTGGTCGTCGTCGGCTCGAGCGGGTCCGGGAAGTCGACGCTCGCGCGAACGCTGCGCGACCGCTTCGGGCATTCGTGGCTCGAGCTCGACGCGGTTCAGCACCTGGAAGGCTGGCAGACGCGCCCGGCCGATGAGTCCGCGGCGCTGATCCGCGATTTCGTCCATCGGGAGCAGCGCTGGGTCATCGATGGCAACTATGCCCACTTCCGCGATCTGATCTGGCCGCGTGCAGACACCGTGGTCTGGCTCGATCTGCCGCGGCTCACGGTACTCCGCTCCCTCGTGGCACGGACCCTCCGGCGCCTGCTCACGCGCGAGGAGCTCTGGAACGGCAACCGCGAACGCTGGACGAACCTCTGCTCCCTCGACCCCGAGGAGTCGGTGATCGCCTGGTCGATGACCCACTTCGAGCGCTACCGCCAGGAGTACGCCGCCCTGATGGAAGGACCCGAGTGGCCCCACCTCCACTGGGAGCGCCTCGAGTCCCGCGCCGCCACCGAGCGTTGGCTGCAGCACCTGGCGCGGCGCCTCGCGTGATGCTGGCCGACCACTCGGAAGATGCCGCGCTAGACTGGCCGTGACGATGCATCGGCGACCAAGCGAGCGTGCTGGCTGAGGCATGTGGGAGATCGCCTCCATGGCGGGAGCTGCGACGGCCGCCCTGCTGCTCATCGTCTTCCGCGAAGACCGCGACGTCCGCCCGTTGACCGAGGCGGTGCTTCGACGGCTACGCCTCGACGGCTTGGAGTGGGATGACTCGCCCCTCCAGCTGCCGCCCGACCTGGAAGAGGAGCTCGCGCAGCGAACGGACGAGCTGGAGGCCATGGGCTTCCGAGTCGTCGGAGACGTTCGGGTCATCGACCGCCTCCAACCGGTGCAGGGCGTTCACCTCTTCGTTCGGATCTCGATTGGCCCTCGGAACCGAGTCGGTGCGGCCGTCGCCTGCAACGTGATCGAGAGCGCCCATCCAGAGGTCGTGGGCCCGGTACAGCTTCAGCTGGTCAGCGAGACCCGAGAGGGCGGATTCATCTACGCCGTCGAGCGCCACGCCGTGCCAGCGGACCCCTTCCATCCGACGCCGATCGTCTATCGGCGTCATCCCCCCGGTCTGCCGGCGAGCGAGCTCGTGCGCAGCCACCGAGAGGCAATTCGAGGCGTCGACATCGTCGAGGTCTCCGATCTGGAGGACGTCGTCGCGTCCCAAGAGCGGGAGCACGCGCTCCGACGCGACAGCCGCTGGACGGCCGCTCGCGACGGCCTGAGCCGCGCTCAGGTGGTCGCGCTGGGCGGACCGCCCGGCCCGGTCATGTCGGCTCGGGTCGCACGCGCGGTCCGCAAGCGCCTGCGCGATCCCGAGCCGTTCTGACCGGCACCGAGGGGGTCAGCCGTCGACCATATGGCGCGACCGAGCGCCGTGTAAGGTGGCCGGGCCCCAGGGGGCTGCCATGGCGACCGCGGTCTATCTCGTTGTCACGTTCGGATTCAGTTGGGCCATCGCCTGGCGGCTCCACGTGGCTGGGGGCCTCTCGGGCGCGGGGCCCATCGCGACCGTCTAGAACCTACCGGTCGGCATCGTGCTCAACACGCTGCTGATCACCGCCAACGAGGAGCTGGGCTGGCGCGGTTGGCTGCAGCCGCGGCTGACGCATCTGGGCTTCTGGCCGATGGTGCTGGTCACCGGCGTGATCTGGGGCGTGTGGCACGCGCCGGTCGTGTGGATGGGGCACAACTACCCCGGCATGGGCTGGACCGGGGTGGCGCTCATGGTCGTCTTCACCCTCGGTCTCACGCCCTACGTGGCGGTGGTCCGCGAACGCTCGGATCACGTCTTGCCCGCCGGGGCGTTCCACGGCGCGATGAACGCCGTGGCCGGGGTCACCCTGCTCTTCGCGCCCGAGCCGAGCTGGCCGACGAACGGCATCCTGGGCGTGGCTGGCATCGCCGTCCTCTACGCCGGCTGGATCGGCGTGGCACTCCTCCGCCGCGACCGCACGGGTCCCCCCGACGCGGCCCGCTGATCGAGCTCAGTCCGCTTCGAGGGCCTCGATGGCGGCGCGGACGTCGTCCGGCAGCGGCGCCTTGGCGCCGGCGCGGTAGTCGTAGCTGATGATGCGCCCGTCGCCCTCGCAGGCAACGGCGGCGTGGCGCTCGCTGACGACGCGATAGCGCATGGTGAAGCGGTCGTCGCCGAGGTCGCTGACCCGAGCGCCGACCTCGATGGTGTCCGGATAGGTGAGCGGCAGCTTGTAGATGGCCTGGGTGCGCACGAGGATCGGCCCGACCTTCGGCGGTTACCCCCGGCGCTCTCGCCGAAGCGGATGCGCTCGAAGTAGGCGATGCGCGCGCTCTCGAACCAGCGCAGATACACCGTGTTGTTCACGTGGCCGAAGGCGTCCATGTCGCCCCAGGCGACCGGGACGCGGAGGGTGACGGGGAAGGCCTCGAGCTCGCTCATGGCTTCATCGTAGCCGGGATGAGGCTCAGCCTTCGACGGATCGCTGAAAGTGGTCGACGAGGCGCACGACCGTCTCCTGGATCACCTGCGCTTCCCGTGGGTCATGGACCGCTTCGACGATGTGGACCGGCTCCCCCGTGCCGAGGTCGAGACGCACGGCGTAGGTATCGTCACCGCCGGTCTCCTCGCGAACCCACTCCGGCCGGCCGACATCCTCGATCGCTCCCGTCCGATCCGCCCGCCCGATCCGGAGTCCCGGCCCGCGGACCGTGACGCCCCTCTCGTCAATCACGAATCGTCCCCGGCGGGTCCGAATGGCGGCGGTGGTCAGCTCGACCGCAGCGGCACCAGCGCCGGCCGCCCCAATCCACGGAAGCCCAATCGCGAAGGCGCCAGCCGTGATCAGATAGTGCGTGCCCTTCAACACCATGTGTCCGATCGACGGTCGGGGCCGGACCCGCAGCACGGCGCGGTGGCGCGGACGGTGGGCGAGCTCACGATACGCGGAGTCGCGAAGGGGTCGAGTGCGCTGCCAATCGAGCAAGGCCCACTTCGGCAGCTCGGGCAGCGAAAGCGCCTCCGGGGCCTCGAGCGTCTCCCAGCGAGTCCTCGGTGGTGCAGCGGCCTGGTCGACGGAGACCATCTCTCACGAGAGCAGTAGCGGACGACGGACTGACTGACAATTCCGAGCGCTGCTCGGCCGCCCTTCACTTGCAGCCGGAGATGCTCGGCGACGGCTTCGCCGCGCTCCTCGACGACGGCTCCCGCGTTCCCGCGGAAACGTTCCGCCGCGTCGCCTGCGACTGCGCGCTCACCGCGACGCTCAGCGACGACGACGGCGATCCGCTCGACGCCGGTCGCAGGACCCGCTCCATCTCCCCGTCCCTCCGCCGCGCGCTCGATCGCCGCGACGGCGGCTGCCGCTTCCCCGGCTGCCGCTGCACTCGCTTCGTCCACGCCCACCACGTCGAGCACTGGGCCCCCGGGCGGCCCGCTCGGTGAGAGCACCGGCCCCCTACGCACCGACGTCGACATCGACGCCAACCTCTTCTGGCTCCAGCGCAGACCCGACTACCGCTTCATCGTCGCCGAGATGGTGAGCTAGCGAGGGCGCGCCGTGCAGGTGAGCCCCGGCGGCAACGGTGCTTCGCCTATCGGAGTCCGCTCGCCACCCGCAACGGGGCCTGAGAGCGGGAGCTCACGCCTCTTCGAGACGGAGGATCGGCGCGCCCTCGTCGATGTCGTCGCCGTCCGCGGGGACGATGGCGGCGACCTTGGCGCGGGCCGGCAGCCCCGGGCCGCCGTAGGTGACCCGGTTGAAGGTCTTCATCACCTCGAGGAGGCAGACCGCTTGGCCCTCTTCGATGACGTCGCCGACCTTCAGGAAGGGCGGCTGGTCGGGGGCGGGCTTGGCGTAGAAGCGGCCGCTCATCGGCGAGGGGAAGACCACCCCACCCTCGGCGGCGTCGCCGGCCGCGGCGGTGGCGGCGACGGCTTCGCCGGCGCCCTCCGGGTCGAGGCGGAGCAGCACGGTGGCGTAGTCGACGGGGCTACGAGCGCGGCCCGCATCGAAGACCTCGGTGATGATGCCGGCGGCATCCTGCGGCGCGAAGAGGGGCACCCGGCGGCCGAGGATCTCGATGGCGCCGATGGAGCCGCCGGGCGTCACCAGGCTGCCCTTGGCCGGCGCGTCGCGCCAGAGGCCGACGGTCGGCGGCCGGAGCAGGAAGAGACCCTCCACCGCTTCGGCGCGGGCTACGAGCTTCTCGCTCATCGGACGCCTCCCACCAGCACGTCCAGATCGTGGAGCGACCAGATGCGCGGGTTCTTGATCCGCCGGTGGCCGATCGATTGGTAGCTGCACTCGACCAGCGTCTCGAGCCAGGCGCGCAGCTCGCGCAGCTCGACGATCTCGTCGGTGTCCATCTGGCTAGCCGCGACGAAGGGATCCATGTCGCGCTCGATGCGCTCCTCGACCTCGCGCATGCCCTCGGCGATCTTCTTCCGCTCTTCCGGGTCGTCGGTGGCGATCTCGAAGTCGTCGTCGAGCTTGGTGTTGTAGGTGGCGATGGCCAGGGTGCGCCCCTCCATCACGCTCAGCCGGCTCAAGGTCGTCGAGAGCTGCACCACCGGGTCGTAGGGCAGGCCCGCCATCGCGTAGTAGCCGGCGCCCGAGGCCTTGCGCAGCAGCACCGTGAACATCGGCGTGGTGTTGGTGCTGTTGGTGTAGATGAGGCTCGAGCCGTAGGCGAGCAGCCCCTGGGCCTCGGCCTCGTTGCCGATGTCGAAGCCGCTGATGTCCTGCAGCCAGATCAGCGGGATGCCGTCGTCGTTGCAGGCGCGGCTGAAGGCGGCGATCTTGGCGATGCCCGCGCGGTAGAGGATCCCCGCCGGCCGCTTCTTGCCCGGGTGCTCGGGGTCGTCGACCAGCCCCTGCCGGTTGATGACGAAGCCGGCGTAGAGACCGCCGACGCGACCGACGCCGCAGATCATCTCCTCGCCGACGTCGGGCAGCACCTCCCAGAAGAGGCTCTGGTCGCAGAGGCGCGCGAGCACCTCCTGGGCGTCGTAGACCTCACGGTGGTCCGGGGGCAGCAGCTCGCCGAGCTCTCGCGGCGGGTGCAGCGGCTCCATGGGCAGCTCGTTGCCCCGGTAGTAGGGCGCGGCCGAGCTCGGCAGCCGGCGCACCTCTTCCCGGACGCACGCCAGCAGCGTCTCGTCGTCCGGCACCCGCACGTCGGCGCAGCCGGAGTTGTGCACGTGGACCTCGGGGCCGCCGATGTCGAGCGAGGTGATCTTCTGGCTCTTGGCGCCCTTGATCAGCGCCGCGCCGGCGATGACCATGTAGGCCTGCTCGGTCATGTAGACNNGAGCAGGCTGTTCATCTTGAAGATGTGCCCGGCGCCGGTGCCGCCGCCGAAGCTCCTGGACTGCTCCGGCAGGAAGAGCCCGCTGCAGTCGACCAGGTAGATGGTCGGCACCTTGAGGCGCAGCGCCATCTTCTGGGCCCGCTGGATCTTCTCCGGGGTCTGCGGCCACCACGAGCCGGAGGCGACGGTGTTGTCGTTGGCGATGACCATGCACCAGCGGCCCTCGACGCGGACGAAGGCGGTGACCACGCCGGCGCCCGGCGAGGTGAGCTTGCCGAACTTCCGGCCATGGTTGACGAAGGTGCAGACCTCGTGGATGCGGGTGCCCTCGTCCTTGAGCTGCTCGATGCGCTCGCGCGCCGTGAGCTTGCCCTTGGCGTGCACGCGCTCGACGTACTTCTCGCCCCAGCCGGCGTGGACCTCGTCGCGCGCCTCGCGCAGGCGCCCCTCGAGCTCGGCGAGCTTCTCTCGCCGCGCGCTCAGGGTGCGGTCGTCGCCGAGCTTCTCGCGCGGCTGCCCGATCGGTCGGGTGGGTACGTGGGCCATCAGGCCTCCTCCTCGGCGGGCGGCCACCCGGGGATGCCGCCGGTGTCGTAGGCGCTCGTGCGGAAGGCCTCCGAGCGCAGGATGGCGAGGTGCATGGGCGCGGTGGTCGGCACCCCTTCGATGGTCAGCCCCTCGAGCGCGCCGATCATCCGGTCGATCGCCTCGTCGCGATCCTTGCCCCAGGTGATCACCTTGCAGAGCAGGCTGTCGTAGAAGGGCGGCACCACGTAGCCGGGCGCCGCGTGCGTATCGACGCGAACGCCCTCCCCGCCCGGCAGCTCGAACGTCGTGAGCTTCCCCGGCGCGGGGCGGAAGTCGTCGCTCGGGTCCTCGGCGTTGATGCGGCACTCGATGGCCGCACCCTCGAGGGTGATGTCGTCCTGGGTGAACGCGAGCGGCTGGCCCGCGCCGACTCGGATCTGCTGCTCGACCAAGTCGATGGGCTCGCCCTTGGCTTTGGCGCGCATCTCGCTGACCGTGTGCTCGACCTGCAGACGGGTGTTCATCTCCATGAAGCGGAGCGTGCCGTCCTTGTCCTGCAGGAGCTCCATCGTGCCGGCGCCCACGTAGCCGATGGCCCGCGTGGCCTCGACGGCGGCGGCGAGCGTCCGCTCGCGCTCGGCGTCGTCGAGCAGCGGCGCGGGCGACTCCTCGATGAGCTTCTGGTGGTTCCGCTGCACCGTGCAGTCGCGCTGCCCGAGGTGGACCACGTTGCCGTAGTGGTCGGCGAGGAGCTGGATCTCCACGTGGCGCCCGCGCTCGACCAGCTTCTCGAGGTAGAGCCGGTCGTCGCCGAACGCCGCCAGCGACTCACCGCTCGCCTCCTCGAAGGCGCGCTCGATCTCGTCCGCGCTCCGGGCGATGCGCATGCCGCGCCCGCCGCCGCCGCTCTCGGCCTTGAGCAGCACCGGGTAGCCGACCTCTTCGGCCACCGCGCGCGCCTCGTCCACGTCCGCGAGCACGCCTTCGCTGCCGGGAATGAGCGTCAGGCCGGCCTTGCCCATCGCGCGCTTGGCCGGCGTCTTCTTGCCCATCAGCAGCATCGCCGCCGCGGGCGGGCCGAGGAAGGTCACCCCATGCGCCTCGGTCAGCGCCGCGAAGCGCGGGCTCTCGGCGAGGAACCCCCATCCGGGGTGCAGCGCCGTGCAGCCGGACTGCACCGCCGCCTGCACCAGCCGCTCCGGGTCCAGATAGCTCTGCGCCGAGCGCCCCGGCCCGAGCACGACCCGCTCGTGGTCGGCACAGTAGGCGGCGTCGGCGTCCGCCTCGGAGACCCCGAAGACCGGTGTGATGCCGAGGTGGGCACAGGCCCGCGCGACCCGCGCGGCCACCTCGCCACGGTTGGCGATGAAGAGCCGGTGGAAGAGCCCCGCCGGAACGGATGAAGACGCGTCGCTCACTAGGCGCGCCTCATACCATAGACGGGGGGCCGAGCCCCAGAGCACTCGGCGCACGCGAGCCCGGCGAACGCCGCTACCATGGCGCGCCATGGACCCGTCCACCTGCCGCTTCGAGACGGCTCGGCTCCAAGTGCAGCCGTGGGCCTCGGTCCCCCTCGAGGCCAAGAGAGCGCTCGTGGGCAACGTGCTGACCCCGGCGGCGACGCGAGAGCTCCCGCCCCACTGGCACGGCCCGATCGCGGACGTCGACCGTTGGATCGACGAGCGCGCCGACGAGGCGCCGGCGCTCGTGTCACACGAGGGCCAGCTCATCGGCTTCCTGACGCTCTACCCGGACGGCGAGGAGCTCCGCGTCGGCTACGTGCTCGGCGAATCGTGGTGGGGCCGCGGGCTCGCGACCGAGCTCGTCGAGGGCCTGGTCGACTGGGCACGAGCGGCGGGTGCGCGCCGCCTCCTCGCTGGCGTCACCCGCGAGAACCCCGCCTCTGGTCGGGTGCTCACCAAGAACGGGTTCACCGAGCTGGGGGGCGACGAGGTGCTGGACTACGAGCGACGCCTCACGAGGTGATTTCGGGTCGCCGGACTTCGGCGAGGCCAACGACATGGGGGGCTCGTGCGAAGCCGGCTGCCGCGCACGTCAAAAGCAGCCGAGGTTCCCCTCGTCGCAGAAGGGCTGGTGGCAGCGGTAGCCGCTCAGCCCTTCGCAGCACACGCTGGTCGGGTCGCAGGGGTTGCGGCGGTCCGGGTCGCAGGCCGCCCCGATGGCCGGCGCGTCGAGGCAGGCTTCCGAGCGGACGCAGCCGTGGACCGGGTCCCAGACGTCGGTGTCGGGGCAGGTGCAGGCCATCGCGGTGCAGTCGTCCCCGCAGGGCACGCCGCACTCGCTCGGACAGCAGACCGGCTCCCAGCGGCCGCCGCTGTTCACGCAGAGGACCTGCTCGTCGGCGGGCTCGCAGGTGCCCTCGGTGCACCCCACCTCGTTGGCCCATCGGCGCCCCGGACCGCAATGGCAGGTCGGGCGCCCCTCGCCACAATCCGCGGGGTCCCGCCCACAGAAGGGCGGCACGCAGTAGCGCGGCTCCCGGAGCCACCGGCCTTCGGTGGCGCGGCAGAGCTCCGGCGCACAGCTCGCGTGGGCCTCGCGGCAGGCCTCGACGGTCGGGTAGGTGCGCTCGCAATCGGGTCCGTTGCAGTTGCAGCTCAGCGGCCGGCACTCGTGACCGTCCCAGTAGGCGCCGGTGATGTCGTCACAGGCCAAGCAGGGCGAGACCACCAGCTCCTGGGCCGCGCAGGGATCGCGTCGCGGTCCGCAGCGCAGCGGCGCCGCGAAGACCTGGTGTCCGACCCCTTCCACCAGCTGGCCCCAGGCGACGACCGCGCCCTCCCCCACGGTGGCGATGTGTGGGTCGGCGACGAAGGGGCCGCGGTGGATGGTCACGCTCTCCGGATCGCCTTCCGGTCGCACCCGGGTCATCCGAAGCTCGCTGTCCCGCCCCTCCCCGGAGACGTGCAGCAAGACCACGTCCTCGCCGACGAGAGTCATGGCGAGCCCGCTCCGATCTGCCGGCGCGCTCTCGGCGAAGGGTCCACGCACCTCACCCGTCAGCTCGCCCCGCTCGGTGAGCCGCGCCAGCCACACGCCCGCGTCGGTGAGCCACCCGAGCAGCGCGCCGGCGGGCGACCGCCGCATCACCACCCGCCGCACGTCGCCGACCTCGAGCTCGGTCGTCCGCTCCCAGCGGCCGTCCGCGTAGATGCCCGCCGCGAGCACCCCATCGCTCGCATGGGCCAGGAGCACCGCACCGGGTCCTCGGATGTCCGCGAAGGCGAGTCGGCCGATGCGCCCCAGGCCGGGCGGCGGTGGGCTGGCGATGTCGGCCCCGCCGTGCCGGAAGCGAAGCTCTCCGAGCCGCGCGCCCCCGCCGTCGAGGCGTTCGACGGTCAGGTAGAGCAGCCCGCCATCGTCCTCCCACGGCCCCCAGCAGGGCTCCCCGCTCAGCCGCTCCCGCGGCCCGGGTGTTCCGTCGCGCGCGAGCCGAACCAGCTCGCATCCGCGTCCCGCGGAGAAGGCCAGCGCCGCCGGCCCGTCGCCGCTGAGCGCGAGGTTGGGTTGGCCCGAGTAGTACCAACCGGCTGGCTCCGGGAAGGCGATCCTCGAAGGACCGAGGGCCGCCGCATCCGCGCCGAGCGTCCGAACCAGGTGCGGCCGGTCCCACTCGAGCACGTCGTTCGAAGCGGCGAAGGCCACGTAAGCGCGCTCACCCGTCGCGACCAGCCCGGTCGGATGCTGATCGGGCGGCGGCGCTTCGCTCACGGGAACCGGTGCGCCCAGTGCCAAGGCGTCACACGACGGCGGCGGACCGCCGTCCGTTCCCGTGTCGGGTCGAAAGCCGTCGGTCGGAGCCCCGGCATCCCGCGGCTCCCCGGCGTCCACGCGCGGTGGCGCGTCGGAGAGGCGGTGGGACTGATAGCAACCGGTCGCCGTCAGAACGCCGATGATGAGCCAGATCGTGCCGTAGCGATGCACGGCCGGCTGCCGTGCACGACCCGTACCGGATTGGCCCCGCTCAACCGAAGACGTCCATCGGCGCCCGCTCGTCGACGGTCGTTCAGAGCCGGTCGAGCACGCGCTTCAGCCGCCCGCTGACCTCCTCGGCGAGCTCCTTCAGCGTCGGGCTCATGTCGGCGGGGAAGGCCTCGATCGGGTTGAAGGCGGACACGGTGGCCTTGCCCTCGTCGGTCTCCCAGACGACCACGTTGCAGGGGAGCATCACGCCGATGGGGAGCTCGGCCTCGAGCGCCTGCTTCGCCAGCGGCGGGTTGCACGCGCCGAGGATCTCGTAGCGCCGGAAGTCGGCGTCGAGCTTCTCCTTCAGCGTCGCCTTCACGTCGATGTGCGTGAGGACCCCGAAGCCCTCTTCCTTCAGCTCGGCCTTCACCTTCTCGACCGTGTCGTCGTAGCCAGCGTCCAGGGCCTTGGTCATCGCGTAGTCGCTCATCGTTGCTCCTTCTTTCTCGCTCTGTGTTTGGGGATCATTCCGGCGCGGCGCCAGCCCCTCCACGTCGCACGGGTGAGTAGACTCGCCCCGCCGCCGGACCAGTTCAATCGGATAACGAAACCCGGTATCGTCGTACTCCTGATGGGGGCGGAGACGACGGTGGTGCCGGGAACCGTGATCGGTGACCGCTTCGAGGTGGAAGCGGCGATCGGCGCCGGCGGGATGGGAGCGGTCTACCGGGCCCACGACCGGACGGAGGGCGCGAAGGTCGCGGTGAAGGTGCTCGCGGAGGCCGACGCCTCCGCCGACCGCTTCGTACGCGAGGCGCGGCTCCTCGCCGAGCTCTCGCACCCGGCCATCGTCCGCTACCTGGCCCACGGCGCGTCCCCGGCGGGCCCCTTTCTGGCGATGGAGTGGCTGGAAGGCGAAGACCTCGGCCAGCGCCTCGAACGCGAGGCCCTCGGCCTCGGTGACACGCTGGAGGCGATCCGCCGCACGGCCGAGGCGCTCGCCGTCGCTCACCGGGCAGGCGTGATCCATCGCGACATCAAGCCCAGCAACCTCTTCCTTCAAGGCGGCGACCCATCCCGATTGAAGGTGCTCGACTTCGGCGTCGCCCGCGCGCAGGCCGCGACCCGGGTGATGACCCGGACGGGCATGATGGTCGGCACCGTCGGCTACATGGCACCCGAGCAGGCGCGGGGGCTGAAGGACATCGATGCTCGCGTGGACGTCTTCGCCCTCGGCTGCGTGTTCTACGAGTGCGTGACCGGGCGGCCCGCGTTCGAGGGCGCCAACCCGATGGCCCTGCTCGCGCAGCTCATGCTCGAAGACCCGCCGCGCATCTCCGAGCTGCGACCCGACGTCTCGCGGACGGTCGACGACCTCGTCGCGCGGATGATGGCCAAGGACCGCGAGGCCCGGCCCGCCAACGTCGAGGCGGTCCTCGTCGCCCTCGAGAGCCTCGGGCGCCCCAGTGCCCCCGCACCAACGACGGGGAAGCCCGCCGTCGCCATGACCGGCGCAGAGCAACGGCTCCTGAACGTGCTCCTGCTCGAGCTCGACGAGCCCGAACCCGACCCCACCCTGACACCCGCACAGGCCAGCCAGGAGGCCGAGGCCGTGCAGGAGGTCGTGGAAGCGTTCGGTGGCGAGTGCACCCGCCTCGGCCTCGGTCCCTACCTGATCGTGCTCCGTGGCCGCGGTGCCGCCACCGACGAAGCCGGCCGCGCGGCCTCCTGCGCCCTGGCGCTCGCCGACGCCTTCCCGGAAGGTCGGGTCGCGCTGGCCACCGGGCGCGCGGGGACCGGCGCGGGCATGCCGCTGGGCCCGGGCGTCGAGAGCGCGTCGGAGCTGCTGAGCGGCGCGAGGTCGGGCACGGTGCGCATCGACTCGGTCACCGCATCGCTGCTCGATCCGCGCTTCGAGGTCGTGGGCGACCAGCTGCGCGGCGAGGCGAAGAGCGGCTTCGGTGTCCGCAAGCTCCTCGGCAAGCCGACTCGTTGCGTCGGCCGTCGCAAGGAGCTGCGTCTCTTGCGCGACATGATGGACGAGTGCGCCGAGGAGTGCTTCGCGCAGACGATGCTCGTCACCGCTCCCGCGGGCACCGGCAAGTCGCGGCTCCGGCACGAGCTGCTGACCAACGTCGACCGCGACGAGTGGACCGTGCTCGAAGCCCGCGCGACCCCGGTCGGCGCCGGCGCGCCGCTGCTGCTGGTACGTCAGCTGGTGAAGCAATGGCTCGGCGACGAGGCGACCGACTTCGCCACCATCCTGGAACGCGTCGACGCGCTCGAGCTCGAGGACGGCCCGCGCGTCGCCGAGTTCCTCGGAGAGGTCGTCGGCATTTCCAGCGACCGAGAGCCCTCACCGCAGCTACAGGTTTCGCGCAACGACGAACGCATGATGGCCGACTGGATCCAGCGATCCGTCGCCGAGTGGCTCGGAGCGCTCGCCGCACGAGGACCGCTGCTCACGGTCCTGGAGGACCTCCATTGGGGCGACGCCGCGACGGTCGCACACTTGGAGCTGGCTCTCCGGGAGGCTCCCGAGACGCCTTGGCTGGTGCTGGCTCTCGCGCGGCCAGAGGTCGACGATGTCTTTCCCCGTCTATGGAACGACACGGAGCTACAGCGGCTCGAGCTGACCGGCCTGAGCTCACGAGCGGCCAAGCAGCTCGCGCGCGACGTGCTCCCCGACGCGCCGGACGCGACCATCGACGAGCTCGTCGAGCGCGCCGACGGCAACGCGTTCTTCCTCGAAGAGCTCATCCGCCACTCGAGCGAAGGTGGAGGGGCACTCCCAGAGACCGTGCTGGCGATGATGGAGAGCCGACTCATGAACCTCGAGCAGCAACCTCGACGGGTGTTGCAGGCAGCCAGCGTGCTCGGCGAGCGCTTCGCCGGCGCCGGGGTCGAAGCGCTCGCCGGCAGCCACGCTGCGGACTGGCTGGACGCCCTGGTCGAGCGCGAGCTGCTCGAAATCGAACGCGAGCACGGGGACGGCTTTTCCTTTCGCCACGGCCTATTGCGTGACGCTGCCTATGCCATGCTCTCGCCCGATGACCGAAAGAGCGCGCATCGAGTAGCGGCAGAATGGCTCGAGAATCGGAACGACACCGAGCCTCTGGTGATGATCGAGCATTTCGAGCGGGCGGAGCAGCCGGAACGCGCTGCCCCCTGGTACCTCGAGGCAGCAAAGGTGGCCTACGGACTCGGTGCGATGGATTCCGTGCAGAACCTCGCCAAGAGTGGCTGTCACGCCGCCACGGACGGACCAGTGATGGCACGCCTGAAGATGTACCGGGGTCTGAGCCTCGTCTGGGACGATCAAGTCGACCCAGCCTTTGCGCTCTATGACGAAGCCCTCGTTCATCTTCCAAGGGGCTCGACAGAATGGCTCATGGCGGCCTCCTCCAAGTTCTTCCTCGGGTTGATGGGGAATCGAATGGAGATGGTACTCGGCGAGCTAGCTAGCATCCTTCAGCTGCAGTCACTTCCCGCGCATGATTCGAAGGTCGGTCACCAGGTGTTCTTGGTGACCGCGGCTTTGGGTATGGGCGGCCAGGCTTCGCTAGCCGCAGCGTATCTGGAGCGCGTCGAGGAAGACGCAGAGCGGCATCAGCCGGACCCCAGCTTTCATGGCTGGATGCTCCTCAGCCACGCCATGATGGCGGAAATGGTCGAGGACGCGCCTCACTGCACGCTGGAGCGCAGTGAGCGAACCATCCTACTCGCCCAAGACGTGCGAGATCCCCTGCTGGTGGGAAACGCCCGGCTGATCCATGCCATCGGGCTGACCTCGTCGGGGCAGCATGACGAGGCGCGGGACCTGGTCGAGCTACTCAGCGACGATGCATTGCGGATCCTGGGGGCATTTGCGCAAAGCTATGCTCTCAGTTGCTACCTCGAGCTCGGCGAATACGTCGCAGCCGCCGCCATCTTGGATGAGCTGGAGACTCGACACCAGGGGTCGATCTCGACATTTCGTCGCGAGGTGCTGCGCGCGGAGCTGGAGCTCGTCTCGGGAAGCGTATCGACCACTATCGCCCGACTCGAACAAGCCCTGGGACAGGTGGGGCCGCTCGTGCCGAAAGAAGACATCGCACGCGGGGTGGTCACCCTAGCGCGGGCATACTTGGCCGATGGTCGACCAAGCGCGGCTCTGACGACCGCACCGCGACTCGAAGGGCTATCCTCGACGCACGGATTGTTCACCCGAACTCGCAGCGACGCCCTCCAGACCCACGCAGAC